>Ga0335077_10001775_pt1 | contig 25668 bp, 17 predicted proteins | sample Lox_Sample_31_FD_207151 | JGI IMG/M metagenome (GOLD analysis project Ga0335077, IMG submission 207151) | Soil microbial communities from Loxahatchee National Wildlife Refuge, Florida, United States - Lox_Sample_3.1 | ecosystem: Environmental > Terrestrial > Soil > Wetlands | place: USA... | reverse complement strand
TTGCCGCATTCGGCAATCGCGCGACTGCGAGTATAGTGAATCCATGAACTTCCGGATGACCCGCACGGTATCTCTTCCTGCTGTTTTGCTCACCGCGGCGATGCTCGTTCCCGCTGTCTTTGCCCACACTTCTCCCGTGAGCATGACTCCGGCTGCGGATTCCACCGTGAGCTCTCCGCAAAACGTTACGATCAAGTTCAGCGGCGCTCTCGAACCCAAATTCAGCAAGATCACGGTCACAGATGCCAAAGGACAGGCGGTTAACAAGGAAGCATCGATGGTCGGTGCAGACACCAAAGTGATGACGGTCGCTCTTCCTCCTTTAGCGCCTGGCGTTTATACCGTGCACTGGGTGGGAGTTTCCACCGATACCCATCGCTCGCAAGGCGAATACAAATTCACGGTTAAGTAGTGGGGAATCTCGTTCCCGCGCTCCGTGTCCTGTCCGCCGCCCTATCCGACACGAGTTACGCGTTTTTTATCGGAGCCTGCCTGGCCCTCTATTGGCTGCGAGGCGGTGGGGTCGATCACCCTCAGAAAGATAGAGCAGTCTCCGGTTTCGTGCTCAAAAGATTGGGGATCGTATGTCTCGCCTGCCTGATCGTCTGCCATGTTGTGCATCCGTGGTTTGTGGCGTCGAGCATGAGCGGGTCCACTCAGTTCAGGCCAACTCTGGCGCTCGTTCCGACGATTCTTTCCTCCACGCGCCAGGGTGCTATCTGGTACACCAACTCGATCGCGCTCGCGATTCTGCTCGGAATCCAATTCTTGAACGGCAACCGTGCCGGGTCGGCCGCGTCATGGGTCTCGGCATCAGCATTGTGCGTGCTCGCGGCGACGAAAGCGGCTTCGAGCCACGCTTCCGAGCAAGGCGATTTTTCACTCGCCGAAATTGCGCAGTTCGTTCACCTGCTCGCGACTTCAGTGTGGGCCGGAGCCATTGTGGTATCGGGTTTCCTGGTCGCCCCTCGCATGCTCGCGAATCGCGCCGTGCCGGCACTGTGGAGTTATGGAAAAACTTTATCGCGGACCGTCACCTGGGCGCTGATCATTCTGGTGCTCTCCGGATTGTATGTAGCTTGGAGTGACATGCACCGGACGTTCCGTGTTCTGTGGAGCAGTCAATGGGGCGCGATCCTGCTTACGAAAGCCTCTCTGGCAGGAATCGCCGTCATCCTGGGAGGCTTTAACCGGCTCCGGTGTCTGGGACGCCCGGCGAGCAGCGATGGGGCAGGCATAATGGCAAAACTCCTACGCGCGGAGGCGTTCGTCATGATCGCGATCCTGTGCCTGTCTTCCGCGCTTGGGAACTCCAACCCGGGCGTTGAGTAGCGATCAAGCGAGCATATCTTGACGCGGCGCTACAGTTACGGCATAACGCATAATGCGACAATTTGCCGCATAAGAATTCAGGGAAATTGATGTTAAATTGAGAGCGTTCCACTTGTGAACTATGTCCTCCAAATGGTATCTCGCGGTAGTCATCCTCGCCGGGCGTTTCGCCGTCGCGCAGCCCCCGGATCACATGCAACACCATTTCGATCCGGCCGCGTCCGCCAAAGGCTTCGACGATCCTGCTCGCGATGCCTGGCAGATGCCGGACCGGGTGATTGCGGTGCTCGCTTTGAAGCCCGGCGAAGCAGTCGCCGATATCGGCGCCGGAACTGGATATTTCAGCGTGCGACTTGCAAAATCGCCCGCCGCGCCGAAGGTTTACGCCGCCGATATCGAACCCGAGATGGTCGCCTATCTGCGCAAGCGAGCTGCGAAGGAGGGTCTCAAGAACGTGATCGCCGTCCAAGCCGGCCCCGATTCGCCGAATTTGCCGGAACCGGTCGATGTGGTTCTCATCGTGGACACCTACCATCACATCGGCAGTCGCGAAGTATATTTCCGGAAGCTGGCGAAGTCTCTGAAGCCCGGCGGAAAAGTCGCGATCATCGACTTTAAGCCCGATTCTCCCGAAGGTCCGCCAAAGGAATTCCGTTTCCCTCCGGAGAAATTCAAGTCGGAGATGGCCGCGGCCGGGTACAAACTCGCGGCGAAGTATGATTTCCTTCCGCGCCAGCAATTCTTCGTGTTCGAGCTCGCGTCGCGCTGACGCGCGTTCGGATTATATCGGCAGGTTGGGAGGCTGGGACGCAGTTCTTCAGCGGGAAGGTCACATCGTGGAACGAAATTTGCCGCACGTCGGTTATGTCTCTGTTAACGTAGGATATTAGTGAGCCGTTCCGATGACACCCGTTCATGACAAGTTGAACGGACAGACTCCGTCGACCCCTGACCTTGCGCCCAATTTGGCCCTGCCCTGGGTGGTCCGCTTGCGCTACGGTATCGTCTGCGGCGAGGTGGCGATCCTCGCCGGGATGACGATCGCGTTCCAGCTGAACGTCCCGCTGTTCTGGATGATCGCGACGCTCGCGGTGGTTTTCTCGAGCAATGTCGTGCTCGGCCGGAGACCCGCGTTCGCCGTTACCTTTCCGCAGCAGACGCTGGGCGCAATTTTCGTTCTCGACACGCTTTGCCTGACCGTGCTGCTCGGCCTGACGGGAGGCCCTGCGAATCCCTTCAGCCTTCTGTACCTGGTGCAAATCACGATTTCCGCGGTGGTCCTGGCGAAAGCGTGGAGGTGGGCGCTGGGAGCGTTATCCACCATCTGCTTCGGATTGTTGTTCCCGTTCCATCTGCCCGTTCCGGCGTTTGAAGGCCATCATGTGTCCGAGGGCCTATCGCCTCATCTGGTGGGAATGTGGATCGCTTTCATTGTGGCGGCGGGACTGATCACCTTTTTCACCGGTAAGGTGTCCGACGAGCTGCGGGAGCGCGAGCAAGAGGTTTTGCAGCTCCAGGAAAAAGTGTCGAGGAACGAGCGCCTGGCTTCGCTCGCGACTCTTGCCGCCGGCGCGGCGCATGAGCTCGGGACGCCATTGGGCACGATCGCGATCGTTTCACGCGAACTGGAGCGTTACGCGGCGAGACTGCCCGATGGCAAGGAAATGCAAGAGGATGCCAAATTAATTCGCTCCGAAGTCGAGCGGTGCAGGCTGATCCTCGAACGAATGAGCGCCGAAGGAGCCGAGCCTGTGGGTGAAGCGCCGCGCCTCGTTGGCTTGCTCGATCTTGCGCTCCAAACGGTCGGGCAGTTTTCCGAATCCCAACGCGCTTCGATCCGCCTGGAGATTCCGGACGAACGAGTGAACGCGGTGCTCCCCGTGCAGGCGGCGGTTCAGTCTCTCGGAGCGCTCATCAAGAACGCTCTCGATGCGAGTGAGCCAGATGAAAAAGTGATCGTTCGGGCTGTCCGCGAAGGCTCCTACATTGTCTTTTCGGTGTGCGATACCGGACAAGGGATGCCTGAGGCTGTGCTGCGCCGCATCGCGGAACCCTTCTTCACTACGAAGGAGCCCGGCAAGGGCATGGGCCTCGGGACTTTTCTCGTGCGTACCTTCGCCGAGCGATTGGGAGGCGAGCTTTCTTTTCAGTCCGTACCGGGCAAAGGCACCACAGCGACGCTACATCTGCCTCTGGGCGCCTCCCGCGATGACGCCTATGCCGTCGTCTGATGAAAAGCCGCTGGCACTGGTGGTGGATGATGACGATGTTTTCCGCAACCGCCTGTGCCGTGCGCTGAGCCAGCGCAACTGGGAGGTGATCGATGCGGCAAGCGGCGAACAGGCGCTGACGATCGCGCGCGAACGCAGTCCGGACCTGGTCATCGTCGATTTGAAGATGCCCGGCATCGGAGGCCTGGAACTGGTGCCGGAGCTTCGCTCGCTCGATTCGTCGATGGCGATCATCGTGTTGACCGGATACGGCAGCATCCCGACGGCGATCTCGGCAATGAAGCGCGGCGCGGATCACTACATGAGCAAGCCGGCCGACGCGGACCAGGTGCTGACGGCTTTCGAGAACCTGCGCGCTGCTCCTGCCGAGGAACCGGGGATTCCGGCGACCGTGCCCAGCCTCGCGCGTGTCGAGTGGGAGCACATGCAGCGGGTGATCTCGGACTGCGGCGGCAACATTTCGCAGGCGGCGCGCCTTCTGGGAATCCACCGGCGGTCGTTACAGCGCAAATTATCCAAATATCCGCCGCAAAGATGAGGCCGGTTGGGTCCCGGCTGTAGCGCCAAAAAGCGGCTCGTGCGACAATTTGCCGCACTTAAAATCGACAGAAGTGCGGTTTGATGAGGTAAGCCTGAATGCGTCGCGCGCTTGCATCGCTGCTTCTTGGCACGCTGAACCTTCCGCTGATCGGGGGGCTGCTTCCCGCTGATCCGGAACGGAATCTTCATTCGTGCCGCCGCCGCGCGGGCCAGCATCGCTGCGCGATGGCGGCGCAATCCGAGGATCTCGCCGGCAGCGGCTTTCAGGCCGCGTCGAGATGCCCCTTGTGGCCGAAAATCGAGGCTCCGGCCCCCAATTTCCAAACCGCGGCTGCGACGTCAGCATTCTGCTGCCAAGCGCCTGCCTTGAACGGCTCAGCCCGCGATAGGATCCATTTCGCTCCCTTCGGCCGCCCGGCCGACTCCGCGCAAAAGCGCGGCCCCCCATCCTGGCTCGCTTCAATCATCTGATTCTTGAGTCGAGACCGGGAAGGGGAAGACCTTGAGATTATTTTCGATTCGCGCCACGATCGCGCCGGCGCTCATGCTTTCGACGTGGCTGTGCGCGCAGGAGTCGGTCAATAACGCGAGCATCAGCGGTCACGTAACAGATCCGACAGGAGCCGCTGTCGAGGGTGCGCAGATCACGGCGCGGCAGACGGAAACCAATTTCTCATCCATCGCTGCCACCGACAGCGAAGGCCGATTTCGCATCCCGTACCTCAAGGTCGGCAGTTATGATGTCACGATTCACAAGCAGGGATTTAGCGAGGCTCTGCGCACTCTGACGCTTTCCGCCGGCTCGGCGTTCGAGCTTCCGGTGCAGCTGGCCGTCGCCTCGGCGAGCGTGAACGTAACCGTCAGCAGCCAGGCCGAGGTGCTTGAAACCGCGCGCACGCAGGTCGCCGGGACCGTATCGGAAGCCGAGGTCAACCAGCTCCCGCTCAATGGCCGCAATTTTCTGGATGTCGCGCTGCTGGTTCCAGGAGTATCCCCCACAAACACGCAGGCCAATCAGCTCTTCGCCGAAACATCCGCCGTGCCGGGCCAGGGAATCTCGATCGGCAGCCAGCGCAATTTCTCGAACAGCTTCGTTGTGGACGGACTTTCGAACAATGACGACGCCGCCGGCGTAACCGGCGCGTTCTACGGGTTGGATGTGATTCAGGAGTTTCAGGTAGTGACTTCGGGCGGGCAGGCCGAATTCGGCCGCGCGTTGGCCGGCTACGTGAACATGGTCACCCGCAGCGGGGGCAACACGCTGCACGGCGACGCGTACCTGTATTTTCGCAACCAGCGCCTGGACGCGTCGAACGCGCTGTCGCATACCGCGCTGCCGATCACCCAAGCGCAGTATGGCGCGAGCCTTGGCGGGCCGGTGATCAAGAACAAGACCTTCTACTTCGTCAATTTTGAGCAGCGTGAGCTGAACCAGTCCGGCCTCACCACCATTTTGCCGGCGAACGTCGCAACCATCAACGCGCACCTCCTCGCGATCGGATATCCGGGGCCGCTCATTTCGACAGGAATCTATCCCAACCCGGTGCACAACAGCAATGTCTTCGGGAAAATCGATCACCAGTTCAGTGAACGTGATCAGTTTAACGTTCGCTACAGTTTTTACGATGTCAATGCAATCAACTCACGCGGCGCGGGCGGATTGAGCGCGCCCACTGCGTCCGCGAACCTTCACGACGACGATCAGTCCATCGCGGCCAGCAACATTCTGGCGTTGTCGCCGCACATGGTGAACGAAACCCGCGGGCAATACTGGTACAGCAGCCTGACCGCGCCGCCCTCCGATCCGATCGGACCCGCGGTCAGTATCTCCGGCGTTGCCAGCTTCGGCACTCTTTCCGGCTCGCCGACCGGACGGCTGAATAAACTCGGCGAGTTGGTCGACGATATTTCCTACCAGACCGGCGCGCACGCGATCCGCGTCGGTTTGGAGTACTTGTACAATGACGACACGATCACTTTCCCGCGAACTTTTCGCGGCAGCTACTCATTTTCCTCGCTGGCCAATTTCCTGGCCGGAACGTATAACAATTCGGGATTCACACAGACTTTCGCGAACTCCGTGGTCAACCAGACCAACCCCAATGTTGGATTCTATGCACAGGATGAATGGCGAGTGACGCCGCGCCTGACGCTGAACTTCGGCGCGCGATACGATCTCGAATTTCTGAAGACCATCAACACCGAGACCAACAATGTTTCGCCGCGCGCGGGCTTCGCGTGGACCCCCTTCGGCTCGCGCAAAACGGTCATTCGCGGAGGATACGGGCTGTTCTACGACCGGGTTCCCCTTCGCCCGCTCGCGAACGCTCTGCTTTCGGCCAACAACACCACCGACCCCGCCGATCTCAGCCAGATCAGCATCAGCCTGTCGCCCGGCCAGGCGGGAGCGCCCGTCTTTCCGAGCATTTTAGGCGCGCTCACGATTCCCGCGGGTGTTCTGTTCAACTTCTCGACCATGGATCGAAATCTGCGGAACGCTTATGCGGAACAGGGGAACTTCGAGATCGAGCATCAGCTCGGGAAAAACAGCACCATCGAGGTAGGCTACCAGCACCTGCGCGGGCTGCACCTGATCGCGTCGATCAATCAGAACGTTCCCACCTGCACGGCATCGGGAAACAACAACGGATGCCGGCCGAATCCGGCCTACGGCAACGACAGCCAGTACTCTTCCGCGGCTGATTCGAACTACAACGCTCTTCAGGTCTCTTTCGTTCAGCGCCCGACGGCGTGGGGCAGCTATCGCATTTCCTACACCTATTCGAAGGCGCTCGACGATGTGAGCGAATTCTTTTTCAGCGCCCCGATCAACAACTTCAATATCTGGCAGGATTACGGACGCTCGGACGACGATCAGCGCCATCGCCTAGTGTGGGACGGCACGGTGCATACGCCGCTGACGAAAGAAAGCACCGCGTGGGAAAAACTCAGCCACGGATTCCAATTGACGATGATGACGCAGTGCTATTCGGCGCTGCCGTTCAATATCACCAGCGGCGCGAACACGGTTCAGGGGACGTCCGCGCGTCCGACGATCAACGGGGTCTTTATCAATCGCAACGCCGGCTCGGGTTTTGATTTTTTCAACCTGAACGCGCGGCTGAGCCGCAGCTTCGCGCTCACCGAACGCCTGCGCATGGAGGCACTGATCGAGGGTTTCAATCTCACCAATCACCTGAACGGCGTCACCTTAAACGGCGTTTTCGGGACGGGAGCCTATCCCACGAATCCGTCGCCGACGTTTAAACAGATCACCGCGGTGGACGATCCGCGGTCCTTTCAGCTTGCGGTTCGGCTCAGCTTTTAGAAACAGGAGGTGCCTATGATTCTATTTCTTGCCGCGTTGATGGTGGTGAATATCGGGCCGATTGCGCCCGATGCTCCCGCGCGGGAACCGCAGATGGCGGTCCACGGCTCGACTGTCGCGCTCGCGTTCGGCGCGGGCAATGGCGTTTACTTCGCGGTCTCGCACGACTCCGGAAAAACGTTTTCCGCGCCGGTGAGGATCGCCGAAGCCGCCGTGCTTCCCCTGACGCGGCATCGCGGTCCGCGCATCGTATTCGCGGGCGATGCGCTCGTGATCACGGCGGTCGCCGGAAAAACCGCCGCTGCCGGACCTCACGCGCACGGCTTACCATCGGACGGGGACCTGATCGCGTGGCGATCGACGGATCACGCCAGAACATGGTCGAAAGGAATTGTCGTGAACGATGTTCCCGGATCTCCGACCGAAGGCCTGCACGCGCTTGCGTCAGACGGCGAAGGGAGAGTGTTTGCCGCATGGCTCGACCATCGCGGCGGCCATGGCACGAAACTGTACGGCGCGCAGTCGCACGATGGCGGCGCCACCTGGTCGAAGAACGTTCTCATTTACAAATCGCCGGATGGAAGCATCTGCGAATGTTGCGCTCCGTCGCTCGCCATCGATTCGCAGGACGAGATTCACGTGATGTGGCGCAACTGGCTTGGCGGCAGTCGCGATCTGTACCTGGCAAGCTCGCGCGATGGTCTTCATTTTTCGAAGCCGGAGAAACTGGGTGAGGGAACCTGGAAGCTGAACGCCTGCCCAATGGACGGCGGCGGCATCGCCATAGAAAACGGCCGCGTCGTGACCGTGTGGCGCAGGGAGCATGACATCTTTCTCGACGTCGCCGGCAAGCCCGAGAGCCGCATCGGCACGGGCGTCGACGCGGCAATCGCCGCTGGCGCCGGTGGGATCTATGCGATCTGGTCCACGCCGTCCGGCGTCGAGGCCATAGTCCCCGGCAAGTCGCAGCCCATCGAACTCGCGCCAAAAGGATCGTTCCCCATCGTCGCGGCGATCAGCGGCGGCGGGATCGCGGCGTGGGAGGACAACGGTCAGATCACCATTCGCCACCTTCCGTAAAGGAACTCAAGCAACTTCCGCCCCGTCCGGGGTGGCTCGTCTTCCTCCGTGGCAGCGGCTTCCCGGAGGATCCGACGCGGCAGATCGGATCGCTGAAGACTGCCTGGAACAACGTCCGCAAAAAGGCGGGCGTCTCGGGGCGCTGGCACGATAATCGGCATACGCTCATCACTGAGCTGGCCGAGAATGGCGCTGGCGACGAGACGATCATGGAGATTGCCGGCCATGTCTCGCGGCAAATGCTGACGCGCTACGCGCATATTCGTACTGAAGCCAAGAGGCAGGCGCTCGAAGAAGCGGAGGGAAAGAGGGCCGCGGCGCGGGAGCAGCGCGACTGCTAATTCCCGATCCGTGAACTTCTTCAGGGGCGCTGGGATCAGAGGGGCGCGCCTCTGCTGAATCACGCATCTAGGAAGCGAAAGAACCCAAGGCGCCCGCACTGATCCGCCGAAGACGTCGCGGAATGGACAGAACCAACCCTTTTCCGGGGGCGGGAATTTCTTGAATACGTCCGCCACAGCTTTTTGCAACTTCTTTTCGTTTTTTCTCGGGTTTCCGATGAAGGTATCGCTGCACACTCCCTGGCAGATCACCTTTTTGTGTGCGTATCGAATATATCGATATGGAGCGTGCCCACAGGGCTATCAGCCACAAAAAAGTGACTGTACCGATCGCGCGCATGTCCTGATCGCTGGCGCCATGCCGGGCAGGCGCGTGGAGTACCGCAGCTCCGGTTACCACAAAGTGCCAGCCATCGCACGCTACGCCTTAGGCGGCTTTCCGGTATTGGAGATCGCGTGAGATCCGGATGCTAAGGTGTGACTCCGAATCGCGCGTACTCCGCGGCGAGCGCACTGACCAGGTGGCACGATGCGAACCGAGCGATAAAAGACCGGCGCGCGTTGGCAGCGAGTTGGCGACGAAGCGGCTCGTTGCCCAGCAGGCGTTCGATCGCGTGCGCCAGCGCGAACTCATCGCCGGGATTCACCAGCAGTCCCGTCTGGCCGTCCGTAATATCCTCCGGGATGCCATCGACGTTCGTGGCCACGATGGCCGCGCCCGCTTGCATCGCCTCCAGCAGCGAAAGCGATCCGCTGCCCTCTTCGAGCGAGGGAAGTACGAAGATATCGGCACGCCGCATCCAGGTCTGAGAATCAGGCACGAAGCCCTCGATGCGCATCACGTCTTCGAGGCCAAGCGAAATGGCAAGCCGGCGATGGTCCGCCAAAAGACGCCCATGTCCGATCATGCAGGCGTGGAACGGATGACGCGCCCGGTTCACCCTGGCCAGGGCGCGCAACAGAACCGCCAGACCCTTTCGCGGGTCGTGGCGCGAGGCTGCGAGAATGAGCGGCGATTCTCCGGCAGGCGTGCGTTCGGAGGAAGGCGGATCGTCAAAAAACGCGGCCTCGGAAGCATACGGCAGCTTACGCACGGGCACATCCGGCCCATAGCTATCGCGGAGCAGACGCCGGACCGTTTCGTAGTTGACGAAAACTGCGGAGGCCTGCCGGTAGGCGTGCGCTTCGTAGCGATCCGACACCAGACGATTCCAGACGGTCTCCGCGCTTTGCCGCGCTTGCTCGCACAAGCTGTAGCTGCTGAGCGCGGAGGCCAATTTGGCGCGCGACTCATGCAACAGCGTATCGTATGTGCTTCCCACGGCGATCGCCGCGGCTCCGCTGGCGTTCAGCCGCCGCGCCGCCCGCACTGCCGCGCCGCACCAGACCTGGATTCCGTGGATCAAGTGGGGGCCCGGCTGCGGTTCCAGAAATCGCACCACCGCCGAAATCAGCAGCGGAGCGTGAAAGAGCGCCATCAGGTGGCGGAACGGACGGAACGGCGACGCCACGCGATGCAAGCGCCCATAATCCATGTCCGCCCTGCCCTCCTGCGCGCTGACGCAGAAGATATGCGGATCGAAACCGGCCACCAGGAGCGCCCGGCCGTGCGCCCGGACGTAACAGGAATGGCCGCCCGTTCCGTGAGAAGGATCGTTGCCGGAGATCAGGACGACTGGGCGAGGCACGAGGAACCCTTGGGCAGGGGAGCGGCGATCCATTCCGACAGCGCCTGTGAGCGCTCCAGGATGGCTGCATAGGCCGCTTCGGATTCGGCCGGGAAATGCTCCGCGTAAATAGAGCCCACGCGCTCCCGGAGCAGCGGATCCAGCAGAGCGACCGCGCGACGGCGAAAACCGGGGGTCCAGGAAAGCGGCAGCGCGCGCGCTCGACGGCGTAACTGCCGATAGTCGGCCAGCGCGCGCCAGCCCTTCCCGCGCAGAAAGATCCCGGGATGATCCCGCAGCAGATTGGCCCACACGCGGCGGACCGGTGTCGCACGCAGGCCAAGCGCGATCTGAGTGGAGATGCGCGCTCGAGCGATCTCATTGGGTAGGCCGGCGGCATTCACATCCAGGCTGGGAGGCGTCCAATCGCGCTGCTCGCGGAACAGCTCGGCCAAATCGATTCCCAGGAGGCCCGGGCGGTCGCGCAGGGCCAGCGCGCCCACTGCCACGCGCAGACATTGTTTGCAGCGGCTGCACGCGGCGGCGCCCTCTGGCACGTTCCAGCAGGAGTACTGCAGGTCGCGCAGGTCGCGGTACCGCGTCCAGAGAAGGGCCTGCACCTGCGACGAATAGAGCGGAGCGGTGAGCGAACCCAACCGCACGCCGAGCGGCGCCAGGAGGCCGGAGATGGCGCCCTGCGTGACCGTAGAGTACATGAAATGGGAATGCTGAATGGTCCGGCCCTCGTGCACGGCGTTCTCGTGCACCTCCGCTTCCGCCGCCACGAACAGGTGAGTGGCGCCCTTCGCCACGGCGGCAGCCAGCAGGGAACTGGAATACAAAAGCGTGTCGGTCAGCTCGTTCATGCCGGTGCGGTATCCATGGGCGTTGAGGGCGAAGTTATTGTCCACACAGGTTCGAAAATCAGACTCGACTTCCACCAACTCCACTCCACGCCGCTGCGGCACGGCCTTCAGGACCGCGCGCCGCCGTGCGGTGATGTGGTCCACGTAGGGCGGCATCGGCGATGTGGTGGTGACTAACAGAGACCGCTCGGTCAACTCCGCGAGCAGTCCGGTTTGCAGCAGACTGTCCTTGCCTCCGCTGAACGCAGTGGCGCAGCGATGCGACTCCGGTAATCTGCGAAAAGGCGCGAGAGCCGGTCCATGGCAACACAGTTCGACGGCCCGCCCGAATTCCCGAGAGCCGCGGTACGCCTCCAGCGTGTTCACGCCGGCGTCCATCAGGCGCCGCCAGAATTCGATCTCCGCGGCATCCAGCCCGAACGGCAGTTCCACCCGGCAGGGCCGGAGCACCATCCAGTGCGGATGCAGGCAGAGCAGCGCAATGCGCGGCCACAGCGCATCCGGCACGCACGACAGATCCACGGCGGGAGGAAAGCGCAGCGCGAACTCGCACCGGCGGTACAGGCTCGAGGCAGGCGTTACGGTCCAGCGGAAGGTGACCGCGCCCGACGCGACGTGATGCGGGTGCAGGACGAACCGGATCATGTTGCGAGCGAGCTGAACGACTTTTCGGCGGCAGCCGCAACCGAGGCGGCGACATACTCGATCTCCGCATTGGTCAGCCGGTTGGACGAGGGCAGGTACAGGCCGCGCTCGCAAAGCAGGTCCGCGGCGGGAAAAGTCTCGCCCAGATAGTCGCGGTAGTACACCGGCTGCAAATGAATCGGAATGAAGAATGAGCGGGTTTCGATCCCACGCTCTGCGAGTTCGCTCCGGAGATCGTCTCGCGACATACCGAACTCCGGGTTCACCAGGAGACCGAACATCCAAAAGACGCTCCTCGCTCCGGGGGCCTCTATGGGGAGCCGCAAGCCGGCGACATCTTCCAGCAATTCGCGGTAAAGGCGGGCATTCTCACGGCGCTTTTCCACAAACGCCGCTAGCCGTTCTGTTTGCGCCAGCCCCACGGCAGCCTGGAGGTTGGTCATGCGATAGCTGAAGCCGCGATACTTGTGCCAGAAGTGCCGCTCCGGGGAAAATGCATGGTCGCGAAGATTGCGCGCGACGCGGGCGATCTCCGGATTGTTGGTGACCAGCATGCCGCCTTCGCCGGTGGTAACAATCTTGTTCGCGTAGAACGAAAAACACCCCATATCGCCCAGCGAGCCGGTACGCCGGCCCCAGTACTCTGCCCCGTGCGCCTCGGCCGCATCCTCGATCACGGGAAGGCCATGGCGCCGCGCGATGGCGAGGATCGCGTCCATCGCCGCCGGATGGCCATAGGTGTGCACCACGATGATGGCTTTGGTGCGGGGAGTAATTCTGGCTTCTATGCGCGCGGGATCGATATTCCAGCTATCCAGTTCCGCATCGGCCAGCACCGGCGTTGCTCCGGTGTAAGCTACCGCGGAGGCAACCGCGACCATGGTAAAAGCCGGGATGATCACTTCATCGCCCGGGCCCAGGCCAAGAGTGGCGGTGGCCAGGTGCAGCGCCGTGGTGCCGCTGGAGCAGGCGATGCCGTACTCGCAGCCCGCCTCCCGGGCGAACCGCCGCTCAAACTCACTTACGAAACTGCCAGCCGAGGAGATCCATCCGGATTCCACGCAGCGCTTCAGATATGCGGATTCATTGCCCTCCAGATTCGGCTCGGCAACCGGCAGGGTGGGGCGCGCGTCTTGCGCAGCGGCATCCGCCCGAGGCCGCAGTTCAGGTTCCCTGCCGGGCAGCAGGTGGCGGATGCGTTCGAAACCGTCTGCCGGGATGCTGCACGGGGCCAGCAATCCGCCGCGCGGTGCCCCTGCCGGACCGCGGCTCGCCCTCCTTCGCTCCACCGCGGCGGCCACCCGCCACGCGGGGTCTTCCACCAGAATGCGGCGGCACATCGTACCGAAGGTGAAACGCTCCAGCACCGAATGCTGCATCTCGCGCGCGATTTCCCTCCGCCTGGCCGGATGGCTGCGATAGTGTTCGATCATGGCATTGAGCTGATCGGTGCTGCGGTACATTACGGCCTCGGCGATTTCGCCCAGGGCGGCGCGAAAATCGTCCTTGTAGTCGAAGAGCGCGAAACCGCCGCTGGCGAAGCACGAGGTGATCTTGGGGGAGCTTCCAGAGAAGTATCCGGCGTGGATCACGTCCACCAGCATTTCGCAATTCTTGTACAGCGCGGGCAGATCCGTAATACAGTTCAGGTTGGCGCCTGGCCGGATTCCGTACAGGTCCAGCCGCGAAGCCGTTTCCGGCTCCGTGAAATTGCCGTGGAACTCAAACTCATGCCGCAGAGACCGGAACACGGCGAGACGGGCTTCCGTATTGCCCAGGCACGCGATCTCGTCATGGGCAAATTTCCAGAAGTAGCTGGAGCCGGGATCCAGCGCCCGTTCCTCGCGAACGGCCGCCTCGAGCCCCGCGATCGCTTCCATCATGGGGTCCCACAGATTGCGCGTGATGTTTTCCCGTTTCGCCCGCACCATGCTTTCTTCGATTCCCCGCAGCACCGGATCGGCCCAAAACGGCATGGACTCCGCCCGACCGAGATAGACGTTCCCAACGAATGCGAGGCGAGCCGTGAGCGTGGGCTCTTCGCCGATGTGGTCTATCCCGTACCTGGCGTACACCGGAAACGCACCTTGCACGAAGGAGCGGACATTTCGTGTATCCAGGATGCCGAACTGATCCATGATGGCCGTGTGGCTGCGGTCGGGCGAATAGTGGAGGAGCAGCGGATGGTCCAGCGCGCGCCGGATGCGCGCCAGGAATCCCCGCTGGCTTTCCGCCGGGCAGGCTGGCGCGGGGTCCTCCATCAACACTCTCGCGAACTGCAACACACCATGGTCCCAGATCAGCGCGGTGGGAACACCGGCCTGTTCCCAGAAGACGTTCCGGCCGGCGCCGTCCCGGCACAGCATGGCATAACCGGCATTGGGCAGGGAGAGCGCCACATCGGGCCGGAACGCGTTCACTGCGTCGATTGCTGCGCGTGCCGCCCCGGGTTCGCCTTTGGCGAAACCTGACACGTCAATTTCAAGCAAGCTAGCGCCCATGTCGCGCAGCTCGAACGCCATATCGAGCGCGAAGGCATGATCGACCCCTCCGAACCAATGCGCAGGAGGAATGGTGACGGCGAGGCGCAGGCCCCGAAGGCAGCCCCTGTTTGCAGACGCGCTCATCGGACAGCTCTCAAACTCGAAGCTCCATGCGAAACAAGCGGAGGAACCGGATGTCCGGCGGATGTCCGGCCAGAGATGGCCGCAGGAATCAGTGTCTAGCATCGGGCGGCGCGCGTCAAGTGGGTCGAAAGACGCCACGCGTTTTGTCGGGATATTAAATAAGGACGCCAGCCCGCCGTCAAGTGGGTCGAAAAGACTCGTGACATGCAATGGAAGGATGTAAGGATGTACGGTGGCGTGAACTCGAATTTTGCCAGGAGAAGGATCGACGTGCAGCTTCCTACGACGTACGCTCCTTCCCGCGCGGATAGCGGTGTTCTTAACGCGAGCCAACCCGTTGTCGGCCGCCTCTGCCGCCAGCAATCGCACCCGCTGGTACACGAAGCATTTTGGCGCGGCGAAGCCCGAATCGGAGATCTTGACCAGACCGCTGCGGTTGCCAGGCGCGAAGACGATATGGCCGTCGTCGGTCCAGCTCGCTCCCATTTCGAAGGCGGCGTCGCACAGCGCGACCGGCGCGCCGCCCTGCACCGCGATCTTGTCGAGCTTGCCACCGCCAGCCGCGAGATATCCGATCCAGTTGCCGTCCGGCGCCCATGCCGCCCTCGCCGAGCTTGCCGGTGATGCTGTAGTGCGCGTCCGGTGAGACTCGTGGACTCATCGTCGCTCGCGGCGGCATCACGTTCTCCGTCTTCCCGCTCGCGTCCATCCAAACTAGTGAAGAAGGGCTTCCCAGGGTGTTCCCGCTCAGGTAGATGAAGGTGCCGGTCAGAGAAAAATCGAAACGTCCGTTTCCCGCGATGACATTTCCGTCGACGTCATCCAGGACAGGAATAGGGTTTCCGCGAAGTTCCAACCTGCCTGGATCGAGCGACTCCCCGCGGGGTCCACTCCCCCTCGATGAAGTTCTGAAGATCGCGCGGCAGATCGCCGCGGCCCTCGAGATCGCACACGCGAAGGGAATCGTCCATCGCGATCTGAAGCCGGCCAACATCAAGATCACGCCGGATGGAACGGTGAAGGTGCTCGATTTCGGGCTGGCGAAGAGTGCGGAGGGGTCCGCTGGAGATGCGGAAAGCTCGCCGACGATGACCATTTCGCCGACACGAGCGGGCATGATCGCCTCCCGTTCGAAACGCTCGGAGAATTGCTCGCGCGAGAATTTGATGGCAACATCGCGGTCGAGGCGCGTATCGCGTGCGCGATACACCTCGCCCATTCCGCCCGCACCGATGGGCGCAATGATCTCATATGGTCCTAGCTTGGTCCCGCTCGACAGATTCACGGATTGGAGTGATTATACTCGCCCGATCAGTCAAACGGAAATACGGCATTGAGAGCAGCCATGAGCGCGTTCAACTGCGGGAATCGGCTACGAGGTGAACTATAAGGATGCTTGGGCGCGTCCGTCTGGGACGGACGAAGCTAGTGCCCCCAAATCGCCCCCAAATTCCGGTGGAGATTCGATTGTGCGCCTGTAAGCCTTGTGTTTGTAACACGAACCCTTCTCGATTTCCTTCGGCTGTTAGCCGAAGAGGTTCGACCTACCTGAGGAGCCACCTTCCGAATTGTGCGGAGCGGCGTTCTCGTTTTGTTCCTGCAAATTTCCTCGATGCCAGTGCTGCGGAATCGCGAAGGGATAGAACAGCGTCGTTTGCAACCTCCATCTCGCCAAGAGGCCGTTTGGATCAGTAACATGTCTACACCTGCTCGGCGCTATGTTTTCGAGAACGGCTGTCTGAATCTGGACAAACGCCCGCTCAAGTATCCGGAAACGACTCCGACCAGGGTTCCGGCGATGACGCTGGCGGCAGTTGATCCCAGGTGCCAGACAAGAATGTGGTAGACGTTCGGATTCGGGCAGAAGATTTCGAGAATAGCCAGGCCCCCTAGGCCCGCCAGGGCGCCGGTCAATGCACCGGTCGCAACCTGGTCCAAGATCGCTCCCCGGCGCAGGATCAGCCAGCAAAATGCGCCGGCCGCTATCGCGCCTGCGAGGCCGATCCGAAGGCAGACCAGCCCAGTCGCAACGAAAGTCGATTCCGGGTGCGGATGGAACAGAGTCGCGAAAATACCGCCCATCATTCCCAGCAGAAGAAGCACGGTTATCCGAGCGGAAATCAGTACGCGGCTGCCAGGCACGATTTGCCGGCTCAGCAGGACAGTTAGCAGACCGGAAAATGCAGCCAGAGACGTGAAGACGGCGATCGTCTGGTCCAGGTTCATGGCGCGCCAACCCGCGGTTCCGAGATCCAGGACGCCCGCCGTTATGACCATGATGACCACCGACAGCAAAGCGGGAATCAGTACGCCAGCAGAGACGAGCGGCTTCACGGCTTTGAGGTCGGTCAGGATCGCGGATTTGATCTCGGCCAACTGCCGGGCTGACGGCGCCGCGGTTGAACCGGAAGCGCGGAGCGCGGCGGCAAGGTCCCGGCATCGTTCGCAAGCGGCAAAGTGCGATCGCGCTTCTTCAGGAATGTCTGCGCCGTTCACGTAGGGGATCAGGAAATGCTCAAAATCGCGGCAAGTCATGGTTCCCCTCGCTTATCCAACTGCGGCAACGTCCTCGCCTGGAGCACGGCGCGCAGGCGATTATAGGCGCGATGGACCTTCTGCTTCACGGCTCCTGCTGTAGTGGACGTTGCCCGCGCCACTTCCTCGATGCTGAGGCCGTTCACTTTAAGGAGGGTGAGCACTTCGCGCTGCGCTTCCGGCAACGGCGCCACCAATTGTTGGAATAACGGTTCCTGTTCAGGCTGCCGCGTGTGAACGGAAATGTCCTGAAGCGCCTCGGAGGCGATCTCGCGGCGTTCAATCCGCCGGCGTCTGCGGTAGTGATCGACGCGGACGCGCCTGGCGATCGCGTACATCCACGGCAGAACCGGCGCGCCGGGCCGATACGTATGCCGCACGCGATGAATCCTGAGCCAGGCTTCCTGCAACATATCATCGGCGTGCGAACGGCTACCCATCTCGCTCGAAAAGAAGCTGTACAGCCGCGAGCTGAGCACATCGATCAGCGATTTCGCCGCCGCAGCATCGCCCTCCTGGTAAGCAATCATGAGCTGCTCCAGATTCGGCAATGAAGGGTCCGGCGACGACGAACCGGAGGCATCCACATCAGGAGGCACCCACTGTTCTCCTTCTCTGATTCGCTGACCTTGCCCGGGAAGTTACGCTGCCCGCTCCATCGAATTTAGCAGGTCGCCGGAGTTGGATCAAAATATTTCGGCGGACAGCGTAACTGTTTGGCCCGATCGCGCGAATGCTGCTGGTGAACGCGGCCGCTAAGCCGCGATGCCCCTTCAGAAAGGATCAAGAAAGAAGCTATGTTGAAGAATTTCCCCTTGAAGCTCAATCTGCGCAGCGCGGGCCGAATGCGGGCGGCGTTCGTATGCGGTGTGTTATCGACTGTGATATGCAGTGCGGTGTTCGGTGCGTCGCCAACCGCCGTGGGTCATGACACGCTGATCGTGACGAGCACGAACGGCTCAGGCAACCAGGTCGTCGTGTTCAAGCTGCAGACCTCGGAATCGCCATCACTGTCGCTGGTGGGCCAGGTGCCGACCGGAGGCTCCGGCGGCGCGCCGGGTACCACCGCCGGGTCCGTGCAGTTTTCCCAAGGATTCGGCGCGGTTGTGAACTACGGCTCCGATAGCGTCAGCCAACTGCTGAGAACCGGCGACTCGATCTCGGTCGTCCGGAACATCGGCCTCGCCTCGCATTGCACTAGTCCGGTTTCGACGGCGCTCACCGAACATCAGATGTTCGTCGTCGGCGCGAACTGCGCCGAAAGCTTTCTATGGCCTGCCGGAATCATGGACGGCTCGGTTTCGCTGACGGATAACTCCGCCGCGCAAATCGTCACGGGACAAACCTGGGCCGCGGTCACGTTGACGTCAGGCTCTGTTCTACAGCTACCGTTGACGCCATGGGGAAGCCTGGCGGGCACGAGTACGCAGGTCTCGCTTCCCATGGATGCCGACAGTGTTCCGCTGGGCGCTGCATTCTGGGGGGATCTTCTGGGCTTCAATCCGGCCCACAGTGTCGATAGTTTCGCGCTGATGAACTCCAGCCGCGACGTGTTTCCGGTGATGGGTCCCGCTCCGGCCTACCCGAGCAACGCCCCGTGCTGGTTGGCCAAAGGTCCCGGCAATCTGTGGTATTCGGGAAATTCACCCGGCAAAGCCATCTCCATTTTCTTTAGCGACGCTCAAGGAGGCGCGTTCTACAAATCTGTTCCGCTCGCTGGCGTGCCGACGGATATCACGGTGTCGCCGGATGGGCAGTGGCTCGCGGTGATCTACACTGCGAACAGCCAGGGTTATGTTGCCGTCTTTTCGATCGACGAATACGGCGATCTTACGCTGGCTGCAACATCAAATCCGATCGGCGTGTCCGGCTTTGCCGGCGTCGCATTCAGCCAATAACTGGCAAAACCGCCCGGCGAGATGCCACCTCCAGGCTCTCGCCGGACGCGATTGCTCGCGGCACGTTGATGTACCGGCAACAACGGACTATAATTGGCCTGATGAATCTGGTCCGGCTATCTTAGGCTTAGCGCAAATGATAAAAAGAATCATTCTGATCCTTCTCGGTTCCGTGGTCGCGATTGTGGCGGTGGTGGTCACACTGTGGTATGTAAAGGGCCCATTCGTCGGCTTTGCCGGGAGCCGCACCGCCGATGGCACGCGCGCCGTTACCGACGGCGGCATCAAAATTCCAAATTGGAACGGCGAGGTGGATCCCGCGGAAGAAAAGGCCGGCATGAGCCTCAAGGATGCGAAGCTTTCGCAGGAAGGCGACTCTCTTCATGTCACCACCGGTCCCGCCGTGGCCTACTGGATGAACGGTGCGAACGCGTCCGGGGACTACACGGTGAAGGCCACGTTCTACGAGCCGAAGTACATGAACCTGAACACGCATCCGCACCCTTACGGAGTGTTCATTGGCGGCAACGACATGGGAACTCCGGATCAGACCGACCTCTACTGTGCGGCCTACGGTAACGGCAGGTTCATCGTGCGCGGATTCGGACCGGCGCCGTTCAAGATGAATGGTCTTCTCGGCGACCCTAATGCCGCGGTTCATAAGGCCGCCGGAAAAGGCCAGCCCGTCACTCAAGATATCGCGCTCTCGGTGAAGAGTGATAAGGTGGAATGCTCCATCAACGGAACGGTGGTGGCCAGTTATGACAAGGCGGTGCTCGTAACCGGCGGCAGACTGAAATCGACTGACGGGACGTATGGTGTGCGTCTGGCGCACAACACGGATGTCATGATAACCGGTCTGACGATGACAAAGAATTAATCCGCCAAACGCTCTCGCCCCAAACTGGTCCCGCTTGCGAGCGCTCGCCATCAGCAATTCGTGTTAGTGTAGTCGGCGCGTGAACTATTCGTTAGTCGGGGAAATTCTCGACTCCAAGTACCGCATCGACAAGCAACTGGGCTCCGGCGGCATGGGGAACGTGTATCTGGCCACGCATCTTGGCACGACGCGCGTCGTCGCGGTGAAGGTGATCGCGCCGAAGTGGGCTGCCGAGCCGCAGTTCCTGGCGCGTTTCCAGCGTGAAGCGCAAGCCTGCGGACGTCTGCGTCACGTGAACATCGTAAACGTGACCGATTTCGGCATCGCGCGCGCGCCGCGCGGCGATATGCCATACCTGGTGATGGAGTTTCTCGACGGCGAGACGCTCACCGATTTTCAGCGCTCGAATCCGAACCTCTTGCTGCCACTGATCGCCGACCTTCTGGATCAGATCGGCCTCGCTCTCAACGAAGCGCATCGCCAGGGAATCGTGCATCGCGATCTGAAGCCGGATAACATCTGGCTGGAGCCGAATGGCCGCGGCGGGTACACAGTGAAGGTTCTCGATTTCGGCGTGGCGAAGGTGAATCTTCTCGATGGCTGGGCGATGCCGGTTTCCGGGCCGCCGCCGCTGCCGTCTCCTCTGCCGAATCCCAATCAGGACGAATTCGAAACCGTCGCGCTCGAACGTAAGCGCGAGCGGCAGACGGCCGAGGAAGTCGAAACCGTGGCGATCGCCTCCACACCCTCGCCGCTTTCCTCGGGGTCTTTCGACAGCGGGGCGGATGCCAAGACCATGCCGGGCAGTCTGTTGGGAACGCCGGCCTACATGTCGCCCGAACAGGCGCTCGGTAAGGAGATCGATTTTCGCTCCGATATTTATAGCCTCGCGGTCGTCGCCTACTGGCTGGTGTGCGGGGAAATGCCCTTCCAGGGCTCGGTCAGCGATCTGATCGAATATCATCAGCACGGCAGCCCGCGCGCGCCGGCGAGCCTCCGCAAAATTCCGCCCGACGTATCCGCAGCGATCCTGGCCGGGCTGGCGCGCGATCCGGCGGATCGCCCGCCCTCGGCGATGGCCTTCGCGCGGAGGTTTCATAACGCGGTGGATGCCGAGTTCCTGATGCTGCGACGGTCGAAGGCGTTCCTGATGCAGCATCTGGCGGCGTTTGCGCTGCTGATGACGCCGATGTACGTCGCGGTTTTGTCCGCGACCGCGCTGCTGGTGCCGCTGGGCCGGATGCTGCCGGCAGCGGCAGTTCGGAACGTGCTGGTGCCGTTGGCGGCCGCGGTGTTTTTTGTCTTCGCGGATAATCTGGTGCGCGCCGCGGCGGCTCTGATGGCCCTCGATGAGCAGGTGCGGATCCGGCGCTTCCTGTGGTTTCGCGTGTTCTGGAAGCTGATCCGCATGCTGCCTTCGCTGGCGGTTACGCAAGCCCATTCGATTTTCGCTTTCGGACCCGGCTGGGTGATCGGGGACTGCCTGTGGCCGGTGGTCTGCGTCGTCGAAAAATTGAGCGGCCCCGCCGCGATCCAGCGTTCGCGCGAGCTGATGAACGGCCTCAACAGCGCCGGCCGCGCGCTCGCGGTGCGGCATTTCGCTCTCGCGGCGCTGGCCATCGCCGACGCGGTCAAATCGCTCGGGTTCCTGTGGGGAAGCGGCCCCATCAATAACGCCAACGTCACCATCACCGCGGTGTGGTTCCCGATTTTCGCCGCGGTGGCCGGAGCGCCGCTATTTCTATACGATCGCACCGCGGCGAGTGAGCGCGGCCCGCTGCTCCAGCTTGACCGGACTCCGGAGGTGCGCATCAACACACGGATGTTTTCGATCAGCTCCGCTGTGTGGATTGCGATTCTGCTGGTCTACCTGCTTTACCAGCCGATTCGGTATTGGTTGTTCGGTTCGCGGTGATTGCATCGGCATTTACCTCGAAAATCTATCATCTACCGCAAACTGAATTTTCCGGGAAACGATTCTGCGCGTCGACCGTATTCAACTTGAGGAGCTCCCGTGACCACGATTCTCAAGAACATCCGGTTCACTCTGCGGATTTTCGGACAAAGTCCCGGATTCGCCGCCGCGGCAGTGCTGTGTCTCGCGCTGGGAATCGGCGCGACCAGCGCGATCTTCAGCGTGGTCCACGCGGTCCTGCTGAAGCCGTTGCCGTACCGTGATCCGGACCGCCTGATCCGGCTGTACACCGAATTTCCGACCTTCCCCAACGGCGGCTTGCGGCGATTTTGGACCTCGCCGCCGGAGTATTACGAGCTGGCGCACGAACTCCACTCGTGGGAATCGCTTCAAGCGTGGGTGACTTCCGGTGTCAATCTGGCGGGCGCCACTGATCCGATCCGCGTTACGAGTTGTCTGGTTACTGGCGGTCTGTTTGAGACTCTGGGCGTTTCCCCGCTGATCGGCCGGGAGATTACGCCACAGGACGATGCCGTGGGAGCGCCGCCGGTGATCGTGATCGGCTACGACCTGTGGCAGCGGACCTTCGTCGGCGATCGCGGCGTCATCGGACGGACACTCCAGGTAAACGGACGCAACGCGAATATCGTGGGAGTGATGCCGCCCGGTTTCGCCTTTCCACCGGGTGATCTGGACCCGCCTGAAGCCTGGACGCCTCTGCAACTCGGCACGCCCGATCCGCAACGCCGCGGCAACCACTTCCTGTATCTGATCGGCCGGCTCAAGCCGGGCGTCTCGCTGGCGCGGGCTCAGCAGGAAATCAACCGGCACGTCGATCAGTCCCCGGCGCGCCTGGGCAAGAATCATCCGTTCGACCCTAAATTTCATCCCATCGTGACCTATCCCCTCCACGACGAAGTCGTCCGCGCGATCCGTCCCGCGTTGTGGATGCTGATGGGCGCCGTGGGTTTTGTTTTGCTGATCGCGTGCGTGAACGTCGCCAATCTTCTGCTGGCTCGCGCCGAGGCAAGACAGCGCGAAATTGCGATTCGCAAGGCGCTCGGCGCGGGCATCGGGCAGCTGGTGCGCCAGTTCACCGTGGAAGGATTAGTTCTGTCGCTGGGCGGAGCGGCGGCCGGGCTCGCGCTTGCCTTCGCCGGTTTGAGAATGATGATCACCGCTGGCAAGGCGAGTATTCCGCGCGCTGCCGAGGTGAGCGTCGACCCAATGGTGCTGGCGGTGACCTTAGGCATTTCCCTGCTGACGTCGCTGCTGTTCGGATTCGCTCCGATCGCGCAAATCGCCGGAAGCACTCTGCACGATGCCTTGAAGGCGGGCGGTGGGCGGACCTCAGGGTCGGTATCATCCAACCGCTTCCGCTCAATCCTGGTAGTGAGCGAGCTGGCGCTCGCGCTGATTCTCCTCATCGGCACGGGACTCATGATCCGCGCCTTCTGGCAACTGAGTGACGTTTATCCCGGCTTCCGCGCCGGCGGCCTGATCACGATGCGCGTGAATTTGCCGCAGGCCACGTATGCAACCGACGGACAGGTGGATCAATTCTGGCGCGCGCTCGAGCAGAGGCTGAATTCGCTTCCGGGGATCCAGTCCGCGAGCCTGACCAGTGGCCTTCCGCCGGAGCGTCCGATCAATGCCAACGACACCTTCATTGAAGGATTCACGCCCGTCCCGAACGGGCCGGGACACAACATTGATTACTGGCAAAGCGTCGGTGGACACTACTTCGAGACCATGGGCATTCGGGTGATCGAAGGCCGCGGCCTCGACGACCGGGATGGGCCCGGCGCGCCGCTCACCGCTGTGATAAACCAGACGATGGCTCGTGTTTACTATGGAAACCAGAGCCCGATCGGACGGCGCATCAATCCGGAAGGCGGAACCAACAAACCCGAGACTTATCGGACGATCGTGGGCGTGGTCGAAGACGTAAAGAACGCCGGACTCGATAAACCGTCGGGAACCGAAGCCTTTTTTCCGGCTCTGCAACGCGGCTTCTCCACCCGGACCGTTTATATCGTTGCGCGCAGCGCGGGCGACCCCGCGGGCCAGATTAGCGGCATTCGCGCCGCCGTGCGCGAGCTTGATCCGTCGTTGCCGCTGACGCAGGTTCGAACCATGGAGGAGGTTCTCGCATCGGCGAAATCGCGCCCGCGCTTCCTGACAACGCTGCTCGGTCTGTTCTCCACGACGGCGCTGCTGCTCGCCGCCGTAGGTTTATACGGGGTCATCTCTTATTCCGTCGCGCGCCGCACGGCCGAGTTCGGAATTCGCATGGCGGTGGGAGCCGGTGCGGGCGATGTGTTGAGCCTGGTTGTAAGACAAGGAATGCAGCTGGCGCTGGCTGGTGTCATAGCGGGAGCGATCGGAGCACTGGCGCTCACTCGACTGATCCGCGGACTCCTGTTCGGCGTCAGCGCGTTCGATCCAATCACCTTCGCTGCAATGGCCGGAGTGCTGGTTGCGGTGATCCTGCTCGCGTGCCTGGTTCCGGCGAGGAGAGCCAGCAAGGTCGATCCACTGGTCGCTCTACGCTACGAGTGAGACTCATCGGAGTGCCAGGCGCACAGGAGCTTTAAAGTCGGGCCTCCGCTCATTGGCCCGGAGCGCGTTCAAATACGAAGGTTACGCCTTGATCGCTAGCGACAGGCTTATCGCCGGTGCGTGCCGGGTCAAAGCGCCATCGCAGCATCGCGTCGATCGCCATCTTGTCCAGTTCAGAGTCAACGGGTGTCTTCTGGGCCCTTGGCTCGGCCTCGGCGCGTGTGACGCGGCCTGTCTCGTCAATGTGAACGTCTAGAGTAACCTCGACTCGGCCACCCGGGGGGAATTTCGCTGCGATGGACGCAGGCAATACCGGGCTCGTTTTCTTCTTTGCCACGGCGGTTTGATAGGTCGGAGCAACCCGGACAGGCGCTTTGATTTCCGGAGCGGCGGATGGATTTACGGCCGGCGTTTTTAAGACTTGCGCCGGAGCTGGGGCCACGGCCGTGACCTGCGGGGCTGAAATTCTTCCCACCGGTAGATTATTCGGAGGAGTGCCGTCAAGTTTCACCACAGGCGGCGCGTCCTGAATGACAGTGGGCGCAGCAGGCACCGCATTTTGCTTGGCCGGCGGCAGCTTGAAAGTTTTGGGAATGGACCGTGCGACGTCGTCCTCGGGCTTTTTCTTGGCGGCGGTGAGGTCCGCGGTGGGCCGGGCCAGAGGAATGCTTTGTACGCTCTTGTTCGTTTTCGATGACAAGGCAAGCACGAACTCCTCGGTGCTCGCTCCGCTGTCGTCAACCACTTCCAGCGTAAATTCCACCTGATCCGCCGAGGGCTGATAATAAACGTGCCCGCGAATCAATTGCTGAGCATTCAATGGGATCACACGCGTATTGCCGTTTTCGACAATTGTCAGCCGCCCCTCACGAGCCTTGGCAATGGTCTTGCTTTCCGGATCCCAATGCACGTTCAATCCGTCGCCTTGCGCTTCCACTTGCAGCTGAAGAGGCGCGGCCGAGAAAACGATTTGCGTTGCCGGCTGTTCAACCACAGGCTGACTCGGCCTGGTGACGACGGTCTTGGGCCGTCGCTCATAGGCGAACACGGCTCCTAGCGCAACCAGCACAATCAAGCCTGCGGCCAGCATGATTCGCGTGAGGCGACCCTTCGGCGCTGCGCTCGCCGGCTTTGACGGCGGGACAATCTCGGGTTTCGGAACAGCGTAAGCGTCCTCCTGCGGGTTTGCTTCGTAGCTCAGCATCTCTGCTGAAAAAGGAA
>Ga0335077_10001771_pt1 | contig 25693 bp, 16 predicted proteins | sample Lox_Sample_31_FD_207151 | JGI IMG/M metagenome (GOLD analysis project Ga0335077, IMG submission 207151) | Soil microbial communities from Loxahatchee National Wildlife Refuge, Florida, United States - Lox_Sample_3.1 | ecosystem: Environmental > Terrestrial > Soil > Wetlands | place: USA... | reverse complement strand
CTGGGACCTGAGCGAAGCAGCGCGACGAACGCTACGTCGCATGCGTCGCCGTCCGCGACTGATCACCGCCTTCTGGAAGCAATCTTCTTTGTGGTCAGAATGACTTTATATTATGCGGGAGTCAGTAAGTACGAGAGCACAGGCTAAAGCCTATGCTACGGGTTAGAAGCTGAACAGCCGCGCTGCGGTCACCACCAAGAGTAACGTGAAGAGGGCGATGGCGATTTCGCCGATGAAGCCAACGATGAAGGGGCGGAGGCCTTGTTTGCGCATATCGCGGAAGTTGGTGCGGAGACCGACCCCGGCAAAGGTGAGGAGGAAGGCCCAGCGGGAAAGATTCGCGAGTGAAGTGTTCTGGTCCTTGGTGAAGAAGCCGACGGTGGCGAGGACGGAGACGAGCAGGAAGCCGACAACAAATTTCGGGAATTTCTGCCAAAGGAAGGCGGCTTTGTTGGTGACGTTTTGCGCCTGGCCGCGGCTGGCCCAATAGATGGCGTAGCCGAGAACGACGAAACCGATGAGGGCATTGCGGCAGGTCTTGGTAAGCACGGCAAGTTTGGCGGCGGCGTCAGAGTAGAGAGCGCCGGCGGCGGTGGCTTCGGCGGTGTTGTCGACAGCGAGTCCGGCCCAGATGCCGTAGGCGCGATCGGAGAGATGCAGCCAGTGGCCGATGAGCGGGAAGGTGAAGAGGGCGATGGCGCCGAGGGCAAGGATGGCGGCGATAGAGAAGGAGGAGTCTTCATCATCGGCATCGATGGCACCTTTTGTGGCGATGATGGCGCTGACGCCGCAAACAGCGGAACCGACCGCAAGAAGGCTGGTGAGCTTCGGCTTGAGACCGAAGAGGCGGCCGAGGAAGGTCATAAAAGCGAGGGAGCCCGCGATTTCAATGAAGACGAGAAGGAGCGAGACGCCGCCGAGCTTGGCAACATCGCCGAGGAGGAAGCGCGAGCCGAGAAGGACGATGCCAGCTTTCAGCCAGAATTCGTAGGTGGCAACGCCGGGCTTGAAGATCTCGGCGAGGCCGAAGACGTTGGAGATGACCAGGCCGATGAGGATGGCCCAGAGGACGTACTCGATGTTGGGGAAGGTGAGATGGTTGGCCTTGGTGTAAGCGTTGATATTTTTTTCGAGCAACTTGCCAGCAAAGCCGATGACGGCGAGAAGCGCTACGCCGGGGATGAGCCGGAAGAAGCGTGAGCCGAGAGAGATCGGGGGATTTTGCGGGATTACAATTGCGTCTGCCATGTGGTCCTCTGATTAAATTTTGTTGGCCCGGTAAAACAACAGAAACGAAATTCGAATCTCGTTTAAGCGTCTTGGAATCGAGTTCGACAAACCCAAGAGCGCGCTCGCTGACTTGCGCGGGCCGGTCTAAAGACCGGCCACTACAAAGGTAGGCGACGTAAAGCCGCCCCTACGGGCGAACCGCTACCAAGGGACGCGGGGGATGACGCCGAAGCGAATCAGAGCCGCCAGCGCCAGGGCCAAGATGACGGCCCAGGCGTCCAGGGAGAGTTTGGGCGCGCTGTGTGCGGCTAGCTGGGATTTGGACATAGTGGTGAATCCTCCGTTTGAAACTAGGATATGCGATTTTGCGAAAAAGTTTGAGCCTCGTTTTCTGCAAGCCAAGTGATGGCGCCGGCATAGCCGACAGACTGCGAGACAACGCGGCCGACAATGAGCAGTGCTGGCGCAGGAAGCGGAGCAAGATTGGCAAGCGCGGCGATGGTCGTCGTGTGCGTGGATTGATCAGCCTGCGAGGCCTTGGAGACGACCTGAACGGGCGTGTCGGGGACGAGGTTGGCGTCGAGGAGCCAGCGCGAGACTTCGGCGTAATCGGGGCCGGGCATGTAGACGACCACGGTGGTGTCGGGAGAAAGATCGACGCCGGAGAAGAGGCGGGAATCGACAGATCGGGAAAAGGTGGTGAAAAGGACGCGGGAGGCGACGCGGCGATCGGTAAGAGAGATTTGCGCGGCCGCGGCGGAAGCGAAGGCGGCGGAGATGCCGGGGACAACTTCGACGGAGATGTTCGTGTCGCGCAGGGCCTGGATTTCTTCGGCAGCGCGGCCGAAGAGGAGCGGGTCGCCCCCTTTGAGGCGAACGACGATTTCGTGTTTGCGCGCGGCATCGATGAGGAGCGAGTTGATGTCGTCCTGGGTGAAAAGGCGGAAACCGGCGCGTTTGCCGACGTCGATGCGTTCGGTGGTGGCGGGGATGAGGGCGAGGATTTCGGGAGAGACGAGGGAGTCGTGGAGAACGATGTTGGCGGATTGAAGGATGCGCAGGGATTTGAGCGTAAGAAGTTCCGGATCGCCGGGACCGGCACCGAGGAGATAGACGTGTCCGGGAAGAGGCATTAGTGAGCTCCTTGAGCGGGTGCGGGAAACAAGAGAAGAGAGATTCCTCGCTGTGGGGACTCCGCTCGGAATGACGTGGTTTTGTTTCTTGCTGAAGAAAAGTCAAAACCCGCACCCTTGGAAAGTAACCCCTCGATTCTCGGGGCAAGAGGGCGCGGCGCCCGCCGGTCTACACCGTAAAAAAAGCGGCGATAAATCGCCGCACTCCAAAGTACGGTCATCGGTCCTCCATGGAATGGGGAGTAGCGGCCACGGCGAGGTCGCGCTCGGCGACTTCGGTGTGGAGTTCGCCAGCGAGAATCTGGCGAAGGGCGGGCGTTGTGGTGCGCGCCAGGAAGTGTTGCAGAGGCTCAGCGGCGTGGCGATGCTCGTGGAAATGCTCGAGCAGGCGCGCGATGGCATCGGGAACTTCAGCGGCCACGCAGCGATAGCCGATGGGGCGGGCGATGGAAGCGAATTGTCCAACGCTGCCGCCAACGCAGAAGTAGTAAGCGTCAACCATCAGGCCGTTGTGCTTGATTTTCTTGCCCTCGATGCCGATGTCGGCGATCCAATGCTGTCCGCAGGAATTGGGGCAGCCGGTGATGTGGAGGCGAAGATCTTCCTGATAGTTGGGGAACCGCTCTTCGAGCTGCTCGGTGAGCCAGCGCGCGAAGGACTTGGTTTCGGTCAGAGCGAGCTTGCAGAATTCAGAGCCGGTGCAGGCGACGGTGCCGCGGGTGAAGGAGGAGGCAGAATCGACGGGAAGGCCGGCGGCGTTGAGTTCGCGGACAACGTGGTGAACATGGGCCTCGGGAATGTTGATGAGGAGGAGATTCTGCATGGCGGTGTTGCGGACGCGGCCGTCGCCATAGCGGTCAGCGAGATCGGCGAGGAGACGGAGTTGCGCGGGAGAAATGCGGCCGCGGATGACGGAAGCGCCGACGATGAAAAGGCCGGGCTGCTTTTGCGGGATGACGCCGAGATGATCTCGATGAATGCGCGCGGGGAGCTGCTCGGGCACGGCGGGATCAAGCGCATAGCCGAGACGGGCTTCGATGGCCGCGAGGAAGGAGTCGGCGGTCCAGTGGTGTTCGAGGAAGAGGAATTTGAGACGGGCTTTGTCGCGGGATTGGCGCAGGACGTCGGATTCGCGGAAGATTTCGGTGACGGCGCGGACGACGGGGATGACCTGGTGCGGGAGGATGAAGGCGTTGAGGCGGAGGGCGAGATGAGGTTGCGTGGAGAGGCCGCCGCCGATGCGGAGGGAGAAGCCGAGTTCGGGAGAGGAACCCAGGTTCTCAGGGGCTGATGCCTCGTTTGCCGGGGCGACGTTTATGTTGGAGCTAAAGCTCCGACCCCCGATGGCGTATGTGCGGCCTGGGCTGGGAAATACCTCAGGGCTGAAGCCCTGAGCTACAGGGGACGAATTGGAAGAAATGGCCGCAGGGCTCGAAGGCTCGACCTTGGCGACGACGCGCCGGGGGCGGAGGACGGCGGTCAGGCCGATGTCGTTGATTTCGGGGTAGGAGCACCAGTCGGGGCAGGCGGTGACGGTGATTTTGAATTTGCGGGGGAGATTATAGAACTCGGGATTGCCGCCGAGTTCGCGATCGAGGGCCAGGACGGTTTGCGAGATGTCGGCAAGTTCGTGGGCGTGGACTCCCGCGAGAGGGCAGCCGGTGATGTTGCGGGCGACGTCGCCGCAAGCGCCGGTGGTGGTCAGGCCGATGGCGCGGAGGCGATCGAGAACTTCGGGGATGGATTCGATTTTGACCCAGTGGAGCTGGATGTTCTGGCGGACGGTGATATCGGCGACACCGTTGCCATGTTCGGAAGAAAGATCGGCAATTTCGCGCACCTGGTGGCCGGTGAGGAGACCGTTGGGGATGCGGATGCGGACCATGAAAAATGGAACGGACTTCCCTTCACCATTGGCGCCGCCGATGACGCCGTGGCCATCACCCTGCGTGTAAATGCCCCAGGTGCGACAGTAGGTGGAGAACCATTCGGGAGGAATGGAGGCAAAGCCGTCGCGGGCGAAGGAGCGAATTTCGCCGAGGTGGTCCCAGGCATTTTTGGAGCGTTTGAGGCGCTCAATGCGCTGGGCTTTGGATTCCTTAAGTTCGGGCATGGAGCGATTGCCTCATTTATGGCTGCCCCCGTTTGAAGCCGGGCGACCGGATCGGAAAACCCTCACGCCTGAAGGCGTGAGCTACAGAAACTGCCGAAAAAAGAAAAAACCCACGTGCGGTGCATCTGGCACGTGGGCTTCGAAGAGCGTTGGAATCAGAACGAGCTAGATTCGGAAGCACCTCTGGCCAGAGTGGGCAGGCCGACAACAACAGCGGCAGCAACAGAGGCAAGCCTGCATGGAGTGAGAAGCGGTCTGGCAGAAGTGCGACATATTCGTCGTGTAAGGCTACGTGGGGTTGGGTACGGCGTCAACCGGTACGTGGCCGCAAAGATTGGATGCGTAGCATCAGGGGATTGGATACATCGGTTTTTGGCGGGGCGGGTGGAGACTGGGGGGATGGGGGTGGGTCGATGACTGTGACTTTGATTTTGAGACAAGACGCGATGGAGAACCTCAGGCCTGAAGGCCTGAGCTACAGGCCGGGTCAAGGGCTCGGAGCGTCTCAGAGGGGGGTCGCTACAAGACTGATTCCGCACAAGTAAAGACCTACGCTGCGAGTTAGCGGGAGAAGAGGTCGATGAGGATGGCGTTGAATTTCTCGAGGTTGAGATCTTCCTGGACGTGAACTTTCTGTTCGCCGAGGTCGGGCTGGTTGCCGTCGGTCCAAACGAGGGTGTTGCCGTAACCGGCGGTGTGAGAGATGTCGATATCCATGTAGAGGGATTCTTCCTTGGTGATGATGGAGGGATCGAGCCAGGCGAGGGCGGCGAGTTCGTCCCATAGGAATTCCTCGTCGGCCCATTTGGCGATGTATTGCGCGGAGGGCGATTTGGATTTGGCGACCTGATCGATCATGGATTGAGTGAATTTGGTTTTGACGGAGATGTCGACGGTAGTAACGGTGACTTTCTGCCAGGGCGCGCGCAGTGTGATGTGAACAGCTTCGGGATCCCACCAATAATTGAATTCGCGGCGATTGTCCTGGCGCCAGGACATGGGGACGTCGGGCGAGATGCTGCCGCCCATGACGACGAGTTCCTGCGCGAGTTCGGGGAAATGGGGATCGAGAGAGATGGCCTGGGCGAGGTTGGTGAGCGGGCCACCGGCGTAGATGGTGACCTGGTGTGGATACTGGTGAACCATGCGGATGAGGAAGTGGGCGGCGTCTTCGGATTCAGGTTTGAGAGTAGGATTGCCTTCGGGAAGAGGATTAGGGACTTCGAAAGGTTCGCGATACTGGCCGGTATTCCAGGCGCCAGTCAGCGTAGAGCCCGAGGCGGAGCGAATTTTGTGCTGATTCCAAGCGCCCTGATAGATAACCTTGCCGTAGAGCTTCTCCCAGCGGGCGATTTCTTCTTTGGAATTGATGAGGGGAAAGACGGCGCCGGGATAAACCTTGATGTTGGAGTGACCAGCGAGTTCGAGCATGCGGAGAGTGTGGGCGACTTCTTCGTCGCGCCACTGGTCGCCCGAGACGATGGTAATGCCAAGGACGTCGACGTTGGGGGATTGCAGGAGGAGGAGCATGGATTGCTGGTCTGTGGTGGCGGGGCCACGAGCGTCCTGATCGAGGGATGATTTTTCGACGGGGCTGGGCGGAAGCGGCGAGAGAAGCGAAGAGGACCAACATCAAAAGAGTGAGGCGTGTCATTCGTGAGAGTCTCCCTGGCAAGGACGTTTTACGGTATCAGGTTTGGGGACGAAGTAAAGGGTGCGGAGTTTGGAAACGGCGGAAGGCGAGATGGCGGCGTAAAACCGCCGCTACAAGTGGAAATTGGTTGGGAGGAGATGCGTCGGGGCAAGCAAATCGCCGCACTCCAGACTAATTGACGCGAGAGATGTTGATCATGGTGGCGGTGGTGGGGTATTGCGTGGCCATGTCGACGAAGCCTTCCTTGGTGACGGTAATTTTTGCGGCCGGAATCACTTCCCCGCTGACCGGATGGCCGGTGGGATCGAACTTCATGCGAATGATAGTGAGCGGGTAGTCGCTGGCATTGGCGCCCTGGGTCTTTTCGTATTCGGAGAGAACGTGTTCGGTTACGAGAACGAGTCGGCGGCCGTCGGGGTTATCGAAAGAAAATGCGGCATAGATTTTGCGTCCCGGCTGGCCAGCAATATTGATGAAGCCGTGGGAGAGTGTGCGGAGAAGGTTGACACCCTTGTCTGAACCGCCAGAAGCGAAAACGTCTTTAAGGGCGGTCTTTTCGGCGTCGGTGGTGAAGGAAACGATCTGGAGTTGAACGTTCACGCTGCCACCGGAAACGGCGATGGAGGGAATGACGGTGGCGGAGTAGATCAATCCTTTCTGAGCGACGGCAGGTAGCGCGCAGAGCGCAGCGGCAAAGGCGAGCATGGCCAGGCGGCGAATGGTTAGGGACATAAAGCACCTCGAATGGGAGTCTCCGTGAATTGTGAAGGAGCCGGAGCGTTGAATCGAGGATAGCGCGAGAGTGCGACGAGAGGAGGAACGAGATGGGAGCGAGTACGTAATGGTAATGAAGCGAATCGAGGGGTTAAAAGCGGAAGACGTAGCCGGTGGTGAGGTAGGGACTGCCCTGGAAGGAATAGTATTGGTCGGAAATCACGCCGACAGTAGGCTGATACTTGCTGGTGTCGGGGGAGGGCTGGAGATAGTGGATGAGAGTGGTACCGGCATTGAAGCGGAGAACGGAGCGGCGTGAAGTAGCGTATTCGACGGTGCCGCCAAGGTCCAGAGCGTAGCGCCAAACATCTTCGTAAACGGCAGTGCTACCGGGCACGAGAGCCTTGTCGTAGTGAATGAAGCCGTTGCGGAGATTGGAGTAGATGGCCCAATTGCCGAGCGTCTTGCCAAATTTGAAGCCGGCAAGAGTTTCCTGCGCGCCGCCGTGGTCGCCATAGGAGCCGGAGCCAGGGAAAAGATTGGCGGAGAGATCGATCCAGGCGTACTTGGTGAGGCGGTAATCAAAGTCGAAGCCGTAACCCGAGTAGACCTGCTTGCATTTGTAGCAAGTCTCGCTATCGAGCGAGAACTGCATCGAAACGTACTGAACGCCGAAGCTGTAGCGGGGATCGTCTTTCCAAGCGGGACGCTCGGCGGGATGGAGAGGGCCACCAAAAGTCTGCTGGAAGGAGCCTTCTTCAGGATAGCGATACCAGGGAACTTTGCCGGCGAACAAATTGGCGAAGCTGTGAGCGGGGGTGAGCGAGCCGCGAAGAATCCTATAGCCGAGAGCATTGTTGCCATCCGCGAGGCGATCGACAATCTCGCGTTCGATGGCGTCTTCCATGACAATCCAGCCGGTGCCGACGAGAGGAGTAATGACGAAATCGACCCAACCGGTATTGTTGGTAGGGGGCTTGAAATGCTTGCCGGGGTATTTGTCGCAGGGATAGAGGCCGCAGCCGGGCACGTAGGTGTAACCGCCTTCGTTGCCGATGGCGGCCTCGGAAAAAATGGGACCGATTTCGAAATAGGCTTCCCAGAGAGTGGCCCAGCCCATGGCCTTGAGGCGGCTGTACCAGTAATTGGAAGATTTGCCGAAGCGAGCGGCGCGGCCCTTGGGATCGTTGTTCAAGAAGATGTCGCCATAGACGGCGCCTTCCAGGGGATGGCCGATGTAATTGACGATGAAGCTGTCGCCGTCGCCCCAACGCGACATGTGGAAGTTGTCGGCAGAAGCCCAATAGTTATGCCAGAAGGGCTTGTGCAAGAGGAGATAGCGGGCGCCATCGTCGTTGGCGAGGCGGAAAGCGTGACCGACGACGAGAAAGCCGAAGGATTGCCAGATGGCGGACTTCCAATGGACTTTTTCGGAGGGGTGAGGAGCAGTGATGGGAGGAGGGCTGTAGAGATTGGCCATATCGTCCCATGAGGTGAAATGGGAAGGAGGAGGGAGAAGGCAAACGGGAACAAGGCCAAAATCCGCAGGGGAAGCGCAATTGTCTTCGGGCAAGATGAGTAGCGGAGTTTTCGGGGCGAGGGCGAAGTTCGGCGCAGGAATCGTGGAAGCATCGAGAGTTGCGGAAGGAATAGGAGAGAAGTCGAGCGTTCCGGGAGGCAGGGCGGTGGGAGTGACGGGCAGCAACTCACCGGAGAAAGTGAGCGGGCGAATCTGAGCGAAAGAGTCGGGCGAAGCGAGATCAAGCGAGACGGGAACGGAGTCCGAGCGAACCTGGGACAATGCCGGCGCGGACAGGACAATGCCTGTCAGTGCGAGCAGCGAAACACTAAATGCGCGGAAGGCGTTCATGCTATTTATCTGTGTAAATACTCCGACGATCCCGCAAGGAGAAGCGACTATGAATTGCGTCCGAGAGAAGTCGCTAGAGTCCGCCAGGAACTGTCCTTGCAGGAGAATTCTGCCAATGCAAAACGAGCATGAGCACAACTCCCAGGCAAACTAATAGCCAGAGGTTCTTGGTTATAGTACTACCCAGGTGGAGCGGACCTGAGAGGACCGAGGCGGATACACATGATAAAGGAAGAGCACGAATACTTCCAACGAAACTAAGCAAACACGGTGGAAAACGAAGGAGCGGGACAGTGGGAGGAGAAACCAGTTGCACAAAAGGAGAATATGTTTCGAGAAGGCGGTGAATAAAGCCGGAAAGGTAAAGGAGGCCGCGAAAAGACGGTGCGTGAAGCCGAGGTGTTTGCCCCCAGGTGACAGCGATAACTGACCAGTGGCCGCGACGATGTAGCGTGTGATTTGGCGCAGGAGGCCGTGGCAGAGGCGAGAAATGACACACAAAAATGGGGCCCGTACAGATGGCGAGCCCCTTGTTTAGCGCAAAGCGAGTCCGATGATTATTTGGCGGCGCCGGAGAAGTGGATGGTAGTGATGAAGCCGTTGGTGCCAGAGAAGTCGAACTTCTGTCCCTGGCCCTCGTAGGCTTCGTGCTTGGATTTCCACATACGGAAGCCGTCGTTGGTCTGGGCGTTCCAGTATTTCAAATTCTTCACGACGACTTCTTCGCCGGGCCTGTCGCCTTTGACGCGCTCGAGGATAACTTCCGCCTTGCCGTCGTCGCGCTTGGCGGTGGCGACGCCGGAGTTGGTATCGATATTCCAAGCGAAGGCGGCGGTATCAGTTTTGAGCGACTGCCATTTGAAGGGATAGAGCTGAGCGACGATATCGTCGAGGGCGGCTTTTTGAGCGGGAGAGACACTGGGATCGTAGGTGACGACGACCCAGGAATCCGCGCCAGTGCTCCAGTCGGAGCCGAGATCGCTGGAGAGCCAAACCTTGGCGCCGTCGAGTTTCACGTCCTTGTAATGACCTTTATCGACCTTGAAGACGAGGTTGGCGCGGCAGAAATGCTTGTGCTCGCCATGAGCGGTGGAGTGGTCATTGAAGTAGCAGGGACAGAACATGTCGCAACTGCAGGCTTCGATGTAAGTCGAGGTGATCTCGAAGTCATTTTTGGAAGAAGAAGCAGCAGTAACACCGAGAATCAAGAGAGCGACGGAAAAGACGAGAAGGGTAGCCAAGAGAATCCGGGAGCGAGAAATCATACGGTTCCTCCTGAAAGAAAAACTATGGCCGGGGAGGCCATTGCGCGGATTGTAATACAAAGCGGCGGGAAGCAAGAGGAAAAGATTGCAGGAAACGGGGTGCACGGTAACAGGTGACACGGAACGACGTGGAGTTTCGCATGTTGGCGCTTGCGCGGCGGGGAAAGGGGCGGCAGATTGAGGGCGAAGGACCGTGGGAGTAGAGTGAAAGAAAACAAGACATCCTATGGGCCGGAGTCCATGGCGAAGGCAGAGTCGTGCGGGAGAGAAGGGATGAAGCGCAAAATTGCGTGGCTGCTCGTGCTGCTGTGGGCGATGCCGGCGATGGCACAAGTGGCGGACGTGAAAGTGAGTTTGAAGGTGCGGGCAGCGCTGTACGACCGCGACCTGAACATCAAACCGGTGCCACGATTGGCGGTGAAGCTGACGCCGATGGCGCCAACGACGGGAGAGGCCGTGACGCTGGTGACCAACCTGGACGGAAGCGTGGAGACGACAATCGCGCCGGGCAAATATCGGGTGACGACGGAGAAAGGCGCGGAGCTGTTCGACAAATCATACAAATGGGATCTGGAAGCGGAGCTGGCGAAAAAAGAAAACGTGCTGGAACTGAGCAATGACAACGCGAAGATCGAGCCGGTGGCGGCGGGCCGGGAGACGCATGTTGATGCACTGGCAGCGCAATACAAGCGGGTGAAGAATTCCGTGGTGACGGTATGGACGGAGGACCGAGCGTTCGACGGAACCATCATAGATGAGAAGGGATTGGTGCTGACGGTGCAGCACCAATTGAAGGGAGCGGACTGGCTGGCGGTGCAGCTGGATGACGAGAGGAAATTGCCGGCGGTGAAAGTGGCGTCGGACGAGCAGGCAGACATGGCGGTGCTGCGATTTAACGCGAAGACGGCGGGAGAGTTTCCCGTGGCGAGCGTTTCGACAGACCCGGAAGCACTGGTGGAAGGCGAGCGCGTGTTTACGGTGGAGAATCCCGGAAACGAGAAGAACAAGAAGCTGCTGACGGGCGTATTAAGCAAAGCGGACCACGAACAGATCGTGAGCGACATCAAGACGGGCTATGTGGGGAGCCCGCTGTTCAACTCGAGCGGGAGCGCGGTGGGAGTAGCGCAGTATCGCGACGGAAAGATGGTGATGCGGCCGATCGGAAGCGCCAGCAAAGTGATCGACGAAGCGAACGATCTGGCGGGAAAGATTCAGGCACCGGCGCGACTCTTGCCAGTGGTGCCAACGGCGGAACTGGCGAGCACGGACTTGCGCGCTCCCGGACGCGGCCATTGGGAAAGCGAGTTCTACCAGTTCAAGGTGGGAGATTTTTACGTCGATTTCATAACACCGGTGGCGGCGTACGAGATGCGGCTGGATGTGTACAACGGACAAATGAAGGAATACGGAAAGCATCCGAAGGGACACACGCAGCCGACGATGCCGGATGACAAGTACACGGCGGCGCTGATCGTGGCAGTGTACCCGCAGACGAAGATGGGATATTGGGAGAATTTTGGGAGGTCGAGCGGGCCAGCAGTGCGCCATTACAAGAATGGATTTTCGAAGATGATGCTGCTCTGCGGGGATCATGAGGTGGAACCGGTGTGGCCGCACCGGACACTCGAAGAGGGCGGCGGGAACTGGAACGTGGTGATGTCGAACGAATCGACGGGCGGGCGGTACGTATACCGGTCGGATGCGATTCAGCCGAAGTGCGGGGCGGTGAAATTACGGATTGTGGCGACGAAGAAAGAGGATGAAGTGCTGGAAAAGGTGCTGGACGAGAAGGTAGTGCAGAGGATCTGGGAGGATTACGAGCCGTACCGGGAGAAAGAGAAGCAATAGATAAAGGAGAATTGGATGGTCGAACGGGCGGCGCGGGGATTGGCCACGGGGGCACGGAGGGCACAGAGGAACAGGAGAAGAGTCAAAGAGTCACGGCGAGCCCAAGACACCTAGGGGGAAACCGGGCCATTCGGAGTCAATGGCTGGGTGCAAGGTTCGCGGGAGAAGACCAGTCGGGGGCGGGGCGGTAGATGTCGAGGCCCACAGCAAAAGAGCCGTCGGGGCGGGGATCGCAATGAGCGACGCGGGCGTAGGAGGAGAAGGCACTGCGGATAGAGCGGACGAGGAGCTGTTGGTTGTGGAGGAAAGGATGTTTGGAGAGGACGCGGGCGCCGTGGCGCGAGACATCGACGGTCTGGGCTAATTCGAACGAACCAGTATCGGGGTTGGAGAGCTTCACGAACATTTTGACCCGAACGCGGTCTTCAGCCCGGGGGACACGGACTTCTTGCGCCATGGATGCGAATCCACAGAGGGATTGTTGGGAACTACGTCAGGCCGGGTGGTCCAACAGGAGCGATGCTAGTTCCCTACCCAAGAGAGGTCAATGGTACTTTGCAAGAAAGATCAGCACCAGGGAACGAGGGTATCGAGTTGGGTGGTGGAAGGCCTCACCCCTGAAGGGGTGAGCTACAGGGCGAGGTGGGGGAGGAAGGGAAAAGTTGGCTTGAAAGCCAGCGCTACATAGGCAACCCAAGAGCCGGTCAGGCGACCGGCGCTCCCAGGAAAAGGCAAACCCAAGATGGCGGCGTAACCCTTCGCGGAAGCTCAGGCCAAGAAGTCGCCGCTACAAAAGGAATTGGAGTTGCGGCAAGGCGGGGCGTGAAGACAGGCGGCGTAAAGCCGCCCCTACAACGGGCCAGTCGATTGTGGACATGCAGCTAGGAGCGGAGGAGCGGGGTCCAGACTTGCATTTGGGCAGGGGTGCGGTTGGCCCAGGCGTAGTAGGGGATGAAGGTTAGTGGGATCCTGGTGAATTTGGAGGGTGACGAGGAAGCTGGGAAATAGAGTGCGCGTTGGGAGTCGGGAGTTTGTAGGGAGGCACCTTCGAGGCGGAGGACCGCGACGCCGTCGAGGAGGTTCTTGTCGAAGGATTCGGTGAAGGCCGGTTTTTGAGCGGCGGAGGCGGGGATGGCGACGTCGGCGAGGGTGGTGCCGTTCGGTTGATCGAGTTGCTCGAGGCAGTAGACGAGAGGGCCGCGCTGGACGGCGACGCGGTTGGTGTTTTCGACGACGCGGGAGTTGGAGGCTAGGAGTTGGGGGGACATGTCGAATGAGAGGTGCAGGACATCACCGCGCGACCAGCGACGCCGAATTGGAAGATACAGAGAGGAAGAGAGATTCCTCGCTGCGCTCGGAATGACGTGATTGTTCAACGTAGCGGAAGAGCGAACGGACCAGGCCGGGACACGAACATAGAGAGTGAACTCGGTGGGTGAAGTGGGGCTGACTTCGATGTCGACAGTTCCCTGCCAGGGGTAATTTGTTTTTTGGGTGATTTGGATGGGAGTGCCGTCTTGGAGATGCCAGTCTAGCGTGGAGTTGTGGAAGAGGTGGATATAAAGGCCGTCGGGCGCGGTGGAGTAGAAGTAGCCGGGGAGTGAGGCGAAGGTGCGCTCGAGGTTGGGCGGGCAGCAGGTGGTGTCGTACCAAGGATTGCGGATTTTTTCGCCAGAGTCGGGATCGAAAGCGAGTGGATTGCGATAGCAGTAGAGGGTGCCGTCGAGAGACATGCCGGAGTTGATGCCGTTGTAGAGGGCGCGTTCGATGACGTCGGCATAGCGGGCATCGCCGGTAGCGGCGAGCATGCGCCAGTTCCACATCATGTTGCCGATGGCGGCGCAGGATTCGCCGTAGGCCTGGGCGTTGGGGAGTTCGTAGGGATCGCCGAAGGCTTCGCCATCGCTGCGCGCACCGACGCCGCCGGTGATGTACATCTGGTGAGAGACGAGATCGCTCCAGAGAGTCTGCAGGGTGTTCCAATAATTTTCATCCCCGGATTCGATGTAGAAGTCAGTGGCGCCGCAGCAGGCGTACATGGCGCGGACGGCGTGCCCTTCGAGATGGGTGCGCGAGGTGAAGGGCTTGCCGCAGAAATGGTAGGTGTAATCGTTGGGCTTGAGGGAGATGCGATCGTCGCCTCGCAGAATGTATCCGGCAAGAGCGAGCTGGCGTTTGTCGCCGGTCATACGGTAGAGCTCGACGAGGGCGAGTTCGATTTCGGGATGGCCGGAGAAGAGGGGTTTTTGATCGGAGGCGGGGCCGTAAGCGGGGAGAAGGAAGTCGTTGACGAAGTGGATGCCGGAATCGAGGAGGGTGCGATCGCCGGTGGCACGGTAGTAGGAAGTGGCTCCCTGAAGGAGATGGCCGATGCAGTAGAGTTCGTGGCCCCATTGCTGGGTTTTGGGAGTCATGCGATCGGGGCCGTGGGATTCGACGAAGTACGTGTTGAGATAACCATCAGATTGTTGGACAGAGACAACGTCCCGAATGACTTGTGCGGCTTCGGTGTGAAGCTGTGGATTGTCGGCAGTTTGGAGAGTGAAGCCGACGGCTTCGAGCCATTTGTAGACATCGGAGTCGGAATACACGGGGCCACGTTGTGGAGCGTCAGATTTCCCGGATAGGCGGCGGAAATTGTCCATGCGGCCGTTGGCTTCGAGGAGCTTGCCCATGGAAGGGATGGAGGATTGCACATTGGCAGTGCGGCGGGAATGCCAGAAACCCTGGTGGAGAGTGACAGCATGGACGGGAATGTTCTGAAGCTTGGCGTGGGGAGAGTGACCGAGATTGAGGATGCCTTGTTCGCTCCACGGAGGGTTAGAGGAGAGAGGGACCTGTTGAGATTGACCGGCGAAGAGAGATGCGCTGAGGGGAAGATTCGAGAGAGCGGCGGAAGCGGCGGTGGTTCTGAGGAAATTGCGGCGGGAGAGACGGGGCATGAAGGCTCCTTGACGAGATAGTACCGCGATATTTTGCGGGAGAGATGAGGAAAGAGGAAATAAAGAGTTACGACAGAGTGGACGAGGAGGCGGAGAGTTTGGAAGGAGGAAGAAGAAGAAAGATCCCTCACTTTTTTCGGGATGACGGTTTTTGGATTGGGGGATGGTAGGCGGCGGGCACGATGTATCGTGCCCCTACGGCAGGACGCAGAAGACAAATGCAAGATGGACGCGTAAAGCGTCCGCTACAAGGGGAATTTTGGGACGGTGGCGAGATAAGGTCACTACAAAGGGTTACGGATTATTGGTAGCGGAGGGCGGTGGTGGGGTGGAGGTGGGAGGCACGACGGGCGGGGATGTAGGTGGCCACGAGGGAAACGGCGGCCAGGAGCGCGGCCACGGCGGCGAGTGTAAGGGGGTCGGTGGCGGTTACGCCGAAGAGGAGAGTGGCGAGCAGGCGCGTAACGGCTATGGAGAGGGCCAGGCCGGTGGCGATGCCGAGAGCGGTCAATTTCGCGCCCTGGAGAAGAACGGTGCGGAGGACGTCGGTGTGGGTAGCGCCGAGAGCGACGCGGATGCCAATTTCGCGGGTGCGCTGACTGACGATGTAGGAAATGACGCCGTAGATGCCGACAGTGGAGAGAAGAACGGCGAGGGCAGCGAAAAGGCCAAGGAGAATCATGGAGAAGCGGCGGTCGGCGAGAGAGTCGGCGATGAGTTCGTTCATGGTCTGCGCGCCGTAGACGACCTGGTCGGAGCTCAATTGGTTGCTGGCACGGCGGATGGAATCGAAAATTTGCGCGGGATGTTCGGAGCGCGCGACCACACCGATGCCGGAGCCGGCGTTGGCCATTTCTTTGTCGGGGAGCTGCATGAAGGGGACGTAGAGCTGCGCGCGAAGTTCCTGGGTGGCATCGGAATCAAGTCCCCACTGATTGATGTGACTGACGACGCCGATAATTTCGGTGGTGTCGCCGCTTTCGTTGAGATGCAAGCGCTGGCCGACGGGATTGGTGTCTGGAAAGAATTTTTTGGCGAAGACTTCGTCGACGACGGCGACGCGGGGGGAGTGCTCGTCGTCCCGATCGGTGAAAAGGCGGCCGGAGTGGAGAGGGATGGAGAGGGTTTTGAAGTAGTCCGGGCCGACGACGTAGTCGATGGTCCAATTCATTTCGGATTTGGAGGCGGGTTTGGGCTGGCCGTCGATCCAGAAGAGCCATTCGTCGTCGTAGCCGAAAGGGAGAGCGCCCCAGGAATAGGCGACGGATTGCACGCCGGGAGCGGATTCGAACTTTTGTTGCACGTTGCGGAAGGCGGCGCGGACGGTGGCGGCGTCGGCGTTCATGTTGTTGGGAGGAAGCGAGAGGCCGAAAGCGAGGGCGTGGGCGGTGTCGAAACCGGGATTGACGTTTTGGAGGGCCGCAAGGGTGCGAATCATCAGTCCGGCGCCGATGAGGAGAACGAGCGCGAGCGAAATTTCCGCGGCGACAAGCGCGCCCTGCAGACGATGACGCTGACCGCTCTGGCCACGGCCACCCTCCTGGAGAATCAGCTGGGGATCGCGGCGGGCGATTTTGAGGGCGGGCGCGAGGCCGAAAAAGATACCGGCGGCAAGAGACAAGAGAAGAGCGAAGAGGAAGACGCGAGCGTCCACGGAGATCTGCTCGGCGCGAGGAAGCGTGGTGGGGAGGGCGTGAAGGACCGCTTGCGTGCCGAGAGCGGCGAGGAGAAGGCCGATGGCTCCGCCGATGGAAGCGATGAGAACACTTTCGACGAGAAGTTGACGGACGATGCGGGACTGCGGGGCGCCGAGAGCAGAGCGGATGGCAAATTCGTGGGAGCGCGTGGTGGAACGCGCGAGAAGAAGATTGGCGACATTCACGCAGGCGATCAGGAGCACGAAGGCGACCGCACCAACGAGGATGAAGAGCGAGGACTGGACGGCACCGAGATTCCATTTGCGGAACGGGATCAGGGCAGCGCCAATGTTTTTGTCGGTGTCAGGATAAGCGAGGGCGAGATTTTGCGTGACGCGCTGCATATCGACGCGAGCCTGTTCGATGGTGACGCCAGGCTTGAGGCGGCCGATGCCGCTGATGCCGAGGCCGGCGGAGCGCGTCATGAGAATAGGATTGCCCCACTGACCGATGGGGATATAGAGATCGGTGTTGCGAAAACGGCCGAGTAGGTCGAAGTCGGGCGGGATGACGCCGATGACGGAGTAGGCCTTGCCGTCGAGCGTAAGAGTTTTGCCCAGGATGGAGGGATTGGACGCGAATTTACGTTTCCAGAAACGCGCGGCGAGGAGAACGGTGGGAGCGGCGCCGACTTTTTCTTCGTCCTGGGTGAAGGTACGACCGATCACCGGATGAACGCCGAGTTGTTCGAAGAAGCCGGAAGTGAGCATTACAGTGTTGAGCTGTTCTGCATCGCCGAGACCTGTGAGGACAAGAGAGCGTCCGCCGCGCATGGCGGCCATGGAGGTGAAGGTGCGATTGTCCTTTTGCCAATCGAGAAAATGAGGAAGCGAGATGGAGCCCGTAGCGAAGTTGGGCTTGCTTTCGCGGAGGGTGACCAACTGCTCGGGTTGAGGGTACGGGAGGGGGCGAAGGAGAACGGCGTTGACGATGGAAAAGAGCGCGGTATTGGCGCCGATACCAAGGGCGAGAACAATGACAGCGGCAGCGGTGAAACCGGGATTGTGTCGAAGCATGCGTAGGGCGTAACGGAGGTCGTGGAAGAGGGTTTCGAGGAAAGGGAGGGAGCGCTGGTCGCGGACGCGTTCTTTAGTTTGTTCGAGGCCGCCGAGTTGGAGGAGGGCTTGGCGGCGGGCTTCGGCCGGGGAGAGGCCGGCGCGGAGGTTGTCGTCGATGTGGTGCTGGAGGTGGGAAGCGAGCTCGTCGCGCAGTTCCCTTTCGAGGTGTGGACCACGGAAGAGATTAAGAATGCGGTGGAGTGTGGAGCGAAGGATTTTCATCGTGGGTCCTCAGGGTTTCCGTTTGTAGTGACGAGGTGATCGAGGGGAATGTTCCATCGAATCACGCTGAATGTTGCGTGCCACGACAGCCTCTCCGCTCCACGCGAGCCCCTCGCATGTGCTCGGGATAAACAAACAACGCTCGCGCGGAACGGGAGGTGCATTGCCTTCGCGCAGAGATGGGCGCGGGGGTGTAGTCCGCATATGAACCTACTCATAGCGAAGGGCAATCATAGGATCGACCCGCATGGCGCGGCGAGTCGGAATATAGCAGGCGAGGAAGGTGACAAAGGTCATGAGCAACGCGGCGCCGATGAAGGTATAAGGATCGGCGGGTGAGACGCCATAGAGTTCGCTGGAGAGCAGGCGAGTGATGGCAAAGGCGGCGGCAAGGCCGAGAGCGATACCCGCGAAGGCGAATCTGGCCGCGTCTTTGAAGATGAGGAGAAGGACATCGCGGGGAAGAGCACCGAGAGACATGCGTATGCCGAATTCGCGAGTGCGCGTGGCGACGAGGAAAGAGAGAACGCCGTAGATGCCGATGGCGCCAAGGAAGAGCGCAAGGGCGGCGAAGGTGAGAAACAGGATGGTGGTGGAGGCAGAAGTGGAGACGGATTCAGAGACCACGACCTGCATGGGCTTGAGTTCCGTGACGGGGATATCTGCGCCGAGCGAGGCGATGGTGCGGCGGAGAGTGGATTGGAGCTGGGATTCGTCGAGAGCGGTTTGAACAACCAGGCTCATGTCGGATGGCAAGCGACCACCTTCGAGAGTGGCGGATTCGTTGTAGGGGAGGTAGATGGTGCCATTCATCCAGTCCGGCGTGGGGTGTTGGAGATCGTAGGCCCGGACATCGGGGACAATGCCGACGATGGTGCGCCATTGTGGTTGCTCTTTATCACCCGAGAAACGGATGTGCGTGCCGACAACGTCCTGATTGTGCCAGAAACGCCGCGCCGTGGAAGCAGTGACAAGAGCGACGGAGGATTTGGCGGCAAAATCGGCGGAGGTAAAGGCGCGGCCGGCGGTGACGGGGATGTGCATGAGATCGAAGTAATCGGGAGTGACCACGTCCATCCAGAAGAGAGGGCCGCTATCGCCTGGGGCGACGGTCTGGTTCTCGATTTCGATGGCGCGTTTGGCGACGCGTCCACCGAGGGGGAGAGTGTTAACGAGCGCGGCGGAAGTGACGCCGGGGAGAGCGCGAATGCGTGTGAGGAGATCGTCGTAGAACGAGATGCAACGCGCGGGATCAGCGCAGAAGGATTGATTGGGAGTGATGCGGGCGGTGAGGACGCGCGTGGTGCGGAAGCCGGGATCGACGTGAGAGAGGGACCAGAAGGAGCGAAGGAGCAATCCAGCGGAAATGACGAGGAGAACGGCGAAGGCGATTTCCGCGATGGCCAGAGCGCTGCGGAGACGATGGGAGATGGAGGCAAAAGCGCCGCGGGTGACAGAGTTGAGAGTGGCGGCGAGATCTTCACGGGAAGATTGCAGCGCCGGAGCAAGACCGAAGAGCAGACCGGTGAGAAGCGCGAGCACGCCGGTAAACCCCAAGACGCGGAGATCGATGTGGGCGTCGGCAAGACGGGGCGTGTCGGCGGGAAGCGTGACTTTCAAGAGGTGCAGACCCTGCGTGGCGAGAAGGAAGCCGAAGAAACCGCCCAGAAGAGCGAGAACGACACTCTCGGTGAGGAGTTGACGGATGACGCGGCGGCGATCCGCACCCATGGCGAAGCGGAGAGCAATTTCTTTTTCGCGCGTGGAGGAACGCGAGAGCGTGAGATTGGCAACATTGACGCAGGCGATGAGAAGGATAAAGGCCACGGCGCCGAGAAGAAGGACGAGGCGGGAGCGGACGTCGGAGATCATGTCGTGTTTGAGCTCGACGACACTGATGTCCTTGTTCCAGGTAGTGGGCATGGGCCAGGGGAAGAGTGTTCCTACGCCGGACTGGAAGAGACGGACCTCCGAGTGGGCTTGCGGGATGGACGTGCCGGGGTGGAGTCTACCGATGATGGGCATGAAATCGCCGGCCCAGTAGGCGACGGTGTCGCGCGAATCATTGTCGAGGGGAATCCAGACTTGGGTTTTGGCGGAGGGGAAATGGAAATCAGCGGGCATGACGCCGAGGACCTGACGACTAACGCCCTCGAGTTCGATGGAACGACCGATGACGGAAGGATCAGAGGCGAACTGCTGTTGCCAAAGCGAGTGACTGAGGATGACGAAACCGTTCTGGCCGGGCCGGTCGTCGCCGGGATTGAAAGAAGCGCCGAGAAAGGGGCGCACCCCGAGGACCTGGAAGAATTCGGCGGAGACGACAGTGGCGGAAAGGCGCAGCGGCTCGCCGTGGCGATTGAGGTTGAATTCGTGGCCTTCGGCGTAGGCGGCGACATCGAGAGATTTAGCCTGGTCGCGAAGGGCCACGAATGCACCCTTAGGATAAGTGCCGGTGACACTGACGAGATTTTGCGGCTGTAGGAATGGAAGCGGGCGGAGCACGATATTGTCGACGAGGCTGAAAATGGCGGTGTTGGCGCCGATGCCGAGGGCGAGGGTGAGGGCGGAGACCAGAGTGAAAGTGGGAGATTTGCGAAGGACGCGGAAAGCGTAGCGCAGGTCCTGAAAAAAAGTTTCGAAGAAGGGGAGGGAGCGCTGATCGCGGACGGATTCCTTGGTTTGCTCGAGGCCGCCGAGAGAGAGCAGGGCCTGGCGGCGGGCTGCCTCGGGAGAGAGGCCGCGGCGGAGATTGTCGTCAATGTGGAGCTGGAGGTGAGCGGCGAGCTCGGCATCCAGTTCCCTTTCGAGCACGTGGGAACTGCGAAAGAGATTGCGGAGGCGGGCGAGGAGAGCGCGAAGCATGGGCATGTTCGACGGTTCCTATGGGATAACAAGAGGAGGATAGAAGAGTTCGTATGGGAAAGCAATAGGAAAAAGAAGGAGAGGAGGAAAGGCCGAGGAAAGTCAGAGACGTTGGATTGTCAGAACCCACCCGTTTAAGGCGCAGAAAGGATGGGGCACACTTCGAAGCTCAGGGTTAGCCCTCGAAGTCAGTGGGCCGCCTTGTGACAAGGATGGCAAAGACAAAACCGTATCAGGTGAAAAGTAAAAGATATAAGGTTCGCAAGAGTAAGAGCGTACGCCGTGAAAGGTATAAGGTTCAGGACTTCGGTTCGGTGCGGTAGCCGCCGCGGTTGGCGGCCATGCGACGGCCAACGGCGCGGATGATCCACGGGGCGAAGCGTTCGAGGAACACCAGGGCTTTGCCATGGCCAGTGATGATGGCTTCGCGCCGGCCGCGAGCGATGGCGTGGAGAATCTGGCGTGCGGCTTTGGCAGTGGGCATGACGAGCCACCCGGGAATGGGATCGTTGGCTTCGGAGTGGAGTGCGCCTTGATTGTCGGTGCGGCGGATATTGGAGGCGACGAAGCCGGGGGAGATGAGAGTGACTGTGACGCCATCGAGGGCCAGCTCGGCGGTGATGGAATTGGCGAGAGCGCGGACGGCGAATTTGCTCATCGCGTAGGGAGAAGCACCGGGAGTGGCGGCCCATCCGGCGACGCTGCCGAGGAGGACGAGATTGCCGCGGGATTTCCGGATTTCGGGAAGAGCGGCATAGAGAGTGCGGAGAAGGCCGAAGACGTTGGTTTCGAGCTGGCGGCGGTAGTCGTCGAGAGTGAGTTTGGAGAAAGGGCCGACGACGCCGAAGCCGGCATTGGCGATGACGATGTCGAGTTTGTTGTGCTCGCGAACGGCTTCGGAAACGGCGCGCTCGAGGTCGCCGTCGCGAGTGACGTCGGCGGGAACGACGAGGGGGGTGGGGTGGCCGGCGAAGGAGATTTTCTGGGCGAGGGCGTCGAGGAGTTCGCGGCGGCGAGCGGTAAGGGTGAGTTGAGCGCCGGCGTCGGCGAGTTGGAGGGCGAGTTCTTCGCCGATGCCGGAGGAGGCGCCGGTGATGAGGATGGATTTGGAGCGGAAGAAAGCAGTGGGCATGGTGGGGATAGTGTACAGGAGAGTGGCGAGTGGTTAGTGGCGAGTGGATATGCCACGTGTGAACCGAAGATGCCGACCTAAGGGCACGGCACTACAAAAGCAAATGCAAAATGGACGCGTAAAGCGTCCGCAACAGGTGAGATTTGAGATTGGGGCAAGACGCAGAGATCGAAGAGAGATTCCTCACTTCGCAGACTCCGTTCGGAATGACGGATTCACTCAGGAATTAGGCACACGGGGCGGGCGCGGGGAAAAGCCTCAGGCCTGGAAGGCCTGAGCTACAGTGGCTAGAGGTTAGCCGGCGCCGGCGGTGGTGGATTCGGGGCGGTTGGTGAAGGAGGCGCCGAGGTAATCGCGGTTCATGCGGGCGATGACTTCGAGCTTGATGTCTTTGGGGCAGACGGCTTCGCATTCGCCGATGTTGGTGCAGTTGGCAAAGTTTTCGATTTTCATCCGCTGGACCATGGCGAGGGCGCGTCGGTCGCGTTCCGGTTGGCCCTGGGGGAGATGGCCAAGATGGGAAATCTTGGCACCAACAAAGAGAGCGGCGGCGGCGTTGGGGCAAGCCGCGACGCAGGCACCACAGCCGATGCAGGCGGCGGCGTCCATGGCGAGGTCGGCATCCTGTTTCTTGACAGGGATGGCGTTGCCGTCGGGGGCGCTGCCGGTGGGGACGGAGATGAATCCACCGGACGCAATGATGCGATCGAAGGAGCCGCGATTGACGGCGAGGTCCTTGACGATCGGGAAAGCGGCGGCGCGCCAGGGCTCGAGGTAGAGTTCGTCACCATCCTTGAAGTGGCGCATGTGAAGCTGGCAGACAGTGGTGCGCTTAAAGCCGCCGTGAGCTTTGCCATTGATCATAAAACCGCACATGCCGCAGATGCCTTCGCGGCAATCGTGATCGAAGGCGATGGGGTCTTCGCCCTTGGCGATCAGAGATTCGTTGAGGACGTCGAGCATTTCGAGGAAAGACATGTGCTCGTTGACGTTGGGGGCGTCGTAGCGAACCATTCGGCCCTTGTCGGTGGAGTTTTTTTGACGCCAAACGTGGAGGATGAGTTTCATGTTAGTTGAGGCTCCGGTTGTGGTGCAGCGGACGGCCGCAGACGGCCGTCCCTACAGGATTGGGACCGCACAGGCTAAAGCCTATGCTACGGGTTAGCGCGACCGGAAAGGCAGGCGGCATAAAGCCGCCCCTACAGGAGAAACGTGCGGTCATTTGTAGCTCCGCTGGGAGGGGTGGACGTAATCGAAGGTGAGGGGTTCCTTATTCAGGGCGGGCGATTGGCCGGGACCTTTATATTCCCAGGCGGCGACGTAGGAATAGTTGGCGTCGTCGCGGAGTGCCTCGCCTTCAGGAGTCTGGTATTCCTCGCGGAAGTGGCCGCCGCAGGACTCGTTGCGCTGGAGCGCGTCGATACACATGAGTTCGCCGAGTTCCAGGAAATCGGCGACGCGTCCGGCCTTTTCGAGGGACTGGTTGAATTCCTCGTTGGCACCAAGGACGCGGACTTCTTTCCAGAACCGTTCGCGAAGCGCAGGGATCAGGCCGAGAGCTTTCTTGAGACCGGCTTCGTTGCGGGCCATGCCGCAGTAGTCCCAAATAATCTTGCCGAGTTCCTTGTGGAAAGAGTCGACGGTGCGCGTACCTTTTCCGTTGAGCAATTTGTTGGTGATGCTGGTGACGTTGGCGACGGCTTCCTTGGCGGCGGGAACGTCGGCAGAGAGTTTGGCCGGCTTCGCGGTGGCGAGGTAATTCCCCACGGTGTAGGGAATGATGAAGTAGCCGTCCGCAAGTCCCTGCATGAGAGCACTAGCACCAAGACGATTGGCGCCGTGGTCGGAGAAATTGGCTTCACCGAGGACGAAGAGGCCGGGAATCGTGGACATTAAGTTGTAATCGACCCAGAGGCCGCCCATGGTGTAGTGCGTGGCGGGATAGATGCGCATGGGGACTTTGTACGGATCTTCGCCGGTGATGCGATCGTACATTTCGAAGAGGTTGCCGTAGCGCTCGGCGATTTTGGCGACGCCGAGACGCTTGATGCAATCGGAGAAATCGAGATAGACGCCGAGACCGCCAGGGCCGACGCCGTGGCCTTCATCGCACTCGCGCTTGGCAGCGCGAGAAGCGATATCGCGAGGAACGAGATTGCCGAAGCTGGGGTAGCGGCGTTCGAGGTAGTAATCGCGCTCGGATTCGGGGATCTGGTCGGGCGAGCGCTTATCGCCGGGAGTCTTGGGAACCCAGATGCGACCGTCGTTGCGGAGAGACTCGGACATAAGAGTGAGTTTGGATTGATACTCGCCAGCAACGGGAATGCAGGTGGGATGAATCTGGGTGTAGCAAGGATTGGCGAAAAGAGCGCCGCGCTTGTGAGCGCGCCAGATGGCGGTGACGTTGCAGCCCTTGGCGTTGGTGGAGAGATAAAAGACGTTGCCGTAACCGCCGGTGGCGAGAATAACGGCGTCGGCGAAGTGGACTTCGATCTTGCCGTCGTAGAGAGAGCGGGTGACGATGCCGCGAGCCTGGCCATCGACGACGACGAGGTCGAGCATGTCCATGCGCGAAACCATTTTGACGGAGCCGAGACCGATCTGGCGTTCGAGTGCCTGGTAGGCACCGAGGAGGAGTTGCTGACCTGTCTGGCCGCGGGCGTAGAAGGTGCGGGAAACCTGGGCGCCGCCGAAGGAACGATTGTCGAGATTGCCGCCGTATTCGCGGGCGAAGGGAACGCCCTGCGCGACGCACTGGTCGATGATGTTGACGCTGACCTGCGCGAGACGGTAGACGTTGCCTTCGCGAGCGCGGAAGTCGCCGCCTTTCACAGTGTCGTAGAAGAGTCGGAAAACGGAATCGCCGTCGTTGTGATAATTTTTGGCGGCGTTGATGCCTCCCTGCGCGGCGATGGAATGCGCGCGGCGGGGAGAATCCTGATAGCAGAAGCACTGAACGTTGTAGCCGAGTTCGCCGAGAGATGCAGCCGCAGCGCCGCCAGCGAGGCCGGAGCCAACGACGATGATGTTGTACTTGCGCTTGTTGGCAGGATTGACGAGCTTGAGTTCGAATTTATGGCGGTCCCAGGCGGATTCAATGGGGCCGGCAGGGACATTGGAGATTAGTTGCATGAGATGGGGCTCTTTCTGCCGATGAAAAGGCAAGAGAGATTCCTCGCTTCGCTCGGAATGACGGGGTTCGTTTTACGGAAGAGAGAAAAGCGAGAAGAGGCAGGCGGCGTGGAGCCGCCCGGAGATGACGAATTGGGATTCGGGCACATGGCTAGACCGGTTTAATGCAGCCGGCGACAACGGCTACGGGGATCGAGATGTTGCCGATGGCGATCAAGATGGCGAAGACTTTGGCGAACAGCTTGAGCCAAGGAGTGTAGACGGGATGGCAGAAGCCGAGGGACTGAAACATACTCCAGAGGCCGTGATAGAGGTGATAGCAGAGCATGATCATGGCAACGATATAGAACAGGGAGACGGGCCAGACCTGAAAACCGTAGACAACGTTGTTGTAGACGTTGTGCGAGTCGAAGGGGCCACCGGGATGGATGGTGCCGAAGGTGAAATGGAGGAGATGGAAAATCAGGAAAGCGAGGATGATGGGCCCGCTCCACATCATGGTGCGAGACGCGTAGGTGGAAGCGATGTTGGCTTTCTTGAAGTAGGCGATGGGGCGAGCTTCCTTCTGGAGGAGCCACAGCTGGAAGGAAGCCCAGATATGAAGAATAACGGCAATGAGAAGAGTGATACGAGCGCCCCACAGCGGGCCAGGGTGAGCTTTCAGGAATTCCGAGTAGTGATTGATTTTCTCGGGAGGCTGGTAAATCTGGAGATTGCCGAGCAAGTGGCCGAGGATGAAGCCGAAGAGAATGACACCGGTCACGGCCATGACGGCTTTCTTGCCGACGGTGGCCTGCCAAAAACGAAGCGTGCCAGGC
>Ga0335077_10001769_pt1 | contig 25698 bp, 16 predicted proteins | sample Lox_Sample_31_FD_207151 | JGI IMG/M metagenome (GOLD analysis project Ga0335077, IMG submission 207151) | Soil microbial communities from Loxahatchee National Wildlife Refuge, Florida, United States - Lox_Sample_3.1 | ecosystem: Environmental > Terrestrial > Soil > Wetlands | place: USA... | reverse complement strand
ATTTCGCCGCCTTGGGTTTCGGCTTCATCGCGATCGAGATGGCCTTGCTGAGCCAATTCTCATTGTTTCTGGGACAACCGGTTTACACCTATGCGGTCGTGCTCGCCAGCCTCTTGATTTTTACTGGTGTGGGGGCAAACCTCTCTGGACGCGTCAGCGATCCGCGCCGTGCACTGAAACGGATTATCCTTGTTCTTCTCTCGATATTGGCAGCCAGCGCATTTCTTATTCCCTTTGCGTTCTCACTGGCCCTAGGACTGTCGCTCTCCTTGCGAGTAATGCTCTCCATCGTAGTCCTGGCTCCGCTCGCAATTTCGTTGGGCATGCCATTCCCACTAGGCCTGCGACTCGTCTCACACGAGGCGGAGATACTGGTTCCTTGGGCTTGGGGAGTTAATGGATTCTTCACAGTGGTCGGAACCGTGATGGCGCTGATCCTGGCGATGTCTTTCGGTTTCCGGATGGTGCTGATGCTCGGAGGAGTCAGCTACCTCCTGGCATGGTTAGCTATTCTGAGTTCTCGCGGGAACGCGCAAGGGTTCCAAGCAACATGATGACGATAAGCAACTTGTTTTCCTCTCGTGCTCGAAGGAAGGTGCAATGAGCCTCCACTGGCGAACAATACTGCTGCTTCTGTCCTCCTTAGCCTTGCTGGCAACGGGCTGCAATCGCGCACGAAAATACACGCTCGAAGGCCGCGTTGTGAGCAAGAATCCGGCTACAAATGAGATCACCGTTGCACACGGCGATATTCCCGGATTCATGCCTGCCATGACCATGCCTTATCGCGTCAAACAGGCGCTCGAATTCGAGACAATTCATCCGGGAGACAAGATCACCGCCGACATAGTCTTCAATGAAAATGGCAGCGAATACTGGCTCGAGAATGTGCGCATTACCGACCAGTCGGGCCGAAAAACTTCATCGGCGTCACATGAGTCCCACCAACTTACGACCGGCGAGCACCCGCCCGATGTCGCGCTGGTCAATCAGGATGGCCGAAGCCTTCATCTCAGCGATTATCTGGGCAAGGCAGTCCTCATTACCTTCATCTACACACGCTGCCCGATGCCTGAATTTTGTCCTCGTCTCAGCAGCCAGTTCGCACGAGTCCAGGATGAACTCAAGAAGAATCCACAAGACTATGACAAGACCCACCTGTTAACGATCAGCTTTGATCCGGCATACGACACGCCGGCCGTACTTCGACGCTATGGCCTCGCCTACCTGGATGGTGACGCCAGCGGCTTCTCGCACTGGGATTTTGCGTCAACTACACGGGAAGATCTTCAACGCCTCAGCCGTTCCTTCGGCCTGCAATATGAAGGGCAGGAAAGCCAATTCGTACACACGATGAATATCGTGCTCCTCGCGCCGGATGGGAGTGTAGCGTACTTCTGGAATACCAATTGGACCTGGCAGGAACTGATCAACAGTTTGAGGCGAGCGGCGAACAACGGATCCAATCTACGTGGGCAGGGTCTTTACAGCAATCTCTGCGCTCGTTGTCACGATGTCCCCAACCCTGAACTCAGGAAGCAGCCACCGAATCTGCATGGAGTCTTCAAAACAGGAAAGTTGCCAAGTGGTGTGGCCGCTAGCGATGAAAGGCTCCTTCGTACGATCATGCATGGACTGGGTACTATGCCACCTTTCGAACAGACGTTAAGCGAAAAAGATGCCAGGGACATTGTGGCTTATTTGCATGCGCTGAATTGATTGGTTAGGGCTTACTATTACTTGTTGCATTGGCGGAGACATCATGTTCTTCTTCGCGACATCATGAACGACTTTCATTCTGGATTTATACATCCCATTGACAGGAGGATATTGCATCATGACACGGCGCGAAATGTTCTTTGGGTCGACTGCTCTAGCAGTAGGAACTTTAGCCGCCAAGGCAGCAGCACAGCAACACGAACATCATGCTGGCACCGCGGCCAATCAAAACCTCATAACAACAGCCAGCAACTGTGTCTCGGCTGGCGAGGTCTGCATGCATCACTGCCACGAAGTGGCAGCGAAGGGCGACCATTCCCTGATCGTCTGTGCAGAGCGGGTGAACGAACTCATTGCGGCCTGTACCGCGTTGCGATCGCTCGCGGCGCAGAGTTCAAGTTTCCTTCCGAAATACGCCAAACTGACCTCAGAGGTCTGCAAGTCGAGCGAGGCGGAATGCCGCAAATTTGAGAAGCTTCATCCTGAGTGTAAGGCCTGTGCCGATGCCTGTGTGGCCTGTATAACCGAGTGTTCGCGAGTCGCCTGAGTACAGGCAGACGCTCTCGATGTGGTTAGAACATTCACGGGACACAAGCTCGGCTTCGGAACCGAGGAAGCCCTTATTTGCTGCGCGATTGTACGGAGCGTGGGAGCCACGTCAGCCGCCGTATTCGCTCTGGCAGTTGGGGCGGCGCGTGAGAAAGCGTGCGAGTTTGACCCATCTCCCTCTCGCATAGGTCAAGCGCAGCGGGGAAAGGAAACTTCACCGGTGTCTCGCAGGCAGGCGCGTAATCATCTCCTGCGCTCTCAAAACATCGGCCTTCGTCAAATTCAGTTGGCATCTCCAGATAGTGACAAGGTTAGATACGATGCGAAAGACACTAATTGGCGGTCTATTGCTTCTGCTCGTCCGGTTCTTGATTTGTGCGTCGCCGTTGCCCGTGGCTGCACAAGAACCTGACGGCAAGATTCTGAACTCAAGGCCTTGGCCTCCATTGCCGAAGTATGAGGACCTCGACGATTTCGGCCGTGGCTACTTTCCCCGCGCGGTCTACGAAGAAGCACGTACGCAAAAGGAATTCGACCTTCTAGAAATCACCTACGCCAGCGACGCGCTTCCCGTGCACGGCCTTTTGATCAAACCGAAAGCGCCGGGCACTCGAAGGTGGCCGGCGATCATCTTCAATCGCGGCGGCAACGGCGATCTTGGACGTATCACGGATAATGGCCAGCCTTGCGGTGGCATGACGAACACGTCGTGCCTGGACGTCGCCGATCTGTACCTTTTGGCGAAGGCCGGCTTTGTGATCATCGCTTGCGACTACCGCTACCGGGGCGCTACTGTGAAGCGAGACGAGTGGGGCGGAGTCGATGTCGATGATGTTCTCAATCTCGTGCCGGCATTGAAGTCTTTCGACTACGTGGACCCGGAGCGGCTGTATATGCTCGGCCTGTCGCGAGGCGGCACGGAGACTTACCTCGCACTCAAACGAGGTATTGCCGTTAAAGCCGCCGCTGTCATCGGGGGAGTCACCGACGTGAAAGCATGGGTGGACGAGAGGCCGGAAATGGGCATTGTCAAGGGCAATGAATTCATCGACGGCTTCGCCAATATCTGGCCCGACTATGAGCATCGCGCCGAGGAACAGTACAGGGCACGATCAGCCGAGTATTGGGCCGACCAGATTAACTTGCCGGTTCTCATCCTCCATAGCCGAACCGACAGAATGGTCCCCGTAACCCAGGCTCTCCGAATGGCGGAAGCACTTCAGGAAAAAGGCAAGGTGTACTCGCTTCATATTTACGAGCGTGATGGCCATCCGTTGCCGGGGAATCGAGAGGACCGCAATCGCCTGATCGTCGATTGGTTCAACCGAACTGGCCAAGTCGGCCAATAATCATGCTGATACGAGTCTCAGATCTTGGGCCCGGCAAAATCGCAGTAGGACTTGCACCTAGAAATTTCATGCGTGAGCTTGCCGGTTACGGTGTAAAAGCGACCGGAATCGGGTTGAGAATCACGATCGCTACGCATGATGATGTCCGGGTGCCTGGAGTTTTCCTGTAGTGGTCATGACCAGCTTTCCGTGTTGAACGCCCCGCAGACTCAGCATGCGGTCGGCGAGCTGCTTCAGATCACCACTACGACCCTTCATGATGATGACCTCTAAACAGTTGTCATGGTCCAGGTGTACATGGGTAGCAGCCAGTACCTGGTTATGCGCGTGATGTTGAATTTCTATGAGCTTATTGGCGAGATTCGGGCGGTGATGATCATAGATCATCGATAAGGTCGCCACTACGGGCTCGTTCTGGTCAATCGCTTCGGCGACCAGGCTTTCTCGAACAAGGTCGCGCAAGGCTTCCGAGCGATTCTGGTACCCTCGTCGCGCAATCAGGCGGTCGAACTGCTTAAGCAGGGGCTCTTCAATCGACACGCCGGTTCTCGTGAGCTCTCCTGTTTCGTTTTTCTGGTCCCTATTTTTCGTGCGGCGAGTCATTTCGTCCTCCTCCGGCAAGTCAAGCTCTCACAAGCCGATACCTCATCGGGATACGTCAGGGCCTCGACTTGCGCTCGGATCAAATCAGAAGAAAAGCCCTTCTCGTCCGAGTATAGAGCGGAACATACACCCCCGGGATTCTCCGGTGGTTCCCGATCAACTTGCGATCTGGTGGGTAGCGGCGTATGCTTGTTCGTTTCGTAACACGATTCCTAAATTCGTGTCATTCTATTGGAGTGAAGCCAGCGATGCGACGAGGTTCGCCACGCCAACAACTTCCCCACCGCCTCACACAGCATCGTAATTCAAAGCCGTTTGTACTGATCACGTTCTGCATATTAGGTGTCACAGGTCTGCTCGCTGCCCAGAAGAACGCTCCCGTCGCCACGAGCAATAAGCTCATTCTCCTCAGCTATCGGCCACCATCGTTGACACGTCGGGTGCAGTAATTCCCGGGGCAATCGTGGAGGTTCGAAGCTCGAGCGGTGCGGTGCAAAGAACCGTGCGGTCTGACGGCAACGGCTTCTTCACTATCTCTGGTCTCCCGGCAGGTGGCTATCGCCTCGAGGTATCTCATCCCGGCTTTGAAACCAAAGAAATCCCCATCACCATGGGGGACACTGAGGCACTAGTCCGGCTCCACATCTCACTCGCCGTGAGCGCTGTGAGCACCACCGTACATGTCGAGAGCCGAGCAGATGACCTGATCGGACTTGCTGAGTCCGCCACTCAGGGAACGGTGGGCACGAAGGAGATCCAGGATCGTCCGATCCTGCGTTCGGGAGAGGTGTTGGAGACGGTCCCCGGCGTGATCATCACGCAACACGCCGGAGGCGGTAAGGCCAATCAATACTTCCTTCGTGGCTTCAATCTGGACCACGGCACGGACTTTGCCAACTTCCTCGACGGTATGCCACTCAACCTAACCTCGCACGCGCACGGCGAGGGGTACTCGGACATGAACGTCGTTATTCCGGAGTTTGTACAGCGGGTGGATTTTCGGAAGGGGCCTTATTACGCGGATATCGGCAACTATGGCTCGGCTGGATCGGCCAATGTAGTTTTTTTCAAGACGCTCCCTCAAGACTTCTTCAAGGTTGAAGGCGGCATGTATGGCTATGGGCGGGCCGTTGCCGGCGGATCGCACAAAGTCGGCTCGGGCAATTTGTTGTACGGAGGGGAGGTCTATCACGATGACGGCCCATGGACACATCCGGACAAGTACTACAAGTTCAACGGCATTCTGACTTACAGCCAAGGCGGAGACGGGGACGGCTTCAGCATCACCGCCCGCGGTTACCGCGGACAATGGCACTCGAGCGATCAAATCGCCGCCAACGCCGTGGCCCTGGTGGGTTTCTTCGGAACACTCAACCCGACCGACGGCGGCCATTCCCAACGTTACAGCTTACAGGCCGAATGGCATCGCCGGTGGGCAAGCTCCGAGACGAAAATCACCGCCTACGGTTTTTACTACGATCTCGATTTGTTCTCCGATTTCACCTATTTCCTGACGGACCCGGTTCGTGGCGACCAATTCGCGCAGCAGGATCGACGTTGGATAGCTGGGATCGATGCTCGGCATACGATCTCCGGCGAGTGGTTTGGCCGGAGAGTAGAAAACGCCTTCGGCCTGCAGGTCCGTAACGACTGGATCACCAACGGTCTTTACCAGTCGGAAGACCGTGTGCGCGTCGACAAGACTGATTTCTCGACCGGCAACACCTTGCCCGCGACTACTGACGCGAATCATCTGACCGACACGCAAGTAGGTTTCTATGCGGAGAACAAAATCCAGTGGGCGGAGAAATTCCGCACGGTGGCAGCGCTACGCGGGGACCTGGAGCACTTTGACGTTACCAACTTGCTTACCACAGCCAATTCCGGCACGGCCACCAAGGCGGTGCCTAGCCCGAAGCTGAGTCTGATCTTCGGCCCGTGGGCCAATACTGAGGTTTACGTACAGGGTGGCTTCGGCTTTCACAGCAATGACGGCCGAGGCACAACCCAAAGGATTGAACCGATTTCGGGGGAGAATCCTTTCCCGAACGTGCCCGCTACGCCGATCCCTCCGCTGATCCCAACCAAAGGCGCAGAAGCCGGCATACGCACGTTGGCCCTGCCGCATCTGCAAAGCACGCTTTCGTTCTGGTATCTCCACAGCGCTTCCGAACTCCAGCAGGCAGGCGACACCGGAGGCACGACTGCCTCGCGACAGCCGAGCGACCGCTATGGCGTCGAGTGGGCGAACTACTATACTCCGCTGGAGCATCTAGCCTTTGATTTCGACCTGGCAACGTCCAGAGCTCTTTTTACCGAAGTTGACGAAGACGATGCGGCGCCGGACAGTCCGGGCGGCAGGCGTGTTCCCGAGGCGGTGGGGTTGGTAATTGCGACGGGTGTCACGCTGCAAGACCTCAAAGGCTTCTGGACGAGCTTGCGCCTGCGCTACTTTGGCCCGCGTGATCTAACTTCCGACGGAATCTTTCGCTCGAAGGCAACGGCCTTGCTCAATGGAGAGGTCGGTTATCAATTCAACGAGAAGTGGGGACTCTCAGTCGAGTTCCTGAACTTGCTAAACCGCAGAGACCACGATATCGACTACGCTTACCAATCCCGGATAACGCCGGCCGCCGCGTCGGCGTTCACGGACGTGTTCCATCCCGTCGAGCCGTTTCAGGTGCGATTCGGACTTAGGCGGAGTTTTTGATGAATACACCTGCTTTCCACGGAGGATGTTGGTAGGTCCCCATACCACTAGTTTTTCGCCTGTGACGACCAGGCCGCGCTTTTAGACCCGCAAACGGACTGTACTCGCCAATGGCGGATATCAGCCTGCTTTTGTCATTTACGCCAAGCGCTCCGGTGCAGAGAATTGGATCCGCATCTGTACGCGTCGTTAGGACAAGGAAATGCAGCGCGGCACCAAACTTTACGGTACTGTTGAAACAATAGTGGCAGAGAGGACGTCTTATGATTGCTGGGAAACTTCAACCCAAGGTGACGCACGCTGCAGCGCTCGCAGCCATAACTGCTTCGCTGTTGATGTCGGCCTGCAGTGGCTCAGGCAACCGTGAAGTCAACGCACAGATGGCGTGTGCGGCACTGTCCGGGAAAACCATCGGGGGAGCGACCCTCACGACGGCCGTCATCCCGGCCAGTCCATCTGCGCCGACATACTGCAAGGTCAACGGCACTCTTGCGCCTGCGCTGAACTTTGAAATTCGCCTGCCCGACAAATGGAAGGGAAAGCTCTACTATGCCGGAGGTGGCGGCTACGACGGAGTCATGACGGAAGTAGTCGTGCCACCGCTTATGCAGGGGTATGCGGAAGTCGTCAGCGATTCCGGTCATCAGGGAGACGGAATGTCAGCTGCTTTTGCATTGAACGATACCTTCGCCGCCCAGCTTTTCGGGAGTCTCTCCGTGCCAACGGTCATGTCGACAGCTCTCAAAACCGTGACAGCGGCTTATGGTGTGCCGCCAGCTAAATCCTATTTTGAAGGCTGTTCCAACGGAGGACGGGAAGCATTGATGGCTGTGCAGCGAAATCCGAACCTTTTTGATGGCGTCATTGCTCGCTCACCTGGGTACAACTGGGTGGGCTTCATGGGCGCGTTCAACCGCGCAGCGAAAGCGTTGGCTGCTCCCGGGGGAGCGTTTACTCGCGCTAAAACGGCGCTACTGGCAAAGCATGTGCGAGAGGCCTGCGACGGACTCGATGGGATTGTCGACGGTATTGTCGCGAGTCCCGCAATGTGCACGGCAAAGGTCATGAACGTTACGGCTTTGCGTTGTCCAGGGGGTGCCGATACCGGAGACACCTGCCTTTCCGATGCGCAACTCGCAGTCGTCAAATCATGGACGACCGACGCGGTATTTACCGGCAGTAACACCTACCGCAGCAGGGGATATAACCTGACGGGCAACGAAGACGATCCAGGAGCTTTTGGGATATGGGTTTCTGGCGATGGTGACGTCAAAAAAGCCGGACAGTACATGTTCCAGGATACTTCCGTGAAATACGTCCTCGCGCGTGATCCCAACGCCGACTCACTGAAGTACACCTGGGATAAAAATCAGAGCGCACTTTATTCAATGGCAGCGCTCAATGACGCAACGCAAACCGATATCCGTCCGTTCCTCAATAGCGGCGGCAAGTTGATTGTATGGCACGGCGGGTCTGACATGGCCCTCAGCGTCAACTCGACCATCGAGTATATGGCGAATGTAGAGAAGTCTGTCGGTGCGACGAGCGCAGCTGCGTCAACTCGGCTCTACGTGGCGCCCGGAGTGAATCACTGTGAAGGAGGAGCAGGGCCAGACCATACCGACCTGCTCACGGCTTTGGACCAGTGGGTAACGAAGGGTATCGCTCCATCCACTTTGACGGCAGAGAAGTTGGATGCGAACGGAGCGGTAACGCGAGCGATGCCGTTGTGTCAATATCCGCAGTATCCCAAATATACCGGGCCCGCCAACGATATGGCGGCTGCCATGTTGGCGACGAGCTACACCTGCACGTCACCCTGAGCGCAACCAAGTTTTCAGGTGGCGGTCGGAAGGTTTTTGATCAGGCCCTTATTGGTAATGAGATAGTGGTCCTTATTCAACTAGTGAATAAATCAGATCAGTTCGGGATGATCCGGAGGCTTACCAGGGAAGGTTTGGCAGGCACCGCGTTTTCGACGGTTGTTGTTAGCAGGAGTTGAAAATACGGCGGCACGGTTCGATGGTCAGGCGAGAGATTCTGCAGGGCCTGGTGTAGTTCAGCCATGCGTTCTGGATTGATCAGATATTCCATTGCTGCCTGAGATCCCTGAGTGTAGATGCCATAGACCAACAGCACTCGGCGGTTTTTTGTCTCATTGGGAAGCATGAGGACGAGAGCATAGTCGCGCGTCAGTTGATTTGATAGAGGGTCGAATTCCGGCTTGTAGACAGGCTGCTCTCCTGACTGAGGATTCTTATTGAGAATCACTCCGCTTTGAAAGTGAAATCCCTGAAGGTTCAAGAAGACCCTTCCACTCCAAGCCTGATTTCCCCCGAGGAGAATTGAGTTTTGTCCCTTAATCTCATCGAGATTCACTAGACGTGACTGTTGCACGCGGCACTTCTGGCCGACACTAGAGAACATCTCGCAAAGCTCGACCACTCCCAGAGTTTCGCCAACTGAAGTGAAATCGGTCAGGCTCGGAACAAACAGAAACCGCTTCAATTCGTGGAAGTGAATGGTGTCTCGAAACTCAGGAAAATCGGACTTGGCGATCTCATGGCCGCGAGTCAGCGTTTGCTGACTGTCCCCTTCATGTGCTGCGCGGAGCAAAGGATGATTAGGAATCGTGATCAACGGCGGATCGAGGGGTGAGAGAAATGGCTCCCAAAACCACTGCAGGCTCTCAGGTAACGCCTGGGATTGAACGTGCGATTGCAGGGTCTGCTGTTTTGCCCTCTGGTTTACCACCAGGATCGCGAGCACCACGCAAAGACCGCTCAACAGGACGATCGCCACCCAGGAAAGCTGACTCGACTTTCGTTGCACACCAGCCTGCGAGCCGCCCGCAGAGCTCTCGAAATCCGTTTGCTCGCCCGGGCTCCGTTTGAACTGTGGCACGTAGTGCCCCGGCGGTAAATCCATGCGGATCAGATTGCTCTTGCCCTCTTCCGCGTAATACTTCTTCAGGAGTTGGCGGATTTCATGCGCCTGCACTCTTACGATCGGATTCTGTTGTGGGTCAAAGTCGACCCCCCGTTCATAGGCCTCGACCCCGATTAAATACTCGTTCAACTTCTGGCCTTCCCCCGAGAAAGTCTGTTCGGCGACAAATTCGAGGAAACGCGACTTCTTGGGGGAGTTCTTAAAGTACTTGCTCTCCAATACTCGGTGGAGTTCCTGCCGTTTTTCGAGAACGGAAATTAGCGATGCTGCGGGATTTTGCAGGGAAGCCATCTCATCATTCAAGTGCACATTCGCGCAGGGCAGCGAAGCCGCAGCAAAATGCTAGCTATTATCGATCATTCTCAAACCCAAAGTCGAGAAACCCCTGCACTCGGTCAAACTAACCGTTAGTTACCGTTAGTCCTGTTAAATCCTCGCACCTCCGCTTGGCAGCGCGCCAACACGGGACTCGTCCTGCCCGTATCTCTTTGCCAAAGAAAGCAGATGTTCACTGCAAATCGGGTGCCAGCGTTTGAAGTTGGCGTATTGTGGCATGCCAGGAATAGATGCCCTAAGTAGTTGAAAATAGATTGGTTAAACCATTCAAATAACGTTGCTTAACGCTCATTACCTAGGAGGAACGCTGTCTCCAATGATAGAAGATGGCTTCGATTTCGAAAGGAGGAGGACTGTTCAGATGTTCCAAAGCCGACGGTCAACCGTCCTGGGCCTCTCCTTTCTTTTAGTTACTTGCGTTCTCCTAACGCAAGCCGTCAGTCAGGAACTGATCGCCACCAAGCGGTGGAAGCACCCCGTTCTGACGATTCACTCAGACGGCGCCCACGAAAACAAGTACGGATTCGAAGGCGGCAGGGTGCTGAAACTCAAGAATGCATACCACCTGTTCACGTCAGAAATGGTTGGAGAACCCCATTGGGTGAAGATGAAACTGGCGCACTGGAGCAGCCCGGATCGTCTCCGCTGGACCCGGGTCTCGACCGTAGCAGAGTCGACGGGCGACTTCACGGGCAAAGATCCGCGAGCTGCTTTGTGGTCCCCGCTGCCAGTCTACGACCCTCGGGAAGGGCGCTGGAATCTCTTTTACGTTGCCTACCAGGCGGCGCCAGACACGAGTGATCGCTGGCTTACCAATCACGAAGGGCGCATCTGGCGAGCTGTCTCGACGGTGCCGGGCGAGGATGGGGTCGGCGGCCCATACAAAGATGTCGGAATCATCCTGCAGCGAGGGCCAGATTCGGATTCATGGGAGGGGTTGCAGGGAACGGACTCGTTCTTTCCCTACGAGGTGGGCGATCGCTGGTTTGCGATCTACGGGAGCGCGCACACGGAAAAATTACCGATCTCGTTGTGGCAGGTAGGCCTTGCCCGTGCCGACCATTTGGCTGGGCCGTGGACGCGCTGCACGGAAATGAATCCCCTGAAAATCGAACAGCGTTTCATGGAGAATCCGATTGTGACGTCGCTGAGCGACGGGACTTACGTCGCCGTCTACGACACCGATTCCCCGCATGCAATCGGGTACACGTTCTCGTCCGATGGGATGCACTGGTCGGAGGGGAAGGAGTTGGTTGTACAGGAAGGCAAGGGCACTTGGGCGGCCGAAGTGCGGACACCACTAGGGCTGATCCCGGAAGGAGAGGATCGCTTCACGCTGTTTTACACGGCCAACGAAAAGATCTCCGGCGCAAAGACTGACGGTTACGGGATCAATTCGACTCCGGGGTCAATGGGCCTGGTTGAGGTTGTCTTGAAACGAACGAGGCACGGAAGTAACGGTGTGCACTGAAACATCGACGCCGTAAATCGTGACGGGTTCGAGGCGATATGTGACAGGAGATGCTCATGAAGATTCGCGACTTTGGCTTGAAAGTGATTCCGCCTCTCTCACTCTTGTTACTCATGTTCTTTCCTTTTACATGGTGTGCCGCCCAGGGAAGCTTCGGCACTTTCCGCGGTGTTGTTACCGACAGCTCCGGGGCGATGATTTCCGGTGCGGCGGTATCGGCGCGCAATCAGGCGACCGGACTGTTGCAATCAGCAGAGAGCGACTCCGACGGGAGCTTTATCCTGAGCCATTTGCCACCCGGCACGTATACGGTGAGCGCGACGAAGGCTGGATTCAAGATGCTGACGCGTCCAGACCTGATTCTGAATCTCGATCAGCAAATCGAACTGGATCTCGCGCTCTCAGTCGGGGCGACCGCAGAGTCGGTTACAGTGACTTCCTCGACGCCGGTGTTGCAGACGCACAGCGTCGATACCGGACAAGTGATTGAGACGAGCGAAATCCTGGATCTCCCCCTCGCAGGCAGAGATTTCAAGGATTTGGTTTTCTTGACGCCCGGAGTCATTCACGGCGCCGGAGGCAATGGCGACAATATTTCAGTGAATGGACAGCGCGAGTTTGCCAACTCCGTCGTTTTGAACGGCATTGAGGTTACGGGGAATCGGAACAACGATTCGAGCATCACTCCAAGCGTTGATGCGATGCAGGAATTTAAGATCGTGACTTCGGGTTATTCGGCGGAGTTCGGGCGGGCGGCCGGCGGAGTCGTTCTGCTGCAAACCAAGTCCGGCTCGAATGCATATCACGGCGACGCGTATTTCTTCTACCGTCCGAAGCAGACGGCGGCGGCCGACTACTTTGCCACTAGCCCGACGAACCTGCATCACGACAACTTCGGCGGGACGTTCGGCGGACCGATCGTCCATGACAAGACTCAATTCTTTGTGTCATACGAAGCCAACCGACTGGGAAGTAATAACGGCTATGTCAACTCGATTCCACCGACGAACCAGATCAATTTCCTGCCCAATGGCGACGTCGACATGTCCGGAGTGCTCGATCCCAACACAGGCAATCCCATTCCGATTTTTGACCCAGACTTCTATGCTCAGAATTTCTACTCGCAGCAGTTTGCTGGAAATATTATTCCCGCGGACCGGGTCAGCCCGGCGGGAAAAGCGGTGCTGCAGAATTTCTTCCCCGTTCCGACGATGGAAGGCACAAACTTCGGTTGGTATGGCAACAGCATTTACAACAATACATACGGCTACAACGGAGACAACGTCGATGTCCGCGTAGACCATACGTTGTCTGAGAAAGATCGGCTCGCGGCGGAGTATCACTTCGCCAGATTTCACTCCACGCAGAGCGATCCGTTCCAGGGTACGATTCCCGTCGCGGGCGCTGGCGGAACCGACACCGGCGACAATACGCATGTGAAGAATCAGGCATTCTCACTGGGATGGACGCGCTTGATCAAGCCGACGGTGGTGAGTGACCTGCATTTCGGATTCAACAATTTTGCGTTGTCGCAGTTGACGCTGCTCGACGGGCAGAGCACGTCCGATGAATTTGGCCTGGGGAACATCAACTTGCCGGCGTTTCCCGCAAGCCAGGGCTTGCCTTACATCTATCTGGGAACTGGCTATGTGACCGGTGGTTCGAGCTACAAGCCGCTTACTTTTCTGGATCGCAACTACCAGTTCACGTACACGCTATCGGTTACCCGGAAGGATCATCAGTTCAAGTTCGGCGGTGAGTATCGAAACCTGAGTTCGCGTCCGTACTTTTCGTTATTTCCTACCGGGTTTCAGTATTACGCGGGTGCGTATTCCTACGTAAATTTCACTAGCGATCCCACATATTCTTTTTACGACCCGTCAGCCGCGTTTCCGACCGGCGGGTCGGACCTCGCCGATCTGCTGTTGGGATTGCCGTACACCGTCAACATGGGCCTGCAGTTGACGAATCCGGAGACCAAGAGCTGGGAACTTCACGGCTTCTTCGAAGACGAATGGAAAGCGCTGCCGCGCCTGTCTGTGTTTTACGGGGTGCGATACGAATATCAGAATCCGTACTACGAAGCGAACAACAACACTTCGAATTACGATCCTACAACGAACACGATTCTGCTAGGCGGGCGAGGCGGAAATTCCTCAGCGCTGGTGAAAGCCGACAAAAACAATTTTGGACCGAGAGTTGGATTGTCGTTCGAGATCAATAAGAAAACGGTGCTCCGCACCGGCTATGGCATTTACTACTCACCAGAGAATGATGCGCGCAGCGACGTGCTCACCAAGAACTACCCCTTTAACAACCAGCAACTGTTTTTCAACGACATAAACGCGTTCTACTCGACAGGATTCCCCACGTACCAACTGGATGCCGGTGTTCCTCGTGATACGGAGTTGCACGTGCCGTCGAACGCTTCGTCAATTGACGTTTCCACGATTGCAAACTCAAAATCGCAATCCGTGTTTTATGTCGATCCGAACTTTCGTACGGGATATTCCCAGCTCTACAACCTGACGCTGCAGCGGGAAATCTTTGCCAATACCAGCCTCGAAGTGGCGTACGTCGGATCGCAGGGGCGCAAGCTGTCTTATGCGGTCGGCGATATCAATGTGAATAACACGATTACCGACCAACTGGGTCACATCGAAGCGCAATATGCGGTGGGCAACAGCAACTACAACTCCATGCAGGTCAAACTGAACAAGCGGTATGCCAATCATACGAGCCTGCTGCTGGCTTACACGTATGGTCGCAGCATTGATAACGGGCCGGCGCCGTTCAACCTGGGACGCAATCACGATGCGCCGCAGAATCCTTTCAACCTGGCGGCAGAGCGGGCCGTATCAAGCAACGACATAGCGCACAACTTCACAGGCAGCGGGATCTATGAGTTGCCCTTCGGCCGCAAGCAACGCTTCCTGGCGGATGCGGGCACGCTGGAGAATGCGATTCTGGGAGGATGGCAACTGAACGGAATTATCCGGGCTCGCAGCGGCCTACCTTACAATATCGTGCTGAATGGGAACGATCAGAACTATCCCGGTCGGCGACCGGATCTGGTGGGCGATCCGAGGCTGGATCATCCGACGTATGGACTGAACGGGCAGTTCTTCAATCCAGATGCGTTTGCGGCACCGGCCTGTACGGACCCGCATTGTCCGGGCACGTTGGGACGTAACGCCTATTTCGGGCCGGGCTACGTGAGCATCGATGCTTCTCTCTTCAAAACTCTGCAGATCAAAGAACGCGCTTCGCTACAGGTCCGCGTCGAAGCGTACAACCTGTTGAACCATCCATCTTTCGGCAATCCCGATGCTGATTTCACGCAGTCCAACACATTTGGGAAAGTGCTCGGTACATCGAGCGGAGCGCGCCAGTTACAGTTCGCATTGAAGTTGAACTTCTAAGACTTCGCGTATTCAGACACCCTGCGTCAGGTGCAGGGCTGAAGGTATGGCTAGGGGACATGGGGAGATTCGAGCGATCGTGGCGCCGGCATTCCTGCAAAGCGGGGAATGCCAAGTGCCGTGCGAAGTGCGAGTCCGAGGCCGACCGGCTCAAGTACGCCTCCCCACCTTTTCGAAAGTTGGCCGTCAGGATTGAGCAAAGCGGTTTCGGCGAAGTACGGAACATCGGTTACGAGCTCAGCTACGGCAATTCCGTCCTCCCCAAGCCTCCAATCCGCCTCAAGTGCAGCGCGTTGTTCCGCGGGGCAGCGGCACAGGACCGTGATTTGCAGCGAATTTCGTCCATATTGCAGTGCCTGGCTCCGCAAAAGCATCAGCTTGCCAACCGCGGCACTCGGGATGACATCGCCAGTTATCTCAGGTATCGCCGCAACCAGTTTCCATGCTCCGCGCGAGCCGGAAGCTGCGAGGCTCCGCGCCCAAGCGGGGGCCGCAATTCCAGCGAGATCCTGCTTTTCCGCGACTTTGAATCCCTTATGGGTAACTGCATTCCGTCCACTCTCAAAAGCACCTTTAAGGTCCGCAGAAACCGTGCGGCTCGAAGTGGCATCGATCACGTTCTGATCGAAGACAATATTGCGAGCATTGAGATCGGCTCCGGCCTGAATTACGGCATAGTCGCCCGGCGGGTCGAAGTAGATCGAGTTCTCTTCGATGCGGACTCCGTCGATCGAACCACCATCCCATGTGGAAAAGAAGATCGCTCCCTGGCGCTGGCTGAGTCGCGGGCTCAGTCCATTTCTGATACACAGGTTCCCCCGCACCAGGCTTCCAATCGTCGTCGGCGAATACGCGCCGAAGACCGACACACAGTAGCCCTGGGTATCGTGCCCGTAGTTGTTGAGCACAGAGTTGTCTTTGTTCCAGAAGTCGATATCGAAGGCGCCGCCATCGACTCCGGGGCTGTCGGTCAGAAAGGCCTCGTTGTTTTGAACGATGCAGCGGACGCAGGCCCAGGTCCATATCGCGTTGGGCGTTCCGATGCTTTCCGTTTCCTGCATGCCAGTGTGCCAGGCCACGGAATGTTCGATCAGACCGTCCGTAACTCGAAACAACACGATGCCATCTCCTTGGACATCGTGCACCATCGAGTTTCGAATCACGACGCGATTGGTTTGCTGGGAGCCGTCGGAACCCGAAACCAGTATGCCCGCCCACAGGGCTGTGTCATAGGCGAGGACGCCGTCGATCAGCACATCGTCGAAGCCGGCTGCGGGGTTCGTAGCATGGACAACCACCAAACCGCTTTCCTTGCTCTTGACCTTATCGGTGAATGTGCCTACGCCGTGCACAGTGAGATTGCGCAAGACCAAGTGTTGCACCAAACCCTTGGTCGCTACGGCTCGAATGCCGTAGAGGCGGGAGCCGCTGACGTCCAGCGCGTCAATCTCCCAGTGTTGTTGGTCACGGAGTTCCACGGCGGCATCATCTTCTTCGGTCGCTTCGATTCGAGGACGCGGACCGGAACCATAACTGCTGATTCGAATCGGCGCCGAGTCCGACCCCGAGCCTCTTGGAACGAGCGTGCCATGACAGACTGTGCCGCGGCGGAACAGAACCTGATCTCCGGGTTGCAGCGTGAGCGAATTCAGTTCCGCCAGCGAATGCAGAATTGCGACCGCGTCCTGCGCGGTATTCTGGTCGCCCGCAGTACAGTCAACTCGCCACACCTTCGGAGACGAGGAAGCGTATCCCAGCGAAGCACACGCTCCCAGGAACAAAACGGCAACCAACTGCATCGTCATGCGTTTGTTGAGACCGAGATCAAGCAAGGGCAAGAGTTTGGTCTCCTCGAGTCGGACATGCCGTTCCATCGGAAACGAAGGGCCGGTGGAAAGGCATATGCGATGGAATGCCGAAGCTGCCAATTTCGGACCTTAACATACTATTTCCTATGCACGTTTTCTAGCGACTTAGGGGTTCGTCATGCGTAGGTCGGCGGCTTGTGGCCTCTACTGCTTCATCATCGTTGCGGTCATCGCTACGAGAGCGCAGGAATCAAGCCCGGTCGAGATAAAGATCAATTGGAAAAGCTCCGGCGTGGTGAATCGCACAACTCTGACGCTTCAAGCCGTGGAAAATCCCTTTCTGCGCCGCGGCTCGGCATCCCATGACAATGCGTGGCAATCGATGCGCGATCTGCGTGCTTCGTATGCACGGCTCGCGCTCTGGTATCCCTACCCTCGGTTGAGCGTCGCGGAGATATCCCCTCCCACAGCCGTCCAAACCTATTGGGACTTCTCCGGAATGGATCCCCTGGTCGAAGATTTTTTTTCCGTCGTGAATGGTCGACCCACGGTGCTGTGTCTCTCCACCATACCCCAGTGGATGTTTGCTGGAACCGACCCTCCTCCGCTCGTACCTCCTGATCCAAATGTCACGGTGTGGAACTATGAGCAGGGAACCGCGCTGCGGGATTCCAGTCTGCGAGAGATTTCGGACTACTATGAGCGTCTCGCACGCTGGTACACGAAGGGCGGTTTCCGCGACGAACTGGGCGTTTGGCATTCCTCAGGCCATCATTACAAGCCGGCGTACTGGGAAGTATTCAACGAACCGGAATACGAGCACAACTTCAACGCTACCGAGTACACAAAAATCTACGATGCGATCACCAGCCGGTTGCACCATGTCGACAGCCATCTTAAGTTCACCGGCGCCTCGCTCGCCGTTCCCGACCAGGGTGAGGAGTTCTTCAAGTATTTTCTCGATCACTCGCACCACGCGCCCCACACACGTCTTGACGCAATCTCATATCACTTTTATGCGCTTGAGAAGCAACCGGAGGCGATTGAGACAGAGGCGCCGAACTTCTTTGCCCAGGCCGATCATTTTCTGTCTACGGTAAGCAAGATCGAAGGGATTCGGAAGCAGCTGTCACCTAGCACCCAAACCCAGATTAACGAAACCGGCTGCATCGCGGCGAGCGATCAGGGGGAAGGACCGGAGAAGATGTCAGGCGCAAGCATCCCGCCTTCATATTGGAACCTGTGCGCCGCAATCTTCGCCTATGTTGCGAGTAACCTGTCCAGGGCAGGCATTGATGTGGTTGGGGCATCTCAGCTGATGGGTCATCCAGGACAATTCCCTAGTGTTTCCCTGCTGGACTGGACGACGGGGCTGCCCAATGCCCGCTACGACTCGCTGAAATTGCTGATCGCCAATCTTTCCCCCGGAGAACGACTCGTCGATCGTGATGTTAACACTCCGGAATTTTATGCTTTGCCCATCCGGACTCGCGATGGCCGCCGTCAAGTTCTTTTGGTCAACAAAACTCTGCACGACGTACATGTAGAGTTCGTAGGCGACGCGGTGCAGCAACTGGAATACGTGGATGCAGCATCGACCGGCGTACAGACCCGCGGCAGTTTGACCTCAAACCGCGTTGTCCTGGGCGCCTCTGCAGTTATGTTTGTACGCTTGAGGCAAAACGCACAATGAGCGAACCCTTGCTTTCTACGAAGTCGACACGGAATTTCTCGGCTCGCAGTCTGTTCTTTGTGATTTTTGCGTTTGCGATGAGCGCCGCACAAGAGAAAGCCCGCTCGGAGCCCTTCTTCTTACACAATGGCGACCGGGTTTTGTTCTACGGCGACAGCATCACGGCGCAGCGCTACTACACGCGGGATGTTGAGGATTTTGTTCTCACTCGCTATCCGGAACTGAAGGTGGACTTCTTCAATGCCGGAGTCCCTGGGGACACGGTTTATGGCGGATACACGGGCGATACTGCGAAACGGTTGCAACGGGACGTGTACCCGATCATGCCCACGGTAGTAACCGTGATGCTGGGGATGAACGATCCGGGGTATGTGCCATTTGACGAGCACATCTTGGACGTTTTCAAAACTGGCTATACGACCCTGATCGCCGACCTGACGAACAGGCTTCCGCAGGTCCGCCTCACGCTGATCGCATCATCGCCTTACGACGAAGTCACGCATGGGACAGATTTTCCGGGGCTGAGCCAGACAGTTCAACGGTACGGCATGTTCGTGAAGCAGTTGGCGCACGAGCGCCATGAGAGATTCGCCAACTTCAATGATGCACTCGACGCTGTACTACACGCAGCAGTGAGGGAGAACAAGAGCTACGCCGCACTGCTGATTCCCGATCGAATCCATCCCTCGGAGACAGCTCAATGGGTGATGGCCCAGGAATTGATGCAAACGTGGCATGCCTCGCCGGAGGTCAGCCGAGTGGAACTCGATGCCGCACTCGGAAAAGTCAGTGCGACACGCAATGCCGATGTTTCCCAAGTTGAACTCACATCGAGTGGAATCAGTTGGGCAGAGTTGGAGCACGCGCTGCCGCTACCGTTCTCTAATGACAATCCAATGTTGCAGTTCACGCGACAGGCGGCCAATCTGGAGGCCTTAGATCAGGAGATCCTCCAGGTGCGTGGACTTGTAGCATCGCGATACAACCTGAAGATCGATGACAAATCAGTGGCCGAACTGACACGGGATCAACTGACGAACGGCGTGAACCTGGCATTGCTGTCGACGCCGATGTTGGATCAGGCGAACGGAATCGACTGGCTGGAAGAGCGAAAAACGAAGCTGGACGCGGCGCGTTTCTCGCTGGAGGGAGAAATGCCGTCCACGCCTGGAGGGCTGGAGGCCGCAAGAACGCTCCGATCGGCAGAAGAACAGGTCACGGCCGAGCAACGCGAAAAGGCGCAGCCGAAGTCCCACAGGTTCGCACTCGTAGCGATTGGCCGGAGTCAGTAGTGCAGGTGGCGGTCGGAGAGGCTTTGACGAGGCACCTTATAGGGAAGAACGTATTAGTAAGAAAAGGTGGCGGATCCCCGGCGATCGCTCCGGCCGTGCAACTCCCGAAACAGCATGGGAGTCATACCAAAGCGGCGATCAAAAGCTTTCGATAGCTGCGCGCCGGTCAGATAGCCGACCTTCGCGGCGATCTCCTTGAGTGTCATACCCGCCGCCAGGTAAACGCGTGTCTGATCGAGCCGCAAGGTCTCGACGAAGCGTGCCGGCGACACGCCGATGCTACGAGTGAAATTTCTTTGGAACGTACGCTCCGACATCGAAACGCGCGCGGCGAGCCTCGGCACTTCTAACGGCGCATCCAGATTCTCGCGAATCCAGTCGATCAGATCTGCGAAGGGCGCCTCCGCATGACTTTGGGCACTCAGCACCGGACTGAATTGAGATTGGTATCCCGGACGTCTCGCGTACAAAACGAGGCGTTTGGCAATGGCGTTGGCGACTGTGTCCCCCAAGTCCGAGGCCACCATTGCTAGACTCATGTCGATTCCAGTGGTAACTCCAGCTGATGTCCACAACCGGCCATCATTGACAAATAGCGCGTTCGCGTCGATATGCGCCTCGGGGCAGAGTTCTGCCAACTCCGAACAGACTGACCAGTGTGTAGCTGCCCGCTTGCCAGCGAGCAGGCCGAAATGCGCCAGGGCAAATGTGCCCGTGCAGACGGAGCCGTATCGGCGCGCTTTAGTGCTTGCCGAGACGACCCATTGTCGGACCGATCTGTCGGCCACCAACATTCTCAGACCGGAGGCATCGCCTCCTGCGATCAGCAAGGTATCGATCGCTCGCGGCGACAGCCCTTTTAGCGGTTTGCTGACAAGAGCCACCGCGCTGTTGGTCTGGATAGTGCCACCCTTGGAGGAAAGTATGTGGACACTGTAGTGCGTTTTTCCGGAAGCATGGTTGCCCGCCTCGAACACCATCGCCGGTCCGCTGACATCGAGCACCTGGCAGCCGGGGAAGGCGAGAATGGCGACGTTGCGAGGCTTTGGCATTGGCGGATATTAACCTACTATTGGCATTTACGCCAAATTACCCTACTGCAACAATCAATAAGCCGACCGCTGGTTTTCTATAAAGAGGATGCGAGTTATGAACGAGAGTGGTATATCGAGGCGCTCTTTTGCCCAGAGGATTGGTTCAGCATTCGCGGCGTCCGCTCTCTTTGAGACTGGTTTTGCGCAGCAACAGCACTTCCAACCTACGGCGGCGGAAAATGACGCCGATGTTGCGGCTCATGAAAAATCCCGCCTTCAAATTGGCATGCTCTTATATCCTGGTCTGAGCGCTCTCGATCTCGTCGGACCACACCCTTTCTTTGCGGAACTGTCGAACAGCCAAGTCCATTTGCTTTGGAAAGACAAAGAGCCCGTTGTCTCGTCACTGGGATACAGCATCGTTCCGACCACCTCGATCAAGGACTGTCCCCATGACCTTGATGTCGTGTTTGTGCCTGGCGGTACGTCGGGCACATTCGCGATGATGGATGACGACGAGATTTTGTCGTTCCTCGCTGATCGAAGCAGCCGCGCACGCTATGTGACGAGTGTCTGCACCGGGTCACTGATCCTTGGGGCCGCCGGGCTCCTAAAGGGCTACCAGGCGACATCTCATTGGAGGTTTCGCGACATTCTTCCGATGTTCGGTGCGGCGCCCGTCGAGGAGCGTGTGGTCACGGATCGCAATCGCATTACGGGCGGCGGCGTGACCGCCGGAATTGATTTCGGGCTCGTAATCGCGTCGCGCCTTCGCGGTCGCCAGGCAGCGGAAGTATTGCAGCTCTATAACGAATACGACCCACATCCACCATTCGCAGCGGGAACGCCAGCCCTCGCCCCCTCGGCGACCAAGGATGTTGCCGATCGCGCGCTGGCCTCGGCGTATGACCAAGGTCGAGCCGCTGCTGCGCGCGCCCGCGAACGCCGGCATCTGGGCTAAACTGCCTGTTTCGCTTGCTTGCTCAGTATCACATTGCTCTATAGATTTTCTGGCTGCGGAAGGTTGCGGTCCGCTTTCACTGTGCATCCCCGGAATGGCGGAGATTATCGCGCGGGTTGAGCAAACTCTGTCAAGGCGCGTGCCCGCGATAGCGGCGACCTTCGGTCGGCCTTGACAGAGTTTGCGCCCGCGCTATGCTGCCATTATCCGGGGCAAGCAGGTTTTTAAAGGCTGATTCCGAGACCCATACCGTGCTCTTGTTGTGCTTTAGAGATTTCCTGCTGGGTCGCAATTCTCTGATCTGTGCCGTTCTGTGGCCCCTGCGCAGTTTGTTTCGAAATATCGTGACCGAGAGCGATGGGCAGCCTCTCTCGGTCATTGGTGAAGATTCGAGCATCCAACGCTCCACGGGAAACGCTCACGTACGCCATTCGGTTATTGAGCAGGTCTTTGGCAGCCAGTTCAGTGTCCACATGAATTAGCACTCGGCCCGCGGTTTGTCCCTGGCTGGAGTGGCTCGTCATCGCATAGCCGTAGTCCAGATGAGGGTGCTTATTGGAATCGATTTGGAGTGTGCGGCCGGAGTCCATCTTCAAGCTCAACCGCCCGGCCCCGTCGAAGCCCCTAATTACCCCCAATTCGCGATTTGCAATTTTCAGGTCGTTGGCGGGCGCGGTAAATTGAATGCGGTCGCCAACGGAAAACCTTCGTACCTCCTCGCGGAAGACGGACACCCCGCGCTGTCGCCGAGGATCGTATGTGCGCTCGGTTCCGTCCTGTAGCCGCACGGTGAGCCGGTTGCCGGGGGCATCAATCCTCCGCACATGCGCGTACTGGCCTTTTCCAATTCCGGTCTCCTTCGATGCGCGGGAGTAGCGCAGAATATCGTCTACTTCGTACTTCGCTGCCCACGTGCGGTCAGCCCTGGTGAGTTCCTGGCGCGGAACTAGCGTTCGGATTGGGTACTCTTCGCCTCTGACCAAGCCGTTGCCTTGTAGTTCGAAGTGAATGCGTTCATTAATCTCCATTCGGGAGCGATTGTCCGGGGACACCACTAACGTGTTCTCCGGCGACTTCGCATACTCTTTTGCGATAGCCGAGATACGCTCATTATGTCCGCGAATTTCATCGAGCCGGCCCTGCTGATCAAGATTCTGAATAGCCTCCTGAACATGGCCACGTGCAAGCTGCTCCACCACCTGTTTCAGCTCGGGGTCCTTCTGCCGCACGATTTGTTCCAGCTTCACCGTCTTCATGCCAGCATCTTGCAGTTGTGAGAAGGGGCGCCCAGCCTCGACGGCTTCGTGCTGTCGCCGATCCCCGACCAATAAGACTCGATCATTCGGGCGTAGCCGCTCGATGAACTCATGCAATTGCCGCGTGGAAGCGAGCGAAGACTCGTCGAGCACGTACAGCCGTTTCTCACCTGTGTCGGGCTGCTGTCCGCGTGCCAAATGTTTCTGTAGAGTCGAAGTCTCGATGCCAGCTTCGCCGAGCTTCTGCGCTGCTCGGGAGGTGGGGGCGAACCCTTCTATTCTGTAGCCATCAAACTCGGCACCTTCTCGGATGACAGCCAGGGTGGTGGTCTTTCCCGCGCCGGCAACCCCGTCCAATCCCACGATCTTTTCCCGCGAGAGAAGGACCTCGTCTACCGCCTGGAGCTGAGAAGGATTCAATTCTGGATGACGGTCCTCAGTGGCGATACGGGTCGGGGGCGAAACGAGCATTGGATCGCCATAATCCCGTCGGTTACCTTCCAACATTCGGTCGACGATCTCGCGCTCCATCCCGGCCATAACTCTCGTCGTGTACTGTCTGCGTGCCCCAATCTGCACGACTTCCTGGAACTCTCCCGTGTTGACCCGGCGCTGGAACTCCTGCCAGATGCTCGTGTAGGTGCTTTCTCCCATGCTGCGTGCCAGCGCTGTTTCCAAGATTGCTCGACTATCCTGCACCGCTGATCGCTCGAAAACGTGATCGCGTGCCCAAGTCACTGCACTCTGCGCCTGACTCTTAATGTCCTGCGTTCGTTGATGCCCGTGTTGCAATGCTTGAGCCACAATGCGGTCAGCCTGATGTCCGTGCTGTGCCGCCAGCTCTCGGTGCCGCTGCAACACTTCTTCTCGCGACAGTAATTCCTTTCGATCCCGCGTGTGGTGGGCAGCGATCTGCGCTGCCGCTGCGCCATCGATTCCTTGCTCCCGCAGATGGTCCTTAATCTGTTCCCGTCGTGGACTGGACGCCTCCAGGTACTCTTTGGTGTACCCCCGGATTTCCGGCTGGCCATGCTTCCCGCGCTCCAATTCATAGCCCAGCATTTGCAGTCGCATCGCCAGTTCTGATCGGTAAATTGCAGTCACGTATCGCTGCGAAACGAACAGTTCGTGAGGCTGGAGGCTACGCGTAGTTCCGTTTGCCTGCTCAGTTACGTTGAAGATGACGGCATGCGTGTGCAGCTGCGGTGCGGCGTAGCCATCAACGGGACGGGCGGTATCGTGCTCGAAGGTGGCCGCGATGAACTTGCCCGTGGTCTCGGGCGCGTGAACATTGCCGATACGGGCTTGTGTGTATCTCTGAAGCTCGCGAAGGGCCGTCCGGACGCTCTCGCGATGGGCTTCCCGGACTCTTTCATCGCCTCCGACAAGTGCCGTGAGCGACACTGACTTGGGCGCAGAAAATGTCGCGTCCCACCCGGCGCGATGCTCGGCGCTGGTGACTTCCTTGCCGAATTTGCCCTCGTAAGTTCTCGAGACCTGGTGCCGAACAAGTTGCTCTGCAGTGTGAGGATGCTGTCCTTCACTCAGCCGTGCGAAGTGTTCCGATTCCACAGTCCCGGCAAGATTCCACTGCTCGGCAAGCTTCCCCTGCCATTCGCTGTGGCCTTGCTGGTCGCGGCTCCAGTAGTTCTGTTTTTCAGAAGTAAACTCACGCTCGTGATAAGTTCGCGCTTGGCTGGCCGAGAGCGGTTTGGAGATGGTAAGCATGACACAAACACCTTATTTGTCGGCTCGGTTGGCCTGAGCAAGTGCGAGGAAGTCGGCGAGGATTTTGTGTGCTTTCTGGACCTTCATTGTGTCGGCCTGATCGCGAATCTTGACGATGGAATCGGGTAGCAATTGCGTACCGTCTGATGCCGCTTTCGCCTGTGAATGAAACAGATTCAGCAGCGTGTAGCGGAGTGCCCACACCTCAGCAAGCAGCAATTCAATCGGATCGGCAGGCCGTTGCCGCGCAGCGCGCAGCGCAGTCTCGCGTAACCATTCGGCGAGAGATTGGCCGGTGTTTTCAGCGGTGGCTTCGACCTCAGCCAGCTCTGCGGGAGTCAGGCGCGTAGCTATCGTTTTGGTTCGAAAGCCGGGCCTAGTCTCATCCCTACGAGGCGCCTCGCTCTGAATGGGGAAAGGAAGTTCGGGAGTACTCATGGGAAATCCTATTCATGGTTCTTAACAAATGCCTGCCAGTGGCGCTGTTGCGACGGTGTTACGAAAGCGCTTGCACATCAACATGTTTACGCCAAGTGCACCTAGGGACGCTTTTCCGTTTACGAACGTAAACGCCAAGGACGTGGGGGAACTTGATCGCCAAGCAAAATGCTCATCCAAAACAAGTTCACGTTCGTAAACGTCTCGGGCCCCGCGAGCGCTCCGCAGTTCCCAAATTGGGGGTGACGTGTCCACCATTCTTCCGGTGCGAAGCACCGCCTCGCTTACATCTCGCCATATTCCTGCGCCAACGTGTCCCACGCCTGCATCACGTCCGGCGACTGCCATGCACGATGAAACAGATCCTGAATGGACTTCCA
>Ga0335077_10001768_pt1 | contig 25722 bp, 21 predicted proteins | sample Lox_Sample_31_FD_207151 | JGI IMG/M metagenome (GOLD analysis project Ga0335077, IMG submission 207151) | Soil microbial communities from Loxahatchee National Wildlife Refuge, Florida, United States - Lox_Sample_3.1 | ecosystem: Environmental > Terrestrial > Soil > Wetlands | place: USA... | reverse complement strand
GGGAACACATCTACAACCAAGTCAGGCCTCCTCAGTCCTTGGCCTACCTCACCCCACTGGAATTCCTACGCCGGTGGAAACGAATCCACGGAAAGGCAAAGTGTCACTAATCTACTGGACGAGTACACTTGCTTCCCGAACGCCTCTTTGATGTGATACAGGCATGAAGCTCCCGCAATTCGTGCGCTGGGCCACCGGCATCCGATGGCAGTGGAAGGTCTTCATCCCCATCATCGCCGTGCTGCTTCTCAGCATCGCCACGATCATGCTGGTGCTGAACACCCTCCAGGTCTACGAATCGCAATGGATTCTGGTCACCGTCCTCGCCGGCGCTATCCTGCTCTGTTTCGTCCTCTTGGCTGTGCTACTCGTGCTCATCGAGCGCCCGCTCGAGGAACTCATGTACACGATCAAGCGTGTCCGCGACGGCGACCTCAAAGCCCGCGTCGAATTTTCCAAGCGTGTTGACGACGTCGGCCAACTGGGCCGCCAGTTCAACGAAATGGTCGAACAGCTCGATCAGAACCGCGAAGAAATTCACGACCTGCATAAGCGTGAAATGGCTCGCGCCGAGCACCTCGCCACCCTCGGCGAACTCGCCGCCGGCCTCGCTCATGAAATCCGCAATCCTCTCGCCGGCATCGCGGGCGTCGTCGATATCATGGGCAAGGAACTACCCCCCACCAGCCCCAGCCGCGCTGTCATCGGTGATGTTCACCGCGAGGTTCTCCACATTCAAGCCATCCTGAACGACCTGCTCGCCTACTCTCGCCCCCGCCCCCCGGCCTTCCACCCCGCCAATATCAACACCACCGTCGAGCAGGCCGTCGTGCTGGCTCGTCAGCAAGTCCTCACCAAACCCATTCAGGTTCTCTTCGAGCCGAATCCCTTGTTGCCGCCCGTGGAGCACGACCCTGCTCTCATCCAGCAGGTCGTCCTCAACATCACTCTCAACGGCATTCAAGCCATTTCCGGCTCGGGCCAGGTCACCCTCGCCTTGCTCCAAAATCACGACAACGTCGCCATCACTATCTCCGACACCGGCCGCGGCATTTCCGCCGACGCTTTGCCCCGCATCTTCAAGCCCTTCTTCACCACTCGCTCCGAAGGCACCGGCCTTGGCCTCTCCTTAGCCAACGGCATTGTCCAATCCCATGGCGGCCGCATTGACGTCACCAGCACTCCTGGCAAGGGCACCTCTTTTAAGGTATCTTTGCCCATCGCCCGTGCGACCAAGGCCTCCGGAAAGCCTCAAATTCCCAAAAAATGATAGAGTAGCCTGATGGCCCAAAAGAGAATCCTGATCGTCGACGATGAGAAACTCGTCCGCTGGGCGTTGACTCAAAAGTGCGCCGAATTTGGCTATCAGACCATGGAAGCCGAAAATGGCGAAGAAGCCATCCGCGCGTTGCACAGCGACTCCGCCGATGCCGTGCTCCTCGACGTTCATCTTCCCGATCTCAGCGGCATCGAAGTCCTGGAAAAGCTCAAACAGGCCGGCGAAACACGCAGCGTCATTATGATGACCGCCGATCCCCAACTCGACGACGTCAAAGCCGCGCTACGCCTCGGTGCCTACGACTTCGTCAGCAAGCCCATCAATTTCGAGGAGCTCAGCGTCACACTTCAGAACGCGCTCGAAGCCGGCGCCCTGCGTACCGAAGTTGAATCTCTTCGCGGTGAAGTCCGCCGCCGCGCTGGCTATCACGATGTTATCGGCGTTTCCCGCAAGATCACCGAGCTGATGAAGTTCGTCTACAAGGTCGCCGCCAGCGAAGCCACCACCATCCTCATCCAGGGCGAAAGTGGCACCGGCAAAGACCTCGTCGCCAAGGCCATCCACTATCACAGCGCCCGCGCCGAACGCCCCTTCGTCGCCATCAACTGCTCCGCCATTCCCGAAACCCTTATGGAAGCCGAACTCTTCGGTCACGAGAAGGGCGCTTTCACCGACGCCAAAGCCATGAAGAAGGGCCTGTTTGAAGTCGCCGACGGCGGCACGCTCTTCCTCGACGAAATCGGCGAGCTCTCCCCCCTCCTCCAAGCCAAGCTCCTCCGCGTCCTCGAGGATCAGGTCATTCGCCGCGTCGGTGGCGTTCGCGACATCCAGGTGGACGTTCGCGTGATCGCCGCTTCCAATCGCGACCTCGAGCGCGAAGTCCGCGAGGGCCGTTTCCGCCAGGATCTCTTCTACCGCCTTGCCATTATCGCCATCTACCTCCCCTCCCTCCGCGAGCGAAAGGACGACATCGCTCCGCTCATCGAGTTTTTCGTCGCCCATTACAACCGCAAGTTCCGCAAGCAGGTTCAGGGTATCAGCGAGGAAACTCGCCGCTTGCTCATGAATTACGATTGGCCCGGTAATGTCCGCGAGCTCAAGAACGCCCTCGAACGCGCCATGATTCTCGAGGAAGGAAATCTCCTCAAGCCCGACGACCTTCCTTTCTCCGTCGCCAGCGGCCGCAGCGGCGCCGTCTCCCCGGATAACATCATGGCTATTCCCGCCGACAACCAACCGGCCCCCGGCAAACGCCGCCTGCCTCCACTTTCCATCCCTGAGGGGGGCACCTCCCTCGAAGATGTCGAGCACGCTCTCGTGGAGCTCGCTCTCCAGCAGTCTCACGGTAACCAGATCAAGGCCGCCAAGCTTCTTAATATCAGCCGCGACGCACTGCGCTATAAGATGAAGAAGTTCGGCTTGTCTCACACCGAAGAAGAAGAGCCCGCCGCTCCCGCCGGCTCCTGAGCTGAGATTTTCCACGCCCGATTCGTAAAACTGCGTGAGAACTCGCGCTGAAAGTGTCAAAACTCGCATCTCCCCTTCTGCCCCAGACTGCTCGTTTCCTATCCTCCCTCTAACACGCCCATTTCCAATAACTTGCAAATCCTATGGATTCCGTTAGAAAGGCACTCCATTTGCACTTCTTTCCCGCGTTCAGCAATTAGGCAATGGAGCGATTGTCGAAAGGCTGACCAGTGGGCGTTCCTTTTTCGACGTTCGGGCTTGCGGTGAAGGCTCGAAAGGATACGTCGGAAAAAGGGACGCCCACAATTTTTTTGCCCGCTTTCGCAGCGGTCGGCGCGACCATCTTGCGAAGGGCTGTTGTATCGTGGTCGCCCGCAGCTAGCCCAGTCGAAGGGCTCATCCCAGGGCCGCTGCAATCTTTTGCACTGCTCTCTTTCCCGAGAACCCCCCAACCCCCTTGTTATTTCCACACACTCTTTCGTCATTCGGCGCACGATTCTGCGGCACTTTGCTCACTTCCTCCCCTAAGTCGTTACAAGTGCTTTATTTGGAGCGAATAACAAAGACCTGATCTGGTACGGAACGTGCACTCTTGCCAAATGAGTCAAAAGCGCCTCTCCAGTGCGTCGAGCTTGCTAATTGTTTGAGGAGGAAGTTATGCCGCAGGTTGCGGAGCCTAAGCCGAAGATCGAAATCGGTAAGCGGGTTTCTCTCACCAAAATCCTGGTCACGACCGACTTTTCCGAAGTTTCCGATCGTGCTCTCGACTACGCCATTGCCGTCGCGCGCCGGTATGATGCGCGCATCTACCTCGCTCATGTCATCACTCCCGATCCTTTCCAGTTCGCCGAGCCTCAACTCGCTCAGGCCACTTATGAGAAAGTCCGGCAGGCTGCCGAAGAAGGCATCACCGACATTCTCATTTCCGGAAAACTCCGTGGCGTTCCCCACGAAGTTCTGATGGAAGAAGGAAACGTCTGGCCGACCATCGAGAAGCTCATCGTCGAACACGAAATCGACCTCGTCGTCTGCGGTACCCATGGTCGCGGCAAGGTTCAGAAGATTCTCATCGGCTCCGTCGCCGAAGAAATCTTCCGTCAGGCTGACACCGCCGTTCTCACTGTTGGCCCCGCTGTGAAGGGCGACACGCAGAAAGAAATCGAGCTCTCCCACATTTTGTTCGCTACGGATTTTGGTTCTGGCGCCGAGAAAGCCGCCGCCCACGCCTTCTCGCTCGCTCAGGAACACAATGCGCGCCTCACCCTCCTTCACGTCATCGAGAGTGCCGCCGCCTACACCGAGGAAAGCGTCGCGCGCCAGAAGGAAATCAATATTGTCCGCATGAAGAAGCTCATGCCGCAGGGCTCGGAAAACTGGTGCAAACCGGAATTCCGCGTCACCTTCGGCAACGCCGTAGAAGAGATTCTGATTGCGGTTCGTGAATCGAAGGTCGACTTGATCGTCATGGGCGCCAAGGCTCGCCGCAGTCTCGCGGGTCACGTACCTCTCACGATCGCCTACAACGTGGTCACCAAGGCTACTTGTCCGGTGCTGACGGTTCGCGGTTAAGCGTTTTCTCCAAAGGAACGGAATCCAGTCCCCTCGGATCCGTATCCTGAACAATAAGGCGGTGCTGCATCCTCCCCCCAGCCGAGCAGCACCGCCTTTTCTTTTTCAGCGCGCTCCGTGGTTCGCCTTGCGTTACCCTCTTTCCCGATACCAATTGCGCTACGGCGCGTCCGTTTCTAAGCCGGTGACTTGTTCGCTCAACCGGAGGTAGACTTCTCAGTGAACCTCGGAGGCGCTATGCGTGATTCCGCCTTCCCTGTCGCTGTCTTGCTATTCGCGAGCCTAGCCTTCCCCCTCTCCGTTCGCTGCCAAAAACAGATGGCGAAGTCGCCGAAAATCCTGTCGGCCAAGACCGTCTACTTTGATAACCGGACCGGCGCGGATGCGGTTGGCGCCGCGGCGCTCGCTCAGCTTAAGAAATGGGGGCGATTTCAGATCGTTCAAGACAAGAAGTCAGCGGACTTGGTGCTTTTGCTATCCGCCGATCCCTACAACGGAGGCTACATCATCTTCTCCGGCGGCCAAACTGGCTCGGTCGATTCAAATGGCCATGTCCAGGAGGATCGCGTGCCTAACTACAACAGGCAGGCTCCAGTTCGTGAAGCGTATCTGACGGTGATTGACCCCAAAACTGGCCATGATGTGTGGAGCGCCTCTCACGTGTGGGGAGGATTGTTAACCGGAGCCAACAGCGCGGGCGAACGGCTGGTTAAGGAACTGCAGAAGCAAGTCGAGAAATAACCGGCTCAACGTAGGTACGAGTCGGCTGACGCCCGGCTCACGTCTTGCGCATCCACACGCCCCAGGTCCCGGGCCCCGTTTCCTCATTGCTCAGCGGCTTGCCCGCCATCTTAAGAGCGAGCTTGATCTGGCCATGATGGTAGCCCTCGTGCCAGATCATGTGCTGCAGCATGAGGATCGGGTGGTCGTAATGCAGGTCCATCTCCCGGCCCGCCTCCAATCTGCCCTTCACAGCGTCTCGCACCACCTTCGCGCTCTCGTTCAACATCTCCGCGATCCGGCCCCGGTCACGTTCGGCTACCCACTCTTCCTCAGGCACCTTGTTGGCGAACTCGGGCGCGTCGTCGAAGACGAACACCAGCCGCACATAATGGATGTGGGTGAGAAGCTCGGCAATGCTCGGGCCGCCGTCCATCGCCCTCACCTCTAGCCCTCCTGCCGGCAGGGCGCGAAGCAAGTTGACCAGGATGGTGTTGTTCCGGTCCCACGAATCCAGCACGGCTTCAAGCAGGTGTTGGCCTGGTCCGTTCGCCATATTCACTCCGATTCATTTCCAAGTCCGTTATGGGCCGTACCGCGTAAACTTCGCCGCGGCGGCTCGCCGATGATCCAATCGCCACGATTCGCTTCTTCGGAACGACGCCTCTCACAAGGCACAGAAACACCACATTGTATTTGTCAGATCACAGGAGTTCGAACTGGCGGGCTAAAAGGAGAGAGGCGCTCGGTAGTCCCACAAGCGCCTCCTCTACTGCGTCAAAGTAAACCGTACCTCACTGGATCACCTCCTTCTCGGCGAAAACGCCGATGGCGACCGGAATGTCGCGTGGCCCGAGTATAACCCTGCATACGGGAAATCTGAGAACAACGATTTCATTAACATTTTGGCTTGGGGTACGTGAAAGACAATCCTAGTACCCACTCCCACCGTATTCCTGAGACACCACGCGCCGCATCGCGAAGACTAAATACCGGCAGGTGCTGAAAAATGCCGGGATGACAATGTTCACTGTTGGCGAGAACTGTCTCGTTCTGCTAAAAATATATGTTCTTAAACTCCGCGATCTTTTTTGCTGTTGCAAGAATTCTGGAGATGACCATGAGCCGAAGATGCGCTGTTGCCCTGCTCCTCTGCTTTTTTTTGCCATGTTTCGCCTCGGCCGACACTCTGAAACTCACCAACGGCCAGGTGATTTACGGCGTCTTTATGGGCCGCAATAACGACGCCATCCAGTTTCTCGGCCCGGATGGCACAACCAAGTCTTATCCCACCGCGCAAGTTGCCACTCTCACTTTCGGCCCGATTCCCTCTCCTGCTCAACAAGCGGCTGCAGCCGCCCCTCCACTTCCTACGGAAATTACCGTACCCACTGGCTCCTTCCTGTTAATCCGCATGGCGGAAACTCTCGATACCAGCACCGCGCAAAAGGGCCAACTCTTTACCGCCACCCTCGCCACCAATCTTGCCGCGCAGGGCTACGTTGTCGCCCGCCAAGGCACCACCGTTTATGGCCAGGTGGTTGACGTTTCCTCCGCACGCCGCCTGTTCGGCAAATCCAAGATCACGCTGCAACTCACGCAAATCGTCATCAACGGCACCGCTATCCCAATCAACACAGACACCTGGGATTCCGAAGGCAAGAGTTCCGGTAAGCGCACCGCCTTCAGAACTCTCGGCGGCGCAGGACTCGGTGCCGGTATCGGTGCGTTGGCCGGAAACGCGGGCGAAGGTGCGGCCATCGGCGCTCTTTCGGGCATCTTTCTTTCCGGAATTCAACGCGGCAATCAAGTACAGATTCCCGCGGAAACTCAGTTGGACTTCACTCTGGAGCAACCTGTTACTCTGCCCGTTCCTGCTCAACAGGGCCCGGCGCCGCAGGCGCAGTCAGCGGCAATCATCTGAATCCTTGGAGGCGTTCATGAGAATCCGATTCGCATTCGTTGCTGCGGCTGTCTTGTTCCTCACCTGCACGGTTTCCGCTCAGGATAAACAGATCCAGGATCCCGCGGAAAGCAAGGAACTCAATACACAGGCTTACATCCAACTGCTCCGCGCAGATTTGAAAGCCTCAAAGCGCACGCTGATCAAGGAAGCGATGCAGCTCGACGATACGCAGGCCGCCGCCTTCTGGCCCGTCTATAACCAGTACGATGTCGAGCAGACCAAGCTCGGCGACGAAAAGCTCGCCATCATTCAGGATTACTCGCACGCTTTCCTCACCATGACCCCGGAAAAAGCCGATCAGCTCGCTCACCGCGTCATGGAACTCGACGAGCAGCGTCTGGCTCTGCGCAAAAAATACTACGACCTGATGAAAAAGGCTTTGCCCACCGTTCTTGTTGTCCGCTTCTTCCAGATCGAAAATCAGATTCAACTGATCGTCGATCTCCAGATCGCCGCGAATCTGCCGATCATCGAGGAAGCCCCTCCCAAATAACCGCCCTCCGCCCTGCCGGTTTAGCCTGCGGCTCATTGTGCGGCGGCGCGTGTAATTGCTTCGAGCGCAATCGTGGTCTTGACCCGCTGATCCCCGCTCATCTCAAGGTGTTTTGTCTCGACGAGCCGTTGCAATAGAGCGTAGGTCGATGACCCTGCATCAGCTGAAACCTTCGTCGAAAGCTCGAGCACTTTCCCTCCCGGCCACTCCCACATCTCCATCGCAAGTCTGCCCAAGTTCGGTTGAGATTGCGTTCGCCAATCCTTTGAGGTGATCTCGGCAATTCTTTTCACGCCAGCCCAATCAACGGAGACGTGCGCGTCCTCGAGCAGCTTGATTTGCACGGAGCTCAGCAAGCGAAAAACATCTGTTCCTGTTTGCGGGATCTCTCCTGCCGCGAGTCGCTTCGTAATCGAATACGAGGGCTTCGCTCCCTCTTGCGTCTGGTCAGCCTCGCATTTGAAGCCATCGAGCCTTTCGGGCTGACCGGAGAATTTCTTCCCGGCGGGCAGGCGCAATTTGACGGTCAAATCACTCTTAGCGCCCTGGCGTAGCCGCACGATTGCACCTTGAGATAGAAGCTCGAGCGCACCGGTATCGAAGAAGTAGACCCGGCCGACCATTTGCTTCTTGCCACCAAGCGCCGCGTTGGCGGCTTGAATCTCCCCTGGCGCGAGCAGAAGCTTCACTTCAACTTGGCAATTTTCTTGTGCCTGCAAGCTGGAGCAACACACAAGTGCTGCACAGCTGGTAAAACAGAGAGACACTGCAATCGTCCGCGCCTGGCTGAATATGTGATTCACAGAAACCATCATAATCCTGCTCAGCCGCAACGCCCGGCAGCCCTACATCCGTTTGATTGTCGCCAACCACGCCGGTGCGCCATCGTCGTGGTATCTCGTCTCAATCCTGTCCGGTTCGATGGCGCTAACATTCCATCCAGTGCTGGGGTTGAACGCCGCTCTCAGCTCTGTCTGGCTAATGGGGTGTGGACCAGTATCGGGACCGGCGTCGCTGAAACACAACACATACACGGTTCCATCGTGCTTGGTCACCGACGCGAGACTCGCCACGTATCCTGCTCGCTCGTCTCTGTCGAAGGTGTGGAACAGTCCGCAGTCCAGTACCGTCTCAAACATGCGCCCCAAACGCTCCAGCCGAAACGCGTCAGCCGCAACAAACTCAGCCTCGATCCCACGTTCGTCGGCCTTCTCTCGAGCGATCGCCAGTGCCGTCTCCGCCACGTCAACGCCCAGAACCGACAATCCCAGCGAGGCGACGTGAAGAGAGTTTTCGCCGGTTCCGCAGCCCGCATCGAGCACCGCTCCGGCAAATCCGCCCTCGGATGCCAATCGCACGATTGCCGGCTGCGGCTGGCCAATATCCCAAGGCGCAGGGCCGTCGTGATACGACGCATCCCAGGGCAGTCCCGTCAGCCGTTCGTGACTGGTTGGGTGCCGACCACCGAACGGATCGTCAGCGTGGGTCCCTGCTCGCTCCGACAACTTCGTCTCCTCACCGGCAATTGATCCTACCACCTCATCGCGGCACGCCAATCACTCCGTGACCGTGTATCGCATACCTGGCCGGCAGCAACGCGAACGATATCAATACGGGCACATCTTTCCGATCTCCGCTACCGCCTCGCGCGCCGCTTTCGACTGCAACCCCTGTGACATCTCCTCCGCGGTCAGCGACAGTTCCTGCACCGCCTCGCCAAGGCGCTGCACCATGCGCTTGGCATCCGGGCACTGTTTGTTCTGCGCCAGCGCTTGGGCCTCTTTCAGCTTGATCTCCAGGTACACGCTCAGCCGGCTCGCTCCACCTTCTTCCATCGACACAAAATGATCCGCCAATTCCTTCACCGCAGCGTCATACTGACCCGCATCCGCCAAATCGCGCGCCAGTTGAAATACCAGCACCGCCGGCGGATGTGGCCCCGGGAACTTCTGCAACGCCGCGGCCTGTTCTTGCGCCGGACGACCCGATTCCTTTGAAGCCCGCTCCAATCCCAGATAATTTTCTGCGTTCTGCGGATCGTACTTCACACCATCCGTGAAATATTCAATCGCGCGTTCCGGCGGCTCTTTCATGTACATCGCCGTGTATCCCATGTTCCGCAACAGCGCCGGCAGCGCTGGATTGATCGCCCGCGCCGCGCTCCACTCCTTCATCGCTTCCTCTTCCATCCCGCCCGACATGTACAAATCGCCCAGCAGTGCATGGGCGTTCGCGTCCTTTGCACTCACCGCAATCGCGCGCTTCAGCACGTCGAACGACTCCGGCCGGTTCGGGAAAATGTACGTCGTTGGCATCTTCGCCGCCGCCGCAAAATCCGCGCTGCCGTCCTGTTTCGCCATCTCGCGGCAATATCCGCGGTAATACGCGATCATCGGATCGCTCTCCGGCCTCGGCATTCCCGGCTCGCTCACCACACCCGGGCTGTCGCTTGGGTATTTCGCCGACAGCAACTCCGCCGCCTCCCCGTACAAACCAAAATGCATGTATTGCACCGCAATCTCGAGAACTCGCGACGGATCGGCGGCCAAGTGCTCCCACAACGCCGCATCCTTCTCTCCTAACCGCGTCGCCTCGTATCGCAAAAACGAATTCGTGGGATCCCCTTCCCGCAAGCTGGTCAGGTGCGTCTTCGCCCGCACCGTGTCGCCCTGTAATCGCAGCAGCGCCACATCCACATCGGCCAGGCGCGCCGCGTCCGGAAATTCCGTATAGGCCATCAGCAATTTCTCATGCGCCTTCGCTAAATCGCCTTGCCTCGCATCCAGCGCCGCCAGCTCGTACAACGAAGCCGCGCGAAACGTCCCAAACTGTTCGCTCATCTCGAACGCGCGCCGCGCCGGCTCCAATTCTCCCGTCCCCACATGCGCCAATCCCAGGTAGTACGACGCCTCCTGATCGTTGCTCACCCGCACCATTACCATCGACAAGTCCGTGATCGCTGGCTCGTACTGCTTCAGCGCCACGCCCAATCGCCCCGCCGCCTTATGCAACTCCACGCTCCCATTGAATCGCTTCAGCCCCTCACGATACGTCTTCAACGCCTCCAGCACCATTCCATTCCGTTCTTGTTCATCCCCCAACTGCACAAAATCGCTCTCGCTCCGCTTCTCCGCCGCGGGATACACGTATGCCGGCGGCAATTCCTTCGGGACAGTTCTTGGGGAGCTAATGTCGTAACGCCTTCCCGTGTGCGTGAGAATCACCGTGCCGCGCTCATCCGTCAGGGTGACCGTGTAGGCTTTGCTCACGCTCAAATTTTCGACCTTTTTGCGATACGTCTTGCCAGGCGTGAGCGAGGCAGTCTCCGACACAATCACTTTCGCGCCGTCCAGCATCTCAATCTTTGCATTCGGAAACTTCCGAAATACGTTCAGTCTCACGTCCAGCGAGGTTAGCTCGGAATGAGAGCCTACCGTGGAGATCAGGCCGAGCGCAGCATCGCAATTCGCTCGTTGCACGTTCTCCATCTCCCGCACCGGCATCCAATACTCCGTGAACCGGATCCTCTGCTGCGGATCCAGGAACCCGTACGTCTCCTGATCCCGGAACAATCCCGCTTGTACCTCCACGTAGGCGCTGTGATTATCCGAAAGCGCCTCTCTCCATTTCAATCCATCCGGATCGCTTCCCCACGACCAGAATTTCTTCGACGGTAGATTCGTCCTCGTCGAATGGTGCACCAGCCCCGCGTCCGTCTTCGGGTGATACACCGCCATCCATGGCTCGTCGCTCGCATAACTGAACCGCGAAACCGGCCCGTACTTGTGATTCCCCACCACGCTCAAGTCCACGCCAGCGCGATTCACCGGCCAGGTATCCAGGTCCGTGAATCCATGAAAAATCGTGAACTCCGTCGGATAGTAAATCCGCGTGTCGTCCCACACCTGCACGCCCGCGTTCGTCCACCAGTAGAACCGGTGCCGCGCGCGCCCCGGATTGTAGAGCGTCGTCTTCTGCTCCAGCACCGCCAGCCCCGGCCGCAGTGTCAACTCCACGCACCATTCCATCCCGTACGGCCTGTCGATATTCCGCACCCACACCGTCGTGCTGCCGTCCGCCGCCGTGGAGGTCGCAAAATCCACCGGCGAAGCCGTCATCCAGTTGTGCGACACCGGAAAATTGAACTCGATCCCGTACGCCGCCCACGCCCCTCGATACGAAATCCGCGCAAACTTCAGCGAGGGATTCGCGTAAAACAGGTCCGCGCCATTTCGCTTGTCCTGGCAGCGGTACAAGTGCCCGCCCAGGTCCGGCAGGACCACGCACTTCAAATACTCGTTTTCCAGATTTAGTGCCCGCCACTTCCGCGGCGCCGATTGGCCCGTCAGATTGTCGAGCAGCGTGTACGGATAGTTGTACCGGTCATTGCTCACGAACTGGTCGAACGGCGGATTCTCGTTCGGCATCCCCAGCTCATACGTAGGCAGCGTTATCGTGTCTTGCCAAACCCGCACCGCTGTCGCGCCACCCGAGTTTTTCTCCTGCGCCTGCGCACTAACATTAGGGTTAACGCAATCCAAGCTCATGCAAATCGCGAAACAAAGCCAAGCCCCGCGCAGTATCCGCCCCACCGTCTCCTCCTCAACCCAAACAACATCCCTCTGCAGTTCAGGCTTTGTAGCCTGCGCAGAAAAGCAACCGTCCGTCATTCCGAACGGAGTCTGCGAAGTGAGGAATCTCTCTTGGTTTGGCGCAGAATCTGGGAGGGATTGCTCGTACCGCCCGGAATGACAGGAAACGTCTCGTTTCGCAGCTCGTCAGTCCGCGCTTATCTTACTGCGAAAGTCACGCGCAAAAGAATGGAATCCGTCGAGTGCTCCGCTGCTACGATCGGATCATCGTCAGCAGCATCTTGAATCGCGTCGTCGCTGCCACCGCGTGTGGCTGATTCGCCGGCAGCAAAATCGCTTCCCCGTCGCGCAACGGGAATGGCCTCCCCGCGATCGTAATCTCCGCTTCGCCTTCCATCATCTGCACCAGCGCGTCAAACGCCGCCGTGTGTTCGCTCAACCCCTGCCCCGCGTCAAACGCAAACGCCGTGATCGTCCCTGTCGCTCGCTTCACCAGCGTCCGGCTCACCACCGCGCCGTCCTGGTAATTCACCATATCTCCGAGCCGTACAATTTCCGCGCCCGGCATCTGTTTCGCTCCTGCTTGCGCTGCTGTGCTCATCGCCATCTACCTTCCCGGCATCGGATGTGCCGCCTGATCGGCGTTCGGCACTAGTCGTTCGTATACGCCCGCCGGAATCGGCGAATTCCAATGCCCTGTCGTCTTCGCAAATCCCGCTACTCCCAAAAACATCACCGCGATTCCCGCCGCCATCGCCCACGCCGGAATCGCTGCCTTCCGCGGCTTCTCCGCGATCATCTTCGGCAAGCTCAGCATCAACGTGTCCTGCGCCGGGCACACCGCCACGCACTCCATGCACCCCGTGCACTCCACTGACCGGATCTGCACCAACTTGTCCACCGGAAGCGCCGACGGGCACGCTTTCGCGCACTTCGCGCAATCGATGCATGTCTCTTCATTCCTTCGAATCCGCGCCGGGCCGAACCACGACGTCAGCCCCAGCAGCGCTCCATACGGGCACAGGAACCGGCACCAGAAGTTCTGCACGAACAGTGACGCCGCCACCAGCACGCCCAGTACGATGAATCCCGTTTCGCCAAAATGCCGGAAAAAGTTCAGCATCTTCACGTCGGCAATTAATCCATACGGGCTCTGCATGAAATCCCGAATCCCCATCACCGACATCGTCGAAATCGCCCACACGAAAAATCCCAGCAAAAAATATTTCAACCCCCGCAACGGCAGATCCAGCCAGCGCGGCAAAACGAAATTCCGCTTGAACAGTTTCTTCCCCGCCCGCCACAAATATTCCGAAATCGTTCCCACCGGGCACAGCCAACTGCAAAACGCCTTGCGCAGCAAAAACGCCATCGACAGAAACGCAATCAGCAGAAACATCGCCGCCGGATGCACCCGCGGAATCTCTCCGCTCAGAATCCAGTACTTCAGATTCATCAGCCCCGCGATCGGCAGCCAACCCTCCACCCCCGCCGGCCGCGTCAGATTCGAATTCACTACCCCTTCTTCAAAATGCCGCACCCAAAAATAAAACTTTGCCCCCAGCGCCAGATTCAGCAACAAGAACGCGCCCTGAAAGCTTCGCCGGCACACTTGCGAACGGTCCACATCCGTCCGCCGGATCAATTTCTTTTTCGCTTTCGGCGCTGGCTTGGCCGTCGCCGGTTCGCACGCCACCTCGCCCGCTACCATCGTCACCTTGACTTGTATTTTGTTAGGAAGCGCTGCTTGGGTCCCCATGGATCTTAGCCTCGTGACCAGCCTACGGTACCCCGTCACATCCGTAAGTGACTTAAGTCACGACTTTCTCTTGCCCCAACAGCCCCATGATTTTCGCGTGGTTACAGCACAACCTCTCATCCGCCTTGTAGGGTACGCCTTCTGAGGCGGACCGCTTGTCGAGAACCTCCGGATCGCGGCGTTTTCTATCTTGGATGGGGGATGAGAACTGAGACCATCCACTCAATACTGCGGGCCATAATAGGGCGATATCAGGGACAATTTGATGGAACATACCTTACTCCACTGACTTCGGAAAACAGTCAGATTGTCGGCTCAACTCACCGCGTTCGCGCTTGCCCCGCGCACGGAACCGCGCCCACAAGCAGAGCGATACCAGGAAGAATCACACCTAGTAAAACGGCGGACAAGAAATGGAACGTATGCGGCTCGGCAAATACGAACTGACCGATGAGTCCGAGAAAACACGCGAGAATGGTGATCGCAATCAATGGGAACAATCCAGCCGCCAGTTGGGCGAAGCGGCCGCCACCACTCCGGCGCGAAAGATGTGCCCCTGCAGCACCACAGAGTGGCAACATCAACAGCCATGGTACATACAGCACCGTCGTTGCGGAGCCTCGCGCCACAAATCGCGGTTGGAGTCCTATATATGCCGCGAGCGCTAAGATAGCCATCGCCGTCACCAAGCTGATCAGTGCTGGCAGCCAAAAGGTCGCGGTCCTGGCGTTCATCCTCCCCTTCCAGCCAGCAACCGGTTGAGCCTTCAAGAAAACCGACGCACCACAAACCAGAGCCATACCTGGAAGGACGATCCAGTTGAGTACTCCTGAAAACAAACCAAACCACTGAGCTGGGGATGGCAGCTTCATCTTCACCGCGAATGCTATCCAAAACGGCATCATAACGGCTGCAGGAAACACCGCCGCGATCGCAGCAACTGATCGGTCGCCTCCAGCACGACGAGATACGTATGCACTTGCCCCACCAACCAATGGCAGTGCCGCAAGCCAGAGAAGCTGCTGCAACAGGGGAAGCCCCGCGTGATTCACGAGTTTTTGTGTGGGTCCGACGGTTCCCTGCAAAACTAACCTCGAAGCCATTGACCCCACCAGGCTGATGACAACAGGCACCCAAACTGCTCCAGTTCGCTTGTTCATTCGCGTAATTCTCCTCTAGGTCGCGCGCCAGGACTGGAGTCCCTATAGCCCACGCCGCGTCAGATCCCCGCGAACCACGCGTAGCCCGCCTCGGGCGACGCCGACCCCAGGCCCTTCCCGAATTGTTTAATGTTGTCCGTCACCGTCAGGCTCGTAACATATTTGACGTTCTTGTAGCCGAGCTGCCTCGCCACGCGCATCCGTAGCGGCCCGCCGAATCCCACGGGAAGCTCCCCGCCATTCATCCCCAGCGTCAGCAGCGTTTGCGGATGCAACGCATCGGCCATGTCGATGCTCTCCCACCAATCCGGCTGGATCGAACGGTACACCACATATCGCGCCTGCGGCGCTGCCCCAGCCAACTCCAGCACATGCGAGAGCGGCACGCCCGTCCATTCCGCGATATACGACCAACCTTCCTCACACTGAATCATGGTGATGTGGCTGCGCTGCGCAAAGCTTTTCAACTCCGCCAGCGAAAACAACCCCGGCTGGGTTACCAGCCCATCCACCTTCAGACGCCAGTTCACAAATCCACCTTGCTGCGAGCGCTCGAACTCGTCTCCCAGCTTGTCCACCTCGTTCGCGAACGGCTTGCTGGAAATCTGGCTCCGCGAGAACTCGCGTGCCAGCGAATGGCGCGTTAACACTCTTTGTGCCGCATAGGTCAGCGTTTCGCCAAGCCCGTAGATTCCTCCGCCGTCCGGAGGCACGAGCCCATAGTGCGCGGCGAGTTTCGCGGCGACCACCAGTCCCGATGCCCCCGCAGCGGCGGCCAATCCCGTCGTAATCAGTTTTCTTCGAGTCAGGTCGCTCATACTCACTCCAGTGGCTCCGCGGCGCGGCCGGTGATCATCGCCCGCACCCGGCTTCGGAATCCCGCAAGAATCACCATCAACACGTGGACCAGCAGGAAAAGCACCAGCACCAAAGTCAGGAAAAAATGCAGCGTTCGCGCCGATTGTTGCCCACCCAAAATATTCACCGCGCCGGGAACCGCCGATACAAACGACGGTGACATCGCCAAACCAGTCCAGATGATCATCGGAAACAAAATGAAAATCACCACCAGATACGCCAGCCGCTGCAGCACGTTATACGACCACGCTTCTTCCGCGCCCGGCCGAGCAAATTTCAAATGCTGCACAATCGATGTCCCGAGCCGCTTCGCTGACGCGTCAGCGCCCGCCGGCAGCAAATTTCGCCGGAAATGCCCGCTGAACAGTCCCACTCCGACGTACACCAGGCCTACCAGCACCAGGATCCACGCCGATTGAAAATGCAGATAGCGGCTCCAGCCATTCTGGTCGGGCATCACGTAGCCGTATCCTGTCGGCACCATGCTTCGAGAAGATGGGATTGGTATCTTGAAGAGCGTGCCTGTGTTTACGTTGCCCACCTCGCCCCAATAGAACCGCGGATGCGAAACCACAAGCTCCAACCCGGTCACAAGCAGCGCCAGGAACGCCAGCGTCATCAACCAATGCGTGATGCGGACGAGAAGTGAATGCCGGGGACTACGTGTTTCCGTCATTTGCGGAGTTGTACCAACGCCTCGGTGTTTCTGCAAGCGATATCTTCAAACCTGCACGCGAGTCCTCCCCAACACCGGGAAGCCGGCTTGAAACTGGTCCGCTGCGCGCGGTACATTCCTTCGCAAGCCATGTTTCCCACACGCCGAGACTTCATAACCATCGCTACGGGCGGTGCCGCCGCCTTCTCAGGAGGAACCGGCCTGTTTAACCCTGCTCAGGTTCCAGGACATTCGGAAGGTTCCACACCCAATCCGCAAAACCGGGGGTTCGCGAGTGTGATGGCCATCGCCGCTCATCCCGGCGACGCATTCTTCGCCATGGGCGCGCCCGTCGCCGTAGCTACACACTCTGGCGGGCAGGGACGGCTGCTGAGTCTCTCATTGGGAGAGCGGGGCTCTTCCGTCATTCCTCCTCAGCAGTATGGACAATCTCAGCGGCGGGCAGCGGAGAAAGCCGCCGCGCTGATGGGCGCCAACGCGCTGTTTCTGACCTATCCCGACGGAGAAATCCCGGTCAACGACGAAACAAAGTTTGCCGTGTGTGACGCGATTCGCTCTTGCAAACCGTCCACCATCGTGACGCACTGGAAGGGTAGCTGGCATAAGGACCATCGCGCCTGCTTCGACATCGTCAACGACGCGATATTTTACGCCGGCCTCCCTGCCATTGTTCGCAAGGATCCGCCGCACAACGCCAGAAAGCTGTATTTCTCCAATAACTGGGAAGACGCGGACGGTTTCGTTGCGGACACCTTTCTGGAAATTACTCCCATATTCGACAAGTGGGTCGATGCGTGCTCCCAGTTCCCCATGTGGCGCGGCGAAACAGGATTCCGTTACAACGATTACTACACCAGCCTTGCCGTTGCTCAGGGATGCCTGAGCAACTTCAAACGCGCTGTCTCGCTCATGTCCGCTCTGGATCAACGCGTCCTGCGTCTTCCGACTTCCTGATTTGCCCCGCGATTTCTCGGATCCCCGCGCAGATTCCACACTCCCGGAATCGCCGTGCTACACTTTTCTTGCCGCGTACGCAGCCGGTGCGGCTGTGGCGAAATTGGCATACGCGGCGGGCTTAAAATCCGCTGGGGATTTCCCCGTTGTCGGTTCGACTCCGACCAGCCGCACCATTTCTCAGGCAGTTAAATGCCCGAACCGCTCCGGGACAGATTGTAGTAGTTTCGATTACGCCGCATCGCCAGACGCGTCGCAGCGACGCTGCAGTTCCCGTCCCCACTTTTCCGGCTTCCTGGCTTGCCGAGACTTAGCCGCCGAAATGCTGAGCCGGGTTCGCCTCCCGAGCTCGCGTGCTCCGAGAGGCGGCCGACTTGGTTCACAGACGAATCACTTAGGCGTCTCTTTCTGTTGCGCCTCTTTCTTCAGCACTTCCTGGTTCGCTTGCTGCTTGCGCCACGCGTCGCCCATGCTGTCCAGCATCTTGGGCGGTAGCGCTTGAATTGGGACCACCAGGTCGCCTGACACCGGCCATTCCTGCAGCAGCTCGGGATGGTAGCCCTTCGGGTAGTACAGGTTCGGATCGATCTCGTGCTCGCGCACGAAGGGTTCTTGGATCTCCTTACGCGAGGTGGGCGGATGCGGAACGACAAGCTGTCCTGCGGAGAAGTCGAACTGGGGCGCTCGTGAGTTGGGGTATTGGGGAATGATGCCATCTCGCACCCAGACTTTGTCCTTCGTCACGTTGACGACCACCCCGTCGGGCGCTCCGAAGTGGTATGGGCCCTTCCAGTGTTCGCGCACCTCAGCCACCGTCTCTTCGTTGAGGTAGGGGTCGAAGGGCATGTGCGTTGTCATGAACATCCTGGGTTGGATCTGGTTGGCCAGGTAGCCCGCCGCGTACGCTGGCGTGTGGTGCGTATCGAGTGTGTAACGCCCGAGGAACGGCGGCACGCCCTGCACACCAGAGCTGATCTCGCATAGCTCCGGCTGCGTCTCGGTGACGTAAACGTCTGCGCCCTTCGCGTATTTGATGTCGAGGTCGCTCGGACGGCCGTCACCGGTCCATACGAAGGAGAGACCGTTCCAATCCAGGCGATAGCCCGACGCGCCGTCCTTGGCGTGAGAGCGCTGCCAATGGATTATGCGCACGCCGCCCTTGTCGTAAATGACTCCGCCATTGTCGCGGAAGTCGTACTCGTGGACTTCGATGTCGTGGCCCTTCCCGACCGGGAAGACGCTGAAGGCGTCGTCATGCCACTTGAGCATCTCCTTCATGCCCGCGACCATGGCTTTGGTCCCGTACTCCGGTGTGCGCCCCGACGGGCCATACACCTGGAGCGTTTTGTGCCATCGCCCAGCCCATCCGCCGAATTCATATAAGTACGGCAAAGCGCCGAAGTGGTCGACATGGAGGTGCGTGATGAAGACCTTGTCGAGCTCGTTCAGCGCGAAGCCCGAAGCGATGTAATTCGCGATCGACCCCTCGCCGAGGTCGAAAATGAAGTTCTCACCGTTGCCAAGCTGGACCAAGATCGAAGTGTTCATCTGACCCGGACGCATGAATGGCGCGCTTCCCATGAAGATGATGCGCATCTCGTTGGGTTGGACGTCTTCGGAGCGCGGCAACCAGTTCGCGGCACTCTTCAGCCACGGCTGTGGCGAGATGCCCTCGTACAGCAGCCCTTCCTTCCATCGCCCCATGGGAACACCGCCGAAGAGGGCTGCCTTGATGTCTGCCTCGGAGCTCGGCTTCTCCTGCGCCCACGCGACAGGAATAACAGTGAACGCCACGAGCACGAAAGCGAACGCAGCGAGAAGACCTCGTCTGTGTTTGTTTTCCATCCTCAGGGTTCTCTCTAACACATCAGTTTGCCTCAAAGGCGAAGCAACTGCTGCTGTGCCATTCAGCAATTCGCGTTGGCCCGGACTCGTGTTCTCATCCTTTCCCATCAGTGTTCTCCTTTGTTCGTCCTTTTCTTCTCGTGTCTCCCAAGAAACTTGGTCTCCCGGTGTGTACGGCTCACCAACTAAAAAGAAGACTAAGAACGAACGGCTTCATTCTCTTTGTCATTCCTGGACTCTTTCTCGAGTGCAGCGCCGTCTGAGTCTTTCCAGCGACTCGATCAGCCGGTGATATGCGGAGGCACATTGCACGACCACTTCCGCCTTGCCGTTGACGGTGAGCAGTTCTGGACGACCAGTCCGTTTGAGCCTCTTGAGGTGAGCTTTGGTATTGCGGCTAAAGTGGGTAAGTGACCCAATGTCCTGTGGTCGGATCATTGCTGCTGGCTCCGTCAGACCACTCGCCATTGATTCAGCTGCGAATCAACTGCGAATAATCAAGTGGGCGAAGCGTATGCGGTTTGATTGTGGCTGTCTATTCAAATTCGGCAGAATTGAGCAGACTCAAGTACCGCAGGCTATTGGCGGCGAAGGGTCTCCGAAGGGAGTTCACCAAAGAGGAAGCGATAATCTCGAGCCATCCGCCCAAACTGCCAAACACCAAACCGCGTCGCCACCTCAGCGACAGTCGTCGAAGTAGGGTCGGCGGTTTGCAGCGCCCTCCGAACATGGTGGAGGGTTCTCCGGTTCAGATATTGGACTGGCGGTACGCCGAAATATCTGACAAAGGTGTCACGGAGTGTTCGCTCAGACACACCTGCGGCAGCGGCAAGCTGTTCGACGGACAGGCACTCGCGGTCATGCTGTTCGACGAAATCCATGGCCATCCGAATGATCTGTTCTCGCGGAACCGCGTGGCGGCCAGGCGGGACCTCCACCGCCTCTGGTACAGCGAGCAAATCGCGGACCTCTCGAAGCAGTTTCTGCTCCGACGCCTTCTGGCCCGCGGCTGATTCCAAGACTGCCGGCGCTTCCTGGACGATCGCTTCGAGTTGTCCAACGACCGATCGAAACCTCATAATCCGCTGACGTGACACCCGAAAAAAGCCACGCTTCGAGCCGAGAATGGTTGTTGCATCTCCGTTTGCGGCCGCAAGCACCTGATTCGGAATAAATAGACCACACCAGCTCCTCGGGACGCCTGCAGTGGCTAGGCAGAAATCGGTGCCCGGCACATCGACCATCAGAGAAAGTTCGTCGCACTGATGCCCATTCCACCACCATGCCGTAGGCGTCCGGGTCGGAAGAAAAATCGAGACACCCCCTGCCCGCGGTGCCCCTTCGACCACAGCCTTGGCCTCTGCCTGTCCCCATTGAATGCTTAAATTGTTCAGAACCAGCGTGGTGAGCAACCAATTCTCGCCCGCGGGGCCGAGAACCAGCGGACGCATATTCGCAAACCGGAATGCGTCAAAGAATGCCTCGAACGAAGTGAAGGATTGCTTGGGCATTTTGGGCGGTACTACCGGCGAGGATACGCCAAGGCGCACCTCGTGTCATCGTCGAACGCGAACGGTCAAGAAACCGTAAAGACGACCAGCCGCACCATTTCTCAAGCAGTTAAATTGCCCGAATCGCTCCCGGACAGCCAAGGCCGTCCAGCGCGGCAAAGAACTAGGCCCTCCTGCCGCGACCGCGTCACCCGAAAGCACGATTTCCCTTCCATTTCTGCAAAATCATCCGAAAGGATGACGACATCCGGCCCTGTTATACCGCATCATGACTCCATCCTCATTCGCACAAGGAGCCTCACATGAAGAAAATCGTCCTCACCTTCGGCCTCATCGCCGGCCTCATCATCTCCCTCCTGATGGGTGGCTCGCTTCTCCTCGCCGACAAGATCGGCTCTGGCCACAGCATGGCTCTTGGCTACACCATCATGGTGGCGTCGTTCCTGCTCGTCTACTTCGGCATCCGCAGCTACCGCGACAACACCCTCGCCGGCCAAATCTCCTTCGGCCGCGCCTTCGCCTGCGGCATCCTGATCACTCTCATCACCACCGTCTGCTACGTCGCCATGTGGGAGGTCCTCTACTTCAACTTCATGCCCCACTTCATGGACAGCTACTTCGCCGCGCAGATTCACAAGGTCCAGTCCTCCGGACTTGACCCCGCCACCGCCGCCGCCAAGGTCGCTGCCATACAACGCTCTCAGCAGCTCTACCAAAACCCCTTCGTCAACATGGCCTACACCTTCATGGAGCCCCTGCCTGTTGGCCTTATCATTACTCTCATCTCCGCTGCCATCCTCCGCCGCAAAGCCCCTGTCGAACCCACCGCCGCTCCTGCAATCATGACCACATAAATCAAAAGGCCGGGGCGAGATTCTCCATTTCACCCAGACGCTAGGCATTCGTGAATTCTATAACTAGAGCGGGCGATTGTTCCTTTCCTAGATTGATTTGTCGCCAAGGTCCTGACTAATGCTTACCGGAAATGTAGGTATCAATACCTCGGCTTTCGCTGACCGCCGCAAAGTGTGCAATAGGGAACAGCATCCCACTTCTCTCTATGCTCTATTGAAAAAGCAGACGACCCGCAGCGCGGCATTCTTACACGTGACAAATCTGCGCTAAGAGTTGCATCAGCGGAGGCAAACCTGCTGCCAGTTCCTCAGGTGTCCGCCTGCTCTGGTAGCACGAGCCCCGTGGGCTTGGCTGAGCCTGGCGATATGGCTTGCTCTCTGCCTTGGAAATGCTTTTTGAGAATTGCCCCACGCCCTCATCTCTATGCTGTTCTCTCCTGCGCGTCGCTTCTGCTGTGTCTGGCTTCTACGGGATTGCCCGCTCACCAACGAACTGCCGCGCTTGGGCCTAGCCGGAGTTCCTTCCCGGAAGCACCTTTACCCACGGCACCCGCTGAGGAGGGGCTAGCCAGCGTGGCAGGCACAGTGCTGGACCTGAGCGGTGCCACCGTTTCCGGGGCAGACGTCAATCTGATGCATCGTGATGGAACGCAATCTCATAACATGCTTTCCGATGCCAACGGCGAATTTAGTTTCTTGAGGATTGTTCCCGGTTCCTACCTCGTGGTCGTCAATGCCAAGGGCTTTGCGCCCTTTACGTCTGTCGAGTTCCTCGCCACGGACCAGCACGTCTACAAGCTTCCCGACATTTCATTGTCAGTTGCAACGGCGAGCATCGAGGTGATGGTCCGCCCAACCGACCTGATCGCCGCTGCGCAAATCAGGGCTGCGGAGAAACAGCGTCTGATAGGCGTCATCCCAAACTTCTATACAAGCTACATCTACGACGCCGCCCCGCTCACTGGGAAACAGAAGTTCTCGCTCGCTGTACGCGGCACCTTCGATCCGGTTGCATTTATCGGTGTTGCCTTCGCTGCCGGCGTCGAGCAAGCCAACAACTCCTTCGCCGGGTACGGCCAGGGTGCGTCGGGATACGGCAAGCGTTATGCCGCAAAATTTGTGGACGGGCGGACCAGTGACTTGCTGACTCATGCGGTCTTCCCGACGCTCCTGCACCAAGATCCGCGCTACTGCTACCAGGGCTCCGGCTCCTTTAAGTCCCGCCTCATGCATGCGGTAGGCTCTGCATTTGTCACCCGCAGCGATAGCGGCCGTACTCAGCCCAACTATTCTTATTTCCTTGGCGACGTGTGCTCAGCAGCGCTGTCCAATCTGTACTATCCGGAAGCGAATCGGGGAGCGCATTTGGTCTTCACGAATGCTGCCGTCGGTCTCGCCGGACGAGTCGGTGGCAATCTAATCCGCGAATTCCTCTCGAAGCGCTTGACGACGAACGTGACAGGCGATGGAAGACCACCAGCATTTTAGTTACGCGCCATTCCTCCTGAGTTCGGGTGAACGGTCCGTAGTCCCTGATTAACGCTGCCGGCTCAACCGGTGAAGTGGGTGCTGCCACTCGTTCCTTGCACTTAAAATGTATCGACCTCGAACAGCCGACCATTCATCTCCATTGGAATATTCATTTCGCGTTTCCACAGCAACCTCCCTTTTGCAGTACAATTTCTGCCGAAACCTTTAGCCAGGGGTATGATCTAACCTCTGAATCCCTGCGGGTGCCCCCACCCCCGCGCCGGAGCTACCGTGAACGCGCCAACTCTCGATAAGCGACCCACTCTCGATCAACTGTGCATCAATACCATCCGCACTCTCTCCATCGACGCCGTCCAGCAAGCCAATTCCGGCCATCCCGGCGCGCCCATGGGACTCGCCCCCGTCGTCTACTCCCTGTGGCAATATTTTCTGAACTACGATCCCAACGATCCGCTCTGGCCCAACCGTGATCGCTTCGTCCTCTCCGCCGGACACGCCTCCATGCTGCTCTATTCCACCCTGCATCTCGCCGGCGTCAAAGCCGTCAATGCCAAGGGCGAAGTCCAGAAAGAACTATCCGTCTCCCTCGACGAGATCAAGCGCTTCCGCCAGCTCGGCTCCCGCACCCCTGGCCATCCCGAATCGCATCTCACCACTGGCGTGGAAACCACCACCGGCCCGCTCGGCCAGGGTGTCGGCAACAGTGTCGGCATGGCCATCGCCGGAAAATGGCTCGCCGCAAATTTCAATCAGCCCGGCTTCGATCTTTTCAATTTCCGCGTCTATGCCGTCTGCGGCGATGGCGACATCATGGAAGGTGTTGCCGCAGAGGCCGCTTCCCTCGCTGGTCACCTGAAACTCGGCAATCTGATTTGGATTTACGACAACAACCGCGTCACCCTCGACGGCCCCGCCAGTTGGTCCTTCAGCGAAGATGCCATGACCCGCTTCGTTGGCTGCGGCTGGAACGTCACCCGCGTCTCCGACGCCAACGATCTCCTGCAACTCTCGCGCGGCTACGAATACGCGCTGAAGCACAACGATCAACCCACGCTGATCGTCGTCGATTCCCACATCGGCTACGGCTCACCGCACAAACAGGATTCCTACGAAGCCCACGGCGAGCCGCTTGGCGAAGCCGAAGTCAAACTTGCCAAGAAAAATTACGGCTGGCCCGAAGACGCGAAATTCCTCGTCCCTGACGGTGTCTACGCGCGCTGGCAAGAAGGCATCGGCACGCGCGGCGCCGAGGCCCGCGAAAAGTGGAACGCCCTCTTCGCGCAGTACAAACAGAAATTTCCCGATCTCGCCGAGCGCCTCGCCAAAATGCAGAAACGCGAGCTTCCCGCCGGCTGGGACAAGAACCTCCCCTCCTTCCCGGCCGACCCCAAGGGCATGGCCACTCGCGAGAGTTCCGGCAAAGTCCTCAACGTCCTCGCGCAAAATATTCCCTGGCTCGTCGGCGGTTCCGCGGACCTCGCCAAATCCAACAAGACCAATCTCACCTTCGAAGGCGCGGGCGAATTCTTCACCGACGAGTTCACCGGCCGCAACGTGCACTTCGGCGTGCGCGAACACGGCATGGGTGCCGCCACCAATGGCATGACGCTCACTCTGCTTCGCGGCTTCTGCGCCACCTTCTTCAACTTCAGCGACTACATGCGCGCCAGCATGCGCCTCGCCGCGCTCATGGAGATTCCCGTCCTCTTTATCTTCACCCACGACTCCATCGGCGTCGGCGAAGACGGCCCCACGCACCAGCCCGTGGAACAACTCGCCGCCTTCCGCGCCATGCCCAACATGTTGGTCCTGCGCCCCGGCGACGCCAACGAAGTCACCGAAGCCTACAAAGTCGCGCTCCAGCATTTCCACGGCCCGTCAACGCTGGTCTTCAGCCGCCAGGCCGTGCCCACGCTCGACCGCTCAAAATACGCTCCCGCCTCCGGCGCCGCCAAAGGCGCCTATATCCTTGCCGATGCCGATGGCGGCAAGCCCGAGGTGATTCTTCTCGCCACCGGCACTGAACTGCAGTGGGCCGTAGCCGCTCACGAAAAATTGATAGCGGAAGGTATCAAGTCCCGCGTCGTCAGCATGCCCTGCTGGGAACTCTTTGAAGCGCAAGACGCCGCCTATAAGGAATCCGTCCTGCCCTCCAACGTTACCGCGCGCGTCTCCATCGAAATGGCCGCCACGCTCGGCTGGGACCGCTACGTCGGCCCCAAGGGCAAAATCATCGGCATGCATTCCTTTGGCGCCTCCGCCCCGCTGAAAGATCTGCTGAAAAAATTCGGATTCGACGCCGACGCCGTCGTCACCGCCGCCAGACAACTTCTAGGAAAGTAGCAGCGCTATGAAAATTGTCATTGGCTCCGACCATGCCGGCTTTCAACTCAAGAACGCTATGGGCGACGTCATCCGTTCCCTCGGCCACACCGTTCTTGATGTTGGCGCCTTCAATGAAAATCCCTCAGACTACCCGGACTACGCCGAAGCTGTCGGCCGCGCCGTTCTCGATGGTCGTGCCGAAC
>Ga0335077_10001766_pt1 | contig 25736 bp, 24 predicted proteins | sample Lox_Sample_31_FD_207151 | JGI IMG/M metagenome (GOLD analysis project Ga0335077, IMG submission 207151) | Soil microbial communities from Loxahatchee National Wildlife Refuge, Florida, United States - Lox_Sample_3.1 | ecosystem: Environmental > Terrestrial > Soil > Wetlands | place: USA... | reverse complement strand
CGAGCGCCGAAGCCTTGGGGACGCTCAGGGCGGCGAGCCGCGGACGCAGCGAGCACAGCAGCGCCGCGCCCAGCAGCCCGATCCATAGCAGGAAGGTCGAGGTACGCGCGAGGTCGGTCCAGAACGTGGCGGTGATGCTTGCCCGCGCCAGGCTCAGCACGAGGGCGGTCAGCTCGACGATCAACACCACCCCGAGTGCGGCGCGCGGCGTGCACAGGTCAGGCAGATAGAAGTCCTGGGAAGCTTTGACCGTGTTCTGTGTCATGCAACGCCGCGTGCACGAGCGAACAGCTCCGCCTTGAGGCGAAAGTCGGCCGAGATGTCCTCATCGCCGTAGCCGCGCGCGATGAGCTCGGCATATTCTCCGAGCATGCGCTCCACGACGGGCAGTGCGACGCCAAAGCGCGCGGCCATCTGTCGGCAGATCTCGAGATCCTTGGCATGCAGCCGCACGCGAAATCCGGCCGGGAAACCACCGCGTACCATGTTGGGAGCCCGGTGCACGAAGTACCAGCTGGAGCCGGCGCCCTTGCCGAGCGTCTCGACGATCTTCTCGAGCGGCAAGGCGTGCGCCTGCGCGAAGGCCATCGCTTCGGCGACCGCCTCGATGATGCCGGCGCACATGATCTGATTGGTGGCCTTCGCGGCTTGGCCGCTGCCGCTCGCGCCGAAGTGCGTCACGGTCTTGCCCATGGCGGCGAGCAGCGGACGCGCCCGCTCGAAGGCCTCTGGCTCGCCACCCACCATGATGGCCAGTGTCCCGTCACGCGCGCCCTCCACTCCGCCGCTGACGGGACAGTCCAGGAAATCAACGCGCCGGGCAGCGAGCTGCACGCTCGCCGTGCGGGCGGTGGTGGCGCTCACGGTCGAGCAATCGATGACGAGCGTATCGGCACGCAACGCTCCGCAGAGCGCGGCAACGACTTGCAGTACGTCGGCGTCGGCCGAGACGCACATCACGATGGCATCGCATTGTGCGGCGAGGGCCTCGGGGGTCGCAGGCGCCTCACAGCCGAGCTCGACGGCCAGCGCCTGCGCCTTCGTCGCGGTGCGATTCCACACGCCCTGCAGCAGCCCGGCGCGGTGTAGATTGCGCGCCATGTGGGTGCCCATGGCTCCCAAGCCGACAAAGCCCGTTCGCATCGGTCGATCCGTCAGCAAGCCGCGGCATGGCGCCGCTTGCCGCGTACTGTAGCGCGTGGAGGTGGGTGAGGCGCTACTTGGCGGGGGCGGATCCGCAAGCCTGCTGCATGTCCATGCGCGCCTGGACGCGCATCTGATCCGCTTCCTCGTCGCTCAGGTATTCGCGCTCGCCGTCCTTGCCGGGGCGGAAGAGGCGGCGGGCCTCGATCATCTTGTCGTAGCGTTCCTTGGCCTGCTTGCACTGCTCCGTGCGCGCATTCGTCACATCCTGGCGCACCGCGGCCGCAGCGCTCTGCTCGCTGAGCTGTGTGGCGGCGCGCTCGTTCATCGAGGCAAGATTCTTCTGGCCGTCCGCTGCACCGGGAACCGTTTCATGCGGGTGGTCGCTCTTGATGAGCTGCGCCCCAGGCACCCAGCGATCGCTGTACTGCGCCTGTCCGCTCGCATCGACCCATTTCCAGACATCAGCGCGCACGCCCGCCGAGATCGCCATGAGGCTCAAGGCAACCGCGGTGAACGCTGGAGATCGGCGCATGACACAACGTCCTTCTGCCGGCTCGGCCCGCGGAAATTATCCCTGCTCGGTCAAGTTTGACCTTTGAACTCCGTCACAGCGGCCCGACACTTAACGCGGCATGGGCCGCAGTTGGGGCACGCCGGAGTCGGGGGCGCGGGAGCCGGCGGAGTTTCTCCCGGCAACCGTCCAAATTCGCGATAATTAAACAAATCAAGCGCTTCGGCCGGCCTCGAGGTACAGACGCCCACCGGGCTGAGCACTTATTCTTGCTGCGGCAGCCTGCGAGGCGCCGTGGTACCTGCATCCAGCGAGGACATTCATGGACTCATTTCGTATCGATGAGCTCGCGCGGCGTCTCATAGAGAGCCTGCCGCCGGCGCTGCGCGGCATGCAGCAGGATCTCGAAGCCAACTTCCGCGCGGTACTCCGCGGCGCCCTCGGCAAGCTCGATCTGGTAACGCGTGACGAGTTCGACGCCCAGAGTAAGGTGCTGGAGCGCACGCGCGCCAAGGCCGACGCGCTCGAAGCGCGTCTGGCGGAGCTCGAGCGTGCGCAAGGCCAGCCCCGCCCGGCAGGAAGCGGGGGCGCCGCGTAGCGCCAAGCGCACGAGCTGCAGAGATTGCCGTCCGCGCGGTGACAGCGCGGTCCAGCCATGGCGCGGATGCACATCGCCACGACGCACTGCCGCGGGCAGGTGGGTCTGCACGCCCCATTGGTGCAAGTGGAAGTCAACCTCGGCAGCGGCTTGCCCCAGTTCACGATCGTCGGCCTGCCAGAGACTGCGGTCCGGGAAAGCAAGGAGCGCGTGCGCGCTGCGCTCGGAAACTGTGGCTTCGAGTTTCCCGCCGGACGCATCACCGTCAATCTCTCGCCCGCTGACCTGCCCAAGGAGGGCAGCCGCTTCGACTTGCCCATTGCACTCGGCATTCTCCTCGCCTCCGCGCAGCTGCTTCCGTGCACGAGGCCGCCCGCGGGCGCCGCGGCGGTGCCTGAGTTCTATGGCGAGCTCGGCTTGAGCGGTGAGCTGAAGCCGGTCAAGGGGTTGCTGCTCGCCGCGGCGCACGCGCAGCAGGCGCATCACGAGATATTCGTCCCGGCCGCGAATGCGGATGAGGTACTGCTTGCCGGCCACGGCGCCGTGTACGCGGCGAATCATCTGCTCGAGGTCTGCGCGCATCTGCGCGGCCGGGCGCCGTCTGACCTTCGCCGGCATGGCGAGACTCGCGCGCAGCGCGGCGCTGCGCAACATGAGGGATACGATCTCGACTTGCGCGACGTGCGCGGTCAGCACCGGGCGAAACGCGCTCTGCTCATTGCGGCCGCGGGCTCGCATAGTCTGCTGATGATCGGTCCGCCCGGCGTCGGCAAGACCATGCTCGCGCAGCGCTTGCCCGCGCTGCTGCCGCCGCTCAGCCGATCCGAGGCGCTCGAGGTTGCGATGATCGCGTCGACTGGAGGGATGCCCTTCGAGGCGCGCGAATTCGGCCAGCGCCCGTTTCGCGCACCACATCACACTGCATCCGCGAGCGCGATCGTCGGCGGCGGTCCATGTGCGCGTCCGGGCGAGGCGAGTCTCGCCCACCATGGCGTGCTGTTCATGGACGAGCTGCCGGAGTTCGAGCGGCGCGTCCTCGAGGCGCTGCGCGAGCCGCTCGAGACGGGAGTGGTCGCGGTGGCGCGCGCGCGAATGCAGGCGCGCTATCCGGCGGCTTTCCAGCTGATCGCGGCGATGAATCCTTGCCCGTGCGGCCAGCTCGGCGATCCCACGGGCACGTGCACTTGCACGCCGCCGCAGGTACACGCATATCGGGCGCGCATCTCCGGGCCGCTATTGGATCGCATCGACCTGCGCATCGAGGTGGGACGGGTCGCGACGGGTGAAATCACTGCGCGCGTGAGTGAGGGCGATTCGAGCGCAACGGCTGCCGCCGCAGTCGCACGGGCGCGCACGCGTCAGCTGACGCGCGCCGGCAAGCTCAATAGAGATCTGGGCGCGAGCGAGCTCGGCGCGTGCGCGTGGCTCGCACCCGCGGCGCGGCAGCTGCTCGAGCAGTCCTTCGAGCGCCTGCAACTCACGGCCCGCTCGTATCATCGCACGCTGCGAGTTGCCCGCACGATCGCAGACCTCGCCGGCAGCGAGACGATAGAGGCGCTGCACGTTGCAGAGGCCGTGCAGCTGCGCAGGAGCCTGGATGCGTGATCGCGCCCGAGGAAGCTCAGCTTTCTACGAGGAAGGGCGCCGGGGTGCGCAACGGCGTCGTGTCGAGCACGCGCCCGAAGCGGCGCTGCCGGCCGGCATAGTCCGCGAGTGCCTGCAGCAGCCCGCTCTCGTCGAAGTCCGGCCACAGACAATCGGTGAAATGCAGCTCCGCGTAGGCACATTCCCACAGCAGGAAATCGCTGAGGCGCTTCTCGCCGCCGGTGCGGATCAGCAGATCGACCTCCGCGCTCGGCACCGCGGCATGGTTAACCTCGTCGAGAAGATGCAGAAAGCCGCACGGCTTCGCCCCGGACCCCGCAGCGCCATTGCTCGCGGGCGCGCGGAGCGCGGCCTCCATGATGCTATGTCGTGCCGAATAGTCCACCGCGATGCGCAGGTGCAGCTTCGAGCAGCCGGCGGTGAGTCGCTCGCTACGCTCGATCGCGCGCACGAGATCAGGCGTGAGGCGATCGCGGCGGCCGATGATGTTGACGCGCACCAGTTGCTCGACGCAGCGGCGCGTCTCGGTGAGCAGATAGCGCCTGAGCAGACGCAGCAGCGCGGCCACCTCCTGCGGCGGACGCGCCCAGTTATCGGCGGAGAAGGCGTACAGCGTGAGCGCATCGATCCCTGCGCGCAGAGCGGCCTCCACGATGCGCCGCACCGCCTTTGCGCCGCACACGTGGCCGGCGGTGCGTGGCAGACCGCGCAGGGACGCCCAGCGACCGTTTCCGTCCATGATGATTGCGACGTGCATGATGATGACGCGATGATCGCGCTCAGGCGCGCCGTGTCGCTTTGATGACGGCCTCGATGTGCTCGAGGTAACGGTTGAGTGCCTTGCGACCGGAGTTCGTGAGGCGATATTCCGATTTGGGACGGCGACCCTCGAAGCTCTTGCGGCAGCTGATGTAGCCCGCGTCCTCGAGCTTGCGCGCGTGTGCGCTCAGGTTGCCGTCCGTCACGTCGAAGAGCGCCTTCAGATCGTTGAACGTGAGCGGCTCGTTGACCGCGAGCGCGCTCATGATGCCGAGGCGCACCCGACCGTAGATCAGTCGGTCGATCTCGGCACTCTCGATCTCGCGCACGCGAGCGGCGCTCGGATCCGGCCGCGGTGCCTGACGCCCCGCGAGCTCGTGACGCTTGCGTGCACTGACCCTACCTGTCATGCGTGACCCGTCCGATGATGATGCCGAAAGCCAGGTGCAAGCCTCCGAAGCCGATGCCCAGTACGATATTGGAGAAGTGTGGCGGGAGCTGCAGGGCGACTATGCCGAGTGCCACGAACAGCGCCCCCATCACGCTCACGGCGCGTACCGTCATGGTGCTCGCGGCCGCCACGGCACAACCGTAGAGCAGCAGCCATACCCCAGGAATCAGCTGCATGTCGTGCCGCTGCCATAGCGTCACTGTCAGCACGGCGCCAGCGAGGAGCGCAGGACACAGGCACATCAGGAACTTGCGCGCGGGTCCACGATAGATCGCGGCACGCGTGCGCCGCGTTTGATTCACCAGCATGGCGGTGCCGCTTACGAGACCGGTGAGCCCAGCGGCGATCCAGATAGGAAACCAGTGTGACCGAAGCGCCGGGTGCTCGACGAGCAAGGCGGCGCAGACGCCGATCGTGCCCAGGGCAATGCCTGCCGAGCCGGGTACCGCGAGCATCCCCGCGGCCTCGATCGAGGCGCGAATGTATTGCAGCGTTCCGAGGGCGTGCCGCTCGAGCGCGACAGTGTTGGCATCCGCAGGCTTCGGCTGCAAGATCGCTTTCGCCATGGCGCGACTCTAAGTACGGGTCGGCAGAGCGTCAAGTTCTCTGCAATGCAAAGTGTAAAGTCAACCGACGCGGCGCGCGTCCCGCCGGGTCGGCGCCTCAGTGGTGCACCATGCTCACCATGTAATCGACGGCCTTGCGGATCAGGTCGTCCGGGATGTCGGTGCGCCCGCCCTTCGCCGGCATGACGCCCGCGCTGCTCTGGAAGCCGTGCAGCGCGTGGTCGTACAGCGTCGGCTTGCCTTTGGCGATGCGCGGTCCCCATGCCGCGGCGTCGCCGGCCTTGGGTGCGCCGGCGATGCCCTGACCGTGGCAGGTTGAGCACACCTGCTGGAAGACTTCCATGCCGTCCTTCGGAATCGGCAGGGCACTGCCGGCCTGGCCGGCCGGCTTGGTCGCGACGATCGCGAGCGCCGCGTTGTCCTGACCCGAGACGGCCTCGCGCGAGAAGGGCTGCAAGCGGTCGGCGACGCTCTTCAAATAACCCTGCTCCGCATAGACCTCGCGATCCTGAGTTGCGCCGGCCACGACCCGCGCGATCGCGAACAGCGCGATGGCGACCACCACGAGGAGGCCGATCACGAGACTGAAGATATTGACGAAATGCGTGTCCTGCTTGCTCACGGCCAGTCCGCTGAAACCATCCCGCAAAATGGGCGGCGCAGTATAGCGGCTATCCCGCGGAAGCTGGAACTGCACCTGCGAGGTTGCGCGCCCGACTGGATTCGAACCAGCGACCTGCAGCTTCGGAGGCTGCCACTCTATCCAACTGAGCTACGGGCGCGAGGTCCGGAATTCTAACCCAAGCCCCCCTCCCCCGGGTGCCGCGGGCGAGTCCCAGGACCTCAGCTGCCGTACGCAGGACTTCAGCTGCCGTGCGAGCGCTGATGCTCGACGGCCGCGAGATCGTCGATCAATTTCGTAAGCTCTGTCTCGCCGCCAGCCTTGCCCACGTCGGTGGTGTACTTTCCGTTGACGATGATGAAGGGCACGCCGTCGACGTGGTAGCGCTCGGTAATCTCCTGCGCGCGCTGCAGATTCGAGCCGACCCCGAAGGAGTTGTAGGCGGTGGTGAAGGCCTGCGCATCCACGCCGTGCGCCTTGGCAAATTCTTCCTGCGCCGCGAACGTCTCCTGATCGGTGTTGCCGACCAGAGGGCTGTGTGTCGGCGCTGCGCCGGTGCCCTGTTGCGCCTCAGAGGCGTAAGCGTGAATCTCATCGAACGCTCTCTCCACCAAATCGTCACGACCGAGTGCTTCGAGCGTATAGAAGAGGTGCGCGTGGGCGCGATGCACGGGTCCCCACATCACGGGAACACGTACGAACTCCACGTAGTCAGGCTTGCTGCGCCGCCAAGCGATGAGCGTCGGCTCCAATGCGTAGCAATGCGGACAGCCGAGCCAGAACACTTCCATCACCTCCACCTTGCCCTGCGCGACGCCGGTCGGCTGCGCAGGCACGACGGGATCGTAGTTGACGCCTGCCTTCCAGCGGCCATCGGGTAATTGTTGCTGCGGTGGCAGAGCCGCAAGGTGCTCGAGCGATGCCGCGCCCGGCGGCTCATCGGGATCCCGCTCGGCCTCGTGAGTGGCTGTGTCCGCCGGTGTTTCGCTCGGCGCTGTCGTCGGCGCTGGAACTGCCGCGCTAGCGGCGGCGGGCGTGCTCGCGGCGGGGGCAGTCGGTCGAGGCGCCTCGCGGCCACAGGCGCCGACGCACACGGACATGAGCAGAGCGAGGAGCGCGATCGGGCGATTCATTGACACCTCCGCACCCGCCGCGCGGCCATGCCGCGTGTAGTGAACGGGTGACTCAAAACTTCAGCGCATTCCCTGGACGTAGGAGGCGACGTTGCGGATGTCCTCGGGCGTGAGGCGCTTCGCGATGGTCATCATCATGACGGAGTTGGGGCTCGGCTGCGCGTTGGCGTGGGCGCCGGCATAGCGCGCACCGCTTGCGTAATCGTTGAGCTGCTTCATGACGTATTCGGCGAACTGGGCGCGCAGTGCCGGATAGCCGGCGGCGAGGTTGCCGACGCCGACCGGGCCATGACAGGCCACGCAAGCCGGAATGCTCCGCGTGCCATCACCGCCCGTGTAAAGAGCCTCTCCAGCCTTCCAATAGGAAGGATCGGCCTCGCCTCCATTCGGCGTCTGTCCTTCGAAGTAGACCGCGATATCGTCGATGTCCTTCGCCGAGAGATTGGTTGCCATCGGCATCATGACGGGATTGTTGCGCACCGCCGTCTTGAAGAGCCGCAGCTGCTCGGCGGTATACACCGCGTTCTGGCCGGCAAGCTTCGGCCATTGTGGATTGGTGCTGTTGCCGTTGGGTCCGTGGCACGCGATGCAGGTGGCCACCTTGGTGGCCCCAGCCTGCAATGTGCCGTCCGTGTATGGCAGGGCATCGGCGGGCGTCGCCGTCCAGCAGGCGGTTGCCGGCAAGCTCAACAGCGCGACTGCGGCCAGTGCGGTGCGCGACCAGCCCGCATTCAACCCGTGCGGCATGCAAGACCCTTCAGCTCAGATACAAAGGCCGCGAATTGTACACTAGAGCCCTGAGCGGGCTTGAGCCCCGAGGGTTGCAGCGGTGAGTCGGTTTGCCGAGGCTCGGTTTCTCGTGAGCGCCGCCCGTTCCGCACAGTTTCCGCCGGATCGTGGTGTCGAGATCGCTTTCGCGGGCCGCTCGAATGCCGGCAAGTCGAGCGCCATCAACGCGATCCTGGCGCGACGTGGCCTGGCGCGCACGAGCAAGTCGCCCGGGCAGACACGCTTGCTCAACTTCTTCGAGCTCGCACCCGGGCGGCGCATCGTCGATCTGCCCGGCTACGGATACGCGCGCGCGAGCGCGCGCGAACGCATCGCGTGGCCGCCGCTCATCGATGAGCTGCGCGCCCGCGACTCGCTCCGCGGCCTGTTCCTGATCGTCGACTCCCGCCGCGGGCTCACGGAGCTCGACGCGGCCTTGATCGAGTGGGCACAACCCGAGCTACGCGGCGTGCACGTGTTGCTCTCGAAGGCGGACAAGCTAACGCGCAGCGAAGCATCGCGCGCCCTGCAGCTCGCGCGTACCCTGCTCGATGAGCGCGCTTCCGTGCAGCTGTTCTCCGCGCTGCGCGACGTTGGTCGCGCACAGGCGCAGCGGCAGCTGCTCGACTGGCTTGCCCAGGCCGGAGAGCAGGAGGGAGAAGGAACTCACGGGACATAAAAATTCCCCGGCGACCTCTAGAGAGGTCACCGGGGCAGACTAACCCGGCACAGGTCTCTTGAACCGGGTTGACCCGCTCAGGGAGGGAAGCGGGGAGTGCTGGAGGCACTCGAAAAGTTAGACGAGTCGGGGTCTATGAAGTTCCGCACCGCGGGTCAACAAAAAGTACTTTGACTTCAGAGACTTAGCAAGGCAACTGTAGCTTCGCCGCTACACCTGTCAATGGGCTTCGTCCCAATTGGCGCCGACCCCGATGTCGATCCGTAGCGGCACCTGCAGCTGTGCCGCTCCGGCCATGCGCTCACGCACGACGCCCGTGACCTCCTCGATGGCGTCCTCGCGCACCTCGAGCACCAGCTCGTCATGCACCTGCATGATGAGATGCGCAGGCGCTCCCGCGCGCTCGCACCAGGCATCCACTGCAACCATGGCGCGTTTGATGATATCGGCTGCGGTCCCCTGCATCGGTGCGTTGATCGCACTGCGCTCTGCGTACTGTTGCAGCGCGCGGTTACGGGAGCGTATGTCCGGGAGGTACAGCCGCCGCCCGAAAACGGTCTCCACAAAACCCTCATCGCGCGCGCGAGTGCGGGTGGCGTCCATGAAGCGTTTCACGCCCGGGTAGCGCGCGAAGTAGCGCTCGACGTACTGCTGTGCCGCACCGCGCTCGATGCCGATCTGTCGGGCGAGCCCGAAGGCCGACATGCCGTAGATCAGGCCGAAGTTGATGATCTTCGCCAGCCGCCGCTGATCGGCGCTCACGTTGCCGAGCTCAACGCCGAAGATCTCGGCGGCGGTCGTCTGGTGCACGTCCCGATCATCGACAAACGCCTGCAGCAGACCTTCATCGCCCGAGAGGTGCGCCATGATACGCAGCTCGATCTGTGAATAATCCGCCGCGAGCAGCACGTATCCCGGCGGGGCGATGAATGCCTGCCGGATGCGCCTGCCCTCGGCCGTGCGGATCGGAATGTTTTGCAGATTGGGATCCGAGGAGGAAAGGCGGCCCGTCTGCGCCACGGCCTGATGGTAGGAGGTGTGGACACGCCCGGTACGCGGATTGACCTGCTCGGGCAGCTTGTCGGTATACGTGGATTTGAGCTTCGCGAGCGCGCGGTACTCGAGCACAATGCGCGGCAAGGCGAAATTCGCGGCGAGCTCTTCAAGCACGTCCTCCGCCGTGGAAGGCTGCCCCGTCGGCGTCTTGCGCAGCACAGGTAGCTGCAGCTTCTCGAACAGAATGCTCTGCAGCTGTCGCGGTGAGTCGACATTGAAATCGCAACCCGCTTCGGCGCAGGCACGTGCAAGCAGGGCGGCGAGCTCGGTGGTGATCTGTCGTCCCTGTGCATGCAGGCGCTCGCGGTCGATGAGCACGCCGCGGCGCTCCATGTGCAGCAGGACCGGCAGCAGCGGCTCCTCGACTTCCACGTACAGGCGCCGCAGCTGCGGCAGGTGCTCGAGCTCGGTCCACAAGCGCCGATGCAGCCGCAGCGTTGCATCGGTCGTCTGCGCGAGGAACTCAGCGGCCCGCTCCACCGGAACCTGATCGAACGACAACTGCCGGGCGCCGCGTCCGGCCACATCCTCGAGCCGCGCGATGGTCAGGCCCAGATAGCGGGCGACGGTCGATTCCAGATCATGGCGCGTGGCGACGCTGTTCAATACGTAGGACTCCAGCATCGTGTCGTAACGCATGCCGGCGAGCGCAATGCCGTACCGGGCGAGAACATGAGCGTCATGTTTGAGATGGTGGCCGAGCTTGGCGCGCGCCGGATCCTCGAGGAGCGGCTGTAGCGCGCTGAGCACGCGCGAGCGCTCGAGCTGCTGGGGCGCGCCCGCATACCGATGCGTGAGCGGAACGTAGGCAGCCACTTCAGGCTCGATGCAGAAGGACACGCCGACGATCTCCGCGTGCATGTAGTCGAGACTCGTGCAGGCAAGGTCGAAGCACAGCAACTCGGCGCCTTGCAGCCGATCGAGCCAGCGTTCCAGGTCTTGCCAGGCCTGCACGACCTCGTAGCGTCCCTGCACGTTCGGCAGCGGCGCCATCTCCGCCGGCACCGCGCCGGCTGCCGGCGTCGACTCCTCGAGCGCCGCGGAACCAGCCTCTGCGAGCGCAGGGGCGTTCGTCGTCCCTGAGCCCACCGCTGTCAATGGGAGCGTGCCGGATGCAGACGCAGCGCTCGTCGAGGAGTCTTCCAGCTGACGCAGCAATGAGCGCAGCTCGTAGCGAGTGTAGAGAGCCCTGAGCGCGCTCGTGTCGGGCGGTGTGGGCCGCAGGTCATCGATCGACAGCGGCAGATCGAGATCAGTGTGCAAGGTGGCGAGCTTGCGGGACAGCTCCAGCGTCGTGAGCCCGGCGCGCAAGTTCTCGCCCACCTTGCCCTCGACCTCACCAGCATGTGCGACGAGCTGATCGAGCGTCCCATAGCGCCCGAGCCATTTGGCGGCCGTCTTGGGTCCGACCTTGGGAATGCCGGGAATGTTGTCGATATTGTCGCCGACCAGTGCGAGATAGTCGGCAATCTGTTCCGGGTAGACGTCGAACTTGGTCTTGACTCCCTCGCGATCGAGCACCGTATTGCTCATGGTATTGATGAGCGTGATGGAGCCGTCGACCAGCTGCGCCATGTCCTTGTCGCCAGTCGAGATGAGCACCTGATAGCCCGCGCGAGCGGCGCGACAGGCGAGCGTACCGATGACGTCGTCGGCCTCGACGCCTTCGATGCGGATCAGGGGCAGTCCGAGGGCACGCAGGATCACGAGCAGTGGCTCGATCTGCGAGCGCAGATCATCGGGCATCGGTACGCGATGCGCCTTGTACTCCGCGAAGAGATCGTCGCGGAAGGTGCGACCGGGTGCATCGAGCACCACCGCGATACGCTGCGGCTGCTGCTCGCGCATGAACTTGAGCAGCATGTTGAGCACGCCGAGCACCGCACCGGTGGGCTCGCCGCGCGAGTTGCTGAGCGGCGGCAGCGCATGAAAGGCGCGGTACAGATACGACGAGCCGTCAACGAGGACGAGCGAGGCGGGAGCGAGACTGAGAGGGGCGGGAGTGCTCATTGGGAATAAGTCAGATCGGAAATTATAGCGAAGGGCGCCGCCGACTCGCGGTGTGAGTGTCAACGCCGAAGTGCACTGCCGCGCTGTATGCTCATAGCCATCGTGCGCCGGGTGCCGCATGCGCGAAAGCGTCGATTCCGCCATTGCCGCCAATCGCTTCGGGCTCGGCGCTCGTCCCGGTGACCTCGGTGGCATCGGCCGCGATCCGCGCGGCTGGCTCACGGCGCAGCTAGCCGGCGCAGCGCCGATACTCGATGACCGCGGATTGCGCGGCTCCGCCGACATCCTGAGCGAGGCACTCGCCATCCGGCGCGCGCGCCGGCAGCAACGCGTGGGGCAGCCCGGACAACCCGATACCGCCACGCAGGCCGCCGATGCGCTCAAGCTCGGGCAGCTGTATCGACCGATCTATATCAGCGAGGCTACCGCGCGCTTGCGAGCCGCCGTCATGAGCGAGCGACCCTTCGTCGAGCGCCTCACGCATTTCTGGACCAACCACTTCGCGGTCTCGATCGACAAGGCGATCGTGCTCGGCCTCGCGGGCAGCTTCGAGCGCGAAGCGATCCGCCCGCACGTGCTCGGCAATTTCACCAACCTGCTGCTCGCCGTTGAGCAGCATCCCGCGATGCTGCTCTATCTCGACAACCATCTCTCCGTGGGGCCCAACTCGCCGCTCGGAACGCGCGTGGCGCGCCGCCGGCCGCAGGCCCGGCTCGGCATCAATGAAAATCTCGCGCGCGAGATCATGGAGCTACACACGCTCGGTGTGAACTCGGGCTATACGCAGACGGATGTCACCACATTCGCCAAGGTGCTCTCGGGCTGGTCGATCGGCGGAGCCACAGGACGGCTCGCGAATGGCGAGCCCGGCCGCTTCATGTTTCGGCCCGAGCTGCATGAGCCGGGGGCGCAGCGCGTGCTCGGCAAGCGCTATCCGCAGGAAGGCTTCATGCAGGGCGAGACCGTGCTGCGCGACTTCGCGCTGCACCCTGCGACGGCGCATCACATCGCGGAGAAGCTGGCGCGGCACTTCATCGCCGATGAACCGCCGCCGCGCGCGGTCGAGCAGCTGGCCCGCACATTTCTCGCGACTGGCGGTGATTTGCCGGCGCTGTATCGCACCCTCGTACATGAGCCGGAGTCCTGGGCGCGACCGCTCAGCAAGTACAAGACGCCCTCCGATTACGTCATCTCGACTTTCCGCGGCCTGCAGCTGCCGGTCATCGAAGGCCGTGGGGCGCTGGTGGGATTCGAGGCGCTGGGTCAGCGCACCTATTCACCCGGGTCGCCCGCCGGATGGCCGGATCGTGCGCCGGATTGGGACGGAGGGTCCGCGCTGTTGCGGCGCGTTGAATGGGCCGATGAGCTCGGACAGCGCCTCGGCGCCCGCGAGGATGCGCAGGCACTCGCGCCGCAATTGCTGGGCGCGACGCTCGGGGATGCCACACGCGCGGCACTGGCACACGCTTCGAGCCCTGCGCAGGCGCTGACGCTGCTGCTGGCCGCGCCTGAGTTTCTGCGCCGATGAGCGGGCTGTGCAACGGAAGGAATCAAAGTTATGGTCAAGCGGCGTGAGTTTCTGTTGACGCTCGGCGCGATTGCGAGTCCGCTCGCGACCCGCATCGCATTCGCCGAGACGGGCGGCGCAGCGCGCCTCGTGATCGTGATCCTGCGCGGCGCGCTCGACGGTTTGACGGCGGCTCCCCCCTACGGAGACCCGGACTATGTCGCGCAACGCGGCGAGCTCGCGATCGCGTCCCCCGGCACGAGCGACGGGGCGCTGCGGCTCGACGGCATGTTCGGTCTGCATCCGCGGCTCAGCTTTCTGCACGAGTCTTTCGGCGCTGGCGAGCTGACGCTGCTGCATGCTCTGGCGACTCCTTATCGCGAGCGCTCGCACTTCGACGGTCAGGATGTGCTCGAGAATGGCACTACCCGGCCGCACGCGCTCGGCAGCGGCTGGATGAATCGGGCGCTCGATGCGCTACCGCGAGCGGCAGGCGCGTCACGCGGGGAGCTCGGTGTCGCACTGGGCCAGAACGTGCCGCTCGTCATGCGCGGACCTGCGGCCGTGGCCTCCTGGTCCCCTTCTCACCTCGCTCCGCTCGGCGAGGATACCTTGCAACGGCTCGGCGATCTGTACGCGGGCGACTCCTTGCTTTCGCGGCGGCTCGCCGATGCGCTCGCCGCCGATGCGGTCGCCACCGATGCGGTCGCCACCGAAGGCATGCGCGCCTCCACGACGGCACCCGGAGCGGCCGCGCGCTTCAATGAGATCGTGACGGCAGCCGCGGGCTTTCTGCGCGAGGATGCGGGTCCGCGCGTGGCCGTGTTCGACACGACCGGTTGGGACACTCACGCCAACGAGGGCGCTGCACAGGGACAGCTAGGGGCGCGTCTCGGCGTGCTCGATGAAGCTCTGCGCACTCTCAAGGAGCGGCTCGGGCAGGCATGGCGCAACACGGCGGTGCTCGCGGTCACCGAGTTCGGCCGCACCGCGGCGGTGAACGGTACGCGCGGTACCGATCACGGCACGGCGACCGCCGCGTTTCTCGTGGGCGGCGCCGTACGCGGCGGCCGCGTGATTGCCGATTGGCCTGGCCTCTCGCGGCGGGCGCTCTATCAGCAGCGCGATCTCACGCCAACGATCGACTTGCGCGCGGTGCTCAAGGGGCTGCTCGCCGATCATCTGGGAATCAGCGCACGTGCCCTTTCGGAGACTGTATTTCCGGACAGCGCGAGCGTGCGCCCGCTCGCTGATCTGATGCGCGCGTGATCTAGGGCTTGGAGGGTGCTTGCGCGGGCGACTGTCCGTCCTTGTCGCGCTTCTTGGCCTGCGTGGTCGGATCCGCGTCAGTATCCGGTGACGGGCTCGGTGCCGCGGAATCGGGCGCAGGTGTCGACGCGGGAGGTGCGCCGCTCTGCGAGGCGGGGCGCGGCACCACGGTCGCTCCATGATCGGGCAGATACAGGGGCCCTTTCTGGCCGCAGGCGGCTGCGAGCGTCGCGACGAACGTGACCAGCGTGACGGCACTCCGGCGCACGTGGGACCGCACTGTCATCGTTTCAACTTCGCGGCGACCTGCCGATACGCCTCACGAAAGGGAATGCCCTCCGCTACCACCAGCCGGTACGCTTCCTCAGCTGCGTGAATGCTCGGATCGAGCACGATCCGCTCGGCGCGGAACCGCAATCCATCGATTGCCGGCGTCAGCACCTCGAGCGTGCGCGCTGCGACGTCGATGCCGCGGAAGAGCGGGGCCTTGATGAGTTGCAGGTCGCGCTGATAGCCGGATGGAAGCTTGGCACACACACCGAGCACTTCCTGCAGACATGCCTGCACAGTGGCACTGCGGGCGCGCACCAGCTCGAACACATCCGGATTGCGCTTCTGCGGCATGATCGAAGATCCAGTCGTGAAGGCTGGCGGTAGCTCGACGAAGCCGAACTCCTGCGTGTAGAAAAGAAGTATATCGGTCGCGAGCCGGCCAAGATCCTGCATCAGCAGCGCGAGCTCGAGCAGCAGCTGCGCTTCGGCCTTGCCGCGTGAGAGCTGCACGGCAGTGACGGGCTCGTGGGGACTCGCGAAGCCGAGGGCGCGCGTGGTGGCCTCGCGGTCCAGAGGCAGTCCCGGAGTGCCGTAGCCCGCCGCAGATCCGAGAGGATTCTTGGCGAGTCGGCGTTGCAGGGCCTTGAGGCCATCGGCGTCATCGCGGATCTCGGCCGCGAAACCCCCGGCCCAGAGGGACACTGAGCTCGGCATCGCCTGTTGCATGTGGGTGTACCCCGGTAGCGGCGTACGCGCCTCACGCCGGGCGAGTCCATCGAGAGCGTCGGCGAGTCGCGCGGCGCCAGCACTGAGCTCTGCGCTCGCCTTGCGCAGATACAGACGCAGCGCCGTGAGCAGCTGATCGTTGCGCGAGCGTCCGAGGTGAATGCGCGCGCCGGCGGCGCCGATGCGCTCGGTCAGACGCCTCTCGAGCGCGGTCTGTCCGTCCTCGTCCGCGAGCTCGACGTGCCACAGCCCGCGGCCATGCTCTTCAGCGAGTGCCGTGAGCGCAGTGCGGATGGCGTGCCAGTCGGCCGTGGGCAGCAGCTGACGATCGTGCAACATCTGCGCGTGGGCGATCGAGGCTTGCACGTCGTAGTGGACCAGGCGCTCATCCAGAGCGTGATCCTCCTCAGCCGTATAGCGCAGCACACGCTCATCGAGCGGGTCGCCCTGGTCCCAGAGTCTGCTCATCGCGCAGCGGACTCCATTTGCTGCTCCGCCTGACTGAGGGCGTTCACGTCGGCGACGATCAATGTGCCCGTTCCCTCATTGGTGAACACCTCGCCGAGAATGCCCTCCGGTGACTTGTAGGAGACCACGTGCACGCGGAGCACGCCGCCGCGGATCGCCGTCTCGATCGCGGTCGCCTTGGGCAGCATGCCGGCGCTCAATGACCCCGCATTCCGCATGCGACGCAATCCCGCAAGGTCGGTGTAGGAGATGAGGGAGCCCGGGTCATCGAGGCGCTCGAGAATGCCCGGCGCATCCGTGCACAGCAGCAGCTTCTCGGCGCCGAGCGCCGCGCCGAGCTCCGCCGCCACCGTATCGGCATTGATGTTGAGCAGAACGCCATTGGCATCCGCCGAGAGCGGGCTCACGACCGGCATGAGGCCGCCATCGAGCAGCTTGCGCAACACAGTGGTGTCGATGCGATCGATATCGCCGACGTAGCCGAAGTCTACGGTCTCGTCGCTGCCTTCAAGCCGCACCGGCGGCCGTCGGTGAGCGCGCACCAGGCCGGCATCGATGCCGCTGATGCCCACCGCCTCGATGCTCAGGTCGCGGCAGATGGCGAGGATGCGTGTGTTGATGAGTCCATTGAGCACCATCGCCGTTACGTCGATGGAGCGCTCGTCGGTGATGCGCCGCCCCTGCACCATGCGGGTCGGCACACCAAGCGCCTCGGACAGCTCGGTGAGCTGAGGTCCACCGCCATGCACCAGGACAACGCGCACGCCGAAGTTGTGGAGGATCCCGATCTGCTCGATGAGCGAGCGTGTCGCGATCGCATCGCCGAACACCCCGCCGCCTGCCTTGACGATGAACGTCTTGCCCTTGTACATGCGGATGTAGGGGGCGGCGCTGCGCAGCGCGCGGATCGCAAGTGTCTGATCACCTCGGGGGAGCATCATCGGTGAGGGCCTCCGAAAAACCTGTCAGCCTGCGTTCCTGAGCATTCGATACAGAACCGCCATCTGAACGCTGAGCCGGTTGCGTGCCTCGCTCTGCACGATGCTGCGCGGTCCATCGAGCACCTCGTCGGCGACGGCGGTGTTGCGGCGTACCGGCAGACAGTGCATCAGATGGCAGTCCGGTGCCGCGCGCGCGAACCAGCTCTCGCGCACACACCAATCAGTGAGCTCTGCCCGCAGGCGCGCGTCAGCGGCTGCATCGCCGTAGCAGCTCGTCGCGCCCCACTCCTTCGCGTAGAGCACGTGCGCGCCCGTGAGCGCCTCGCTGCGATCCGCGGTTTCACGGATCGAGCCGCCGCCGAGACGCGCAGCGTAGCGCGCCTTGTCGAGCACACCTGTCGGCAGGCCAAAGCCCTCCGGCCGCAGCACGATCACCTCCATGCCACGCAGCGCCGCCATGTGCGCTGCGGCCGCTGGCACCGCCAGCGGCAGCGCGCGCGGGTGGTATACCCATGACAGCACGAAGCGAGCGCGGCGCGGAATGCCGTGATCGTCCATCGTCTTCCAGTCGGCGAGCGCCTGACAGGGATGGTTGGCCGCGGATTCGAGATTCACGAGCGGCTTCTGCGTGAGCTCCGCCATGGCGTTGAAACGCTTCTCCGCAAGATCATCCTCGAGATTCCTGCCCTCCGCGAACGCGCGAATGCCGAGCGCGTCGCAGTACTCGGCGAGCACCGGGATCGCCTCACGCACGTGCTCTGCTGCTGCACCGTCCATGACGGCGCCGAGCCGCGTCTCCAGCTGATAGGTGCCCTGTCCTGGGGTGACGACGAACGAAGTTCCTCCGAGCCGCGCCATGCCGGCCTGAAACGAAGCGAGCGTGCGCAGCGAAGGATTGAAGAACAGCAGTCCGAGAATCTTACCCGCGAGCGCGTGCGGCTCCGGCCGCGACTCGAGCCGTCGCGCCAGATCGATGAGCGCGACGACCTCGTCACGCTCGAAGTGGGCCAGATCGAGAAAGCGCTTCATGACAGTCACGCGGGCAGCGCCGCGAGCGCTTCGCGCAGCAGATCCACATGCTGCTCCTCGAGAATATACGGCGCGAGAATACGCACGACGTGCGGATCGCTGCTCGTGCCGGTGAGGATGCCGCGGGCGAGCAGCTCGGCCTGGATCTGCTTCGCTGGCCGCGTGGTGCGTAGCCCGAGCAGCAGCCCCGCTCCCTGATGGGCGGTGATCGGTCCCACGATGCAGCGCTCGCACAGGTACGCCGAGACCCGTCGCACGCGCGCGAGCAGCTCTTCCGACTCGATCGCATCGATCACTGCAAGGATCGCGGCGCACGCGAGCGGGCCGCCACCGTAAGTCGTGCCGAGAAGATCGAGCTTGAGAGTCGCGGCGACGCGCGCCGACATGAGCAGCGCGGCGCACGGGAAGCCATTACCGAGCGCCTTCGCCGTGGTGATCATGTCGGGAGTCACGCCGTACATATTTGCCGCGAAGGGATAGCCCGTGCGGCCGACGCCGCACTGCACCTCATCGAAGATGAGCAGCGCACCGGTCGCATCGCAGCGCCGGCGTAGCGCCTCGAGATAGGCTGCGCCCAGGGGGAATGCGCCGCCCAGGCCCTGCACCGGCTCCACGATCACCGCGGCGGTGCGCTCGGTGATGTGCTCGGCGATTGCTGCGAGCTCACCCCGCGGCATGAAGCTCACATCGAAGGGCGCGCGCGGGAAGCCATACCATTTCTGCGCGGCGCCCCACGTGACGGCGCCGGCCGCTGCGGTGCGCCCGTGGAAACTCCACTCGAGCGCCGCGACGTGCGAGCGTCCGCTCGCGCGAAAAGCCAGTTTCAGGGCATTCTCATTCGCCTCGGCACCGCTCGAGACGAGGAAGACGGTCGAAAGCCCGAGGCCGGCAAAGCGCACGAGCCGCGCAGCCGCTCGCGCGCGCACCTGCATGGCGACCGCGTTGGTCTGAAACTGACACGTCCGCGCCTGCTCCGTAAGGGCCTGCGTCCATCCGCGATGGCCATAGCCGAGCGCAGCCACGGCGTGCCCGCCATACAGGTCGAGCACACGCCGTCCCGTGGCGCTCGTCAGCCACACGCCCTCCGCAGCCGCTACTTCGAGCGGGTACTGAGCGAATACGGGCGCGAGAAAGTCCGCTTGCGCGCCGGCCGGCCGCGATTGCTGCAGCGACGAGCCTTGCTGCGAGGCTGTCTGATTCATGGGTTCACTCACGTCCAACCCGGTGCCGGCGCAGTGAGGCCGGTGGTCTCGGGCAGTGAGAAGAGCCGGTTCATCCACTGCACGGCGCCGCCGGCTGCGCCCTTGGTGAGATTGTCGAGCACGCACATGACGGCGACGGTGCGGCCGTTCGCGGCCGCCGATAGCTGCGCGTAATTGCTCGTGACGACCTCTTTCAGGCGCGGTGCGCCGGCGGCGACTCGTACGAACGGGCAATGAGCGTAGAACTCACGCAGCGCCTCGAGCACGCGGCCTGTGTCGAGCATCGCCTTCAGGGCGCCCTGGACGGTGACGTGGATACCCCGCGCGAACGGGCCTGAGTGCGGCACGAAGGCGAAGTCAGCCTCGACGCCGGTCGCCGCGCGAGCGCAGGCGACGATCTCCGGCGCGTGGCGATGCGCGAGCGCGCTGTAGCTGTAGAGATCTCCATGACGAAGCGGATGATGGGTGCCTTCGACAGGCTTGCGCCCGGAGCCCGTGCTGCCCGTGATTCCGGAAACGAAGAGAGTAGGTGCGGTCAATCCGAGCTTGAGCAGTGGCACGCTCGCCAGCAGCGCTGCGGTGGCGAAGCAGCCAGGATGGGCGACGTGCGGCGTCGGCAGCATCTCCAGGTGCTCGGGAACCGCGCACGTGAATTCTGCGAGTCGTTGCGGTGCGCCGTGCGGGTGTCGGTACACGGCCTCGTAGGCCTGCGCCGAGCGATAGCGAAAGTCCGCGGAGATGTCGACGACCCGCGGCTGAGCGCCGCTGCTCGCGGCTGTCGCGAGCAGCGCATCGATGAGCGTGGCCGCGATGCCATGCGGTGCGGCGGAGAACAGAGCGCTGCGCGGCGACTCGCGCAGGATCGATTCGATCTCGGGCTGCGAGTTGAAGCGCGCGGCGCCGTAGACGCTCGCCAGATGCGGAAACGCGGCCGCGAGCGGCTCACCGGCCTTGCTCTCCGAGAGGATACCGGCCAGCTCGAAGCTCGGATGTGCGGCGATCAGGCGCAGCAGCTCGCCGGCCACGTAACCCGAGCCGCCGAGTACGATTGCTGGAATGCGTGTCCTCACGGCCGGCCGGATCCGAAGGAGGCCGACGGCGCGGTCGCACTCGCTGTGCCGGCGATGAAGGTCGCGCCGCGTCGTGCTGCCTCAGCGTGCGCATCCTCGGCGTTGGTCGAGCTGCAGCGTCCACTGAGCCCGATGGCATCGATCACGCGATCCCCGAGCGCGGCGCCGTCGCTCATGGCATTGAATGCCTGCACGCCGAGCTGCTCCTCGACGATCTGCACGCCTACCCGATTGTCCGTCGCGGGTCCGGTCACGACGCACGGCTCGATGTTGAAGCGCTCGCGCAACAATCGCACGCCGCCCCACGCAGCGACCGGGTCGTTGGCGGAGAGCACGAGACCGCTGAGCACCGCACGGATGTCATCGGAGGCGAGAATCGCGTCGACGCCGTAAGCGCCCAGAATACCGTCGCCGAGCTCGAACACGATCACGTCGGGCCTGCGCTCGGCAAGCTCCGTGAGCATGGTGCGCGTCAGCGCCGGCCCGTTGGCTCCGGTGGTCGTGACCACACCGAGATCGGTGAAGATCATCGACTGACGAGCCCCGGCATCTTCCATGGCGAGGATATCGCGTCGCAAGGAGACGCCGGTCGCCTTGAACGCATCGATCGTGAGCCCGCGATGGCGCATGCGGCTGACGATGGCGCACGCCGCCGCGGTCTTGCCGGCCTCCATGCACGTACCGGCAATCGCCACCACCGGTACGCCGCGCGTGTCGAGCGGCGCGTCGAGGCGCAAGGTCCGATAGCCGACGCGCGCCGGCACGCCGATCCGCTCGCCCAGGTAGGGAAAATGCAGCACAACGCCGATGACGCGGCAATCGAACGGACGGCCCTTCTCGGGATTCATGGAATCACAGATCCCGAGAACGCCGCCGATGTTGAGCATTTGAATCACATCGCCCGCGCGCAACGCGTCGGGGACGTGGCCCGAGTAGCCGAAGAGCGCGCGCCGGTGACCCAGAGCGCCGACGACGACATCGCCCTTGCCGACCTTGGCCATGCGGCCGCTGGCAAGCTCCAGCGTGTTGTACGTCGACTTGTTGGTGAGCACCTCGACGACCAGGATCACCCCTTCCTCAGCGGGAATGTCTGTGGAGACGCGCACCTCGTGCGACAGGCCGCATGCCTGGGTGACTGAGGCGATCTTGTCGACGACTATGGTCCTCATTGCGGGGATGCTCCTGCGGCACGCCGGTGAAAGATTCCGGGCAAGGCGACGATCTTCGAAAATCCCAGCGCATCGGCCGCGGTCCACTCACCGGCGGCCTCTCCATAGACGCCCCTGGACGCTGCCAGCAGCGAGTGTGGAGAGTCGACTCCCTCGACGAACACGCTTCCGGTGCGCAGCAGCACGTGCACATCGCCACTCACCCGCTGCTGCGAGCTCACGAGCAGCGCCTCGATGTCGCGGCACACCGGATCGAGCAGCTGCCCCTCGTGCACCAAATCTCCATAAGGCTGGGACACGAGCTCCTTGATGCGCTGCTGCCGTCCCGTCAGCACCAGCTTCTCGAGCTCGCGGTGCGCGCTGAGCAGGAGCTCGGCGGCCGGCGCCTCGAAGGCCACGCGGCCCTTGGTGCCGATGATCGTATCTCCAAGGTGGATGCCGCGGCCGATGCCGAACGGGGCCGCGAGCGCCTCGAGGGCCTCGATGAGTGCCACCGGCGCTAGCGCGCGCCCGTCGAGCGCCGTGGGTCGGCCCTGGATGAATGAGAGTACATGCCGTTGGGGACTGCGCGGACGCGCGTACGCATCACGCGTGAGCACCCAGGCCTCCTCGGGAATGCTTCCGTGCGATGTCAGAGTCTCCGTGCCGCCGATGGTGACTCCCCAGAGTCCGCGATTGATAGAGTACGCAGCGCCGAAGGGCGGCACCGGTAGTTCTCGCTCCTCGAGATAGGCGAGCTCGGTCTGGCGCTGGAACGCATGATCGCGCACCGGTGCGAGCACGTTCAGGTCGGGCGCGAGCGTGCGCAGCGCGACCTCGAACCGCACTTGATCGTTGCCGGCGGCCGTACACCCGTGTGCGATGGTGTTCGTGCCGAGCTCGCGCGCCATGCGGGCGATCGTTTGCGCCTGCATCACGCGCTCGGCCCCCACGCACAGCGGATAGAGCTGACCGCGGCGCACGTTCCCGACGATGAGAAACCGCAGCACCTGCTCGAAATAGTCCGCGCGCGCATCCACGAGATGATGCTCGACGGCGCCGAGCCGGCGGGCGCGCTCGGCAAGGTTCTGCGCGGCTGCGGCGTCGATGCCGCCGGTGTTCACGGTGACCGTGATCACAGGACGGCCCTGCTGCTCTGCGAGCCATGGCACGAGAAAAGAGGTGTCGAGGCCGCCGGAATAGGCAAGCACGATCGGCGTAGAGCCGGATGAGGGTGTGGGCATGATGGTTTCAGACTCGAAACAGTCTCTGCAGACGGGTTATCAGCTGCGACTGGGCGCTGCGGTTTTCGGTGGCGATGAAGATCGTGTCATCGCCCGATAGGGTGCCTACGACCTCCGACCATTCTGCCTTGTCGATCGCGACCGCCACGCTTTGTGCCGCGCCGATCATGGTGCGCACGACGAGCAGGCAGGATCCAGCGGCGCGTATCTGACGCACGAACTGTGCGAGCGCGCCGAAGTCCCCGTTCGCGCGGGTGATCTCGTCGGGGGGCATGACGTAGCGGCCGCTCGCCTTCAGCACTCCGAGATCGCGCAGGTCGCGGCTCACCGAGGATTGGGTTGCCTCGTGGCCGTCACGACGCAGCAGATGCACGAGGTCTGCCTGCTTGCGCACGACACCGTTGCGCAGCAGGCGCACGATCGCCCCGCGGCGTTCGAGCTGGCGATGATCATTCAGCATGGTCGAGCAGCGCGTGCATAAATTCGCAGATTACATGCATAATAATGCACACGTCAAGCGCGTGCCGTATTCTTGCGGCGAGGTGCCGGTGAGCAGCTATGTCTGTGTTTATTGCGGCTCGAGCTCCGGTGTGCGGGCCGAATACGCCGCGGTCGCGCGCCGCTTCGCCGCCGCGCTGGTGCGCCGTGGCCTGGGACTCGTCTACGGCGGGGGTAGCGTTGGCCTCATGGGTGTGCTCGCCGATGCAACGCTGCATGCCGGTGGCGAAGTCATCGGTGTGATCCCGCGCGCGCTCGTCGACCGGGAGCTCGCGCACTTCGGACTCACCGAGCTACGCATCACCGAATCCATGCATGAGCGCAAGGCGCTCATGGCTGACCTCGCCGACGCCTTCGTGGCGCTCCCTGGGGGCATCGGGACGCTCGAGGAGCTGTTCGAGATCTGGACCTGGGCGCAGCTCGGTCTGCATCGCAAGCCCTGCGGAGTGCTCGACGCGCTCGGTTATTACGGCGGCCTCGTGAGCTTTCTGGATCACGCCACGCTCGAAGGCTTCGTGCGTCCGCAGCATCGCGCCATCCTGCTCATCGCGCACGAGCCTGAGGAGCTTCTCGAGCAGCTGCTGCGCTACCAGGCGCCTGCCATCGAGCCCTCCCTGCGACGTACCGAGACGTGAGAGCGCCGGCTGCAGGCCCACCTGTCGGTTGCAGGCCTACTTGTCGAAGGAATATACGAGGTCGGCGCCTCCGACTTGTCCTACCTCCGTGCGCAACATCCAATGATCGCCGAGTGTATAGCGGAGCTTAACCGTGTTCAGCGATTGCGTGAGGTTCAATCCGTAGCTCACGTAGAGGCGCGGCGAGAGATAGCGCCCGAGGACCAGCGAGGTGTCGTTGTTGAGATCGGATTCCACACCAACGTCCGCGATGCGCGAGCCGAGTTGCTGGCCGAGGATGGCCGCGCCTTGTCCTATGAGCTCGGCGTTGGTGCGCGTGCCGTTGGCGGTGGGGGTACCGAGCTGCGGGCCACCGCCGAGCGAGCCGCCGGCGAGCAATAGCGAGGCGACCTGCTGCTGACCGCCCGCAAGCGGCGGCTCGGAGAAGAAGCTGATCTGTGGCTGCTGCAGCGTGCCGCGTACGTTGATCCCGGCGACGACGGCACCGAGCGTCGGATCATCGAAGCGCTTCACGGCGCGCACATCGAGGCCGGGATTGTCCACCGGACTCGCATTGAAGATCAGACGGCCGCGCTCGATGTCGAGCCGGCGGCCGAAAGCTGCGTACTGGCCGTCGTGGACATTGAGCTCGCCCGTGGCGCGCGTGATGGCTTCCACGCCGCTGCGCACCGCGACGCTCCCCGCCAATCTTCCCTTCAGCCCGGTCGTGTCGATGCTCACCCGGTCGCCGAGCGTCAGCGTAATGTCCGTGAGCACGCGGAAGCGCTGTGTGGTCGCGGGCGACTCCTGCCCCACGATGACCTCGTCGGATGAGGCGCGCACGGCGTTGCTCAGGTCCGCGGGTGCGATGCGCGCCTGCGGCACGGTCACCGAGCCCGTCACTGTGATCGTCTGCCCGTCGAGCGCGAAAGTGAGGTCGGGAGCCGCCTCGACCATCGCCTCGGGTACGTCCACGATGCGCAGATGATCGCCGCTCAGCTTGAAGCGGCCGAAGGGCTTGCCGTCGTGCCACTCGACGTGCCCGCGCGCTGCGGCGCTGCCTGCGCCGATGCGCGTGGCTCCCGAGAAGTCCAAGCCGTTCTCGAGCAGTCTTGCCTGCAGCACCGTGCTGCGCATGGCGAGATTGACCTGATACAGATCGAGCTCGCCATCGCTCACGGCGAGCGCACCGCTCAGGAGTGGCGTTCCGAGCGTGCCGGCGACCGCGAGATCCGCCGACACGTTGCCCGCCGCCCGATCGATCTGCGGGACATACAACGTCAGCAGATCCAAGTCGGCGGTTTGGGCCTCCAGCTCACCCTTGAGCGGCATGTCCCGCCACGTCTGGGTCGAGCGCTGTGCGGTGAAATGACCTTTGATCGTGCCCGTGCTACCGGCATTGAAACCGAGCTCGACCAGCAGCGCGTCGGGAGCTGCGTTCAGAGTCAGGCTTCCGTTGCCCAGGATGGTGGTAGCGGTGCGCCCGCTGGGCGTGCGATGCGCGAGCTTCGCGTCGGTGAGCTTCACGTGCAGGCTGCCTTGCACCGGAGCGTCCACGCGTCCGATTGCTTCCGCATCCACAGCGATTATCCCGCCATAGTCGATTCGCGGGCTCATCCCGGCAGTGAGCGTCCTGATCGGAAGATCCGTCGCGGTGAGGGACGCGGACCACTGGCGGGGACTCCAGTCGGCCGTCATGCAGACCCGCGCCGGGCTGCCCGCGAGACACAAGCGCTCCAGGCTCGCCGCCTTGGATGACACGTGCACGCCGACAGGCGCCACGAGTTTGAGCCTCAGAGGCTCCGCGCCGTTCAGATCCAGACTCTGCAACTCTCCAACCCAG
>Ga0335077_10001765_pt1 | contig 25737 bp, 18 predicted proteins | sample Lox_Sample_31_FD_207151 | JGI IMG/M metagenome (GOLD analysis project Ga0335077, IMG submission 207151) | Soil microbial communities from Loxahatchee National Wildlife Refuge, Florida, United States - Lox_Sample_3.1 | ecosystem: Environmental > Terrestrial > Soil > Wetlands | place: USA... | reverse complement strand
GGCGCGTTCCCGCAGGAAAGCGAGCATGTTCGCCCAATCGTAGGGACGGCGATAAGGAAGGCGAAGCACGACATCTTTTTCTTGGCGAATGGTAGCGCCTCTCTTGCGTAATGCGCTCGGAGGCCGACGAAACAAATGCAGAAAGATTTCGTTGAAACGCCTTCGGCTGCCGAACCCAGCCGCGACGGCAATGTCGGCCATCGACAGGGTTGTGTCGTGAATGAGCTGCTTGGCGAACAACACTCTCCGCGTCTGCGCGACGGAGACCGGGGATGCGCCGAGGTGCTGTAGGAACAGACGACGCAAATGGCGTTCTCCCACGCCCAGCCGCGCCGCCAGCTTTTCGACGTTATTGCCGTAGCCATCGAGAGCGCCTTCGGCGATGAGAGCCAGAGCGCGAGACACGGTATTGGATGTGCCCCGCCATGCGCTTCGTTCGGGAGCTATTTCCGGGCGGCAACGCAGGCATGGCCGGAAGCCCGCCTCCTGAGCGGACGCAGCGGAACCGAAGAAAGTGCAATGTTCGAGTTTGGGGGTGCGGGCCGGACAAATGGGGCGGCAATAGACCCCCGTGGAGCGGACGCCCACGAAGATAACACCGTCGAAGCGCGCGTCCCGAGTCTGCAGGGCGCGGTAGCATTCTTCACGGCGAGGTAATTCCATACAGGCATTTTGCCACGACCGCGATTCGCAGTCTGGCGGTTTTCGGACGCGATCATTTTCCCGGCTGAGATTAGCCCGCGATGCGCACTCGTTACGGCTTCAGCGAAGGATCGATGGCCTGGAAGAGCAATTTGGCGTTGCCGGCCTGGGCCTGCCATTGTTCGGTGACCATCGGGGTGTCTTTGATGTCGCGGTAGTCGATGGTCAGATTGGGGCCGTTCAACGTCATCCTCACATAACCGTTCACGCCGTATTCGGTGGGCCCGGCGACGATGGCTTGCGTGTCCGGATCGTAGTATCGCCGGTCGCAGAAGGAAAGAGGTCTGCTGCGTTTGACCGGGTCCAGTTCGACGGGCATGCCTCCGTGGCCGATGCAGCGGCCATGAGCTTTGATTCCGGCGTCCCCGGACAGGCCGTAACCGGCAAGGCGATGTTCGTGTCCCCAAAACCACAGGAGTTCGCGGCCCGATAATGCGGGGAATTCAGCCAACTGCTCCGCAGCGTTATCGTATTCATTGTCGAATGCAGATAGGTATTGATGGTGAGTGAGGACCATGACGGATTGATCGGGCGAAATCAGGGGGATGACGGTTTGCTTCAGCCAATCGATGGCTTCGCGGGGCAAGTCGCAGCGCGGCTTGATGAGCGGGATATTGTACTTTTCACCGAACCAACTGATGAAGGGAATGCCTTCGGAGTTATAGCCGGTATCGAGGCCCAGAATGCACCAGTGCGTGTTGTGTAAGAAAAAGCATGTGGCAGGCTGTTTGAGGTCGCTCTGCAGCCAATTAAAGAAATCGCCGCTGCGCGCGTAAGCTTCATGGTTGCCGTTCATGGCGAATGAACCGATGGAACCGCGAGGCCACTGGACCGGGTCGAAGCCGTTGGCCTGGCGCTGATTGCGGCAGTTCTCGTCGATGTAGTCCTTCTCGCCCACGTAATAGATGTCGCCGAGATGAATGGTGTAGTCGGGATTGAATTTCGACATCAAGTTGCCGATCATCGCGGACTCGTCGGTCCCCGTGGCCCAGTCTCCAGCCAAGGCGAAGGTCGTCTGGCCGCCGATTTTCACCACTGACTCCGGGCCGGGCTTGGGAAACGGGGGCTGAGCGCTAAAGCTATGTTTCGCGTAGGCCGAAAGGAAGTCCTTGATCGCGCCTAAACCAAAACTGGAGAGGGCCGGGAAATGTGAGCTGGGAGACGTTGCCAGCTCCGCCAATCGCGACGGCGAGAGGTTTTTCTCGACGGCGCTGGCATGGTGAGAGAGAGCCGCGCTCCTGGGGAGGTTCTTGAGTTGACCGACGGTGCGGCGACGCCCTGTTTTCTGAGGCATCGGGGCCGCAGGCTGTTACTTGGTCTTTTGCCTGGCGTCGGTAATTTTCTTGTACTCCTCGGGCTCCTGGTTGAGGGTGCAGAAGACTTCGCCCCACTCGTCATGGAGATCCTGCGCCACTGTCCAGATGCGGGGTGCGGACTTCCATGGTTTGGTGAGCACGTCGGGATCGTCGACGGTGACCTGGTAGATGAGGTAGTTCTTCGAAGGACGCGTGAAGCGTTCGACGACGTGCTCCTTCTCGCTGGGGAACCATCCACTTGAAGTATCGCCGGGTATCGCGTTTCTGAGCCGGGTATCGATGGCGGTTACATCGACGACGAGCGTATCGCCCTCCCAATGAGCGGCCGAGTCGCCGTTGAAGGTAGGATCGGGATCCTTGGGATGCGGACGATTCAAATAGATCATGCGCACGTCCAGCGGATACTCGTCCAGCATCACGACGCGCTGGGGCGTGGAGATCAATTCCATGGGAGCGTGCTGGCTGATCTGCTGCAATGTGGCGCCGGGAGTGCCGGGCTGATCGCAATCTCCATAGGGGAACGGCCTGGCGTTGAGTTTTTCCATCCCGGGCTTGTAGGAAGGCTTCTCTTCCGGCGTCGCCTTGGGATCAAATTGCCGAAACGCGTTGCGGTCGAGCGGATAAGCAGCCTGCAGCATTCTTCCAGCGGCATTGGGATACCAGCGCCCGGTCAGGTCCACATGTCCGTCGGACATGCGCGGCGCCGGCCCGCCTGCCGGCAAGGGATGAATTTCCAGAAACCCGCCGGCGACCTTTCCGGGAACTTTTCCGCAGGCGTCCCGGTTGGCGATGCAGATTTCATCCGTTTTCTGCGGAGCCTGAAAAGTTCCGGAGGAATTGCCCTGAGCTTTGCCCGATGCCGCCGCGTTATTCCCCTGAGCAAAAGCAGCGGTGGCCAGCAGGCACGAAGCTGCGAAAACCGCTCCGCCAATCCAGGATGTTGTTATTGTTCTCATTGGAATTTCTCCTTTTCTGCGCCGCAGGGCTCGACTCGCGCAGGTAACGGAAATGGATCCACAGCCCAGCCAAACGATTTATCTGTCCGCGTAGCTAATACGCCCGGAGAGGCTTGGTGTCAAGCTTCAGCTATTTGACTCGTGTTTTCGCGCCGGGCAACGCGAGCGCGCCCTAGGCTACAAGGCTGAAATTTCCTGGTTATGTCACGCTCAGGTAAAAATTCAAACCGACCCACTCTTCGCGCCGGTCTTTGATTGACACGCGCTTCGCAATTGTGGTATTTGGCTCGCAGTTTTCCTTCCACACAGGGCCGTCTGAAAATTAGGAGGTTCTATGAGTTTCGGTTTTCCACGCGGAGGCTCTCTTACGGGAAAGGTAAATTTCGTGCGGCTGTTCGGGGCAATGTGTGCGTTTTGCCTGCTTTGTCTGCCTCTTTTTTCACAGACCAGCCAGGGGACCATACAAGGCGGGGTTTTCGACCAGACCGGCGGAGCGGTTGCGGGCGCCACGGTGAGCGTGATGGACGTCGCTCGCGGCGTGACGCGGACCTTGACCACAGACGGCGCCGGAGAATACATCGCTAACGGTCTGACTCCCGGCACATACACGGTGCGGGCGGAGGCCAAGGGGTTTCGCAACGTTGAACACAGCGGCGTGCTCTTGGAGGTAGGGCAAAGTGTTCGCGTCGACTTGGTGGTGCAGCCTGGGGAGCAAACTCAGACCATTACGGTTACGGGGGAGATTCCGGCGGTGGATACGACGGATTCCACGCTGGGCGGGACCGTGAGCAATCAGTCGATCAATTCGCTGCCGTTGAATGGCCGCAATTTCGCGCGCCTGCTGCAACTGCGTCCGGGAACGGTTACGGCGGTGGGAACCGGAACGGGCAGCACGAGCACCAACGGCCTGCCCGTGGACAAAGACATGCAGCGGCTGGAGGGCATCGCCAACATCAACTGCTGCCAGGGTTCGAGCCTTTTGAATTCGTCGTACGGAGGGGGAGATAGCGGCTCACTGGTGCCCATCGATGCGATCCAGGAGTTCAGCGCTCAGCAGAATCCGAAGGCGGAAGCCGGCTTCAGGCAGGGCGGGGTCGTAAACGTCGGGATCAAATCCGGCACCAACGGTCTGCACGGAAGCGCCTACGCATTCGGGCGCGATGCCAGCGCTACGGATTCATCCAACTATTTCACCGGGGCGGTGACCCCGGCGACGCTGGAGCAGTTCGGGGCGACGGCGGGCGGGCCGATTCTCAAGGATAAGCTGTTCTGGTTTGCGGGATATGAGGGGCTGCGCGTCGGCGTGGGGTCGGTAGCTGTGGTCACGATTCCAACGGACGTATCGCTGGCGACAGGGGCAAATCCAGCGGGAAATGCGGCGTTGAGTATGGTGGACGCGTGCAATGCTTTGAACCCGACCCATGCGGCGCTGGGCAACGCGGCCAACAAGGTCAATGGGCTAAGCGCGCAGTTGTCGGGCCTCAATCCGGTGACGTGCGTGGTAACGCCCGCCTCTTCCACGGTTGAGAACCTGTTCCCGACGCTGAATAGCACGACGTCGAATACGTTCGCTCCCGGGATATCCAGCAACTTGCCGCTGAACAACGGGCTTTTCAAAGGCGACTACATCCTCAGCCCGCATCAACATATCAATGGATTTTTGTTCGTTTCCAAGGCGTACCAGACGTCGCCGGGCAATAACAACATATCGCCACAATGGTCGCACACGACGATCGACGACGCCTGGCAGTACTCGGGAGACTGGACCTGGACGCCGAGTTCCAACTGGCTGAACGACTTCCGGCTGGGCCTGGTCTACTACAGAAATTCACAAGGCGTTGTTGACGACAATGTGCTTCCATCAAGCTCCTGGGGTCTATCGTCAGCAGGCTTGCCCACTGGCTACAGCATGAATACCGGCGTGACGAATCCGGTGTACGGCAGTTTCCCGGTGATCAAGTTCAATAGCTTCAGTGGAATTTTGGGTGGGGGCGGCCGGACGTCGCGGCGCGGTCCGACGGGCGGCGTCGATCTGGTGGAGACTGTCTCCTATTTACGCGGCAAGCATGCCTTCAAGTTTGGCTTCGAATACTTGGACCAGATCTTCGACGGAATCGCTTATAGCGGCGCCCAAGGCGCGGCGACTTTCACGAACCTGCAAAATTTTCTGCAAGGCATACCGTCCAGCGGATCGATTCTTTTGGGCGATCCCACCGACAATACGAGGAGCCATTGGTTCGGAGGGTTTGCTCAGGATGATTGGCGCTTGAGCCCCAGACTTACTTTGAATCTAGGCGTGCGGTATGAGTACTACACGCCTGAAACCGAGCGGCACAACTACATCGGCAACTTCAACCCCAATGTAAACCCGCTGACCACTCCGGCCATTCAACAATTTGGGCCGGGTGCGCCGCTTTCCTCGGAATTCGATGCCGGCCTGGGACATGTTTGGCCGCGGCTCGGTGTGGCCTGGGACGTCCGGGGCAACGGGAAGACCGTGGTGCGCGCCGGGTTCGGCGTCCTCGAGGGCGGCACGAGCATGGCGGCCTTGAACATCATTTCGCCGTTCGGGGCGAATTTCCCGAGCGTTGGGGTCAACAATAGCGGCTCGGACATAAACCAGCACACCCCCGCGAACATTTCCTTTACTTGCGCAACATCGTCGTGCACGGGGCTGTGGAACTGGAACACCACGGGTGTACCGGTCTTTCCGACGGCTGGGACTTCGGTCATTAATGGGGTCACCTATACGGGCGTAACTTGCGCCCCCACGGCCGCACCTTTCAACGGCACGCCCTGCAGCACGGGTGCAATGGACCCCCACATACATCAACCTTACGCCGCGGAGTGGAATCTGGACATCCAGCGAGCCATCACCAACAAATTGACCGTCGATGTGGCCTACGTCGGTGACCACGGGTACGACATCGAAAACATGGTCGACCTGAATCAGCCGCCGCTGGGCACTGGCTGGCCCGCGCCTGTGGCCTCGCCTGCCAACAATACGTTCACTTGCATCACCACCAACGTATGCAAGCCCAATACCGCTGCTGAGCTTGCCGCCGGGAAGTACACGAGCATTTTCCCGTACCTCAGTTCGATCAACGAATCAACCAACGGCGACTTCAGCAACTACAACGGTCTTCAGATGACGTTGCAAGCGCGGAATTACCATGGGCTGTCGTTCCTCTCCGGTTACACCTTTGCGCATGCGCTGAGCGCGAAGCCCAATGACGCCGATCCCACCGACACCAGCGGCGCCACGATTCTTCAAAGCGACAAGAACAACCTGCGCCTGAACTACGGCAGCAGCCCCAACGATATCCGGCATCGCTTTACGTTCTCGCCGACGTACGCGATTCCCGGGATGAAGTCTCCCGGCCAGATGCTGGAAGGCTGGTCGGTGAACGCGATTCTAGCCCTGCAGACGGGGCTGCGCTGGACACCGAGCGACACGACTTCCGTGGACTGGCTAGGAACGGGAGAGAAGAGCAACACTTCGATCCCCGTTGGCGTGGTGCAGTACTGGAATTACACTGGGCCGACCTCGGCGTTCAGCAATACCAATCAACATCCTATTCCGTGCTACGGCGTCCTAGGTGGCTGTACACCGTTTGCCTCCACACCGGCCGCGACGCTGGCGGCCTGCCAGACCTCCGCAACTGCACCGTACGGCGGTCCCACCACTACAAACGGCCAACTCGCCCTCGCTGCGCTGGCGAATGCCGCGTGCTACGTTCAGAACGGAGGCGTTCTGACTCCTCCCGCCTACGGAACCCTGGGTGATGCGGGCGCGGGCTTCTTTGCGGGGCCGACATACAAGAACGTGGATTTTTCGGTATTGAAACTCTGGAAGTTCAAGGAACGGTACAGCGCGCAGTTCCGGCTGGAGTTTTTCAATCTTTTCAACCGCACCGATTTCGCGGCTCCAGGCAGCAATCCGTCCTCCGGTTTGAGCGGCGGATTCGGTTACGCGACGAATACGCCGGATTCGACCAACGCTGTGCTCGGGTCCGGCGGCCCGCGGCACATTCAGTTCGGCTTGAAGCTGGCCTTCTAGCCGAGGCAAATCTCTCAGAGAGGAGTATGGCGAGATTGCCGGGGAAGTTTAATTCTGTCCCGCGGCAGATATACGCGGAATCGGTTTTCGATTAAAATCGGCTCAAGGGCCGCGAGGACCGATATGGAACTCTTTGATTGGGAAGCTTTTGCAGCGACGCCCTTGAGCCGCGATCCGTACGAGCACGTGATCGTGAACGGATTCGTGAAGCGCGAGGCCTTGCAGGCGGTAAACAAAGATTACCCCGAGATCCATGACGCGGGAAGCTTCCCGCTCGAGGGGCTCGAGTTTGGCCCCGCATTCCAGGGTATGGTGGAAGGGCTGGAATCGGAGGAGTTTCGCAAGGCGTTCGAGGATAAGTTCCAGACGGACTTATCCGGCAGGCCAACGACCATCACGGTGCGGGGGCGCTGCGCCAGCGGCGATGGGCAGATCCACACCGACTCCGTAGGCAAAATCATCACCATCCTGATCTATTTGAATCCCCAATGGGACGAATCCGGCGGCCGCCTGCGCCTGCTACGGACGAAGAACATCGACGCCGTGGCAGCCGAAGTGGTTCCCTCCGGGGGCAACTTGGTGGCCTTCTTGCGTTCCGATCATTCCTGGCACGGGCACTTGCCGTTCAGCGGCGAACGGCGGGTGTTGCAGTTCAATTGGGTGGTGAACAAGCGCAACCAGAAGATCGTGGTCCTGAGGCACCGCCTGTCCGCATCGGTGAAGCATTTGCTGCGCGGCGGCAAAGCTTCCAACGCCAAGCGTGAAGATTACTAACCCGGAATGGTGAATTCCCGCCCGAATCGACCGGCGTGCAGGCTTCTCGCCGTACGGCTCAGTTCTCTCGGCGATCTCGTACACACGATCCCGGTGGTCCCTGCTCTGCGCGCGGCCTATCCCGACGCGCAGCTCGACTGGGTGGTGGACGAGAGATGGTCGCCGCTGATGAAGCTGGTTCGTGGGATCGACGAAGTGATCTCGCTGGAACCGGGTGTATCCGGGTATTTGGAGTGCATGGGGCGCGTGAGGCGGGGGCAATATTCCTGCGCGATCGATTTCCAGGGCATCTATCGATCGGCCGTTCTGGCGTGGGTTTCGGGCGCGAAGCGCCGCATCGGCCGGGATCGAAGCTGCGCGCGCGAGCGCGGCGCGGCGCGATTTTACAACGAGCGCGTGGTCCCTGCGGGGCGTCACGTAGCGGAGATGAGCGTCAGCCTGGCGGTGCAAGCCGGGGCGCAAACGCAGGCGGAGATGCAATTCCCCATTGAAGTGCCTGCCGAGGAGGCGGGGCGGATTCGGGAGAAGCTGCGGCGCGAAGGCGCGGAGTACATCGTCGTGAGCCCCGGCGGAGGCTGGAAATCAAAATGCTGGCCGGCGGAGCGATTCGGTGCAGTCTGCGCGGAGATATGGCGGCGGCACGGGATACGTTCGGTGATCAACATCGCTCCGGGAGAGGAAGAACTCGGCGAGGCGGTGGTGAGTAAGGCGCTGCCTGCGCAGCCCATTGTTTATTGCGCGGCGCTGCCGGAACTTGTCGCGCTGATGGCGGAGGCACTGGTCGTGGTGGGAGGCGATACGGGGCCGCTGCATCTGGCGGCGGCCGTGGGGACTCGGGTTGTGGCGCTATTCGGCTCGACCAACCCCGAACGGAACGGGCCGCTGCCGCGCGGCGTGGTCATCCAGAACCATTCCGGCGAGCCGCGCAATTACCAGCGCGGAGACTATGCGCGGGGGCGTTCGTATTCGCCCGAGATGCTTTCGATCAGCGTCGATCAGGTGTTGACGGCGGTGGAGCAAGAGATCGGCAGAGGATCGCTGGCGCATTCGCCGCGATAGCGAGGGCCGACCGCGGGCCGCGCTTGCGCGACGCTCCGAGGCCGGCTCAGGCAGAGCTGAAGTCCAATGCACACACCAGGAGGACCCCAGCCAACTCCAATGACACTTTCAAGCGGCCCACGCAGAACCTCCCAAGCGAATCCATTCATTCGATGAGCCAAAGTGGCATAGATCACACTTGGTCACCCGCTCCCCAAAAATCATAGCCCCTTCCGTTTGCAAAGGATGCTATCGTTTTTGGCGCGCGACCCGGCATTATTTGAGGCCTTTGTCGCGTCCCTTTCGCCGAAGATGAGTCTTCGCGAGCGAATCAAGTCTTGGCTTCGTCTGGCGGCTTATCTTGGCCGGAGCCCGGTGACATTGGCCGGGGCGGTCCTCACCACGAGTTCGGCAATCACCCTCATTGGTTTCTGGCTATTCGATCTGGCAGTGGGCGCGACGGTTCCACCGTACATGGGATTGATTTTCTTCCTGGTGCTGCCGGCGATATTCGTAATCGGGTTGCTGCTGATGCTGGCGGGAGGGCTGTGGCGGCGTCACCAACTCATCCAGCGGGGGGAGTTGCCCGAGCAATACCCGCAAGTCGACTTTTCGGTGTCGTCCGTGCGCCAGGCGTTGCTATGGGTGGGCGGACTGACGGTGGTGAACGTGATCATCTTCAGTATCGGTTCCTATCGCGGCGTCGAGTACATGGACTCGGTCAAGTTCTGCGGGCAAACCTGCCACACGGTGATGCAGCCGGAATTTACCGCCTATGAGAACTCCCCGCACCAGCGGGTGGACTGCGTGCAATGCCACATCGGGCCCGGCGCAAACTGGTTTGTGCGGTCCAAGGTTTCGGGGCTGCGCCAGGTATACGCGGTGACCTTTCATACCTACGAACACCCCATACCCACGCCGGTGCAGAACTTGCGGCCGTCACGGGAAACCTGCGAGCAGTGCCATTGGCCGCAGGTCTACACGGGCAACAAGCTCGTGGTGTTCCGGAAATTCTCGGAGGACGAAAAGAATACCGAGGAGACCACGGTGCTGCTGCTGAAGATCGGCGGCCATACATTCAGCGGCGCGCCGGGCATTCACGGCCAGCACCTGAATCTGAAAGCGCCCATTGAATATATCGCCACCGACCGGCAGCACCAGAATATTGTGCAAGTGACTTACACGGAAGAATCGGGCAAGCGCGTGGTGTTCAAGTCCGCCGACAAGCTCACGCCCGCACAACTGGACGCGGGCGAGCACGTGACCATGGATTGTATCGAGTGTCACAACCGGCCGACGCACACGTTCCAATTACCCGAGCGAGCCCTCGATCAGGAGATTGCCGAGGGAGGCGTCAGCGCGGAGTTGCCCTATATTCGCAAGCAAGCGCTTTCCGTGCTGAAGGCGAATTATGCAGACCGCGATACGGCCGCGAGCCAGATTTCGGCCAGCCTGGAAAAGTTCTATCGGGACTCTTATCCCGAGGTTTATCGCCAAAAGCAGGCTTTGGTGGAAGCGTCGATCAAAGGAGTGCAGGCGGCGTATCTGCGCAACGTGTTTCCGGCCATGAACGTCACCTGGGGCACCTATCCCAACAATCTGGGACACACGGATTTTCCGGGGTGCTTCCGGTGCCACGACGGAAGCCACACGAGCGAGGACGGCCGCACGATTCCCAACGACTGCGACACGTGCCATGCGCTGCTGGCGGTGGAGGAGAAGAATCCAAAGATTCTCGCGGATTTGGGCATCAAGTAAAGGGCTTCGGGCCGGGCGCGAATTGGCCGAACGTTCGGCTTGGCGCCGGATGTTGCTCGTTTGCGCCGCCCTGCTGCTGAACTGCTTTTCGTTTGTCGCTCACGCGCAAACGAAAGGTTCCTCCGATGCCGATTGCCTGGCGTGCCACGCGCAAAAAGATCTGGTGTCGGCAACGGGGCAGAGTGTTTTCGTAGACGAGGCCAAGCACAAGGACAGCGTTCACTCCGTTGTGGGCTGCACGGACTGCCATACCGACGTCAAACAATTTCCACATCCAGCGCGAATTGCGAAGGTGAATTGCACGACTTGCCACGCCGATGAGTCCGCTGATCTGCCCAAGAGCGTGCACTCGGCGTTGGGCGCGGGTGCGGACGCGTGCGCCAGCTGCCACGGCCCGGCCCATAACACACAGACCGCAGCCGCGCTCGTTCCCCAGGTCTGCGCTGAATGTCACGGCAACGAGGTCAAGGGTTTGCTCTCGAGCGCGCACGGCGTCGCCGCCAAGAACGGCGATGCGCAGGCCCCCACGTGCCAGTCGTGCCATGGGGCGGTGCACAAAATAGTCGCCGCGCAGGACCCCCAATCGCCGGTGGCGAAGAAAAACCTGCCGGATACATGCGCTGCTTGCCATTCCAACCCGGCGTTCCTGGCGAACCATCAGATTCCGTTTGCGCATCCCGTCGAATCCTACAAACTGAGCGTTCATGGCCGGGCGGTTGCGGCGGGCAAGGAGGATGCGGCGGCCTGTTCGGATTGTCACGGCAGTCACGAAATTTACGCCGGGCGGGATGCGCGGTCGAAGGTGAATCACTGGAACGTGCCGGCGACGTGCGGCACGTGCCACAGCGCTATCGCCCAGGTTTACGGGCAGAGCGTGCACGGGCAAGCGGTAGCTAAGGGAGCAAAAGACGCTCCGGTGTGCACCGACTGCCATGGCGAGCACGTCATTCTGGCGCCGAGCGATGCGCAATCGCCCGTCAATCCCGCGCGCGTCTCGGGCGCCGTCTGCACCCGCTGCCACGGGGATGCGCGAATCGCGGCGCGTTACAACCTGCCGGCAGACCGAGTGCCGACGTTTGCCGACAGTTTTCACGGCCTGGCGGAGCGCGCCGGTTCTCAGGCCGTGGCCAACTGCGCGTCATGCCACGGGGTGCATAACATATTTCCGTCCAGCGATCCGCGGTCGACGGTCAATCCGGCAAACCTGGCGCATACTTGCGGCAATTGCCACGCTGGCGCCGGAGAGCGATTTGCGATCGGACCGGTGCACGTCCTGCTCGAATCCAGCAACGAGCATCCGGTGGTGCAATTCATCCGGCGCTTCTACTTAGTCACGATTCCGCTGGCGATCGCTTTCATGCTGTTGCACGATCTGCTCGACCTGATCCGCAAATCATCCGGCAAGGGAAGAGTCGTCAATCCGCAGGAAGCCGGGTTCCGGCTGAACCGGCATTTTCGCATCGCGCATTGGCTGGTGATCTTCAGTTTTCCGGTGCTGGTCATCACGGGGTTCGCATTGAAGTTTCCGGAATCGGCGTTTTTCCACCCATTACTTTTGTGGGAAGGACGCTTCGCGTTACGCGGGACGATCCATCGCGTCGCTGCGGTGGTGTTGCTGGCGGGGCTGGGTTACCACATCGTACATTTGGTTCTCAACAAGAAGGCGCGCCAGATCATAAGTCACATGGCTCCGGGCCTGCGGGATTTACGCGACCTGCAGAACATGCTCAGCTATAACCTTGGATATTCCAAAGCGCGGCCCGTTTTGGGGGAGTTCAACTACGTACAGAAGCTCGAGTATTGGGCTTTCATGTGGGGCACCGCCGTCATGGCCGCCACGGGCTTCATGTTGTGGTTCAACACGCTGGCGCTCCGCTATTTCCCCAAATGGACGCTGGACGCTGCTACGGCGCTGCACTATTACGAAGCGATCCTGGCGACTTTGGCAATTCTGATCTGGCATATGTACGCCGTGATATTTGACCCTGATGTTTATCCGCTGGACCGCGTGCGAAATTCGCACGATTCCGTGATGGCCCCACCCCCGGCAATCCACGAGGAGAAAGTCGAGGGTCCCGGTGAGTCATCCGGTAAGCCCGAACCTGATCTCGACGCTAGCTAACCTGCTATTCCACGAACGGCCCGAAATCTCAACGAAATGCCGAACGAAAGTGAGTGGACATTTCTTTGACGATTTACCTATCCGGAGAACACTGTAACGAAGCTAAACAGTTAACTAGAAGATTACAAATCGCGAGAATTTTGTGATTTAGATCACAGTGCGAGCCTCTGAGCCGATGTACAAGATATGGGATTTCATCCTTGCTTTGGGCGCAAAACGAGCGGGGCTTGAGGAATCGGAATGGCAAATGTTAAGGGGTTTGGCTTTACCGGGATTGCGGCTCTCAGCTTACTGTTCGCATTTCAGGGAGCTGTCCACGGACAAGCAAAACAAAAAGCTACGAAAGCCGCTGCGGACAAGACCACGTCGCAACCTCCGCCGGACGCGCAGTATCTGGGCAGCGAAACTTGCAAGACGTGTCACGAAGACGTTTACAACGGCTGGGAGAAGACGCCGCATTGGAAGACGACGCTCGACACCAAAGGCGGTCCATCGCATCAGGGCTGCGAAGGCTGCCATGGGCCGGGATCGGCCCACGTAGAGGGCGGCGGCGACGTCAGCAAAATTTTCACGTTCAAGGATGCTTCGACCAAGGAGATCACCGAACGCTGCTTAACCTGCCACGCCGGAGGCTCCGAGCATATGAACGCCCTCAATTCGGAGCACACCAAGAATGACGTGAGCTGCATCGACTGCCACTCTCCGCATCACGCCGAGACGCGCCAGTTCCTGCTGGCCAAGGCGCAGCCGCAGCTTTGCTACGGCTGCCATCTGCAGCAGGAGCCGCAATTCGAGATGCCCTTCCATCACCGGGTGAATGAAGGGCTGATCCAATGCAGCGATTGCCATAACGTGCACGGGTCCGAGATCTCCAAGCAGGTGCGCCTGGCCTCCACGCAAGATGCGGTCTGCTACAAGTGCCACACCGACAAGGCGGGTCCGTTCGTTTACGAACATGCGCCCTTGAAGGTGGGCGGCTGCGTATCCTGCCACAATGTGCACGGCGGGCCGAATCCGCACATGCTGAAGGTGAGCAACGTCAATCTGCTCTGCCTGCAGTGCCATACAACTTCGAGCTTCAGCAGCGCGCCGGGAGCGCCTTCGTTCCACAACCAGGCGAGCTTCTTTCAGTCGTGCACGTTGTGCCACGTGGCGGCGCACGGCTCCAATTTCAGTCCATTCTTCTTCAAGTGAGGAGCTCGATGAAAACCCGTGATTTCGCGACGCGAAGGCAATCGAGTTCAGAGGAGCTGTCCGTGGGCTTTTGGCCGGCAAAGAGCTGGAAAACTTCAAATCGTGGCTTGGCAGCGATTGGAATAGCGTTGTGTGCCTGGGTCCTGTTGCCGCTCGCCGGGCGCGCGCAAAGCGCGCCGGCGGAGCCGGGAAAGGACGCGGGCAACTACCACGTTCAAGAGACGATCGAGTTCGGATACCGTCTGAACGAAGTCAGCGGCAACCAGGAGACCTACGACACGTTTGTCAATCTGGGATCCGGCGTGCGGCTGTTCGATTACACGCTGGACATGCGCTCGTTGAATCACCGCGGGATTCTCTTCGACACGCTGACCTTCACGAACTTTGGTTACGGCGGCGATCCGAACGACGTTTCGCGCCTGCACATGGATAAAAACAAGTGGTACGACTTCGACGTGTTGTTCCGGCGGGATAAGAATTTCTGGGACTACAATTTGTGGGCCAACCCGCTCAATCCGGCGGCACCGAATGCCGTGGGATCGCAGACGTCCGGTTGCATCGTCAGCCCGCCCACCGCTTTGCATCCGGGGGTTCCGGCCTACTGTTCGAATCCTTCCGTGGCGTCGGCGAATTCGCCGCAGGCTTACGATCTGGTGCGCCGGATGCAGGACTACGACCTCACGCTGCTGCCGCAATCCCGCCTTCGTTTTCGGCTGGGTTTTTCGCATGACCGCGACGAAGGGCCTGGCTTGTTTACCACCGATAGCGGGACGATTCCGGACTTTCCCGAAAACTACAGCTATCGGACAGACACCTATCACGCCGGCGTAGATCTCCGCCTGCTCCCGCGCACCACGATCTCTTACGATCAGTTCTTCACCAATTTCAAGCAGGACAACAGTGTGTTGGGGAGCCCGAGCGCGACGCCGCAGGATTACGGCTACAAGCTGCCGAACGGCACACCCGTGGATCTAGGCATTGTGTGGAGCACTTTGACGCCGGCGGAAGCCTTGCCCTGCGCGGCTCCCGTCGCCAATGGCGGAACGACGCCCCCCACAGCCAACGCCGTTTGCAACGGGTTCCTCAGTTACAGCCAGGTGGGCGAACCGCACAACCGCGTGCCCACAGAAAAGCTCCGCTTCCAATCGAACTATTTCAAGAATTTGGAGATGACGGGCGGGCTTGGTTACAGCAGTTCGGATAATAAGATTCCGAACTTCAACGAGATTATCAACGGATTCACCACGCGCAGCGCCGTGGTCCAGAGCACGACCTCGGGGCCGGCGCAGGCGAAGCGCGTTTCCGTGAATGCGGACTGGTCCGGCGTGTATGCGGTGACGAATAAGTTTCGCATCGAGGACAAGTTCAGGTTCGACAATTGGCGCATTCCCGCCATGTGGGCGACGTTCGAAACGAATTTGTTTGCGACGGCGGGTTCGGGCACTCCGGGTTTGGGCTCGCCGCTGGCGCTCTTTAACCAGGTTTCGCCGACCACGGCCGCGACCTTTGCCGCGCTGTGCCCGGCGCCTTACACCGCGGCCAGTTGCCCCGTGCATACCTCTAGCTCCGGCGCCGACGTAACCAACGAGCTCAGCTACCAGTTTCTCGGGCAGGACCTCAAATCGAACACGCTCGAGGTCGAGTACGACTTTACGAAGCGCTGGACCGGCCGCCTCGGATATCTCTACACCGCCCGTTCGATCTCGCAATTCAGCGCTACTTTCGACACCGGAGAGACGTATTTTCCCGGGGGGGCCGCGACAAACGATTTTCTTGCCGCGCGCGGCGACTGCGCTCTGGTGGGAGGCGCCTTGCCGGCGGGTTGCGTGCTGAACGCGGATGGCTCAGTTACGGAAGGATCACCAACCAATCTCGCCCCGGAGGCGGGAAACGATACGGCCTTCGAGGTCACTCATATTAGAGAGAACGCGGCTCTGGTGGGCTTCACAGGCCGGCCGATCGATGCGCTGAGCATCACGGGGAATTTTTCTTTCGGCTATAACAGCGATTCCTTCACGCGCGTCGATCCGCGGCAGACGCAGAGCTACAAGGTACACACGACGTACAAGCCAAAAATGTGGGCTACTCTGGACGGCGCGGTGGACGTCAATGAAAACCGCAACGACGTGGCCTTCGTAGCGAACCTGGAACACGACCGGATGTACAGCTTCGCGGCCATGTTAGCTCCCAACCCGCGGCTGGCCGTCGGATTCGGCTACAACTACTGGAACGTCTACACGCAGGCGGAGGTCTGCTTCAACTACTCGATCACGTATACGAATTCAACGCCCCCGCCCACGACTCTGGTTGCGGTCGCTTCACCGCCGGGCGTGGCCACGACTGCTTGCCCCATTCCGGGCGCTTCGGTGGGGGCGGCGGGGTGGGGGACTCTGTCGACTTACAACAGCAACGATCATTTCGCTCACGCGAGCTTGATGTGGAAACCGGTGGCGCGACTCACGGGGACGGTTGGTTATTCCGGCAGCATCGTGCGCGGGAGCACGACGTTTATCAACCAGCTGACGCCGTCGGGGACGCTCGACTACAACTACGTAACGCCGTACGCTTCGATCGCGATCGATATTTACCGCGGCTTTGCCTACAAGATGGGCTGGAACTACTATGGATTCGAACAAGAAGGAAATACGAGCCCGTTTGGGCTGGCTGCGATACCGCTCCAGAACTTCAACGGCAGCAACGCAACGTTTTCGTTTCGGTACGCATTCTAAGTTAGGCTGCGAGCATATCTGCGGTGGACGTGGTGGTTTGCGCTCGGATGGAGGCAAGATGAACGTTTTAGAGAATGGCTCCCGTTGGCAGCTTCTTTCTGTTTTTCTCCTTGTTTGTGCCGGTATTTTTGTTTCCGCTGCGGCTGCCGGCGCGCAGGATGCCGCGGGAGTTTACAAGGCAAAGTGCGTGGCTTGCCATGGAGCGGACGGGAAAGGGAACACACCAGCGGGCAAAAATATGAAAGTTCGTGATTTCGCTTCGCCGGAAGTCGCGAAAGAGACCGACGCAGAGCTCATCGAGATCACCGCGAAGGGCCGGAACAAGATGCCCGGCTACGCGAACAGCCTGAAGGATGCGCAGATCAAGGAGTTGGTTGCGTATATCCGCGATTTAGCCAAGAAATAGCCATTCAGCCGAGGGCCCCGGGGCGGCGTAATCCCTTGTGAGTGCGGTTGGTTTCGCGGTGGCGAGCCCGAGAGGGGTTGAACCTCCAACCTTCGGCTTCGTAGGCCGACGCTCTATCCAGTTGAGCTACGGGCTCGTCGAAAGCGAGTCTAGCACACGCGATTTGGACCCGCCAACGAGACCGGGGACATGGCGAATCCGCGAGTGAAGGTCCTCTGTGCGGCGTGATGCTGCGCCGGCGTTTCCTCTGTCCCAGATCAGAAAATTCAAACCGACCCCTGCTGATTTTCTCACTGTATTGTCCGCCTGGGAGCCGGGGAGTACACTCGATGCGGTGCGCGTCCATTGTTTGGCCAAGAATTTCCGCAAGGCTTAAGCCGCCGCTCATGGAAACGAAAACACAAATCGACATGACCAAGAGCGAAGAGGTGGTTCGCAAACACCGCGAATACATCTGGCCGGCGGTGGCGAATTTTTACGAGCACCCGCTGGTGGCCGATCGGGCGCACATGCAGTACGTGTGGGACCTGGAAGGGCGCAGGTACCTGGATTTTTTCGGCGGGATTCTGACGATTTCCGTGGGGCACACCAATTCCAAGGTGACGTCGAAGATCAAGGCGCAGGTCGACCGGCTGCAACACATCTCCACACTGTATCCGACCGAGCCGATGGTGGCGCTGGCGGAGAAGATCGCCCATATCGCGCCGGGGAAGCTGCAGAAGAGCTTTTTCAGCAATTCCGGCACGGAAGCGAACGAAGCGGCACTGCTGCTGGCGCGCATGGCGACGGGGTCGTTCGACATCATCGGGCTGCGGCACGGCTATTCGGGAGGCTCCACGCTGGCCAAATCGGTGACGGCGCAAAGTACGTGGCGCGCGGGAGGAGTCGTCAGCGTGGGAGTGGCTCACGCGATCAATCCGTACTGCTACCGCTGCCCGCTGGGGCTGAAATATCCCGATTGCGGGGTGGCTTGCGCGAAGGACGTGGAGAATCTCATTGAGACGTCGACCAGCGGGCGCATCGCCGGGTTCATCGCCGAACCGATTCAGGGAGTGGGAGGATTCATCACCCCGCCGCCGGAATATTTCAAAATCGTTTTCAACACGGTGAAGAAATATGGCGGTCTGTTTATCTCGGACGAAGTGCAAACGGGATTTGGCCGCACCGGCAAGCACTGGTTCGGCATCGAGCACTGGGAGGTGGTCCCCGACGTGATCACCTGCGCCAAGGGTATGGGCAACGGGGTGCCCGTGGGCGCGACGGTGACGACGAGCGAACTTGCCGCTGCCTACCGCGGCATGACGATTGCGACCTTTGGCGGCAATCCTGTGACCAGCGTGGCCGCGCGGGCCACGATTGAAGTGATCGAAGAGGAAAACCTGCGCGAAAACGCCGCTTCGATGGGGGCATATTTCCGCGGGAAGTTAGACGAGCTGCAGGAAAAGCATTTGGCGATCGGCGAAGTCCGCGGCAAAGGCTTGATGCAGGGAATCGAGCTGGTGAAGGACCGGGTTACAAAAGAACCCGCGCCTGAGGCCACTACGCGCCTGCTGGAACGCACGCGCGCAAACGGCTTGCTGATCGGCAAGGGCGGGCTTTACGGCAACGTCGTTCGCCTTTCGCCCATGTTGAATATTTCCAGGGCCGATGTGGACGAAGCGGTTTGCTTGCTGGACAAATCATTTTCCGAAGTTCGGGTGTAGGCATGAAGAAACGGCTCCGTGCCTCGGCCAGGCTATCGGCCATCGTTTTGGCGCTCGTGCCAGTGGCGGCGCTGGCTTGCGCGGCGGAGAAGCCGGTGGCGTGGAAGCCGATCGATCAAGCCCTGCTGCGCGTGGATGACCAGCCGGTCAAGAATTGGAACGTCTACCAAGAAGGCAAGAAGAGCGATCCATTGTTGCTGGCCATGGGCAACCGGTTTCTGCTGGTTGAAATCCGCGACCACAAGATTTTCGAGCTGGCGCCCGCCAAAGTGGAGCACAAGGGCCCGGACCTCATGTGGGACCCGGCGGAACGTCCAGCCGAAGCGCTGGCCAGCGCCGACTGGGTGATTCGAGATGTAGGTTTGGCCTATCGCGTGGCCTTTCGGCTGGAGGAGGAAAAGCACGCGTTCGACCTGCAGTTACCGCATCCGATGGATCTGCGTTACATCGTCCGGTAATTTCGGCAGAAAGCTAGGGACGATAGACGGCGTATACCCAGGGAATCCCGACAATCCCCGACTGCACTTCTACGATCACGGAATCGCCCGGCCGGAAGCGCCCGTAATCGTCGCGGCTCACCTCCAGCCGCTCGATGGAGCGGCCTTCGCGCCAAGAAGTGACCACCAGGCGTTGGGTGCGCAAAAATCCTGGCATGCTGAATTTTCCGACCACGGAAGCGGTCTCGCGGTGCGGCGGGTCGGTATCGAATTTCCCGTTGATGAAAAGCAGCCCGGCCAGAATCCAGGGGACCGGCAAAAGGCCGAAGTACACGCGCTTGATGACCTCGATCTCCCGGCCTTTTCGAGCGCGATTGACGATCCATAAACCCAGACCGAGCACCAGGAAGAACAGAAGGCCCATAAAAATCAGGATGCCGTCCTCTTCGAGAGGCGGAAACGCCTGGCTTGCGGGGACGAAAACAATCGCGCCCACCAGAAACCACGCGGTGCGGCGCACCAGCCTTTTCCGCAGCATCACTTCGGCGGCCGCGGAGGTCAGGCCGCAGGCAAGGCATTGGTCGGTGTCCCGTTCGGCTCCGCAATCCAAACAACGCGACATGGCCACCTCTAACGACTTTTGCCGTGAGTGGCGACGATAAGGAACGCATCCGAGTCTCGCGGCAAATCTTGATTTCATGCTATTTCCGCGGATGCACGACGTCAAGCGACAGCGGGTGCGAACGAGAGTCGCGCCTCGGGGGACCTGATTGCCCAGCGATCTCGGGTCGTGAAGAAGAAGCGCGGCGACGAGTTTCGATTCGCTCGAATCCTGTTGCAGAGCGGGCTTTTTACATCGAAAACTGTAGGAGGGCATAGTAGCTAAGGGCATAAGAGGCGGGGCTTGGGTTAAATCCCGTATTGCGAGGAGTTTTCAACGACTCGTATTGTCAGAGGCGACGCAAGGCCCAGCTAGTGGCCGTCGGGGGAAGTGCAGGCTTGGGGTTTTGAGGTCACGCGCTGTAATGCGCGCGGCTCTTACACGGAGGTGATGTCATGGCGCCTTTTCGCATACTTTTGGCGGATGATCACGAAGTCGTAAGGGCAGGGCTTCGTGCGTTGTTGGAAGAGCAGAACGGATGGGAAGTCGTGGCTGAAGCCGTGGATGGACGCGATGCCGTGGAGAAGGCGAGCAAGGTCAAGCCGGATGCGGTGGTGATCGACATCGCCATGCCTTCGTTGAACGGACTGGAAGCGGTGCGGCAGATCGTGAAGGCAGTGCCGAATACGAAGGTTCTGGTACTGACGATGTACGATTCCGACCCGCTGATTCAGCAAGTTCTGCAAGCGGGCGCACGCGGATATCTGCTGAAGTCGGATGCGGGCCGCGATCTTGTTTCGGCGATCGAAGCCTTGCGGCGGAACAAGACGTTCTTTACCCCCAAGGTAAGCCAGATGGTGCTCGAGGGTTATCTGGACAAGAATCCCAAAGAGAAGGAGCCCGAGACCGAAGCGGAAAGTTTGCGGCTCACCAGCAGGCAACGGGAGATCGTGCAACTATTGGCGGAAGGAAAGAGCAGCAAGGAAGTAGCTGCCGTGTTGGGTTTGAGCGTAAAGACAGCCGAGACGCACCGCGCCAACATCATGCGCAAGCTCGATTGCCACTCTGTTACGGAACTGGTGCGCTACGCCATCCGCAACCACATCATCGCCGCCTAAAGGAACCCCTGGTGTCAGCCGACGGGGCGGCGGCTTGGGACGCAGCGCGTCCCAAGCCCGCGGAAACGTTAACGACGCCACTCATTCCCAAGCAGATTAGTAGTTTTGTACCGTCCAGCCCGTTCGCACCGTCGTAGCCTTATAAGGATCGACTACGCTAGTAGCGGTGGAAAGGGTGGTAGACGGGAACCAAGGCGGGGAAAAAGCCCCAGCGGCGAAGCGCTGGTCAAAGTAGAGGTTTCGCGAATTGCAATAACAGGTCTTGGCGATATTCGCGATTCGGCCGCCAACCAGGGTGACTGTATTAATGTTGTTTCCTGAGGTCCCTACCCAGCCTCCGGAACCGTTTTGAGAAATCATGGCGATCGAGGCGTCGAGCTCGATATTGCCGTTGGACTGCTTATTATTCATCTGGACGTTGCCGGTGGCTGTAAAGATGCCGAGCACCTGGCCGTTATTATTTCCGGGAATCAACGTGTCGACGCTGGGATAGGTGATGCCATTAACGGTCTGGTTTTGCGTGGTGGTGACCGGCGGCGTCTTGTAAATCACATCACCCGTCACGACGACATTATTGGCGGCAGTAATGGTCATAGCAGAAGTGTCCTGGATGGCCGCTTGCCCTTGGCCGGGACCAGAAAGCGAGTTGATGCTGCCGTCGACGTAAAGCATGGCTCCTTCGGTGGGAGGAGTGGCTGCGTAATTCTCAGGCACGCCTTGGATGGTTATGCTCGTGGGAGAACCTGAGCCCACCTGCTGCTGAACGGTTGTGGTTTGTCCGCCGTTGGTAGCGGAAGCCAGGTCCAGCGTCACAGTTGTCGTGGTGGTGACGCCACTTCCGGATTTTTGCTGGATGGTGATCACCTGTAAGGCATGATTCTTCTGCGGGCCGGAGCTTGGCGTAGTGGCCGTGAGGACGACGGAGCTCGCATCACCCTCGACGTAAATACCGCCTCCACTCATCGTGTTAGTCGAGCCGGAAGTTGTGTAGGGCAGGTACACGCCGTTATTGGTAGTGCCGCCACTGGGATAAGACGTACCGCCAATGTTTTTGAGCACGGCGCTCATATTGGCGCTGGTGGGCGATACCGAGCCATTGCCGAGACCGTCGAGGACGGCTTCCTTTTGGTTGAAATCATTCTGCGGAAGCGCGACGGCACTTTGGCCCAGCTTGTAGCCATCCTGGAAGCTGGGAGCGATGGTCGTGCCATTTTGCTTGTAGCTCGGATTGGCCGATTGCACGCAGTTGCCGTTGCCATAGTAATAGCCAAAGGTGCTGGAGACGCTGCCCACGGAGCCCGTGAACGTGTAGCTGCCCGGCTCAAAGGTCCAAGCTCCGTTGGTGAAGAAAGGACCGGTGAGCGTTCCAGGCGCAAAGGGGACGCTGCACTCGGCATACTGATCCAAGAAAGTTCCCCACGCCGAGAAAGAGAGAGTGTTGGACCCGGGCGCGACGGGCACATTGATTTGAAGGTTGCCGGAATCGACGATGGTGGTCTGCTCATTGGCCAGGGATTGGCCAACCGCGGTCAGGGTATAAGGGACGGTGTAATAGAACTCCGTAGGATTTCCGGTGGGCGCAGAGCAACTGGTGTTGTTTGTCGTGCTCCCCGTGGTGTAGCAGGTGTAGTAACCGTTGGCCGCTCCCGAGCCTAAGGTGACGCTGGTGACCTGGAAGCTGCCCGGCCACGAACCGGCGCCTTGCCCGGCGTTGAGGCTGCGATTCGAGGAGGCCCCGGAAGGACCATAAAGCGTGGTCACGTTCGACGCTATGGTCGTAAGAGCACCCGGGAGGTTCTGGATGGGCGCTGTGTTCGGGGCGATCGAGCCAGTGGCGATGTTTCCTTCGAGCTGATCCAACATATATTGGCGCGCGACGTTAAGCCCGGAATCCGCGGCGTAAAAGGAGGCGCGGAAATTCCGGTAATAGCGTGTGATCAAGGAATCGGAAGTGACGGCAATGACCATGGCGAGTGTCATGGCCACCATCAACGACAGGAGCAGAAGCGTGGTGATCAGGGCCATGCCTCGTGATCTGGAGCGGGAAGCTGCGATTTTGACTGGGCAGCTTGTGGAGTTGGCGGATGTCATGGTCACCCCCTATTGGTTGTTCATGCTCAGATTGCGCGGATTCACAACCACGGAAACGCTTTCGATCTGATAAGGCCCATTGTCGAATCCATTCCTGTAGGTGTAGGTGGGATCGGTAACGGGCGTGGTTCGTCCGATCAGCGAAATTTGTATGGAGCGGATCAACCAGAACTCGTTGTTATAACCGGACGTGTTTGCGCCGGCGTCGCACAGAGGGGGAACGCCGAGCGGATTCGAGGCGTAATAGTTGTATATCCCGCAATCGTCCGTGGTCGCCCATAGCGCGGCGCCGACCTTAAAACCAATCACCTGCTGGGCCAGAACAGAGCATGCCGGAGCGGTGCAAGGGCTGGTGACGGCTCCGCCCTCGGTGCGAACGAGTTGCGGATTCGCGGCATTCGAAGCGTCCACAGAATAGGTGATGGGCGCCAGACGCACGACCCAGTCCGGCGAGCAAAATTGCGTGGTGCCAACGTAAGGATTGCCTCCGGTCGTGGTGGTGTAGCTGGTCTGGGTCAGAAAGAGATAATCATTGGCGGCGGAATTGGTGCCGTCGGCGTTGGTCGCGTTGAAAGAGAGCTTGACCCCTGAATTCGTCCCACTGGTGAAAACCGTGCCGTTGGCATTTAGAAGTACGGTCGTGTATTGGGTTCCGGCGACGTTGAGCAGGAGCAGTTCGTCACCGTTATGAAAATTAGCAGCATAAGCCGTGGCGGCGGCGACGGTGGTGCCCGCAGGAGGGTACAGATAGATCGGCGAAGAGCTGGAGAGAACGCAATTGGTTCCCGACGGAATGAATGAACCGTTATCCGGATGGGCGGGCGCGGCATTCGGATCAGCCGCAATGACGTTCAACTGATCGAAGCAATTCGTGCCATAACTGAAAGTCGCAGGATTGTTGCACGGGGAGTTGGGTATGCTGTTGGAGATGGAAATGCCGACGGGCGGGTTAGGCATATTGGGGCCTAACAAAGTGCCGCTTCCGGCGTTGACGACGTCCAGTTGCAGCTGAGCGACGGCGTTGCGCACGGCGATGTTCAGACCGGACTGGTTCTGCTGGCGATTGAACAAAGGCTGCTGCTTTGAAAAGAGGACCAGAGCGGCGCCGCTGATAAGCACGATCAGGACGGCGGTGATCATGAGCTCCAGCAGGGTGAAGCCGCGCGAGTTGCTTGTCACTCTTCGGCTGCCCGCAGAGCCATCGGCGCGATGGCGCATCGATAGACCAAGTCCGTATCTCATGGCGAAGCCGTCCTTATCATGCTCATCTGATAGCTGACGGGAGGCTTAATAAACTGGTTGGCCAGAGTCACGACAACCGTAATCCGCTTTACGCCTGTGACCGGCTGGTCCATCTCAATGACCCATCGGCGGTGAAAGGCAATGGCGTTGGGGATAGCGGCCGGCGGGGCAGTGCTCTGAGTCTGGGCCAGCGTTCCGTCCGGATTGTGAGTTAGCGTCGTGTACGTTTCCGTGCCGTTCACCAAGCCAAGCACGGTCTCGGTGATGGCTCCCGTCTGAACGGATGCGGAAGTATTGGTGTCACTGATGTATACGTTATCGTAGTAGTTCACCGTCTCGGTGACTCCCTGCGACGTTACGCTCGCTTGGGCGTCGGAAGACAGGTTTCCCGCAGTGGCGCCCGAGCCGGCGTAAACGTTGGGGTCCCAGTAGGGCCAGCGGTTCAGGTCCTCAAGTTTCTCGGAGGCCAAGTTCGCGGCAAGGCCCGCGAAACGCGCGTTCTCGGTACCGCTCAAGGTGGCGGTGGCCAAAGAACTCAGGGCGACCAGACCGATGGTGAGGACCAAAATGGCGACCAGTACCTCCACCATGGTGAAGCCGCGGGAAGAAGCCAATTCATGGGGACGTGATGGATACGTTTCCATAATTCGATACCGTAATCGTGTTGGAATATCCGTGATAGCTGATTTGAAAGCTCGTCGCTGAGCTGCCGTTTTGGGTGAGGGTGACGGTTCCGTTGGGTTTGAATTGAACGACTGTAGGGTGATTGATGGCGGCGGCCGAAGTCAGAATGGGCACGGGGCCGCCGACGTTCGAGAAGGCGCCGCTGGCCGGCGGTTCGCTGGCGATCTGATACGTCGGATTGTTGCCGTTGGAATCGCCCGCGATGGTGACCTGAAATGGATAACTTTCCATCAGGGACTGGAAGCGCGTCGATTGAATCGCCCAAGTGGCGTTGGCGACAGCCGAACGCAAGCGATATTGATTGACGGCGGAGCTTACAACCGGCACGGCCATAACCGAGATGATCACGACGATCAGGAGAGCGACGCACAACTCGATCATAGTGAAGCCGGCGGTCAAGGCTCGGTATCCTGCAGTTCTAGTTTGCGCCGGGCCTGCGGAGCGACCCGTCTGCGAATTGAGAGGATTTGTATGGATTGTCATATAGTCGTCGTAAGCGGCAACAGTAAAGTGTCGTACTCGCACATACCAAGTCTAGGAGCACGCCACATCCGCCGAAAGAGGCCGCAGGTACAATGATTCGAAAGAGATAGCTGGACGAGAGAGCAGTGTTTTCGGCCAGGGAAGGGGCTGTACTGGTTCATAAAGCTAAGTCTTCTGTTATGTACTAGATGGGCACCGTCAGTGGAGCTGAGCGCTGATCGTCTTCACAAGTCGGACGGAGAATCCTTTCAAAATGCTACCGCTAGAAGGCATCAAGGTCGTTTCTGTGGAGCAGGCCGTGGCGGCTCCCTTAGCTTCGCGCC
>Ga0335077_10001762_pt1 | contig 25752 bp, 24 predicted proteins | sample Lox_Sample_31_FD_207151 | JGI IMG/M metagenome (GOLD analysis project Ga0335077, IMG submission 207151) | Soil microbial communities from Loxahatchee National Wildlife Refuge, Florida, United States - Lox_Sample_3.1 | ecosystem: Environmental > Terrestrial > Soil > Wetlands | place: USA... | reverse complement strand
GAACTGCGTGAGCTCGTGCGCATCGCCAAGCAGCTCGAGCACCACTACGGCAGTGCCCAGGACATCGAGTGGGCCGTGGCGGACGAGGCGGCGGCGGGAGCCATCTACCTCCTGCAAAGTCGTCCAGAGACCATCTGGGCGCGTCGTGAGCGCAAGCCTGCGGCCGCCCCGAGCACCAACGCCTTCGATCACGTGATCGCGGCTTTGGGCGGACGCAAGGACTGAGCGGTCGCAGTTCCCGACCGATCTCCGTGAACCTCACCAACGAAGACGTGCAACAGATCCTCGAGCTGCTCGAGGCATCGTCCTTCAACGAGCTCAAGCTCACGACGGACCGCTTCAAGCTCACGTTGCGACGCAGCGGGGCCGGAGAATGGACACAGGACCGGCAGACACTCTCGACACCGCGCGTGGCGCCGGCTACGCGTGGAGCGGCCTCCGCCGCACCCGCGCCCGCCGCCCCTCGGGCTGCGGCCATTCAGGACCCCCTCGGCGAGGCGGCGCCACTCGAGCTCGATCACGCCCGGGCCTCACGGGCCCAATGGGGCGTGCCGATAGAGATCCACCCGCCGCTCATGGGCACCTTCTACCGCGCCCCTCAGCCGGGCGCCCCGCCCTTCGTCGAGGTCGGAGCGCAGGTGAATGAGGACACGGTCATCGGCATCGTCGAGACGATGAAGCTCATGAATTCCGTCTACGCGGGCACGCGTGGCGAAGTCATCGAGATCTGCGCCGCCAACGGCCAGCTGGTCGAGCAGCACGATGTGCTGATGCGGCTCAAGCCCGGATGATCCTGCGCCGCCTGCTGATCGCGAACCGCGGCGAGATCGCGGTGCGCATTCTGCGCACGGCGCAGAGCCTGGGCATCGAGTGCGTGCTCGCCGCCTCGGAGGCCGACCTGGCCTCCGTGCCGGCGCGGCTTGCCGATCGCACGGTGTGCATCGGTCCGGGGCCTTCCCACGCCAGCTATCTGAACGGCGCGGCGCTCATCGCCGCGGCGCTCGCCAATCACGTGCAGGCGGTACATCCCGGCTACGGCTTTCTGTCCGAGAACGCCTCGTTTGCACGCCAATGCCGCGAGGCCGGACTTACGTTCATCGGACCGACGGAGGAGCAACTCGGAGCGGTCGGCGACAAGCTGAAGGCACGGGCGCACGCGCTCGCGGCCGGCTTGCCGGTCGTTCCCGGTGGCGCCGTGAGCTCGGCCGCCGATGCGCTTGCACTCGCCGAGCGAATCGGCTGGCCGGTGCTCATCAAGGCGGTGGGCGGCGGCGGCGGACGGGGCATGAAGCCGGTGCACGAGCCGGCGCAAATGGCGCACGCAGCGGAGCTCGCGATGGCCGAGGCGGCCGGCGCCTTCGGCGACCCGCGCATCTATTTGGAGCGCTTCGTTGCGGCGGGCCGCCATGTCGAGGTACAGCTGCTGGGCGACGGCGCGCATGTGGTGCATCTCGGTGAGCGCGACTGCTCGGTGCAACGCCGCTATCAAAAGCTGATAGAGGAGGCGCCCGCGCCCGCCCTGCCCGACGAGTTGCGCCGGGCGATGTACGCGGCCGCGGTGGCCTTTGGAACACATCTGCGCTATCGCGGCGCAGGCACTGTGGAGTTCCTGGTGGATACGGTGCGCCGCGAGTTCTACTTTCTCGAGATGAACGCCCGCATTCAGGTCGAGCATCCCGTCACCGAGGCGTTGACTGGACTGGATATGGTTGCGGAGCAGATCGCTATTGCAGAGGGCCGGCCACTGCGCGTTGCGCAGTCCGCCGTAGTCATGTCGGGTCACGCGCTCGAGTGCCGCGTCAACGCCGAGGATGTCTCGCGGGATTTTCGCCCCTCACCCGGGACGGTGCGCGCCGCGGTATTTCCGGCAGGCAGGGACGTACGCGTCGACACGCACATCGAAGCCGGCACGACCGTGCCGCCCTTCTACGACTCGCTGCTCGCCAAGGTCATCGTGCATGGCCCGGACCGGGCGAGTGCGCTGGCACGCATGCGTGCGGCGCTCGCGAGCTGCCGGATCGAAGGGGTGGAGAGCAACCTCGCCTTGCACCGCGCGCTGCTGCAAGAGCCGCAGTTCGTGCAGGGTGGCGTCGATACGTCGTATCTCACACGGCAGCTGCCGCTCAGATGAAACAGCGTGCACCAGACAGGAGGTATTGATTGGCAGCAGCAGTGCTGACACGACTCCGCGAGGCGCGCGCCTTCGTGTTCGACATGGACGGCACGCTCGTGCTCGGCGATCGGCGCAACAAGGGGCTCACCGCGTTGCCGGGCGCGGTTGAGCTGCTCGAGCATCTCGGCCAGCGTGGGGTGCCCTTCCGGTTGCTCACCAACGGCACGGCGCACACCCCGCAGGAATACGTAAGCACGCTGCGTGAGCTGGGCTTCCCGCTGGCAGAGGACTCGGTGCTCACGCCCAGCAGCGTCGCGGCCGACTACTTTCTGCGGCGCAAGCTGCAGAGGGTCCTGGTGCTCGGCACGCGTGGCGTCTCACAGCCACTTGCCGATGCGGGCATCACGCTCGTGACACCCTCTCCGCAAGCGCAGGCGGATGCGGTCTACGTCGGCTGGCATCGCGGCTTCAACATGGACGACCTCGATGCCGCCTGCAATGCCGTATGGCACGGCGCCAAGCTGTTCGCAGCCTCGCTGTCACCGTTCTTCGCGACCGCCGACGGTAAGGCGCTGGGCACCTCCCGTGCCATCTCCGCCGCAATCACCAGCATCACCGGCGCGCGCGCCACTGCACTCGGCAAGCCCTCGCTCGAGGCTTTACGCAATGCCGCGCGGCACCTTGGCGTGAGCACGCAGCAGCTGGCGGTCGTCGGCGACGATCCGGGATTGGAAGTTCCCATGGCGCATCGCGGAGGTGCCCTGGCGGTCGCGGTGAACACGGGGCTCGGCGGCGCGGATGCCTTTGCCCATCTGCCGCCCGACCAACGGCCGCATTTGACGGTGCATGGCGCCGCGGAGCTGCTCGAGCTGTATCGCGGGAAATAGCGCGCAGCGGGAGCGCGCCTCTACAGCGTCACGTCCACCGCGCAGACCGCTGCGCCGACGGCGGCATTCGCCCCTGCGGGCACGAAGATCTCTATGAGCTTGCCGTCACTCGTCGCGGTCACTTCCTGCGTAACCTTCTCGGTCTCGATCTCATAGAGCGCCTCGCCGGCCTTGAACGACTCGCCCGGGCTCTTGTGCCATTTGGCGATCGTGGCTTCCTGCATGTTCATGCCCACGCGGGCGAGCTTCAGATTGATGCGCACGCTGGATGTTCCGCGGCATCAGGCCCGCGCAAGCTCGGTCGCGACGCGCACGATGCGCTCGGCGTCCGGAATCATGCGCTTCTCGGCATTCGGGGCGTACGGCATGCACACGTTCGGCACGGTCACGCGCTTGATCGGCGCCTTGAGATGACCGAACGCACGATCGGCGAGCAGCGCCGCGATGTGTGCCGCGGCGCTGCAGCGGTCGCGGGCCTCATCGACCAGGATCACGCGACCGGTCCTCTGCGCCGCGGCGATGAGAGCCTCCTCATCGAGCGGCACGAGCGTGCGCGGGTCGACGACGTGCGCTTCGATGCCCGCCTTCTCGAGCTTGCCGGCCGCTTCCAGTGCCGGCTTGAGCATCGAGCCGATGGCGATCACGGTCACGTCCTTGCCCTCGCGCACCGTGGCGGCCTTGCCAAATGGCACCGTGTAGTCGCCCTCGGGCACCTCGCCCATCTCGCCACCGCGGCCGATGGCCTCCATGAAGAACGTCGGATTGCTGCCGCGTATCGCAGTCTTCAGCAGCCCCTTGGCATCGGCCGGTGTCGCGGGCAGCACGACGTTGACGCCGCCGAGATTCATGAGAACGGGGTAGCCGCTGTCAGAGTGCTGCGCGGCGTTGGATCCGCCGCCGCCGTAGGCCGCGATGATGGTGATCGGCATCGTCGCCTGGCCCCCCGTCATGAGTCGCAGCTTCGCCATCTGATTCGCGATGGCATCGAAGCCGGTGTAGATGAAGTTCGAGAACATCATATGCAGCACTGGGCGGTAGCCCGCCGCGGCTGCACCCACCGCCATGCCGGTCAAGGTCGCCTCGCAGATCGGTGTGTTGCGGATGCGATCGCGACCAAAGCTATCGAGCAATCCCCTCGTGTCGCCCATGATGGCGAGCTCCACGTCCTCGCCGTACACGATCACCTTGGGGTCGCGGCTCATCTCCTCGACGAGGGCCTCGTTGATCGCGTGAATGACTCTCTTGCGCGCCATGGATGTGCCTTCCGCTTAAGTGTTTACGAGCGACAGCGTTTTCGAGCTACGAGTCAGGGCTTCTGACCGACGAACATGAGATCGAAGGCGAGCTCCGCATCGGCGGCCTCGCTCTCCTGTGCGAATTTCACGGCATCCTCCACGGTGCGTGCGATGCGCGTGCCGATGCCCTGCAGATCCTCCGCGCGCACTTTGCTCTCGAGCAGCCGCTGCTGCAGGCGATCGATCGGGTCGCGCGTGCGCCACTCCTCGATCTCCTGCTTCTCGCGGTACTTGCCGCCGGCGAGGAACAGATCCTCGGCTTCCAGGTGTCCTTGAATGCGATAGGTCTTCGCCTCGATGAACGAGGGACCCTCGCCACGGCGCGCGCGCTCGACCGCCTCCCCAGCGGCTTGCCACACCGCCGCCACGTCGTTGCCATCGACCACGCTTGCCGGAATCTTGAAGGCGCGCGCCCGATCGGCGATCTCGCCCGAGGTGACGGTCGCGGAAGGTGTGAACTCGCAGAACTGATTGTGCTCGCACACCAGTACCAGCGGCAGCTTCCACAGGCTGCTCACGTTCAAACATTCCATGAAGACGCCCTGATTCGCGGCCCCATCACCGAAGAAGGCGACCGCGATCCGCCCTTCGCGGCTGAGCTTCGAGGCGAATGCCGCGCCGGTCGCAATCGCGAAGCCGCCGCCGACGATCCCGTTCGCGCCGAGGATTCCCTTGGAGAAATCCGCCACGTGCATCGAGCCGCCCATGCCTTTGCAGATGCCGGTGCGCTTACCCCAGATCTCCGCCATCATCGCCTTCGGATCGCCGCCCTTGGCGAGAAAGTGCCCATGGCCGCGATGCGTGCTGGTGATCCAGTCGCTGTCCTTGAGGCGCGCGCAGACGCCGGTCGCGATCGCTTCTTGCCCGATGTACAGGTGCACCGCGCCGGGCAGATTGCCTGCGGCGGCATCCGCGCGCAGCCGCTCCTCCATGCGCCGGATGAGCAGCATGCGCTCATACAGTGCGAGCAGCTGCTGCGTGGTGGGACTGGAAGTGGGGGTGTCGACAGCCGTTGCCATGATATCTCCTCGAGCCTTCGCTAGCGGCGGAACTGCGCGCTCGTCGTGTCGAATGCGCGGCGGGTGACTTCCTCGATCGGCCGGCGCCGGAGCGCGCCATTCAGCACTTCGATGCCCCAGGGTCCGGCCCAACCGGCCGTGCGCAGTTGCGCAACGAAGCCCTTGACATCGAACTCGCCCTCGCCGCAAAGCTGGCGATGCTGTGTGGTCTCGACATGCAGGTCGGGCATCGAGTTCTGCTTCGACAAGCCGTCGTTGAGCTCGACGCCCACCACGTAGCGCAGCGGAAAGCGCGCGATGTCCTGATACGGGATGCCGATCTTCACGATGTGCCAGAGATCGAAGAAGATGCCGCCGTTTGCCTGGCCGGCGCCCTCGACTAGGGCGCGCGCCGATTCCAGCGAGTCGATCACGCAGAAGGGCATCAGCTCGAAGCCGACCTTGGTGCCGTGCTGGGCCGCCTCGACGCACAGCGTTGCGAAACAGTCGATGAGGCGCGGCATGGGACAGGGCTGGCGGATGAAATCGCCGACCTTCACCGAGCGGGCGCGCAGCGTTGCGGCGGCCTCGAACAGCTTGCGCTTGCGCACGTCGGACTGCTTCTTCGCCTCACCATCGAGAAACCAGTCGGTGAGGAACTCGAGCTCCACGTGCCGGATGCCGTTGTCGTCCAGGATCTGGCGCATCTCCTTCAGGCTGTGCTTCTCGAGCGTGTGATCGAGATCTGCATGCCAGATGCCCATGCCTTTGAAGCCCGCGCGCGCCGCGCTCTGCACCCGCTCGCGAAAGCTCACGGCGCTGTACTCATGATCGGTGTGTGGCTCGGCGCCGACCGCCAGGGTCCAGTAGGAGGCGAGAAGATCGACTTCAGCGTTCATGCTTGCTTCCTCGGGCGCGTCAATGCCCGTACGGTCTTTCAGTTCGTGACCGGAATCGTGAGCGCCACATGATCCGTGTTGCCCACGACTTTGGTGATGTGGCCTTTGCCCGTCGTGTCATCCATCAGCAGTATCGTGCCCGGACCGAAGCGGCGCACCTCGCCGTCGCCCACCGTAACCTCGGCGGTGCCCTGCACCGGGATCAGGTACATGCGGCGCGGTGCACGATGCCAATCCTCGGTCGCGCCGCGCTTCAGAGACAGGAAGGTCGCGCCCTGCGCGTGCGCCAGCTCGTACGAGGCGAGCGCCTGCTCGACCCCGCCCGACATCGTCGCCTTGAAGGTGAGCTGCTCGTCGCGAAAGTGCGTGACGCCTTGCGCATCGGTGTAGAGATGCACGAAAGGTAGGCTGCGAGTTGCGCTGTTCACGGCGTGGCCCTCGTCGGCACGCGGCACACCGGCGAGCACGGCAAGCGCGCACGCCGCGGCCGCGGCCCGAATGAAGTGATGACTCTGCTCGCGCACTGTGCTCGATCTCCCCTGCTGTCGTTGCCCGCGTATTGGTGTTTGCTGGCCGCGCTCGCGCTCGGCGGTTGCCCAGCACTCAAAATGCGATGTGCTCCATGTAGCCGCCGTCGACGTGCAGATTCTGCCCCACGGTGAAGCCCGACTTCGGGCTGGCGAGGAATGCGACGGCAGTCGCGATATCCTCGGGCTTGCCCAGGCGGCCGATCACGCAATGATTGAGCGCATCCTCATACGCGGCCGGCGCACGCTGCTTGATGTGATCCCAGGCGCCGTTCTCGAAGTAGATCGGACCTGGCGAAACCATGTTCACTCGGATGCCCTCCTTGGCGACCTCCTTGCTGAGCTGCGCCCCGTAGGCGATGAGTGCGGCCTTGCAGGAGCCATAGGCGAGGATGCCCGGTGCGCGCAGCGCCTTCGACATGACGCCCGAGATGCTCGCGATCAGCACGATCGCCCCCGAGCTCGAGCGCTTGAGGTACGGCAGTGCAGCCTCGCAGCCGCGCACCGCCGCCATGATGTCGGTTTGAAAGCCGAGCTCCCAGCCGGTCTCGCCGGGGTGCGTGGGCGTGCCGGTGGTGTTGGAAACGAAGATGTCGAGGCCGCCGAGCCGCTCGGCGGCGCTCTTGATCCAGCCGACGTATGCATCGCGCTGTGTCACATCGATCGCATCGCCGATCGCCTTGACTCCCTGACTCGCGAGCTCACGCACGGTGCGCTCGACATTCGCGGCGGTGCGCGCGCAGATGGCGACGCTCACTCCTTCGCCCGCGAGCTGACGCGCGATCGCGAGCCCGATGCCGTGCGTGGCTCCGGTGACGATTGCCTTGCGGCCCTTGAGCTCGAGATCCATGGTGCATCCCTCCCCTTCAGAACGGATAGTGCCGCGGGGCGATCTGCACCGTGATCCAGCGCAGCTCGGTGAACTGATCGATGCCGGCCTTGCCGCCGAAGCGACCGTAGCCCGAAGCCTTCACGCCGCCGAAAGGCATCTGCGCCTCATCCTGCACGGTCGGCGAGTTGATGTGGCAGATGCCGGTGTCGATGCGCTTCGCGAGCTCGATGCCGCGCGCGATGTCCCGCGTGAAGATGGCGGCTGACAGACCGTACTCGGTGTCGTTGGCGAGCGCGACCGCCTCGTCCGCGGACTTCACCCGCGTGATGGACACCTGCGGGCCGAACGACTCCTCGCGGAACAGGGTCATCTGCGGCGTGACTTTGTCCACGACGATGCCCTTCATGATCGTACCGCTTGCCTTCTCGCCGCCCGTCAGCACCTTCGCCCCCTGCGCGACCGCATCAGCCACGAGCTTCTCCACGCGATCCACCGTGGCACGTGCCACGACCGAGCCGATCACGAACTCGCCCTCGCGCGGATCACCCACGGGCAGCGCCGCCACGCGCTTGGCGAGCTTCGCGGCGAATGCATCGGCGACCTTCTCATCGACGATCACGCGCTCGGTCGACATGCAGATCTGGCCAGCATTGGCATAGGCACCGAACACCGTGGCGCTGACGGCGGCATCGAGGTCAGCATCGTCGAGCACGACCAAGGGAGCCTTGCCGCCGAGCTCGAGCAGCACCGGCTTGAGATACTTCGCCGCCGTCTGCGCGACGATCTTGCCTACGCGGCTCGAGCCGGTGAAGTTCACGCGACGCACCGCCGGATGCGCAATGAGCGCCTCGGAGACCGCGCCGGCATCCTTGGCATCATGGGTGATCACGTTCACGATGCCATCGCCGAGGCCCGCCTCCTTGAGTACCGTGCCGATCAGGCGATGCGTGGCGGGACAGACCTCGGACGCCTTGAGCACGACCGTGTTGCCACAAGCAAGCGGCATCGCGACCGAGCGCACGCCGAGAATGACGGGCGCATTCCACGGGGCAATGCCGAGCACCACGCCGACCGGCTGCCGGAAGGCCATTGCAAGCACGCCGCTCACATCCGAAGGCACGACCTCTCCGGTGACCTGGGTGGTCATTGCCGCCGCCTCGCGCAGCAGAATCGCGCCGAAGTGCACGTTGAAATGTCCCCAGCCCATGGTGCAGCCGGTTTCCGCCAGCATCAGCGTTGCGAACTGCTGCGAGTGCGCCTCGAGCAGGTCGGCGGCCTTGTTGAGCTTTGCCCGCCGCTCGCCGGGACCCGTGGCCGACCACTTGGGAAAGGCGCGGGCCGCGGCATCCGCGGCCGCCTTGGCATCCTCGGGCGTCGCAGCTGCCGCGCGCGTCGCGACCTCGCCGGAGATGGGATTCTGGCGGTTGAAGGTGGCTGAATTCTTGGCCGACACGTCGCGGTCGCCGATCAGCAGTTGCACTTCTTCCATTGCGGTCTCCGGGACTTCGAGGCGGCGAGGCCGGTCGGCGAGCGCAGCCTGAAGCTGACAGATGTGTTAAATGAGGGTCTCGGACGGCTCGGGCCGGAAAGCTTATGGAGCCCGCTTCCTCGGCGTCAAGCCGCATGCCGAGCATCCGCGCGGTCCGCGCTACGCCTCAGGACATCGAGTAGTCCTGCTGTGTCCGGGCATAGTCGATGAAGAAATCGAGCGCGTGCGGGTTGACGACGGCGTCGCGATTGGCCGCCTTCGCCGGCGGCATGCCGGCCAGGATGCGCCGCACGGGCACTTCCATCTTCTTCCCCGTGAGCGTGTACGGGATGTCGGGCACCTGGTAGATCTTGTCTGGGACGTGGCGCGGTGAGTATTCCTGGCGCAGCTTGCTGCGCACCCTGTCCATGAGCGCGGCATCGAGCTTGACGCCATCCTTGAGCTTCACGAACAGTGGCATGAAGAACTTACCGCCCGGCAGATCGAGATTGACGATCAGGGAGTCGTCCACCTCCCCGAGCAAAGCCAGCGAGCGATAGATCTCCGCGGTTCCGATGCGCACGCCGTGGCGATTGAGAGTCGCATCCGAGCGGCCGAGCACGAAGCAGCCACCGCGCTGGTTGATGCGGAAGAAATCACCCTGCCGCCACAGCCCCGGAAAGTCCGCAAGATACGAGTCACGGTAGCGCTCGTAGTTGCTGTCATTCCACAGGAACACAGGCATCGAGGGCATCGGCTCGGTGATGACCATCTCGCCCACCTCATCGATGACGCTTTCGCCGCGCTCGTTGAAGGCGTAGACGGCCGCGCCGAGCATGCGCGCCTGCATCTCCCCGGCGTGCACCGGCAGGATCGGCACACCGCCGACGAAAGCCGAGCAGATGTCCGTGCCGCCGCTGCCGTTCTGCACCCACAGATCGGTCTTCACATTCTCGTAGAACCAGGCCATCACCTCGGGCGTCACCGGCGAGCCCGCGAGCATCACACCGCGGAGCTTGTCGAGCTTGAATTTCCTACGCGGCACGACATTCGCCTTCTCGAGCAGCGAGACGTAGCCTGGATTGGCGCCGATGAGCGCCGCGCCCGACTCGTCGTACATGCGCCAGAGCGAGTCCGGCTCAGGGTGCATCAGGCTGCCGTCGTAGAGCACCGGACAGACATCCGCCACCAGGCAGCTCACCAGGAAGTTCCACATCATCCAACCGGTGGTCGTATAGAAGAACAATCGCTCGCCCGGATGCATGTCCATCTGGAACGCGAGCGCCTTGAGCTGCTCGATGAGGATGCCGCCGTGACTGTGCACGATCGCTTTCGGCAGTCCGGTGGTTCCCGACGAGAACAGGATCCACAGCGGATGCTCGAACGGCAGTTGCTCGAAGCGAAAGTCGCGCGCCGCAACCGGGGGTTGATTGAGCAGATCGTGCCAGAACAACGTGTGCTTCGAGAGCGGCTCACGCTCCCCGGGATGCAGATAGGGCAGGCAGACGACATGCTCGAGCGAGTCGAGCTCACCGATGATCCGCGCCAGCTCCTGCCGGCGATCGAAGGGCTTGCCCGCATACTGATAACCATCGACGCAGAACAGCATGCGCGGTGCGAGCTGTGAGAAACGATCCAGGACTCCGCGCGTGCCGAACTCCGGTCCACAGCTGGTCCAGATGGCCCCGATGCTGGTGGTCGCGTACATGGCGATGAGTGTCTCGGGGATGTTCGGCATGTACGCGGCGATGCGATCGCCCGGCCGGATTCCGAGCTTGCGCAACTGCGTCGCGAGCACGCGCACGGCGGCGCCGAGCTCCTGCCAGGACAGCCGCGTGAGGGGCTTGCGCTCGGAAAGAAAATAGACCGCATCCGCACCGGGACGCTCATGGCGCAGCGCGTGCTCGGCATAGTTGAGCCGGGCACCCGGGAACCACTCCGCGCCGGGCATCGTGCGCCGGCCGAGGACGCGCTCGTACGGCGCAGATGCACGCACACCGCAGAACTCCCAGATGGAAGCCCAGAAGCCATCGAGGTCATCGATCGACCAGCGCCACAGCTGCTCGTAGCTCGTGAACTTCAGATTGCGCGTGCGCTCGAGCCAGCGCACGTACGCCACGAGGTTCGTGCGCTCCACCCATTGCGAGCTCGGCGTCCACAGCAGATCACCGTCTTGGATCATTGACGACCTTTGTTGGTTGAGGTGCCCGTGAGATCGGCCACTGCGGGGTGACCGTGCGGCTCGAGCGCGGCTGACATGGGTGGAGCGTTCGCGCGCACAGCGCGCAGCGGCGGCCGCACGAGCAGCAACGCCACGGCGGCTAGAAAGCACCACGCGGCCAGTGAATAGAAGGTCGGCGCGTAGCTACCGAGCCGGTCGTAGACCATGCCCCCGAGCTGTGAGGCGATGAAGCTCACGATCGTGTTCATGGCGGCCGCCACGCCTGCCGCGGCGGCGAACACCTGTGCCCCGTAATAGTTGCTGAGCACCGCCATCAGGCACACGAGGCCGCCGCCGAAGCCGAAGCCGATGCAGATCGCGAACGCGTAGAGACTCGTGCGGCTGCGGGCATCGATGAGCACCAGCAGCCCGATGCCGAAGACAACCATGGTGAACGCCCAGATGTAGCGCGGATCGACGCGATCGCCGAGCGTCCCGAGCGCGACCTTGCCGAGCAGAGTCGAGCCGGTGGCCACACCAAGAGCCGCCGCCGCGGCCGCAGCGCTGTGCCCGAGATCCGCAAGGTGCAGCAAGCCCTGTGACAGGAACAACGTATAGCCGGCGCTGCCGCCGCACAGGGCGAGCACCATCACCCAGAACTTGAACGAGCGGAGCACCTCGGGAAGGCTCCAGAGCTCGCGGGTGATGAAGGCGGGCAGCGCGCCTGCCACGCTGGCGCCCGCGTTCCCGGCCGCACGGATGCCATCGGGCACCTGACCCAGATCCTCGGGCCGGTCGCGAATGAACACCGCGGCGATGAGCGCGGCGACCAACGCGAGTGCGGCGAACAGCCACCAGCCCACGCGCCAGTTGCCGCCGAGGGAGCTGATCAGCCGCTCGAGCAACCGGCCGGCCACGAAGCCGCCGACTCCGCCGGCCGAATAGACGATCGACAGCGCAAGTGCGCGCCGCCGCACGAACCAGTGGACGACGCCCGGCTGCACGCCCAGAGGCCCTCCGGCAGCGACACCGAAGCCGACCACCACACCGAAGGCCAGCGCCGCACCGAGCGCACTGTGCACCACGGTGGCCATGGCGAGCGCCCCGCAGGCGATCAGCACGCTCCCCAGGGTCACTGTGCGCCGCACGCCGATCGAGCGCACCAGCAGGGCGACCAGAATGCTCGGGACGGCCGACATCACCGTGTAGAGGTTGTAGGGCAAGCCCGCCAGCGAGCGGCTCAGATGCAGATCGATGGCCATGTGGCGGTTCATGACGGGGGAACCGTAGGCGGCAAAGGCAAGATTGATGAACACGATCACCCAGAACGCGCTCACCAGCCGCCAACCGTAGAAATCGCCTCGACCCATGCCGCCCCTCTGCCGACGCAACGAGCCGGGTCACGGCGCTTGCTCACCGAGCACCCGGTCTGCAACGGCCCGCCCGGTAAGGGAAATTATTGCACGAAAGCTATGCGACAGCCGCTCGGCACGGCGCTGCACTCCCCTCCGTTGGATGGCACGCAGCAGCGCCCGAGCTTCACGGCGCGGCGAGCCGTGCACACACGGTAAGATGGAGCCCAATGCTGCCCAATCTCCCGCCGGCGACGCGCGGCATCCTCATCGCCAATGTCGTCGTATTCCTGCTGCAGTCCGCTACGCACGGTGCCTTTGATGGGCTGTTCGCGCTGCAGCCTCCCGGACCCTACTTCCATGTCTGGCAGCTCGTCACCTATGCATTCCTGCACGCGAACCTGGGGCACATCTTCTTCAACATGTTCGCGCTCTTCATGTTCGGTGGCGCGCTCGAGCAGTTCTGGGGAAGCCGGCGCTTCCTCGTGTTCTATTTCGCGAGCGTGCTCGCCGCCGGGCTGGTGCAGCTCGTCACGACCTCGCTCGCGGGGATCGAGGAATCCACGATCGGCGCCTCGGGCGGTGTCTTCGGATTGCTGCTCGCCTTCGCCCTGTACTTTCCGCGCCAGCGCCTGATCCTGCTGTTTCTGCCGATTCCGCTGCCGGCTTGGCTGGTCGTGACGGGTTACGCCCTGCTCGAGCTGCTGCTCGGTGTCACCGGCTCGCAGGCTGGCGTTGCGCACTTCGCGCATCTCGGCGGCATGCTCGGCGGTGCGCTGGTGATCCTCTACTGGCGTGCGCAGCGGCACTGGCGCGGGCGCAGCTACTGAGCGCGCCGCGCCGGCACTTGAATTCCGCGCGGCCACCTCTGCACAATCGCGCGCCCGGCGGGGCGGGGAACTTTCTTACAAACTTGCTTCTCTCAGAAGCCACATGATCAAGACCGAACATCTGGGCAAGCGCTACGACACTCTGGTCGCCGTGGATGACGTGAGCTTCGAGGTGCGTCCGGGCGAGGTGCTGGGATTTCTCGGACCGAACGGTGCGGGCAAGACGACCACCATGCGCATGCTCGCCGGGTTCGTGACTCCGAGCTCCGGCCGGGCGAGCATCTGCGGTCACGACGTGGAGCAGGACACGCTCGCCGCCAAGGGATGCCTCGGCTATCTGCCCGAGGGCGCGCCCGGCTACGGCGAGATGACGGTACGCAGCTTCCTCGAGTTCATCGTGCAGCTGCGCCACCTCGGCGCCGCGGCCCGCGCGCGGCTCGACTATGTGATCGGCCGGCTGCAGCTGCAGAGCGTGCTCGAGCAGAGCATCGAGACGCTCTCGAAGGGCTTTCGACGCCGCGTCGGACTTGCGCAGGCGATCGTGCACGACCCACCGGTCCTGATCCTCGATGAGCCCACGGACGGTCTCGATCCGAATCAGAAGCACGAGGTGCGCACGCTCATCAACGAAATGTCGCGCGACAAGATCATCGTCATCTCGACGCACATTCTCGAGGAGGTCGATGCGGTGTGCACGCGAGCGATCATCATCGCGCGCGGCCGCATCGTCGCCGATGCCTCGCCGCAGGGCCTCGCCGCCAAGTCGCGCTATCACAACGCGGTCTCGATGCGGCTGGAGCGGCCCGAGCAGCTCGCGCAGATGCGCAGCGCCGTGGCCGCGCTGCCCGCCGTGGCCGAAGTGGAGGTGAGCGAGCGCGAATCGCGCCTCACCGCACTGCCACGCGCCGGGGCCACCATCCTGCCCGCGGTGAGCGAGCTCGCCGCCCGCCAAGGTCTGTCCCTCAAGGAGCTGCACCTCGAGTCGGGGCGGCTCGATGAGGTCTTCCGCACCATCACGGTCTAAAGAGACGCGACACCATGCGCAACGTGGGCATCATCATGCGCCGCGAGCTCGGGAGCTACTTCGCAACTCCCCTCGCCTACATCTTCATCGTCATCTTCCTGGTGCTCGCGAGCTGGTTCGCGTTCTACCTCGGCGGTCTCTACGAGCGCGGCCAGGCCGATCTCAATCCGTTCTTCAACTTTCATCCCTGGCTGTACCTGTTCCTGATTCCGGCGATCTCGATGCGGCTGTGGGCGGAGGAGCGCAAGAGCGGCAGCATCGAGCTGCTGATGACGCAGCCGATCACGCTGTGGCAGGCCGTGCTCGGGAAGTTCCTCGCCGCCTGGCTGTTCGCCGGTCTGGCGCTCGCGCTGACCTTTCCGCTCTGGATCACCGTCAACTATCTCGGCAGTCCCGACAACGGCGCGATTCTCGCCGGCTACGTCGGCAGCCTGCTGCTCGCGGCGGGCTTTCTCGCGATCGGCTCGTGCATGTCGGCGCTTACCCGCAATCAGGTGGTGGCCTTCATCCTCGGCGTGGTCGCCTGCTTCGTGGTGCTGCTGGCGGGCTTTCCCATGGTGCTGGATGCCTTCCGCGCCTGGCTGCCTCAGGTGATCGTGGATGCGATCGCCTCGCTCTCCTTCCTCACGCACTACGAATCGATCGCCAAGGGCGTCCTCGATGTGCGCGATCTGTTGTATTTCGCGATGCTGATCGGGTATTTCCTCATTGCCACGGCCGTCGTGCTCGACGTACGCAAGGCCGAGTAGCACCGGGACCCTCATGAACAAGCGCTTGACATTGGGAGGCGGAGCGCTGGTCGCGCTCGCGCTGCTCGCCGTCGGACTCACGATTCTCTTTGGGCACGTGCTGCGGGGCTGGCGCATCGACCTCACGCAGAACCACATCTACACCACGGCGCCCGGTACCAATCACATCCTCAAGGGGCTCAAGGAGCCCATCAACCTGTACTTCTTCTACAGCCCGGGCGCGGCTGACCAGTTCCCGCAGATCAAGGCCTATGCGGGTCACGTGCGCGAGCTGCTCGAGGAGCTCGCGGCGCGCTCGAGCGGCAAGCTGCGCCTGCACGTCATCGATCCGCAGCCGTTCTCCGAGGATGAGGATCGGGCATCCGAGCTCGGCGTGCGCGCAGTGCCGGTCGGTGCTGCCGGCACGTCGCTGTATTTCGGCCTCGCGGGCACGAACTCGACCGATGGCCACGCCGCCATTCAGTTCTTCGATCCATCGAAAGAGGAATTTCTCGAGTACGACGTGATGAAGGTCGTCTACCAGCTCGCGAACACCAAGAAGCCGGTAGTCGCCTGGCTGTCGAACCTGCCGATGAGCGGCGGCTTCGATCCCTCCTCCGGCCAGCCGCGCGAGCCGTGGGTGGTGTACGAGCAGGCGCAGCAGCTCTTCGACGTGCGTCCGCTCGATGCCAATATCACGCGCATCGATCCCGATGTGGACGTGCTGGTGCTCGTGCATCCGAAGCAGCTGACGCCCGCGGCCCAATACGCGATCGATCAATATGCGCTGCGCGGCGGCCACATTCTCGCGTTCGTCGATCCGCTCGCGGAGCAGGATACCTCGGGCGCGAACCCCCAGAATCCGATCGCTGCGATGGGTGCCGATCGCTCCTCGCACCTGGAGCCGCTGCTCTCGGCCTGGGGCGTCGCTTTCAACCCGCGTCAGGTAATCGGGGATGCGGACCGTGCGCTCTCGGTCACGATGCGTGAGGGCCAGGCTCCGGCGCGCCACCTGGGAATCCTCGGTCTCGACGAATCGAGCTTCAATCACAAGGACGTGATCACGAGCGGGCTCTCCAACATCAACGTCGCCACTGCCGGCTACCTGCAGCCGAAGAAGGGATCCGGCGTGAGCTTCGAGCCGCTCGTGGAAAGCAGCGATCAGGCCGAGCCCATGCCGGTCGAGCGCTTTGCGATGCTGTTCGATCCCGCCTCGCTGCTCGATGGCTTCAAACCCACCGGCCAGCACTACACCCTCGCGGCGCGGGTCATCGGCAAGGTGAAGAGCGCGTTTCCCTCCGGTCCGCCGAGCGGCGTTCAGCCGCCCGCCGGCAGCGCGCCGCTCAAAGCCTCGATCAAGCCGCTCGATCTGATCGTCGTGGCCGACACCGACCTGCTATCCGACTTTCTTTGGGTGCGCGAGCAGAGTGTCTTTGGCCAGCGCATCGCTCAGCCCTGGGCCAGCAACGGCGACTTCGTGTTCAATGCGCTCGACAACCTCGCCGGCAGCGATGACCTCATCAGCGTGCGCGGCCGCGCGACGTTCTCGCGGCCGTTCACGCGCGTCGAGGCCTTGCGCGCGCGCGCGGACGAGCGCTTCCGCGCCAAGGAGCAGGAGCTCGAGGCTGAGCTGCGACAGACCGAGGACAAGCTGACCGCGCTGCAGGCGCAGCGCAACGACAAGTCGGCTCTGATCCTGAGTCCCGACCAGGAACGCGAACTGCAGCACTTTCAGGCGGACAAGCTGCGCATCCGCAAGGAGCTGCGGCAGGTGCGACTCGGGCTCGATCAGGACATCGATCGGCTGGGCACCACGCTCAAGGTCATCAACATCGTGATCGTGCCCGTGCTGTTCGCCGTGATCGCGCTGCTCATCGCGCTGCGGCGCAGGCGCCGTGTCGCGGCGAGCTCCGCCGACTATGTCGGCACGGCCGGCGGTCCCGGCGGCACGGAACGCGAGCCCGACGCGCGCACAGCCTCATCCAGCAAAGCAAGCACGGTCCGTGACGAGGAGCAGGCGGGCGTATGATCACGCCGCGCCGTCTCACCGTGCTCTTCGCCGTCGCATTGATCATCGCCGGCGCGGCATTCTGGGCAGTCACCTCGCAACATCGCGCCGAGCAGTCAGAGGAAGGCGGCGCGCTGGTGCTTCCGGGCTTGCGCAGCGTCATCAACGATGTGAGCGAGGTGCGCGTGATCAAGGGCGACGGCACGCGCACGACGCTCAAGAAAGGCACCACGGATTGGATCGTCGGCGAGCGAAACTATCTGGCTGATTCGGGCCGCGTGCGCAAGCTCCTGCTCGATGCCTCCGATCTGAAGGTGGTGGAGTCGAAGACGAGCGATCCAGCGAGCTATGCGCAGCTCGGCGTCGAGGATGTGAGCTCGCCCAAGGCCGGCGGCACGCGTCTGGAGATCGTGGCTCCGGCCAAGACCTACACCCTCATCGTGGGCAAGCCTTCGGGCTCGCAATCGAGCTTCGTGCGGGCGGCCGGTGCCGCACAGAGCGTGCTCGCAGCACCGCAAGTGACGCCCGATGCCGATCCACGGCAGTGGCTCGACAAGAGCGTGATGGATATTCAGGAGCAGCGCGTGCAGGAGGTCGCCGTGCAGCCCGCGACCGGTCCCAAGTACACCGTCACGCGCGCCTCTGCACAGCAACCCGATTTCACGGTGCCGAATCTGCCCAAGGGGCGTGAGCTCACCGCCCCGGGTGCGGCGGATCCCGTCGCGAGCGCCCTCGCCTCGCTGACGCTCGATGACGTGCGCAAGCCGGGCGCCGGAACGGACCCGGCGCACGTCACGTTCCGCACCTTCAACGGGCTCGAAGTGGATCTGACCGGTCACAAGGACGGCGACCGGCGCTTCATCGCAGTGAGCGCCAGCGCGACCGCGAAAGATATGCAGAGCGAGGCGCAGCAGCTCAACACGCGGTTCGCCGGCTGGGAGCTCGAGATCCCGAGCTACAAGTACGATTCCATGTTCCGTCCGCTCGATGAGCTGCTGAAGAAGCCCGAGCCGCCTGCGCACGCCGCAACGGCCAAGAAGTCCGGCAAGAGCACGGCCGCCAAGACCGCGACGCAGGGCTCCAAGTAGCGCATCTGGCTGCACGCGGCGCGAGTAGCTATATTAGCCCGCAGCAGCGGCTCGCATCGCAGCCCGCGGGAGCAATCCCATCAGCAAACACGTCGTGGTGCGCGAGATCGCACGCGCGGAGACCGCAGTCATCAGCGCGCTGGGTAGCGCCGGCGTTGCCACCGTGCACGAGGCACAGGGGCGCACGGGACTGCTCGGGTCCCATCTGCGACCGATCTACGCCGGTGCCGCGCTCAGCGGCTCCGCGGTGACCGTGCTCGTGCCTCCCGGGGACAACTGGATGATTCATGTGGCCGTCGAGATGTGCCGCCCCGGCGACGTGCTCGTCGTCGCACCCAGCTCGCCGTGCAGTGACGGGTATTTCGGCGATCTCCTGGCCACTTCGCTCCAGGCGCGCGGTGTACGCGGCTTGATTATCGATGCCGGAGTGCGCGACGTGGCGACGCTCACCGAGATGCGCTTTCCTGTGTGGAGCAAGGCCGTCTGGGCACAAGGCACGGTCAAGGCGAGCCTCGGCTCCGTGAACGTGCCGGTGATCTGTGCCGGGCAGCGCGTCGAGCCTGGCGATGTCATCGTCGCCGATGACGACGGCGTGGTCGCGGTCGGCCGTGCCAGCGCTGCCGCAGTCGCCCAGGCCGCCAAGAAACGCATCGACGCTGAAGAGGTGAAGCGCAAACGGCTCGCGGCCGGAGAGCTTGGCCTCGATCTCTACGAGATGCGCGATAAGCTCAAAGCGCTCGGACTCGAATACCTCTAGCCGGGCTCGACGAGCTTCGCAGGCACTCAGCTGGTCGTGCCGAGCCGGACCACGCCACGCCGGCCGACCTGCGCATAAAGCTTCGCGGCATCGAGCGCGTTCTCCCAGCGCGACACGACGATCGTTGCGATGCTGTTGCCGACCAGATTGACGAACGTGAGCGCCTCGGCCATCAGGCGGTGAATGCCCAGGATGAGCGCGATGCTCGCGACGGGCACGGCGCCCGAGGAGCCGAGCGTCGCAGCGAGCACGACGAAGGCCGCGCCCGCCACCCCGGCGGCCCCCTTGGAGGTGAGCAACAGCACGGCGAGCAGCCCGAGCTGCTGCGCGACGCCGAGGTGCGTGTTCGTCGCCTGTGCCAGAAACACCACGGCGGTCGCCAGATACAGGCACGTGCCATCGAGGTTGAACGAGTAGCCGGTCGGCACCACGAGCCCGACGACTGACTCCTCGCAGCCCAGCGCGCGCAGTTTCTGCATGAGCCGCGGCAGGACCGTCTCGGTGGAGGTGGTGGCGGCGACGATCACGATCTCATCGCGAATGTAGCCGAGCAGACGCCACAGGCTGACCCCCACCGCGTAGGCCACCGCTCCCAGCACCACGAACACGAAGAGCAGCGCGACACCATAGAACTCGAGCAGCAGCTTGCCGAGCGATACGAGCGAGCCTGCGCCGAAGCGCCCGACCGTGAAGGCGATCGAGCCGAGTGCCCCGAGCGGCGCGACCCACATGATGAAGCCGACGATGCGGAAGAACACCTGCGAGAGGCTCGCGGTGAGCTCGAGCAGCGCATGCCCGCGCGTACCCGCGAAGCTCAGCGCTGCCGCGAACAGGATCGAGACGAATAGCACCGGCAGCACGTCCGGGTGCGCGAACGCGCCGACGAATGTGGTGGGAATGATGTCGAGCAGGAAATCGGCCACGCCTTGCGCGTGCGCGCGACCCGTGTACTCGGCGACCGCGCGCGTATCGATCGAGCGGGCGTCGATGTTCATGCCCGCGCCCGGCTGCGTCAGGTTGACCGCGAGCAGCGCGATCACCAGCGCAAGTGTCGTCACCACCTCGAAGTAGACGAGCGCCTTCACCGCGACGCGACCCACGCGCTTCATGTCGTGCATGCTCGCGATGCCATGCACCACGGTGCAGAAAATGACCGGCGCGACGATCATGCGCACGAGCGCGATGAACGCATCCCCGAGCGGCTTCAGCCGCTCGCCGAGCCGCGGCCAGAAGTAGCCGAGCGCGATCCCGATCGCGGTCGCGACCAGCACCTGAAACCACAGCTGGGTGATCAGGCGCTGTCCGCGCCCGGCACTGCCCGCCGGGTGTTGCGCGCGCTCCAAACGCTTCAGCCGAAAGGCGGCGGCAGCGGCAAGCCGAGCTGCACCTGACCGCGCATCGAGGGAAAGAGCGGCTGGGATTGAATGTGCACGCGATACATCTGCACGTCGCGGAAGTAGCGCTGCAGACGCTGGCCGCGCTTGCTCACGGTGGCACCGGCCGCACGAAACAGCATCTCGACCGCCTCGCACGCGGCGCGGCAGGCCTCGCGCGAGACGCTCCAGACGCGCAGCGTGTCGGCAGCGCTGATCGGGCGGCCCGTGCGCGCCCAGCGCTCGCACTGCTGCTCGTAGATCTCGGTCGCCGCGAAAGTGAGCGCTTCCGCGGCATCGGTGCGGCTCAGCGCCTCGCCGAGCGTGATGTGATTGTTGGGGTCATGCATGCGCGCGAGCTGCGGATTGAAGGTCATCTTCTTGGTGCGCAGCAGGTGCTCGAACTCGTCGAGGGCCGCCCGCGCGGTACCGGTGAGGATGGCGCCGAACTCGCAGCTGAACCAGCCAGCGAGAATGCCCAGGTAGATCGGGTTGCCGTGCAGGCGCGTGCCGGGCGTACCCTGGGGCGAGTGCTCCGAGGAGAGCATGACGTTCGAGGCGACGAAGTGGTGATCGGGCACGAACGCCTTGGAGACCTTGACGCTGTTCGAGCCACTGCCCTGCATTCCCATGCTCTCCTCGCCACCCCAGTCCGACAGGATGGTGAAATGCTCTCGGGGCACGACGAAGTAGACGCCGCGCGGCGCTGCTACCCCCTCGTGAATCAGCCCCGCGCCCATGAAATGCGTGCACACCGGAATGCCCGAGGCGAACGGGAATACACCCTCGACGATGTAGCCGCCCTCGGTGCGCCGGTAGGTTCCCGCCGCGCCCGCCGTCATCGCTGCACGGAAATCTCCCTGCGGCCCGAAGAGCTCGCGCTGTGCCTGCTCGGGCCAGTGCGAGGCGAGCACGTAGCCGTGAGATGCGGCGAGCGTGTAGCACCAGCCGGACGCCGGATGACCGCGCGACAGCTCCATGATGACGCGCAGGAAGGTCTGCAGGCCGAATTCATAGCCGCCGAAGCGCCGCGGCTGCAGGATGCGGTAGAAGCCGCCCTGCAATAGCTCCTGGTTGACGGCATCGGAGTAGAAGCCGCGGCGATCGTTCTCCTCCTGCTCGGCGTACAGCCGCGGCCGCAGCGCCGCCGCGCGCGCGAGCAGCTGCTCGGGCACCAGCCCGGGCTCGGGCAGCGGCAGCTCCGCCTGCTGCGCCATCACCGCCGATTGCTGGTACGGCACGGGCCGCTGCCTCAGGCGGCAAGTCGCGCCTTGAGGCGCGGATAGACGCGATAGGCATTGAGCTCGAAGACCTTGCGGCGATCCGCCTCGTTGAGCGGCAGCGCGTCGATGTAGCGCTTGGTGTCGTCGTAGTAGTGGCCCGTGCGCGGATCGACGCCGCGCACGGCGCCCACCATCTCCGAGCCGAAGATGACGTTGTCGATGGGGATCACCCGCGTCAGCAACTCGATGCCCGGTTGATGATAGACGCAGGTATCGAAGAACACGTTGCCGAGCAGCAGCTCCTCGAGAGGCGGACGCTTCATGTCCTGCGCAAGCCCGCGGTAACGGCCCCAGTGGTACGGCACCGCGCCGCCCCCGTGGGGGATAACGAACTTGAGCGTCGGGAAATCCTTGAACAGATCGCTCGTCAGGAACTGCATGAAGGCGGTCGTGTCCGCGTTGATGTAGTGCGCGCCCGTCGCATGGAAATTGGGGTTGCAGGAGGAGCTCACGTGCACCATGGCGGGCACCTCGAGCTCGACCATCTTCTCATAGAGCGGATACCAGTGACGGTCGGTGAGCGGCGGGGAGTTCCAGTGACCGCCCGAAGGGTCGGGATTCAGATTGCAGCCGACGAATCCGAGCTCGTTCACGCAACGCTCGAGCTCCGCGATGGAGCCGCCGGGGGCGACCCCGGGGGACTGCGGCAGCTGGCACACGCCGACGAAGTTGCGCGGATAGAGCGTGCAGACCCGGTGGATCAGATCATTGCAGACGCGTGCCCAGTCGGCGCTGGTGACGGCATCGCCGATGTGATGCGCCATCGCGGAGGCGCGCGGCGAGAAGATCGTGACGTCGGTGCCGCGCGCGCGTTGCAGCTTCAGCTGCGCATTCTCGAGGCTGTCGCGGATCTGCTCGTCACTCATGTCGAGCCGGGCGGGCGCCGGCACGCGCGTACCCGTCTTGAGAGCGGCGAGCTGGGTATCCCGATACGCCTGCAATGCCTGCGGCGCGGTCGTGTAGTGCCCGTGGCAATCGATGATCATTGCGACTACCCTGCGAATGGCTGGAAGGCCTCGATGCTATCGGCCGCCGCTGCATCCTGACAAGCGGATCGGATCGGCATGGCTCGCCGGTGAGTGGGCGTTGACGACGGGGCAAGCGATGCAGACACGGGAGTTGGGTAGAACGGGTGAGCGGCTCGGCGCACTGGGCTTTGGTTGCATGGGCCTGGTGGGCTGGTACGGTGCGCGCGACGATGCCGAGGCGCGCGCCACCTTGCAGGAAGCCATCGATCGCGGCGTCAACCATCTCGACACCGCTTCGAGCTATCAGCTCGGCGCGAACGAGCGCTTCGTCGGAAGCGCGATTCGCGCGCGCCGCAAGGGCGTGTTTCTGGCCTCCAAATACGGCATCACCCGCACGGCGGACGGTACCATCATCATCGACAACCGTCCCGCAGCGCTGCGCAGCGCGGTCGCGGCGAGCTTGGAGCGGCTCGGGACCGAGTACATCGATCTGTACTATCTGCACCGCATCGATCGTACGGTGCCGATCGAGGAGTCCGTGGGTGCGCTCGCCGAGCTCGTAGCGCAGGGCAAGATCCGCTACGTCGGCTTGTCCGAATGCAGCGTGCCGACGCTGCGCCGGGCCTGTGCCGTGCATCCGATCGCCGCCGTGCAGGCCGAGTACTCGTTGTGGTCTCACGAGCCGGAGGCGGGCATGCTCGAGGCGTGTCGTGAGCTCGGCGTGACCTTCGTAGCCTATGCGGCGCTCGGGCGTGGTTTCCTCGCCGGCAATTTCCGCACGCTGGACGAGCTCCCAGCGCAGGATATCCGGCGCGCTCAACCGCGGTTCCAGGCCGACACGACTCCGCACAACGCGCGCATCGCCGCGCATGTGCACGAGCTCGCACGACGCAAAGGTTGCACCGCGCCGCAGCTCGCGCTCGCGTGGGTGTTGGCGCAGGGCGAGCACATCGTGCCCCTCGCGGGTATGAAGACCCGCGCGCATCTCAGCGACAATCTGGGTGCTCTCGAGATCACTGTCTCCGCGGACGAGCGCGCGCAGCTGCGCGCGCTGGTCGAGGAGATCGGCGTGCGCGGCGAGCGCTATCCGCCCGCCATGTTGCGCGAGCTCGGCGGCTGAGGGGCCCCGGCGCGCCGCCGGCGCGTGCTTTGCGCGCGGCGCGCTGTCAGCGTCGCTCGAGGATGCGCTCCAGTCGGTCCAGCGTGCGCATGGCGGGCAGCACCTGCGCCACGCTCGCGTTGGGCTCGCGCCGCTCGGCGATCGCCTTGAAGAACTCCCGATCCTGCAGCTCGACGCCGTTCATCGACACATCGACCTTCGAGACATCGATCGGCTTCTGATTGCCGTCCACCAGCTCGTCGTAGCGCGCGATGTAGGTGCCGTTGTCGCAGATGTAGCGGAAGAAGGTGCCGAGTGGGCCGTCGTTGTTGAAGGACAGCGACAGCGTGCAGAGCGCCCCGTTCGGTACCTGCATGCCGATGCTCATGTCCATCGCGATGCCGAGCTGCGGATGCTTGGGTCCTTGCAGCGCGCAGCACTGCGAGACGACTTCGCCCGTTTGGTACTGAAACAGATCTACCGTGTGGCAGGCGTGATGCCAGAGCAGGTGATCGGTCCAGCTGCGCGGCTTGCCGAGCGCGTTCATGTTGCTGCGGCGGAAGAAGTAGGTCTGCACGTCCATCTGTTGAACCTTGAGCTCCCCCGCTGTGATGCGCTTGTGCAGCCACTGATGACTCGGGTTGAAGCGCCGCGTATGACCTACCATGGCGATGACGCCGGTCTCCTGCTGCGCGCGCACGACGCGCTCGGCATCGGCAAGGTTGTCCGCCATGGGAATCTCGATCTGCACATGCTTGCCGGCACGCATGCACTGCTCGGCCTGCCGCGCATGCATCTGCGTCGGCGTGGCGAGGATTGCAGCCGTGACTCCCGGCCGTGCCAGACACTCGGCGAGGTCCGTCGACCAGTGCGGGATCTCGAACTTGCGGGCCACCTCCGCGGTGGAATCCGGGCTGCCGCCGGCGAGCGAGACGATCTCGATACCCGCGATCTTGCGTACCGCCTCGATGTGCCTGACCCCGAACGCGCCCTGTCCTGCGATGACGATCTTCATGTTGCGCTCCTTTGCCGCGGCACTCAGCGCGCCTCGAGGATGATGTGGCCGACGGCCGTCGAGGACGCCGGCACGTGATAGAAACGATACACCTCGTGCACCTTCTCACCGAGCGCGCCACGCATGATGAGCCACATCACGAGCTCGATCGCCTCGGCGCCGGCATCCCGCAGGTATTCGAGCGGCTGGATCCTTGCGAGCCGCTCCGGATCGTGCGCGAGCCCATCAAGGAAGGCCTTGTCGAACTGCGGATTGACGAGACCCGCGCGCGGTCCCTGGATCTGGTGCGACATACCGCCGGTACCGAAGATGACGACCTTCAGATCCTCGTCCCAGCTCGCCACGGCCCGGCGAATCGCCTGGCCGAGCCGGTAGCAGCGATGCCCCGTGGGCGCCGGATACTGAATGACGTTGACCGCGAGCGGAATGACCGGACAGGGCCACGCGGGTGGCGACCCGCACATCAGTGTGAGCGGCACGGTCAACCCGTGATCGACGGGCATCTCGTTGACGATCGTCATGTCGAACTCATCGAGCACGAGCGACTGGACGAGATGCGCGGCCAGCTCCGGATGACCCTTGACGGCAGGCACGGGGCGCGGGCCCCAGCCCTCGTCCGCGATCGGAAACTCCTCCGCGCAGCCGAGCCCGAAGGTCGGAATCATCTTGAAGTCGAAGGCGTTGACGTGGTCGTTGTACACCATGATCACCACGTCGGGCCGCGTCTCGGCCATCCAGCGCTTGGAGGGCTCGTAGCCTTTGAAGAGCGGCGCCCAGTACGGCTCCTGCGTCTTGCCGAGGTCAACGGCCGCACCGATTGCCGGCGTGTGCGAGGTGCCGACTCCTGCGATGATCCGCGCCATCAGTCCTTTCCCCCCCGTTCGGACTTGGAGCGCCAGCCCTCGGGGGAGCGTCCGCCCTTGAGCATCATCTCGACATACTCGGACTCGCTCATGCCGGTCATGCGCGAAGCCATGAACTGATAGGACTTGCCGTCAGTGAACGCGAGCTTCGCCAATGCGTAGGAGACTGCTCATTGGCGAAGCT
>Ga0335077_10001761_pt1 | contig 25758 bp, 23 predicted proteins | sample Lox_Sample_31_FD_207151 | JGI IMG/M metagenome (GOLD analysis project Ga0335077, IMG submission 207151) | Soil microbial communities from Loxahatchee National Wildlife Refuge, Florida, United States - Lox_Sample_3.1 | ecosystem: Environmental > Terrestrial > Soil > Wetlands | place: USA... | reverse complement strand
CCATGCGCCGCATCGACGTTGCGTCAGCCCCTTTTTGTCATTCATTTCTCCCCAGGAGTTCAAGGCCATGCTGGCAGACCCCATCGAGCTGTCCCCACACCGCCCGCAGAGCACCCAACGCTATGCCAAGGTCATCGCAACGTCCAAGCGCATCCGCTGGGACATCGACCGCGACGTAATCCGCGGCCGCGAGTTCGACTTCGGCAAGAAGTTCCTCCCCGACGGCCTGTCGAAGGTGCGCGAGCTGGCCTTCCTGCGGCCGGATGAAATGCGCTTCATGTCGCAGATCCAGGGCCGGACCTACGCCAACATCTTCGGACTGGTCGAGCGCTACATCGGCGCCAAGACGCTGGAGCTGAGCCGGGACCACTGGCTGGGCGACCAGGTCGCGCTCGAGGCGCTGGTGCGGTTCACGGACGAGGAACTGAAGCACCAGGAGATGTTCCGCCGCCTCGAACGCATGGCCGCGGCGGGCATGCCCGCGGGTTACACGTTCGAGCCACAGCCGAACGAGGTCGCCGCCGTGGTGCTCAGCAAGTCGACCTGGGCCGTGCTCGGCCTGACGCTCGACATCGAGGTATTCACCCAGGCGCACTATCGGTCGAGCATCGAGCGCGACGCCGACCTCTCGGACCTGTGGAAGGACGTGTTCCTGTTCCACTGGAAGGAGGAGTCGCAGCACGCCATCCTCGACGAGCTCGAGTGGCGGCGCGAGCACGCGCGCCTGACCGACGCCGAGCGCGACCTCGGCGTGACCGACCTGATCGACCTGGTCGGCGCCGTCGACGGCATCCTGCAGGTGCAGGCGGCGGCGGATGCGAACTACTTCCTGCTGCGCGCCGGCGGGACGTTCTCGAACGCGGAGCAGACCGCGATCCGCGACCTGGTGCTGCGCGCGTACCGCTGGCAGTACATCGTGAGCGGGGTCCAGGAACAGCGCTTCATGGACGTGCTGACCTCGCTCACCACGCCCGCGCAGATGGAGCGGATCGGCAACGCGCTGGCGCCGCTGCTCGCCCAGCAGTGATCCTCAGCCGGCGCGGGCCCGGAGAAAGAAACCAAGACGCGGATTCCGCGGATGACGGCGGATACGGCAAAAGACAATCTGCGTAGATCCGCGTCAATCCGCGTCCGGTTATTTGGCTTTTGGCCTGCGTCCTGACGCCGGTCTCCCTTCTCCGATGCGCCGGCCCCGGGCGCGGTGTAAATTGCCGACGCTCCGGGGCGATCCCCGGGCAGATCCGAGGAGGCAACACATCATGAGAAAAGTACATCTGGTCACCGCTGTCGCAATCGCGCTCGCTGCCGGCGCCGCGTATGGGCAGGAAGTCGAGGTTCGCATCGGTCACGTCGCCCCACTGTCGGGCGGGCAGGCGCACTACGGCAAGGACAACGAGCGCGGCGCGATCATGGCCATCGAGGACCTGAACGCCAAGAACATCTCGATCGGCGGCAAGAAGGTGAAATGGGTCCTGCTGAGCGAAGACGACGGCGCCGATCCGAAGCAAGGGACGACGGTCGCCCAGAAGCTGGTCGATGCCAAGGTGAACGGCGTCGTCGGTCACCTGAACTCCGGCACGACGATCCCCGCTTCGAAGATCTATTTCGACGCCGGCATCCCGCAGATCACGCCGTCGGCTACCAATCCGAAGTACACGCAACAGGGCTTCAAGACCGCGTTCCGCATCCTCGCCAACGACAACGCGCTCGGCGCGGCGACCGCCGAATACGCCACCAAGCAGATCAAGGCGAAGAAGGTCGCGGTGATCGACGATCGCACTGCCTACGGCCAGGGCGTCGCCGACATCTTCGAGAAGGTGGCGAAGCAAAACGGCGCCACGGTGGTGTCGCGCCAGTTCACGAACGACAAGGCAACCGACTTCAACGCGATCCTCACCGCGATCCGCGACCAGAAGCCCGAGGTCATCTTCTACGGCGGCATGGACGCGCAGGCCGGGCCGATGCTGCGCCAGATGAAGCAGCTCGGCATCAACGCCAACTTCATGGGCGGCGACGGCATCTGCACCGTCGAGCTTGCCAAGCTGGCCGGCGATGCCGCGAACGACAAGGTGTTCTGCGCCGAGGGCGGAAGTTCTCTCGACAAGATGCCGAAGGGCAAGGAGTTCAAGCAGCGCTTCGAGGCGAAGTTCCATGACCAGATCCAGGTCTATGCCCCGTACGTCTACGACGCGGTGATGGCGCTCGCCACCGCCATGCAGAAAGCCAACTCGGTCGAGCCGGCGAAGTACCTGCCCGAGCTCGCCAAGCTGCAGATGGACGGCGTGACGACCAGGGTGTCGTTCGATGCGACCGGCGAACTGAATAACGCCGCCACCACGCTGTACAACTACGCCGGCGGCAAGAAGACACCGGTCGCCGACTGAAGCCTCGTGTCACCCGGTCGTGGCGGCCGGATCGGCCTCTGTGCCCTCGCGCTTGTCTGGTGCGGGGGCGCCGAGGCCGACGAACGCCGCAACTTCTTCGACGATCCATTCATCCAGGTCAGCCACGGACTGCCGGCTTGTCCGGTGCCCGCCGGGCCGCAGTTCAGCGCCGCGGAAGCCAAGGCCGAAGAGCACGCCCGCTCGCAGCGCGGCGTGAGCTGCTACATGGCGGGCCGCTGCCGGCTGCCGAACGCGTATCTCTACGATCGCGAGATCGTCCCGCGCGTCGAGCGGGCGATTCACGCCGACAGCCGCTTCGAGCGCACCAGCATCTGGGCGTACGGCCAGCGCCGGTGGGTCTGGCTGCAGGGCTGCGTCAACTCCGAAGCCGAGTCGCAGGAACTGGAGCGACTGATCCGCAACATCGACGACGTCGAGGCCGTGATCAACGAGCTGTCGATCGGCGTCGGGGCGACGCCGCGGTACGAAGTGGCGCGGTGACCGGAAGCCCCGGCCGAAGGTGGGGCACTCCCACTTGTCTCATCCAGAGGTCCAGCGCCTGTTCGAGCGCCAGGGCTACGACTACGAAGCGAAGTTCTATCCGCACCCGGCCCGGCTGTGCCTGCAGGCCGAGGAACCGCGGCCGATGCGTTATTGCGGGACCACGGCGTCGGTGGTGATCAACTCGGCGTAGCTCAGCATCGGCAGCGGCGGCGGCAGGTTAAGGCGCTTCGCCGCCGGCATGCGGATCTGGTACGAGAAGCGCGGCAGGGTCTCGACCGGAATCGAACCGGGCGGCTGCCGGCCGACCAGGATCTGCTCCGCCTTGTGCGCCGTGAACTGGCCGACGGAGTAGTAGCGGCTGACCAGCCCCGTCAGCGCACCCGCCTGCATCAGCTGCTCGGTGGACGCGAACGTCGGCAGCCCGAGCTGCATCGCGGCCGGAATGATGGTGCCTTCGGCGAGCGTGCCGAGATACGTGTCCGGCGGCAGATACAGCCACTGCGCACCCGCGTCCTTCAACTCGTGCACGAGTTCGGCGGCGCCGTCGGGAACCGGCTTGCCGCTCGCATCGAGCTTGAACGACCGCTCGACGGTGCGAAAGCCGGTATCACGCCCGATGCGGCGGATCTCCTCGATGACCACGACCGAGTTGCGCTCGGTCGTCGTGTAGAGCACACCCAGCGTCTTGAAGGGACGATACGCGGCCATCGCGCGGATCTGCGCGTCGGTCGGGCCCACGTGCGTCACGCCGGTGACGTTGCGCCCGGGCGCCTTCTGGTCCTGCACGATCTTGGCCAGCGCCGGCGCGGCGACGAGCGTGAAGACGACCGGGATGTCCGTGATGTGCTGCCCCGGCACGACCGCGTCGTAGGGTCCGACCACGCCCAGCGTCACCGACGTGCCCCAGGTATAGATGAGATCGGGCTTGGTGGCGCGGATCTCGTCGAGGAAGGAGGCGAGCCGGGCCGGGTCGCGGTTCATGTCGCGAAACGTGATCTGCACCGGGATCTTGCGCGACATGAAGTAGTCGGCGAACCCCTTTTCGACGTCGGTCATGCCGCGGAACGTGATCGCGTAGATGCGGAAAGGGCCGGCCCCGGACTTGGACGCCGACGACGCCGCGCTCCGGGCCAGCCCGGGCACGGCGCCTGCCGCGGCGGCGGCGATCAGGCGGCGACGTGTCGTGGTGAATTGCATGGCGACCTCCGTCAAACGGGCGCCAGCGCCTGCGCGCTCTGGCGCCGGGTGGCGACGATGAACGCTGCGCCCGCCAGGGCGACGGCACAGCCGATGACAACGAAACTGCTGCGATAACCGACGCACAACACCAGCACCGCGGCGATGATCGGCCCGAGCGCGTTGCCCAGGCGCTCCAGCAGGCGGTAGACGCCGTAGACGATGCCGTCGCCCATGCGCGCGATCTCTGCCGGGCAGTGTTCGGCGACGAGCGCGCTCTGCGCCGAGATCGACAGCGACTGCCCGATCCCGACCAGCACCACCGCGGCAAACACCCACCCGACGCTCGCGCCTGCGAGCAGGAGGGCGCCGCCCAGCCCGGAAACGATGAGGCCGCCGCCGACGAGCCAACACATGCGCTCGCGCGTGACCGCGAGCGCGGCGGTGAGCGGCGCAACCACGACCATCACGGCACCGTAGGTCATCAGGATGCGGCCCGACATCGCCTGCGTGCTTTCGACCGTCAGCACGTAGAGCGGCACGAGGTAGAAGCACATCCCGGTGAGCAGGATTTTCGCCGGCATTGCCGCCAGGCCCGTCACCAGCATGAAGTTGCGGTTCGTGAGCAGCGCGCCGATCTCACCGAGGCTCGGCATTCGCATCGGCGGCCGGCTGTCCGTCGCCGGGCGGCTGTCGGGCAGGCCGCGCATCACCACCAGCGATGCCACGGCGAGCAACCCGGCGAGCGCGAACGTCGGCCGCATGCCGATGTTGTCGGCGAGGATCCCGCCGATCGACGGGCCGCACACGCCGGCAGCCATGATGGCGCCGACGAACACGGCGAAGCTGCTGGCGCGCTGGGTCGGCGGCGCATGGTCGAGCACGTAGGACTGGGCGGCGACGAAGACCATCCCGTAGCCGAGGCCGCACAACGAGCGCCAGCCCAGCAGGTCGAGAACGTTCACGGCGAGCGCGGACCCTAGGAACCCGACGGCGGCGACGGCGCCGCCGATCAGCATCGTGCGGCCGTGGCCGAGGCGCTCGCACCAGAGGCCGAAGAACGGCTGGCCGATCGCCACGATCAGCATGAAGAGGGCGATCGGCAGGCCGAGGACCAACTGCGGCGAGATGCCCGGCAACGGCACCAGGAGTTCGTGCACGTACGCCGGCAGGAACGAGCGCGTGAGTTCCTCGGCCAGGATGAAGACGAACAGCGGCGCGCGCACCTTCGCGAGCAGGCCCGGATCCGTCTCGGGCGGATCGCTCTCGCGGCCGAACTTGTAGCGCTGCGCGAGCGCGGTGACGCCCGCCTGGGCCTGGCTCAAGCCCGGGGCACGCTCGTGCGCCGGCACGCGCCGGCCATCCTCGACCGCCCGGGCGAGCACGGCGAAGGATTGATTGGTGCGCGCGAGCGTGGCGCGCAGCAGCTGCATCAGGGAGCCGAAGGCATGTTCGCCGCGAGCCTGGTACGGCGTGCGGAAGTCTCCTTCGGCGCCGCGCGCGAAGGTCTCGCCCAGCGTGCGCAGCGATGCATCGAGCTTCACCCCGGCGATGTAGTGCAGCAGCTCCAGCGTGAAGAACAGCGAGACCACCAGCACGACGATCACGTCGAGCAGCATGTCCAGCACCATGTTGCTGACGAAGCGCACGTCGATGCCGAGGTGCAGCAGCCCGAGCGGCTCGCCGGCAGCGACGATCGGCAGCGTGACCATGTACTGGCTGCCGAGGCGCACCGGGGGCGGAACCACGTTCGGCGTGCGCACCAGGGCAAGCGTGCGTGGCGCCAGCATGTATTCAGTGGCCCCCGACGGCGCTTTCATGCGCTCGTGCAGCACCTTGCCGTCCGTGTCGGTGATCGCCAGGTACGCGATCTCCGGGGCTTCCTCGCGCACCTCGTCGAAGCCCTCGGTGACGCCATACAGCTCGTGGAACGGAACACCCAGTTCGACCGCGCGCAGCACCAGGGAGCGGATCGACGCGCCGACCGAGACCACCTTCTTCGCCACCTCCGGCGCCAGCACACGTTCGAACGTGCGCTGCGACAGGTAGGCGTTGAGCGCCAGCGCCAGCATGACGGCCAGCGTGACGACGCCGGCCAGCCGCAGGTAGATGCCGCGCAGGTAGATCACGGCGATCTTCCGGCGTTACCGCGGTCGAGACCGGCGCGCAGTTCGGCGATCTGCGCCTCGGCGCGCCGCGTGGTTTCGATGAAGCGGCGCAGCGCGTTGCCGAACGGACCCTTCAGCGTGCGCGCCGAGGCACGCGCAGCCTCGCCCTGGCCCAGCCCGTGCGCGACGATCTGCAGGCTGCGCCCGAGCCTGTGCATCACCCACATGAGCGCAAGCGAGGAAAGCGTCGCCGCGACGGCGAAGATGGCCAGCGCCTGGATCACCAGTTCCATCGCCACGCTGTTGGCGGCGGCGCGCACGCGGTCCACCGAGTAGCGCAGCGCCAGGTAGCCGATCTTCAGGTCGAAGTTGTTCTTGAGCGAGATGCCGGCGGCGCCTTCATGGCCCTCTTCGGCGCGCCAGTCGGCGTCGCCGGCCGCGGCGGCGGCTTCGATCCAGGTCGGGGGCACCGGCAGCGCGGCACGCGACCGGTCGGTGCTGTAGAGCATGCGGCCCTCGGTATCGAAGATGTCGATGCCGAGGATCAGGTCGTCGGTCGCGCGCTCGCGGTCGAGCATCCCGGGCAAGGTGCCGATCTCGGCGAACTGCAGGCCGAGCGCCAGAGAGGACTGGATGCTGTTCTCCACCAGGCGCCCGGTGACGACCAGGCGATCGGTCAGGATGCGGTTGGCCGCGGCGCGGTACTTGAAGTAGTTCAGAAGCCCAGCCATGCCGACGGCGAAGCCGCAGACTATGACGGCCACGACGATCAAACGGCGTCTGGTTGATTGCATGGCAAATGCGTCCGGGTGACAGGGACCGCCTGGCGCGGGCAGTGCTCTGCTTTTCGGCAGCCTGAGGGCCTAACTTCAACCGCTTGCAGCGTCCGCCGATCCCCGAAAAAGCGCCCGGATACGCCTGCTAGCTGGGGCTGCAACCGGCCCGATCCGTCTCAAGTCGTCAGTCCGCCCGGTCGATATTTTGAGCAGCGGCCGCCCGCCGGTTCGTGCGCGCGCGCCTGTCGCATTCCCGGAACCAGGACGATGGATCAGTCGGCGTTTCAATTGCCCGATCTCGACGATGTGCAAGTGAAACCGCGCTTGCAGGTGCTGCCACGGCGCCACGGCGGCGCGGACAGCGCGCCGCCCGACGTCGCATGGGAGCCGCCGCTGCGCAGCCGCGCCCACGCGCTCGAGACCTGGAACGACTACATGGCGTTCGCCAGCCGCGTGGTCGGCCGGTTCCACGGCCAGTTCCGCTTCGAGCGGTTCGACTACGTGCATCCTATGCGGCTGCAGCCCGGCACGCCCAAGCGCATGAAGCGGCCGTATGTCGCCAGCGTCGCCTACACCGACTGGGGACCCGCGGACGCGCCGGTCCTTCTGTGCTGCGGCGGCGTCGCCAACGTCGCCGCGCGCTTCCACTACCTCGCGAGCGATCTCTCCGACGACTGGCGCGTCGTCTGCATGGACTGGCTCGGGCGCGGCCGCTCGGCATGGCTTGCGTCCGAAGGCGACTACTCGCTCGCGACGTGCGCGGAGCAGCTGCGCCAGATGATCATGCACCTCGGCGGCCGCCCGGTGACATTGCTCGGCTCGTCGATGGGCGGCAGCGCCGCGATCGACCTGATCGCGCGCCATCCCAACCTCGTGCACCAGCTGATCCTCAACGACGTCGGGCCGCACATTCCGGCGCGGCGGCGCCAGCGGCGCGCCGAGACGATCGCGCGCCACTACGTGTTCCGCACGCCGGCCGAGCTCATGCGCCGCGTCGGCGCGGCGCAGAAGAACGACGGCCCGGTGGCGGAAGAGATCCGCTTCAGCCTGACGTTCAACCAGACCCGCTGGTCCGACGAGGAAGGCGGCCGCGTCTATCGCCACGACGTGCGCGCGATGCAGGCGTACCGGCGCAGCGCGCAGCGCAGCCTGCTGCAATGGGATGCCTGGCGCAACGTGCACTGCCGCGTGCTGTTGATCCACGGCATGCTGTCGGACGCGCTGCTGGACTCGACGATCCGCCGCATGAGCCAGCGCAAGCGCATCGCCGTGCTGTACATCCCGGACACCGGCCATACGCCGGTGCTCGCCGACCGCAACCAAATCGCGCACATCCGCCACTGGCTCGACGGCGACCTGCCCGACGGCGCCCGCGTGTCGGTGCTGCATGCCCAGCCGCGCGATCCGTATCCGGGCAACCCGATTTCGTTCGCGCCCGCCAGCGCGCTGCGATGAGGCGAGGATGAGCGGGGAACGACACGTGCTGCGCTTCGTCCGCCACGGTGCGACCCACGCCAACAGCGCCGGACTGCGTTGCGGCGGCGACCTCGACCTGCCTATGACCGCGCTCGGACACGAGCAGGCGCAACGGGTCGCCGAGCACGTCGCCCGGCTCGATCCGCCGGTCGGGCTGATCGTCACAAGCGACCTGCGGCGCACGCGAGAAACCGCGGATGCGATCGCGCGCCGGCTGCCCGCCGCCGAGGTGGTCGTCGAGCCGGCCTTCGCGGAGCGGCGGCTTGGGCGCTGGAACCTGCTGCCGGTCGGCGCCTCGCAACCCTGGTTCGAGTCGGGCCAGACGCCGCCCGACGGCGAGTCGGACGACGAATTCGTGGCCCGCATCACCCGCGCCGTGCAGGCGCTGCGGCCGGACCTGCCGCGCCGCCCGGTGCTCGTCGCAAGCAAGGGTGTCGCGCGCGTGCTCGGCAAGCTGACCGGGCACGACATCCGGCTCGAGCCGGAAAACGGCGATGTCCTCGAGTTCGATCTGTCGCCGCAGCCAGGGGTGGCTGCGGCTGGGAGCAATCCGTGAAGAGTCTCAAGCTCGTCGCACTGGTGGCGGTCGTGCTGGGCGCACTGGCCCTGGACGCGCACGCGCTGATGACGAACAGCGCGCTCGTCGGAACGACCGTTCTCGTCGTCCTCGCCGCGTTGCTCGGGCGCTGGATCGCGCAGCGAGCGGACGGCAGCTCCGCCGCACCTGCCGACGCCTCGAATGCCTCCGCGGCAGAAGCCGCCGCGTCGCAACTGATCGATCCCGCGAGCGTGATGGTCGCGCACCTGGACCGGAGCGGTTCGTGCACCTGGATGAGCCGTGCCCTGGCCCAGCGCCTCGGCGCGACACCTGCCGACCTGATCGGCCAGCCGCTGGCCGAAGCGTTCGGCCCGCTGCAGGCCGATGCGATCACCGCCGCCATCGAGTTCGCCCGCCAGGGCTACGTGCAGCGCCTCAGCGTGAATCTTCTCGACGGCGACGAGCGGCGCGTCCTCGCCCTCGAACTGGCGCCGCACAGCGATGCCGCGCAACAAGCGGACGGATTCTTCCTCGCCGCGGTCGACGCCACCGCGCAGCAGAAGGTGCTCGACGAGGCGAGCCGCGGCGAACGGCGACTGCGGATCATCATGGACCAGATCCCGGTCACGGTGAGCTACATCGATGCGGCGTTCCGCTATCGCTACATCAACCGCGCGCAGGAGCAATGGCTCGGCAAGCCGGCGGCGGAAGTGGTCGGCCGCGAGGTGCGCGAAGTCGCCGGCGAAGCGGTGTGGGCCGACGTGCAGCCGCGCCTCGCCGCGGCGCTGCGCGGCCAGCAGGTGCCCCTCGAGCGCCAGCGGTTCGACCGCCAGGGCAACCCGGTCTGGCACTCGGGCCGGCACGTGCCCGACATCACGGACGACGGTACCGTGGTCGGCGTCTACACGGTCTTCTTCGACATCACGCAGCGCGCGCTGGCCGAGGAGCGGCTGCGCCAGCGCGAACAGGAGCTGCGCGCGGCCAAGGAGGCGGCGGAAAACGCGAGCCGCGCCAAGTCCGAGTTCCTCGCCAAGATGAGCCACGAGATCCGCACGCCGATGAACGGCGTGCTCGGGCTGGCCGAACTGCTGCTCGAGACGCCGCTCGATGCCCAGCAGCGTCCCTTCGTCGAGACCGTGCGCACCTCCGGCGAGTCGCTGCTCGCGATCATCAACGACATCCTCGACTTCTCGAAGATCGAGGTCGGCAAGATGGAGACCGAGCAGCTCGACTTCTGCCTCTACCAGGCGGTCGAGGACGTGGTCCAGCTGCTCGCGCCGCGCGCGCACGCCAAGGAGCTCGAGCTTGCGTGCCGCATCGACGATCGCCTGCCGAGCGCGGTGTGCGGCGACCCGTACCGCCTGCGCCAGGTACTGACGAACCTGATCGCCAACGCGGTGAAGTTCACCGACAACGGCGAAGTGCTGGTCGACGTGCAGCGCGTGGACGACAAGACGATGCGCTTCGCCGTGCATGACACCGGCGTCGGCATCCCGGAGGATGCGCGCGAGCGCCTGTTCCTGCCGTTCGAGCAGGCCGACGGCTCGACCACGCGCCGCTTCGGCGGCACGGGACTCGGCCTGGCGATCAGTCGCAGCCTGGTGCTGCTGATGGGCGGCGAGATCGGCGTCGACAGCACGATCGGCGCGGGCTCGACGTTCTGGTTCACCCTGCCGCTCACGCCGGCGACCAGCCTTCCCCCGGTGCCCACGCCGGCCGGGCTGACGGGCCGGCGCGTGCTCGTGGTCGACGACAACGTGACCAACCGCGAGATCCTGGTCCACCACGTGGAGGCCGGCGGCATGCGCGTCGCCAGCGCGGTGGACGGCATCGACGGCCTGCAGCAGTTGCGGCGCGCCGTGCGCGACGGCGAGCGCTTCGAGATGGCGATCGTCGACATGAAGATGCCGGGCATGGATGGCATCGAACTCGCCGCGGCGTTGCGCGACGATCCGCTGCTGGCGGACGTGCGCATCGTGCTCGTGACCTCGCTGCATTCGTCCGATGAGCTGCGGCGCGCGCGCCAGGCGGGCATCAAGGCCTATCTCTCCAAGCCGGTGCGGCGCGCCGAACTGTTCCGCGCGATGGCGCAGGCGATCGGCGCAGCGGCGACCGAGGCGCCGGCGCGGCCGACGCAGACGCTGCCGCGCTTCCGCGCCCGCGTTCTGCTGGCCGAGGACAACGGCGTCAACCAGGTCGTCGCGCGTCACATGCTCAACGCGCTCGGCTGCGAATTCCGCATCGTGCCCAACGGCAGCGAGGCGCTCGAAGCCGTGCGCGAAGGCGACTATGACCTCGTGCTGATGGATTGCCAGATGCCGGTCATGGACGGCATGGCGGCGACGCGCGCGATCCGCGAATGGGAAGCGGCGGCGGCGACCGAAGCCGGCGCACGCCACGTGCCGGTGGTGGCGCTCACCGCCAACGCGCTGATGGGCGACGCCGAGGCCTGCCTGGCCGCGGGCATGGACGCCCACCTCGCCAAGCCCTATACCCGCAAGCAGCTCGCCACCGTGCTGACTCAATGGCTGCCGGCCGACCGCATCGAGCAGGTGAGCGTCGAGGCGGTGGCCGGCGTCTTCGAGCCCACCGCCGGCGAGGCGCAGGATCCGGTGCTCGATACGGCCGCGCTCGCGAATGTCCGCGCGGTCGACGGCGACGGGGCGGTGCTGGCGGAGGTGATCGACATCTACCTCGCCGACGCGCCCGAGCAGATGCAATCGCTGCGCAACGCGCTCGAGGGTGGGCGCCTCGGCGACCTCGGGCGGAGCGCCCACGCGCTGAAGTCGGCAAGCCTGAATGTCGGTGCGAAGAGCCTGTGCGAACTCTGCAGCCGTCTCGAGCGCCAGGCCCGGGCAGGACAAAGCGCCGGCACCGCCGAACTGGTCGCCGGCATCGAGTCCTTGATGGCGCATGTCTGCAACGCCCTGCGCACCGAGCTGGCGAGCCTCCCGGCGCGCGCCGACACGCGGTCCGCGGCCGGACCGATGCAGGCATTGAACGGCGCGCCGGCGTGAGACCGGGCCCGAGGATGCACTCATGAATCACGCGGGCGCGCGCATTCTGGTCGTCGACGACGACTCCGGCGGTCGCCGTCTAACGCGCGCGATCCTCGCCAAGGCCGGGTTCCGTGTCACCGAGGCCGGCGACGGCAAGGCCGCGCTGGAGGTGATGCGGGCCGCCCTGCCCGACCTCGTGCTGATGGACGTCGGCATGCCGATCATGGACGGCTTCGAGGCGTGCGCCGGATTGCGCCAGCTCGCCGGCGGCGACCGGGTGCCCGTGATCATGATGACCGGCCTGGACGACACCGAGTCGATCGAACGCGCCTTCGAGGTCGGCGCCACCGACTTCGTCACCAAGCCGATCAACTGGGCCGTGCTGCCGCATCGCGTGCGCTACATGCTGCGCGCCAGCGCGGCCATCAACGACCTGCAGCAGAACGAACGGCGGCTCTCCAACGCGCAACGCATCGGCGAGATGGGCGATTGGGAATGGAGCCTGCGCGACGACGCGGTGAGCGCTTCGTCGCAGGCGTGGCGCATCTTCGGTCACGAACGTGCGGCCGCCGCGGCAGCCGGCGCCGCGTTCTTCGTCACCGTGCACGAAGAGGACCGCGAGCGCTGGCGCCAGGCGATCGAACGCGTCACGCGCAGCGCTGCCGCGTTCGCGATCGAACTGCGCATCGTGCGTCCCGGCGGCGGGCTGTGCCACGTGCACCAGCAGGTCGAGGTGCTCGAAACCGGCGCCGACGGCGGCGCGATCCGGCTGGCCGGCGCGGTACACGACATCACCCGCCGCAAGGACGCCGAAGAGCAGATCCGCCGCCTGGCGTACTACGACGCTCTGACGGGCCTGCCCAACCGCCTGCTGTTCACCGAGCAGCTGTCGCGCGCGCTGGCGCAAGCCGAGCGCAACGGGCGCCGGCTGGCGACGATGTTCGTCGATCTCGACAACTTCAAGCGGGTCAACGACACGCTCGGCCATCGCGCCGGCGATCAGTTGCTGCGCCAGGCGAGCGCGCGCCTCTCGGCCGTGCTGCGCGCCAACGATTCCGTCGCGCGCGGCGCGCCGGGTACGAACGACAGCAGCATCGCGCGGCTCGGCGGCGACGAGTTCATCGTCCTGCTCACCGACGTGACGCAGGCGCAGGATGCCGCCCGTGCCGCCCACCGCCTGGTCGCGACGCTGGCGGAGCCGTTCACGATCGAAGGCACGGAGATCTTCTGCGGCGGCAGCGTCGGCGTCTCGATCTTTCCCGACGACGGCTGCGACGTCGACACTCTGCTGATGAACGCCGACACCGCGATGTACCGCGCCAAGGCGCGCGGCCGCGGCGCCTACCAGCTGTACGACCGGGCGATGAACGAGAGCGCGCTCGATCACCTGCGCATGGAAACGCGCCTGCGGCGGGCAATCGAGCGCAACGAGTTCGTCCTGCACTACCAGCCGCGTATCGACGTGGCAACCGGCCGCATCGTCGGCACCGAAGCGCTGATCCGCTGGCAGCATCCGGAGCGCGGGCTACTTCTGCCCGCGGATTTCATCCCGCTCGTCGAGCAGGCCGGCCTGGTGATCCAGATCGGCGAGTGGGCGATCGAGGCGGCCTGCGCGCAGACCGAGGTCTGGCAAAAGATGGGACTGCAGACCGTGCCGGTGGCGGTCAATCTCGCCTCCACGCACCTGCGTGAGCGGGGCTTGCCGACGCTGATCGCGCTGGCGCTCGAACGGCACGGCGTGCCTGCGCGCTGCCTGGAGATCGAGGTGACCGAGTCGATCCTGCTCGCCGATCCGGAGCTGGCGGTGCATATCGCGCAGCAGCTGAGCGAGATGGGGATCCAGCTGTCGATCGATGACTTCGGCACCGGCTATTCGTCCATGGGCTACCTGAAGCGGCTGCCCCTTGCCGCGCTGAAGATCGATCGCTCGTTCGTGCGCGACATCGATTCCGATCCCGAGGACGAGGCGATCGTCAGTGCGATCATCGCGCTCGCGCGCAGCCTGAGACTGCGGGTCGTCGCCGAAGGCGTCGAGACGCCGTCGCAGCTCGCGCTGCTGCAGACGATGCGCTGCGACGAATACCAGGGCTTCTTCAACTCCCGCCCGCTCGAGGCGCAGGATTTCGCCAAGCTTCTCGGCGAACGCGAGCGGCAGGCGGCGGTGTTGGTCTGAGCGCCGCCTCGCAGCGGCGCTGCTCGCTACGCGATCGCGTCTTTCCGGTCCGCGTCGTCACAGAAACCGTCCAGCCAGGCGCGCAACTCGGCGAGACCGCCGGTATCGATCGTGTAGAGCCTGCGTGCGCCGTCGGGCGCATCGATCACCAGGCCGGCGTCCTTGAGCACCTCGAGATGCTGCGAAACCGCCGGACGGCTGACCGGCAGGCCGGCCACGATGTCGCCAACCGACACCGGCCCGTAGCGCAGGCGCTCGAGCATCGCACGCCGGGTCGGATCGGACATCGCAGCAAGCACGTTGTCGTAAGCCACGGCTAGCGGCAACTTATAGCTTACGGTGTGGCAAGCCTTTGCCGAGGGCTGAGGCCCGAGCACCCGGCCGCTCAGCGACCTGCGAGCAGCGCATCGATCACGGTCAACGCCTGTCTCGCGTAACCGCCGCCGAAGAGCAATGCATGGTTGAGCAGTTGATGGAGCTGGTAGAGCTTGCGTCGCCGGACATACCCCTCGGAAACGGGGGCGGCCGCGCGATAGGCCGGCCAGAAACCGGCGGGCGGGCCGCCGAACAACTCCATCATCGCGAGTTCGGCTTCGGCATCGGAGATCGAAACCGCGGGGTCGTAGATCACGGGCGCGCCGTCGCGCAGGCATCCCCAGTTGCCGCTCCACAGATCGCCGTGGATGAGACAAGGCCGCGGCTCGTGACCGTCGTCGAAGAGTTCGGGAAGCGCCTCGACGACGCGGCCGACCGCGACGACCAGCTCCGGTGCACTGCCCTGCGTCGAGAGCATCGCGGCCATTGCGCCCAGACGCTCCGTCGCGAAGAACGCGAGCCAGCCCTCGAGGCCGGCTTGCGCGCTCCATCGGTTGCGCTGAGGCGTTGCGCCCAGCCAGTTGTCGCACCGCCAGCCGAAGCGGCCTTCGCCCGCGGCCGCGGCGGCGAGGTGCAGGGCGGCGAGCTGCCGTCCGAACCGCTCGCCGAAGTCCCGCACCGGGTGCGAGGCGAGGTCGAGCCACTCCATCGCGAGCACGACGACGTCGAGGGGCGCATCGACCCAGCAGCCGACGACGTGCGGGGTGCGGATGCATCGCGCCGCTTCGAGCGCCGCCAAGCCATCTGCCTCCGCCTGGAGAACGGCGGCTTGCGCACCCGGCGCGGACTTGAGGAACAACGTGTCGTGCGATGCCGCACGACCCGCGGGTTGCGCACGCCACGTGGGGCAGAATGCGCTGGCACCCTGCGGAAGCACCGTCCAGCCGCCGCCGAGCCGTGTCGACAAAACGTGTTCGACCGCCCGCTCCGTCGAATCAGGCACGCGTCGATTCAGTGCGGTCCTCGCACGAATGAAGCCGCAGTCCCACTGCGCGGGAGCACGGTCACCGTCACCACAACCTGCCCGATGGCCGAGAGTCTTGGACCCGGGTTCGTCGCGACCTCGTTCGTCGTAGCGCCATGGTCGGTGGCAGGTTTCAGGCGAGAAACTTCCGTTGCAACGCCGCCGCGCCGGCAGGGGTGAACGTCACGACGCGCGAACCCTTGAGTCGCCTGGCCCAGCCCAGCGCGAACAAACGCGCGAGGATCTGCGCGCCCACGGCGCCGCCGAGATGGTGCCTGCGTGCGCTCCAGTCCAGGCACGTGCGGCACAAGCGGCGCCGCTGCACCGCGAGGGCGTCGATGTCGATGCCGAACGAGCGGAAGAAGTCCGCCCCGGCCGGCGTGAGTTCGAGCGCGTCCTCGTGCCGGCGCACGAGCTTGCGCTTGAGCAGCGCGTCGAAGACGCGCACGCCGTGCTCGCCGGCAAGATGGTCGTAGCAGACGCGCGCGCTGCGCAGCGCCGGCTCGCGCGGGCTGCTGCGCACGCGCACCGCACCGGAGCGGAACGCCACCCCCATCAGGCTCTCAAGCAGGTGCGCGACGTCGTCGTCCGCGAGGCGGAAGTAGCGGTGCCGGCCCTGCGCCTGCAGCGCCACGAGCCGCGCCTCGAGCAGCTTGGCGAGGTGCGCGCTGGCGGTCTGCTTGGTGACGTCGGCCGCCGTGGCGAGTTCGGTCGCCGTGAGCGCCTGCCCGCCCATCAGCACGCCGAGCATCTCCGCGCGCGCCGGTTCGCCGATCAGGCCGGCGGCGCGGGCGATGTTGGGGCCGTCTCGCATGGTTCGATCGTAGGCGAACCGTGGGAGCCGGCGCAAGGGGCTGCGGCCATGGTTCGTTCCCGACCGAACCATCAAGCGCGAAGCACGGCCTAGCGTGCGCACTTTGCGAGGCAACGATGACTGTCACCGTCTTCATCCGCTACCAGATCGATCCGTTCCAGCGCGCCGCCTTCGCCGAATACGCGGAGAACTGGGGCCGCATCATCCCGCGCTGCGGCGGCAGTCTGGTCGGCTACTTCTTGCCGCAGGAGGGCACCAACGACATCGCCTGGGGGCTGATCTCCTTTGCCGGCTTGGCCGACTACGAGGCGTATCGCGCGCGGCTGCAGGCCGACCCGGAGGGGCGCGCGAATTTCGCGTTCGCGCAGGAGAAGCGGTTCATCGTGCGCGAAGAGCGCACGTTCCTCGCGGCGGTGGCGGCGACCCTGCACCGTCCGGCCGGTTGAGAGTGCGACAATCCTCCGCTCGCTCGGGGAGGAACGCTCTTGTTCGATCGGCTTCTGCTTACCGGCGCCGCGGGTGGACTGGGTCGCGTGCTGCGGCCGCGCCTCGGCGCGCTCGCGCGCTCGCTGCGCCTTTCCGACCTCGCCACGGCGCCGGAGCTTGCGGCCGGCGAGGAATGGATGCGGGTCGATCTGGCCGACGGCGCGGCGGTGCACGAGCTGCTGCGCGATGTCGATGCGGTCGTGCACCTCGGCGCGGTGTCCGTGGAGGCGCCTTTCGAGCCGATCATGCAGGCGAACATCCTCGGCGTGTTCCACCTCTACGAGGCGGCGCGGCGGCACGGCGTGCGCCGCATCGTCTTCGCGAGCTCGAACCATGTCACCGGCTTCTATCGCCAGGGCGAGCGCATCGACGCCAACGCGCCGCTGCGGCCCGACGGCTATTACGGCGTGAGCAAGGCGTTCGGCGAACAGCTGTCGCGCTTCTATTTCGATCGTTACGGCATCGAAACCGTCTGCCTGCGCATCGGCTCGGCGTTCCCGCAGGCGCGCGAGCGGCGTTCGCTGGTCATCTGGCTGTCGTACGACGACCTGTTCGAACTGGTCCGCTGTGCGCTCGTCGCGCCGGACGTCGGCCACACCATCGTCTATGGCGCTTCGGCCAACCGCGACTCGTGGTGGGACAACGCGCAAGCCGCGCACCTGCACTGGCAGCCGCGCGATTCCTCGGAGCAGTTTCGCGCCCGCATCGAGGCGCAGCCGGCGTTGCCCGCCGACGATCCGGCAGCGATCTATCAGGGCGGCGTCTTCGTCAAGGCCGGTCCCTATCCCGCCTCCTGGACCGGGCAGCCATGAAGCTGGTCGCGCAACCGGTCGCCGACACGCGCTGTTCGGTCGGCGAAAGCCCGGTCTGGGACCGCCGCGAGCAGCGCCTGTACTGGGTGGACATCAACGCCGCCACGATCCTGCGGCTCGAGCCGGATGGCTCGGTGCAGAGCTGGAAGATGCCGGAGAAGGTCGGCTGCATCGCCCCGCACGCGGGCGGCGGCTGGATCGCAGCCATGCAGTCCACGGTGCGCCGCGTGCACTTGCGCGAGAACGGCGCCGTCGACGACGAGGTGCTCGCACGCGTGCAGCACACCACCAGCCCGATGCGCTTCAACGACGGTCGTTGCGATCGCCAGGGTCGCTTCTGGGTCGGCACGATGTTCGAGGACACGCAGGCGGGCAACGCCGCCGGTCGCCTGTATCGATTCACGGGCAAGGCGGGCTTGCAGTACGCGGGGATCGACGCGCTGGTCGTTCCCAACGGCATCGCCTATTCACCCGACGGCCGCACGATGTATCTGTCCGACACGTGGCGCGGCACGCGCCTCATCTGGGCGTTCGACTACGACACGGCAACGGGCACGCCGGGCAACCGGCGCGTGTTCGTCGACATGCACGCGCATGTCGGACGGCCCGACGGCGCGGCCGTCGACGTAGACGGTTGCTATTGGAGCTGTGCCGGCGACGGCGGCTGCGTACTGCGCTTCGACCCGTCGGGGCGCCTGATCGGGCGGGTCGACCTGCCAGTCAGGAAGCCGGCCATGGCCGCCTTCGGCGGGCCGGAGCTCGACACGCTGTACATCACGTCGATCCGCCCGCAGGGCGTCGATCTCTCCGACCAGCCACTCGCAGGCGGACTGTTCGCCGTCCGGCCCGGCGTCACGGGATTGCCGGAGCCGGCATTCGATCCCGGCGCGTAGCGCACGCGCGCCGGAGCTCGAGGAGCGCTACTTCTTCTTGTAGCTGAACTTCTGGCCGCCGATGGTGGCTTCGTACATCAGGCCACCCTTGGCGACCGTGAAGACCGCCATGCCCTTCTGGTAGCTGCCGACGACCTTTGCGTTCTCGGTGCCGACGTTCTTGCTGGCCCCGGTGCCGCCCGTGCCGGCCTGCGCCCCGGCGGCGGCGGTGATCGCCACCGCGGTGGCCTGCGCGCCGAACTCGAACTCGCCGGTAGTGAATTCGTCGAGCGCCCGCTTGTCCTCGAAGAAGATGATCTGGCTGAAGGCCTGGCCGCCGAGCTGCGCGCCGACGGTGATCTGAGTCATCGAGGCGTCGCCGATGTAGTTGCCTTTTTCGTAGACGCGGCCGGTGCCATGCGCCCCGCCGATACCCACGCCGCCCTTGCCGATGGTCGGGAACACCGCGTAGCCGTAACAGTTGGCGAAGAATGCCTTGCTTTCGCTGGCCTTCTTGAACACGTTGACCGTGTCCGTGTAGTCATCCGCGCGCGCCGGCGTCAACGCGGTGGCCAGGACGAGGGGCAGCAACAACGCAAAAAGTCGCTTCAAGGTCATCGTCTTCTCCTTTCTGAATGCAACGGACTGGGAAACAGCAAGAGTGTAAGGCCCGGCCGTCGCCATCCTGCCGCTGCATGGATCAGGTGTGCGCAAGATCAAACGCAACTCAATTTCGGGTCTCGACGCCGCGATTGCGGCGTTCGCATGAGGCCCCGGAGGTCAGGTTTGTACCGGTGCCTTGCGCCCGCGCGCGCGTGCCCTGGCAGGCGGCGTTGTCGGCTCCTTCGAGCCGGTGTCCATGGGCAATCCGAGCTCCCGCATCAGCATTTCGATCCCTACCTCGAACGTCTTCTCGTGTTCGGAAGGGGCGAACCAGCGCCCGGCGGCGGCGATGGCCGGATGTTCGCGCACGACCCAGTCGTGCGAAACGGGCTCCTGGGCCGACGGTCCGCGCCCGTAACCCATCGCTTCGTCGAGGGCCGCGCCGTTGAGGTAGTAGCCGGCGACGCGGAACAGGCGCGTGGCGCGTTCCGGATCGTCCGGACAGGCCTCGTTGAAGAGGCGCATCACCCGGTCGATGAATTCGATGCCGGCCTTCATGTTCATCCGGTGCACGGCCAAATGAGGGAAGAAGCCCGGATAGCGCAGCGCGACGCGCCGGTAGGACCGCATCGTGCTGCGCAGCCGGTCGCCGACCGGCATCGAGTCGGGCGGGAACTCGATCTGGCCGATCACGTATTCCACCATCGCGTCGAGCACGTGCGCCTTGCTCGGGAAGTGGTGATAAAGGCTCATCGCCTGCACGCCGAGCGCCTCGCCGAGCTTGCGCGTGCTGAAGCCGGCGAGCCCGTCGCGCTCGATCTGCACCAGCGCCTCGGCGACGATGCGCTCGCGCGACAGCGGCAGGCGTGCCGGCAGCGCGCGACCGGATTTGGCCTTTGGTCCGATTTTCATGCCCGACCCGCTTGCAATCTTACACCGTAAGAATATAGTCCGGACACGTCCTTACGGTGTAAGGTCAGTGGCGGCGCGTAAGGGCGGACGGTGTCGGGCGACTCAACGGCCCAGGCATGGTCATCGTCAGAGCGCTGTCATCCCGACCGAAGCGAAGGATCTCGGCCGTGCCGGCGACGAGATTGTTCGCTCCGCCCGGAACGACGAGGCAATCACACGGAGGAAGTCATGGATCTGGTCGATCTTTTTGGCTTGCTGGTGCCGGTCACCTGGCTGGTGTTGTTCGTGCTCGAACGGATTTTCCCCGCGCGCAAGTTCCCGCCGATCCGCGGGTGGGCGTGGATCGGGGTCGGTGCCCTGCTGCTGCTGGGCACGGTGCAGACGGTGGTGCCGCTGCTGATTCCGGCGCAGTGGCTGGAATCGCACCGGCTGCTCGACGGCGGGCAGTTCGGCGTGGCCGGCGGCATCTTCGGCGGCGGACTGGCGGCGACGCTGGTCTCGGCGCTGCTGCATCGCTCGTTTCACCGCGTGCCGCTGCTGTGGCGCACCGTGCATCAGATCCACCACGCGCCGCAGCGCGTCGACATTGCCGGCTCGGCGGTGTTTCATGTCACCGAAATGCTGATCTACTCAGGCGCGAGCATCCTGCTCCTCACCGTCGTGCTCGGCCTCGATCCGGTCGCCGCCGCCGCGGTGGGGTACTACCAGGCCTTTCTCGGCATCTTCGAGCATGCCAACCTCCGCACGCCGCAATGGCTGGGCTACGTCCTGCAGCGGCCGGAGTCGCACTGCGTGCATCACCGGCGCGGCTATCACACGTACAACTTCAGCGACTTCCCGCTGTGGGACATCCTGATGGGCAGCTTCCGCAACCCGCGCGAATTCCGCGGTGACGTCGGCTTCGACGAGCCGGCCGACGGCCGCGTGGGCGCGATGCTCGCCTTCCGCGACGTCAACGAAGCCCTCTACGGCAAGGACAGCCGCGGCATGCGCCCCGTCAACGTCGCGCCGCAAGTCTCACGCGGCGCGATGCGCCAGGCATCCTGATTCAGAGGCGGCCGGCTCACTCGTACAACAGGACCTGCGGCACGTAGGCCCCGCCGGCGCCCGTTCCTCCGACCACGAGAATGCGGCCGTCCTCAAGCCGGCTCGCGGTGTGCCACGCGCGGGCGCCGGGCATCGCGGCCAGCGGGCCGCCGCCCTGCCCGGGGCGATACGCTTCGCCGCTCGGCGTCGGTTGCCCCAGGTCCGTTTCCCCGCCGAGCAGCAGGACACGATCGTCCGGAAGCGCGACCGATTGAACCAGCGTCCGGGCACGTGCCATCGGTGCGACGCTGCCGATGTGGTTGGTGCCGGGATCGAAGCGCAGCGCGCTCGCCAGCAGGACCGTTCCGCCGCCGGCTGCGTCCGCCTCGCCGCCGACGATCAGCACGCTGCCGTCGGCGAGCCGGTGCGCGGCATGCAGGCGCCGCGCGTCGTTGGTCTCCGAATCGACCGGCGCGAAGCGTTCGGCCTGCGGATCGAAGATCTCGGCGAACCGGTAGGGCGATCCATCCGACCATCCGCCGGCGATGAGCACCTTGCCGTCGGCAAGCAAGGTGGACGTGTGGCGTGTCCGCACGTGCGCCATGCGCTCCGCCACCAGATGCCAGGTGTTCGTCTGCGGGTCCCAGATCTCCACCGTGCTGCGCCCGATGCCGCCGCTCACCAGCACACGACCGTCGGCGAGCAGCGTCGTGGCGTGCCACCCGCGCGGTTGCATGAGCTCGCCGCCGTGCGACACGGCACCGGTACGCTCGTCGATCAGGTCGGCGACGTTGCCGATCTGCAGGCTGCTCGCTCCGCCCAGCACCAGCACGCGGCCATCCGGCAGGCGGGTTGCGGTATGGCCGCTGCGTCCGGTACGCATCGAGCCGATGCGCGTGAAAAGGCGAGTCGCCGGATCGAAGCGATCGATCGACTCCGACAGCGTGGCAAGACCGCGCGAGCCGCCGATGACGAGGACCGAGCCATCCGCAGCGGTCACCGCTGCGTGTTCGGATGCGATGAACGGCGCCGGCAGCGCGACGTAGCGATCGCGAAACGCCACCGGCAGCGCGAGCTCGCGCGCCGTGCTGCGGCCGGCGCTCTCGACCACCAGCCGGTACGTGACGGCGCGGTCGAGCGCCCGCGTCTCGACGTGCGTGCCGCTCGCGACCGGCCCGACGCCCGGTTCGATGCGGCCGGCGCGGCCGCTGTAGGCGACGGTCAGCGTCGCCTTCTCGCCGACGAAATACTGCGTGCGGTCGGCGCTGAACCGGGTGATGACGGGCGCCCCGTCGGCGGGTGCATCGGAACCCTCTCCGCCGCAGGACACGAAGAGGAAACAGAGGACCAGCGTCAAAGTCGCACGGGTTGCATGCAGGAAGGTCAACGGCATGGCGGAGCTCCAAAAAAAACGCCGCATGCTACGCACGCCGTCCTCTCGGCGAAAGATCGATTTCCCCTAATAGCTTTTCGAAGGACTCGTTCGATCGAGATCCGCCAGCTGCGCTTCATCGTCGCGGTCACGCAGGAGCCCGCCCGGGTCCCGCCGTGCGCGACATCCTGCTGAAGTCGATGCGAGCGCCGCCCGGCCTGATTCGCCGCCGCGGAACCGGGATCACGCGGTGCCGCGCGGGCGCGCCGCCTGCCGCTCCTCCCAGGCGCGCAACGTCGCTTCGTATCGCTCGCGCTCCACCTCGTACAGATCGAAGATGCAAGGCGTGCAGCCCTGGCCACAACATGCTTCCAGGTCCGGCTGCGGCGGTGCGACAGGGCGCGGATCGTCGTCGGTTTGCGATTCGCCCATGACAGCATGTTATCCGTCCCGCGCCCGGAGCCACGGGACTACACTGGGCCGACGCGAACGAAGCGTTACGCGGATCGCGTGCGAACACAAGGTGAACGCAACCGCCCCTTCCCGCTGCGGCCGCTGGCTGCGCACGGCGTTTTGCCTCGCCGCGCTTCTCCCTGTGTCATTGGTCTGTCTGGGTAGTGCGCAGGAAGCGGCATCAGACAAGCCCACCGTGCTCGTGCTGCGCATCGACGGAATGATCGCGCCGGCCACCGCCGATTTCGTGCACCGCGGCCTCGAGCGCGCGCGCAACGCCGGCGCGCGCCTGGTGATCCTCGAGATGGATACGCCCGGCGGCCTGGACACGTCGATGCGCGCGATCATCAAGGACATCCTCGCGGCGCCGATGCCGGTCGCCACCTACGTCGCGCCCGACGGTGCCCGCGCGGCGAGCGCGGGAACGTACATTCTCTACGCCAGCCATATCGCGGCGATGGCACCGGCGACCAATCTCGGCGCCGCCACGCCGGTGGCGATCGGCGGCGGCGGAGCGGTGCCCGGCACGCCGGCGAAGAAGGACGAGACGGCCAAGGAGCCGCCCAAGGACACGATGAGCGAGAAGGCGATCAACGATGCGGTCGCTTACATCCGCTCGCTTGCCCAGCTGCGCGGCCGCAACCTGGACTTCGCGGAACGCGCCGTGCGCGAAGCGCGCAGCATGTCGGCCGCCGATGCCCTCGCGGCGGGTGTCATCGACCTGATCGCGAACAACGTCGACGACCTGCTCGCGAAGGTCAACGGGCGCGCGGTCAAGGTCGCGGCGGGAAACCTGAAGATCGACGTCACCGGCGCGACGGTCGAAACGGTCGCGCCCGACTGGCGCTATCGCACACTCGGCGTGCTGTCGAACCCGACCATCGCCGTCGCGTTGATGATGATCGGTATCTACGGCCTGTTCGTCGAGTTCACCAATCCCGGCTTCGGGCTGCCCGGCACGGCGGGCGCGATCTCGCTGCTGCTCGCGCTCTACGCATTCCACATGCTTTCGGTGAACTGGACCGGGGTGGCGCTGCTCCTGCTCGGGGCCGCCCTGATGATCGCCGAGGTGTTCATCGGCAGCTTCGGCGTGCTGGGCGTCGGCGGCATCGTCGCGTTCGTGGTGGGTGGGCTCATGCTGTTCGATCCCGAGGAGATCGGCTTCGGCGTGCCGCTGCCGCTGCTGCTCGGGCTGGCGCTGACCAGCGCGCTGGCGATCGTGGTCGTCGGCGGCATGGTGCTCAGGTCGCGCCGGCGCCCCGTGGTGAGCGGCCGCGAATTGCTGCTGGGAGCGGCGGGAACGGTGCTTGCAGTCGACGGCAACGAGACGTGGGCGCAGGTCGAAGGCGAGCGCTGGCTCGTGCGTGCCGATGGCGCGCTCGCGCCAGGCGACCGGGTGCGCGTCAAAGGCATGGACGGTCTCACCCTGCTGGTCGGCAAGGAGCCATGAGCGAGGAGTTTTCGATGTTCTACGGACTTCCGTTTGCACTTGCGGTGCTGGTGCTCTTCATCATCGGCATCGTTTTCGCCTCGATCCGCGTCCTGCGCGAGTACGAGCGCGGCGTCGTCTTCCTGCTCGGCCGCTTCTGGCGCGTCAAGGGGCCGGGTCTGATTCTCATCATCCCGGGCGTGCAGCAGATGGTGCGCGTCGACCTGCGCGTGGTGACGATGGACGTGCCGCCGCAGGACGTGATCTCGCGCGACAACGTCTCGGTCAAGGTGAACGCCGTGGTGTACTTCCGCGTGGTCGACCCGCAGAAAGCGATCATCCAGGTGGAAAAATTCCTGGTTGCCACCAGCCAGCTTGCGCAAACCACGCTGCGTTCGGTGCTGGGCAAGCACCAGCTCGACGAGATGCTGGCCGAGCGCGAGCGCCTGAACCTCGACATCCAGCGCATCCTCGATTCGCAGACCGACGCGTGGGGGATCAAGGTCACCAACGTCGAGATCAAACAGGTCGACCTGAACGACTCGATGGTGCGCGCGATCGCCCGCCAGGCCGAGGCCGAACGCGAGCGGCGCGCCAAGGTCATCCACGCCGAGGGCGAGAAGCAGGCGGCGGCGACGCTGCTCGAAGCGGCGCAGATGCTCGCGCGCCAGCCCGAGGCAATGCAACTGCGTTACCTGCAGACCATGACGCAGGTGGCGGGCGATCGCGGGTCGACCATCGTGCTTCCGCTGCCGCTCGACATGTTGAAATCGTTCGGGACCGGCGCCACCGGGCCGCGTAGCACCTGAGGGCCGAACATGCGCATCCTGCTGGCCATCGACGGCAGCGAACTGTCGCGCCACGCCGTCGACTACGTCATCAAGCACCGCGACACGCTTGCGCGCGGCGCCGAGATCACCTGCGTGTTCATCGATGCACCCCCGGTGCTGCGCGCCGTCGGCGCGTTCGGTGCCGATCCCGGCATGCCGCCGATTCCGCCGGTCGATCCGATGGAACTCGTCGCTCCGCACATGAAGGCGCTGCGGGACGCCGGGTTCGATCCGCCGCTCGAGGTCCGCGAAGGCGATCCGGGCGTCGAGATCGCGCAGGCGTCCTCAGAAGGCAACTACGACCTGATCGTGATGGGCACGCACGGGCGCCGGTTGCTCACGCGCGCCCTGCTCGGCTCGGTCGCCAACAAGGTGCTGCAGTCGGGGTCGGTACCGGTTCTCCTCGTCCGATAACCCCCTCGCCCTTGCAAGGAAAGGGCCGGCGAGAGGGTCACCGAGAATCACGCTGAGGCTCCGCTCGCCGTAGTGGACCGATGCGGCGCCGGGCGGCCGAGTCCGCGAACGCCGTTTCCCCGGCCGGGCGTCGCATCCTTGGAGTCGGCCACGCTCATTCGATCATTCCGATTCCGCGCGCCATCATGGCCGCCATCAGGATGAGCACGACCACGCCGGCAAGCTCAAGGTGCACGACGGCGCGCACCTTGCGCAACGCGCC
>Ga0335077_10001759_pt1 | contig 25762 bp, 24 predicted proteins | sample Lox_Sample_31_FD_207151 | JGI IMG/M metagenome (GOLD analysis project Ga0335077, IMG submission 207151) | Soil microbial communities from Loxahatchee National Wildlife Refuge, Florida, United States - Lox_Sample_3.1 | ecosystem: Environmental > Terrestrial > Soil > Wetlands | place: USA... | reverse complement strand
ACGAGGGGCCGGCAACCCTCAGGAGAGTTCATGGCGACCATCGTCTCCATCCGAGCGCTCGAGATCCTCGATTCCCGTGGAACGCCCACGGTGGAGGTGGAGGTCGGGCTAGAGGATGGAGGGGGGGCCGCGCAGCCGTTCCCGAGGGGCTCGGTTGGAAGGGCGGAGCCGCCCGCGCTGCGGCAGAGCTCGGGCCTGGAGCCGTCTACGCGGGGAGCGCCGGCTTTCGCCAGAGGAGGCCATGATCGTGCCACGGGTTGAGCCACTCATCGTCCGGATGGGGCCCGCTCCGGCATTGCAGCTCTCGCACCTGGTGCTCGACTTCAATGGCACGCTGGCCCGCGACGGAGAACTTCTACCCGGAGTCCAGCGGCGACTTGTCCGGCTCGCTCGCCGGCTTCAGGTGCACGTCCTGACCGCCGACACCTTCGGGAGCGCGATGGTGGCGCTCCGTGACCTACCGCTGAGCGTGCACACCGTGGAAACGGGGTCCGAGAAGCGGCTGTTCGTGACCGTCCGGCGACGGGTGGTGGCAGTGGGCAACGGACAGAACGATATCCCGATGATGCGCTCGGCTTCGCTGGGGATCGCCGTCCTCGGTCCGGAGGGCTTGTGCACCGAGCTCCTCCGCGTCGCGGATGTCGTCGTGACGAGCATCACCGATGCCCTGGATCTCTTGCTCGAGCCACGGCGGCTCACTGCAACCCTGAGGCCCTGATGAATTCTGCCCTTGCGCCAGCCGGGCTTCTCGGGCGCGCGATGCTTCTCGAGTCCCTCGAGCAGCAGCTCACCGAAGGGAACACGGTCCTTCTCTATGGCCCGGTGGGGGTCGGGAAGACGGCCCTGCTCCGCGAGGTGCGACGCCGGGCCCTGGCCTGCGGCCGTCCGTGCGGGTACGCCGATGCAACGGAGCACCTGTCGGACGTCACTCGGGCGCTCCTGCAGGCGTATCCAGGAAGAGGGACACCGAGGAGGCAGGCCCAGGTGCGAGGAATGCTCCGGCTGGCTGTGGAACGAGAACGAGGGACGTTGCTGCTGGATGGAGTCCGGGCGGCTGGCAACGCTCTCAAGGGGTTTCTCCGCTCCCTCCGTGGCACGGGACTGGGAATCGCTCTCGCTGCGGACGTGGAGAATGACCGGGATCATTCGTGGGTGCGGTCGCTACGTCTGGCATACCTCGAGGTGGCGGTTCCGCCCCTCGGCCGGAGACCGATGCGGGCGCTTCTCGAGCGGCAGCTCGACGCGTGCCATTTGCCGATGGACCTCCGAGGAGAGGACAGAGATCTACTGGTCGAGATCGCCGCGGGACGGCCAGGGATTCTCTCGGTGCTCGTGCACTCCCTGGCGGATCCTCGGTGCTGGCGCGATGGCCGGATTCGTGGCGAACGACTCCGGACAGAGAGCGCCATTGCCACGGCTGGGCACTACCTTCGTCCGAGCGCCCCCCCCTCCTCCGGGGGTGCGGGTTGAACGACAATCACCGCCGGGTCCTGACCGCGACCTTCGTTCAGCTCGACCAGCTGACCAGGGAAATCGAACGGGCGGCTTCATCGAGACACTCTCCATTCTCCGGAATTGCTCCGGATCTCCAGCCTGTGCAGCAGCAGGTGGTGAGCGACTACCTCGAACGGCTCCGGGAACGGTTGCTCGAGGCGTATCAGGGCCTGGGTCTCCAGCTCTCCAGGCCCCGAGTATCGGCGTCCTGGGCAATCCAGACTTCCCTGACCTTCGCCGAGATCACCATCGAGGAGACCTCTCCTTCGCGCCTTCGGGGCTACGGAGTCCTGAGCGAGGAAGATCAACGCCTCATTCAGCGAATCCAGGGCGATCTCGACCGAATCGTGCGCCGGCTCCACGCCTACGTTCTCGAAGGGCTCGGTCGAGATCTCGGCACCCGACTGAAGGACCTGGGGCGCGTGCCCGTCGATCTCGGGCGCGTGGCATTGCTGGAGCGAGTCATTCGCGAGCAGGGGCTGGTCGAGTTCCGTGGTTCGCTCGAGGCACTCATCGAGCGATTGGAAGCAAAGACGTTCGACATCGCCGTCTTCGGCAGAGTGAGCTCGGGCAAGTCCTCACTCCTGAACGCAGTCCTCCGCGCGGACGTTCTGCCGGTCGGGGTCACGCCCGTCACCTCGGTTCCGACCCGGATCGTCTGGGGGGAGGTGCCGAGGGCCGAGATTCATCTCGCGGAGCGGGACCCGCTGGAGGTGGGGCTCGAGCAGCTCGGAGACTACGTGTCGGAGCAGCGAAATCCGGACAACGTCAAGCGCGTCGTCCGGGTCGTCGCACACGTCCCCTCTGACAATCTGCGGGGTGATCTTGCACTGGTCGATACTCCTGGCCTTGGCTCCCTCGCCAGGGCCGGGGCTCGTGCCTCGTACGCCTACCTGCCCAGGTGCGACCTGGGGGTACTCCTGGTCGACGCAGCGAACGCCCCGGGGCGGGAGGACCTGGACATCGTGCGGTTGCTGTACGAGTCCGGGATTCCGGTCAAGGTTGCGCTGAGCAAGGTCGATCTGCTCTCCGCTTCCGACCGCGTGCGCGCCCGAGATTATCTCGTCGGGCAGCTTCGCTCCCAGCTAGGTGTCGACGTTTCGGTCGGACTGGTGAGCACGGTGGGTGTGGAGCGCCAGCTCTCCGGGGAGTGGTTTGACCGAGAGATTGCTCCGCTGGTTCCACAGGCCGGGGAGCTGGCGAGGAGCTCGGCGAGTCGGAAGTTGGCCGCACTCGACCAGAGCGTGGTGGCGACGTTGCGGGCCCGTCTCGCGGTGCGGGGAGGCGGGATGAATCCCGGCGGCGGTGACGCCCGGAGGCGGGCGGAGCAGCTCGCGCTCGATGCAGAGCAGCTGCTCCACGAGGCCGAGCGCAAGTGCGGGGCTCTTCTCCAGGCAGTCGAAGGAGCGACGCCCCACGTTCTCCAGCGTGCTGTCGCCGAACTGACCCGAATTCTGAAGGACTCTGCCGAACAAGTTTCGTCAGGAGACGTCGTCTCCGATGCGCTGGTGTCCGTGGCGGCCGAAGCGTCAGATCACGTCCGGACCTGGCTACTGGAGACGCGCGATCAACTGAATCAGCTGCTCCAGCAGATGTCTGCGGTCGTCCCCGGGTTCCCGGTCCGTCTCGAGGAGCTCCACGTCGATTTCCTCGGTCAACCCCACATTGTCGTGCCGACGGAGCTGGCCTCGCTGGAGCTGGACCCCCCGCGCTGGATCCGCCGCCTGCACGGATTGCTGGAGGGCAGGGTGCGACAGGCACTGACGGAGGCCGCAGCCCCTGCGGTGACGGACGCGCTCGTCAAGCTCGGGTCCAGGCTCCTGCCCTGGTCCAGGGCGGTGCTCAAGCGCTTGGCAGAGCAGTTCGGTGGTCAGGCCGAGCCGCTCCGTGCCCACGCCCGCGCTCTCGACGGCGGCGCGGAGGCAGGCGATGGCGCCGCGCTTCGAGCCGCACTCGATGCCCTCGGAGGCGGACAGGCCGCGGGTTCGCCACGCGGCGGTACGCACTAAGGACTCGTGGAATGTTCAGCCGTGGCCGGCCGTCTCGGCGAAGATTTTCCGGTAGAGGTCCCTGGCGTGACTGGTCGCGAGTGGAGCGCCCTCGACCAGCCGGAAGGTTCGGGTCCCGTCTGGATATCGCTCCGCGCGCAAGAAAAGGCACTGCTCGCGATTGCGCTCCTGGACAGTCCGAGCGAACGCGTGCAGGAAAGTGACGAAGACGACCTTGACGCCATGCTCCACGAGCGCGGTCACGACCTGCCGAGCGATCTCCGAACCCTCGCGTTCGTTCGTTGCCGCGAACGACTCGTTGAGAAGCACGAGGGCGTTCGGCGCGATGTGGTCGACGAGTTCCGAAAAGCGAGTGAGCTCCTCGCCGAACTTGCCCTCGGCGAGACTTGCATCCTCCTCGCGCTTGAAATGAGTCACCACGCTCGCGGAGAGCTCACCCTCGTAGGATTCGGCACCGACCAACATCCCGCTCTGCATCATCAGGTGGGCGATTCCAAGGCCGCGGAGGAACACCGACTTGCCGCCCTGGTTCGCTCCGGTCACGACGATGATGTCCTTGCCTGTGGCGTCGACGTCACTCGGCACGGTGATCCTCTGGAGCTGGAGCGAGAGACAGGGATTGTACAGCGCCCGTGCGCGCAGTCTCCGGGCGCCCGGAGGGAACGGAGTCGGGAAGCAGCTCGGCTCGTCGAGTGCGGCGAGCTGGTCCCGGATTCTGAGGCATCCGACGTAGAATGCCAGCTCACCCCGGAGCATCCGGAAGAAGCTGTCAACGTGGTCTGCAGCCTGGGCAAGGGCATTGGCCACCAGGTCGAGCCCGTGAGAACGAATCTCAGCCAGTGCCTGCGCCCCCGCCTCGTCTCGCTCGGCGAGGGCAAAGGAGTATCCCGAGAGGCTCCGGGGAAAGAGCCGGGCGAGCCAGCCTCGGTCGGGGGTGGGCCATGCATGAAGCAGGTAGTCGCGCCCGACACCTCCCGGACCGAGCTCGGCACTCAGCAGCACGCCCTTTCGAAAGCGGAGCTCCGTCAGGTGACGTTCGATCTCCTCGAAGTAAGCATCGTCGAGTTCTTGCTCCAGCGTCTCGAATAGCCGGACGAATCCCTCGGAGCGGAAGGTCCGTGGGCGCTCGGCCACGAAGGCCCGAAGCCTGCGGAGAGCCTTGAGGAGAAAGGTCATCAGCTCCAACGAGCTGTAGAGAACCGAGGAGGGCGAATGTCCCCAGATCCCGGAATGGTTGCGTCTCTTCTCCTCGATCGTCCGGACGGCGAGTGCAAAGAGGCCCTCGACCGACTCACGTTCGGCGATGGCATCGTGGAGCACAGCCTGCCGGAAGAGAACGGTCTCCACGTCGTTCCGGCACGCGTTCAACAGTGCGCGCGTCACGACGTCGTGCACCGTTTCGTCTCCCTGGGCCGCCGTTCTGACCAGAACCTCCAGGCCGAGGTCCGCCACAAGAGTCTTCGCGTTCCAGGGCAGCTCCTGCTGGAGATCGAAGTCCTTCCCCGGATGCATGAGGAGGACCTTCATGACCGGAGCCGCTCCTGCAGAAAGCGGTAGGTGAGCCGGTGCCTCTCGGCCACGGCGACGGCGTGGGCGAGCCCGTCCGCCGGCCGGCGTTCGATCTTGAAGGTGCGCACGGTGGGATCGCGCGGATCGGATCCCGCGACGAGACTGACCGTCCCCTCCGCGAGCGTCGATAGCTCCTCGAGGAACGTGACGCACACTGCGATGGAGTCGAGGTGTAGCAATCGGCCCAGCACCTGACGGCCAAGGAAGAGCGCATCCTCCAGCGAGGTCGAGGAGAAGATTTCGTTGAGGATGACGATGCTCCTGGACGTCGCCCGCTCGAGGATGTCCCGGACCCGGATGAGCTCGTCCTCGAGCTTTCCGTGGGCCCCGGTGGTGTCTTCCTCCCGCTCGAAGTGGGTGAAGAGATCGTCGAACAGGAAGAGCACCGCGTTGCTTCCTGGCACGGGGCACCCCAGTCCCGCCAGATAGTGAAGCTGTCCAAAAGTGCGAGCGAACGTCGTCTTGCCGCCTTGATTCGGGCCAGTGACCACGAGAATTCGTTCGGGATCGCGGAGCGTGAAGTCGTTGCGCACGACCGCGGCGTTCTCCCAGACCCGCTTGGCGGCAAGCGCGAGGTCGAAGGACTCTCGAGCGGAGAGCTCATCGTGTCTGGCCGAAAGACCCGGGTAGCAGAAGGGAAGTCCGGCCTGCCGAAGCCGACCGATGTGCTCGAGGTACGCAATGTAGAAATGCACCTCGCGATCGAAGCGCGCGAGGATCGGATCGAGAAAACCCACCTGCTCCCGAGCGAACCGTTCCAGATGCTCGAAGATCGCCGGGTGGAGCAGCGCCACCCGGTCCACGACCTGAGCGTCGATGTGGTTCATCCCGGTGAAGGGTTTGAACGTGGCGCGGTACTCCTTGACCACACCCTGGCGGAATTTTCGGAACGTCTCCTCCACCGCGATGCTGTAGTCGGGCTCGTCCTCGTAAGTGCGGACTGTGACTGTTCCCTCCTGGAGCGCTACGGAGTACCGAATCCGGGCCAGTCCCTCGCTCACTGCCCGGGTCTCCTGGGCGAGGCGCTGGAAGTCTGAGGAGCCCGCGTAACTCTCGAGGTAGTCGCGAAAAGCCGTCAGCCCCCGTGATGTGAGTGGGGCCTGACGCAGGTCCCGGGCGAGCCGCTCGACTCCGGCGACGTACTCCTCGGCGGCTGCGAGGAACCAGCGCTGACGTTCCCGTGGGTAGAGCTGCTTCTTCTCGGCTGGCAACGCCTGCCGCATGGCACGCATGCGGCGAGCGAACTCGTCGATCGCCCGCCGGGCAGGTCCGGACTCGAGCTCGCGCATCACCTCCTGGCGGTGGCCGACAACCTCCGGGTCGTCGAATCGGGCATGGAAGAATGGAATGAGGTCGTACTCCGCCCAGTTTCGAGTGACCGATTCGATGACCTGGTCGAGGCGTAGGTCCCGGAGGACGCCCGGGTCGGGCTCCGGGCGCGACCTCGGTCTCCGTCCCCCGGGGAAGAGGACACTCTCGAATGACCGCTCGAGGGAGGGGGCGGCTCGCGGCGGTTGGCGCTCGGGCGCGGGTTCGGTTTGGGACGGGTCGGCGACAGCATCCACGTGCAATGCCTCCAACGGCGGGTGACGCCGGAAGGAGTCATTGGCCGCGGATGCGGCAGTTCGGGCGGACTCCACCGCCTGACTGATTTCCCGCTCGTAACACGCGGCGGAGCGCAGACCAAGCGCATCGACCGCAGTTGTCCATTGCGCCGTTAGATGTCTCACGGGCCTGTCCCGTGGCTCCTGTGCTCACGCCGTCCGGGGCCGAGGGAGCCGGCGCGAGGCGGCAAGGAAGAAGGGGAGTGCTGCAACCTCTGCCAGCACGCAGAACACGACCACCGCAATGCGGGACCGCTCGTACAGTAGGCCGATAAGCACACTGCCCAGGAACCAGAAGATGCCGTAACCGGCGGTGAACAGCCCGTAGGCAGAGGCGCGGTGCTCGATGCTGGTCATCGGCGCGACCGCAGCCGGGATGAGCGATTCGTGAACTCCCATCCCGACTCCCCAGAGCGCAACGCCGAGCAGCGCCATCCAGGCATTCCCGAGGAAGACGAGCGGCGCAAAGAGGCTCGTGACCACCGTGAGGGGGAGGAGCACCACCAGCCCGACTCGGTCGAAGATCCGGCCGAACACGAGGGACCCAAGACCGCTCGCCCCCATGCCGACCGCGTAATAGACCGGGATCCACGCCTGCGGCAGGACGCGCCGGGTCTCCAGGTGGAAGGCCATGAACGGGTAATCCGCGAATCCGGCCGCGACCAGCAAGGCCCCGAACAGGTAGATCCAGAAGACGCGGGGCAACCCGCCGGTCTTCACCTCGGCGCCCGGTCCTGCGAGGTCCTCCGGGGCTGGGTACGTCCGCCGCGCGTACCCGAGCAGGAGCAGCATGATCGCGGCGGGAATCGCAAGAAGTGCGAAGGCGAGGCGGTACTCGTGCCGAACCGCGAGGACGACGGCGATGGCGAGGGGTCCGAAGAGAGCCCCGAGCTGGTCGAGGGCCTCGTGGACCCCGAACGCCCACCCGTAACCCATCTCCTTGGCGGCGTGGGAGAGCATCACGTCGCGCGGAGGGTTCCGTGTCGCCCGGCCCAGGCGCTCCAGAACGACGAGCACCCCGGCCAGCTGCCAGCTGGGGGCGAGCGCGAGCAGCGGGACCGAGGCCATCTGGACGACGTAGCCGAAGATTGTGATGGGCCAGAACTGGCGTGTTCGGTCACTCAATTTCCCTGAGACCAGGCGGAACCCGTAGCCGAGCAGCTCACCGAAACCAGTGATGACCGCAACGGCGGTGGCGCTCGCCCCGAGCAGAGCGAAGTAGGGCCCAACGATGGCCCGCGAGCTTTCGTACGTGAAGTCCGCGAAGAAGCTCATAATGCCGACGGTCAGGACGAACCGAACAGCACGAGCTCGCGGATCTCGAAGCTGCTTCGCAGTCCGTTCCACGCCTCGCTCAAGAACCACGAGTCACCCTCCGACCGGGTTCGAGAAGCCCAAGGAAATCTTACACGCCTTACAGTGTGAGGTGTTTCCGAGCGCTTGGACGATGTAGGCGAACTGAACCCCGCAGCGTGGGCAGAGAAATGCCTTGAGGTGAAGCATCGCGCAGGCGGTCGCGAGCACCCAGACGGGGAGCCCCACCCAAAGGGCTTCCTCCGGGAGACTCCACTCGATCGCAAGCTGCATGCCGAGTGCGGCCGGCGTATAGCCGAGGAAAAGAATGCTGAAAGCGCGTCGGCGCTGGCGGAACTCCTCCCAGGCGGAAGCGTACTTGGACGGGGAGCGTTCGAGGGCAGATCCCAGGTCGTTGTCCGATGGAGACCGAGCGCCGCTCATGGTCGGCCGCGTCAATCTCAGTGCCTTGCGCCGTGAGCTGGACACCTGTCGAGGTGCCACGGTGGAGTCTCCCGCGATTCGACCGGGTCTGATCTCGGACCCGGCGGTTCACAGGAGTCATTGGCCAGCCAAGAAACGGCTCACGGTTGATGGCGGACTCCACCGCCCAATGGCGCGGACATCGTAAATTGGCCGGGCAGTCGACCACAACACTCCTGCTCGAGGAGCACCTGTGGGGCAACGCCGGCTGCCTGAGAGCGGGCTCCACACCATACCGCGACGCGAACCGCACGAGGTGGACTGCGATCACCCACGCGGTTGCTGTGGTCCTCCTCACCTGGGACGCCAACACACCGCCCGGTGTGATTGACGGTGACTAGGTTCACCAACCGAGATCCGGCCGTCGTTCTGGCCCCCCTGGGAAGCACGCACTCCGGCAGGGGCGGCGGAGTTCGCTCTGCCAGCTCGGAATCGGGCTCGGACGATGTTTAGTCACGAATCACGCGCCTGCACCGCTCTGGCCTTCGGATCGAAGGCCCTCAACTCGACTCACAGCAGAGGGGCGGGTCCTCCCTCCCAGGGGTGGCTCGACCTGTCTCACCAGTAGTAGCGGAGCCCGATGGTCGCGAGCCAGGTGCTCCAGCTCACGTCGACGTTGGGCTCGACCCTGAAGCGCCGGGTGACGATCTGCAGCCCGAGCGCGAGATGCGGGCGCCCGGTGTAGAAGATGCCACCGCCCAGATCGGTCACGTGTTGGAGGTTGGTGCCGCTCGTGGGCGTTGTCCACGCGAAGACCGCCTGGAGTCCGATTGGGACGTCGGAGATGGCCTTGAAGTCGAAGTCGAGGGCAACGCCCAGTCCAAGGGCCTGACCGCTGAAGGTCCCCGAACTCAGGTCCTGGCTAATGAACGCGTACGAGAAGTTGGCGGTGATACCGAACGGCCGCCACGGCGCCCAGTTGATCGCCAGCGCAGGTTGAACGCTGAAAGAATTCTTCTTTCCGAAGATGTCTCCCTCGCCGACGGCGCAGCCACTCTGCTGACAGCGGTTGATGATGCTGCTGATTCCGTTGCCGATGGTGAGCGCCAGGCCGGGGCCGATGGTTCCGTCGAGCAGGAGGCCTAGCTTGAACGAGTCCCCGATGGGGAGGCTTGCGGTGAAACCCAGGCTGGCACCCGTCGATACGGACGTTCCTATCACCAGCGCCGAAGAGCCGTTGATGCCCGTGTACACCAACTCGGTGATCGAGAACCGCGCCGAGAAGTGGTCGAGGAAGGCGTACTCGTAGCCGAGGATGGCCCCGACGCCTGCGTAGTCGAAGCTACCGCTGTACAGCTTGTCCCCGATCTGCGCCGAGCCCGTCGTCTTCCCGTAAGCCGTGATTAGGTAAGTGGCGAAGCTCGTCGTGGTCAGCGCTCCGGGCACGGTCGCGGAGGGCATGAATACGTGCCCGTTGAGAATACGCCTGCCCGGTGGCGTATCCTCTAGCGGGCCCGGCGGTGCGGGTTCCGCCGGCGGCGGGACAACCTCCGCCCGGGTCGCCGTGGTTAGGGTAGTGGACGGGGCAGTCGCGGACGAGTCTCCCTGCTGGTCGGCCGCGTAGGCCGCTCCAGCCGTCATGAGCGCGAACACTGCAACCAGTGGGGAATTGGCCTGCATGGTTTCTCCTTCGCGGCCTCTGAGCTGTCCCCGAGTCTCCCGGCTGGCACAGGGTGGCGAGCGGTTACCCCGCGGGGATGGTCAAAACTGGGCTGACCGCACGGGTTCCCGTCTCGCTCACTGTGAAAAGGAACATCAGGAACGAGAACACGCCCTTCGACTGGAGATCGGTGTCGTCGATCCAGAACCAGCGTCCCCTGTAAGGGGTGGCGGCGAACGCGTCGTTCGGTTTCGAGGCGCCGTTGTGCACCCGGAGGAGGGGGAGAAGCTCCTTCTGGACCTCAGCCGTCTCGATGCCGGGAGCGGCGCGGTGCTGGACCACGTGCTCGAGCGGCACCTCCACATACGAAGAGAGATCGAGGAGGATCTCCAGCATCGAGCGAGTGAGGATTGCGACCTCCTTGTCGTCCTTCGGAGTGATGCCGTAGGTGGCGGTGTACTCCTTGGCGTCCGGAGCGATGCCCAGGAGCTTCTTCGCCTCAGCGACGGCAGCCACGACCTCGGGCGGCGGGTTGGTTCGCGAGAAGAAGAAGGTGACCGCGCTCGACTTTTCGTCCTGCTGGACGTTCACGCCCATGCCGCCGGCTCGCTGGATTTGTCCGAACAGGTCCATGAGCCGTACAAACTTCGTGTCGGCTGCCCGGCGGAGATAGCTCCGGCTGCTGTGGTTCTGCAGCCCGTTGACCGCCTGCACGCAGCATCGAAAGAGGACCTCGGCGTTCCATCCGGCCTGGATCAGCGTCAGCAGGACGCCCGGGGGCAGTGGGGTCAGGAGGGCCTTGTTGAAGCGGTCGCCCACGAGCGGGTTGTAGGTGATGGTCGGGTGGTCACCGTAGCCGGCCGTCGCCCCGAGAGTCACCGAGCTGGTCGATCCCGAGCCGACGCCAATCTGCCCGCTCGCATTCCCGCTGAGGTCTAGGTTGTAGGAAGCAATTGCAGACTCGATGCTCATGAAGACCGGTGCTTCCGAGTACCGGATGCGCACCATGTTGGTCAGCATCTGCGTCTTCCAGGACTCGGAGATTGCGGTCGCGTAGTCGAACCGATCGCGCACGATGCTCGAGGGGCCAATGGATGCACAGCCTGCCAGAAGCAGCACGGACAGCGCCGCCACTTGCCAGGAGCGAGCGCCTTGTCGGGTGGCGAGCGGGGTCATCGTTCCCTTCTCAGAGCACGGGCATCCTGGCGAGACGTCCCGGTCAGGGGTCTCCGCTGTTTCCATCTGCCCCCTCGGAAGCGAGATTTCTCCGAACACCCCTGTCCTGGCGTGAGTCCTCTCTGCTCTTGTCATTTGCGCACCCTTCGAGTTCTCTGGTCACGTAAGGTCCGCTAGGAGCTCCAGCGGACTCCGATCTCGAGCTGGCCGTCGTACGTCGTCGGGAGCCTGGCCCCCCACAGGCGGAAGCCGTACTTGACCCACACGCGCCAGTGCGTCGACGCGATCCAGTCGACCTGCGAATCGAGCACCGCGGCGCTCTGCGCGCCATGCACCCAGTCGATGACGGGCTTGGCGTTCATGCTCAACGCCAGGGCCTTTGGCCACAGCGCCTCGACCTTGAGCTCGAAACTCGTGTAGTCGATGTCGGAGCGGTTGGGGTCGCCCGCGATGGAGACGTACTGCTCCACCAGCGGCAGGAAGCGGAAGACCGGCGTACGCCACGAGGCCAGACGTATCGCTGACGAGAGACCGGGACAGAGCTGGTACTTCCCGTTTCCGAGCGAGCCCCCGGTGGGGAAGATGAAGTCGAAAAAGAACGAGAGCGGGACGGCGGGGACCGGGATCGGCGCGAACCCCACCCGCGTCTTCAGATCGCCGAGGCCGACGTTCGCAGGGTCGCTGCTGAAGCTGTTGTTCTTGTCCACGAACGGGATGTCGAGGCGCACCAGAGAGACGGGCGAGTCCAGGAGCACATTGGTGCGGAGAGTCCACTGGCTCCGCTGGTCGGTCGCGGCGCGATCGGTCATGGCGCGTTTCAGCTCGAGCTGCGCCGCGACCGATGGCGGCCCGCCAGCGCTGGATTCCACGCTCTGTACCGCGGCCGGCGCCTGCGCGCTCGGCTCCGGCACCTGGGCGACGGCCATGCCAGCTGAGAGCAGTGCCATCGGTGCGAGGAGCCTCGTTGCCTTCCACGTCGTTGCACAGGGAGCGAAGCTGAGATGGCGTCGAGTTCGCCGCGGCCGAATCCCCTTCGCGGCGGAATTCCCGTCCGCAGCGGCAGCACGCCCACCCGGCAGCCGGGCCATCGGCGCCGCGCGGAGGAGGAGTCCCCCACGTCGATGGGCCAGGGCCGGCACCATCAACGCGCTCCTCCTCCGAATGCTTCGCCCTTGTCGAACCGAGCATCCATCGGGATCCGGGACCGAAGCGCCCAATGGCACTCACGTCTCAGGTGCCCATGGCCGCTTGCGAAATGCAGGAGCGAAAGGTCTCTTCCAGAAGAGTGGCATCGATACTTCCCACGGCACCGATGGCAACGACCTGGGTACGCCGGGCTCGCTCGCCCCATGCCTCCTGAATCGAGATGTCCACGCGGCGGCCGACGACTTGCAGCACCGCCCGGCGATCTGGCGCAGCTGTGGTGTAGAGCACGCCTTTGGCACGGTAGATCGTCCCTGGCAACTTCCGCAGTCGCTCCTGCAACGTCTCCAGCACCAATGGCTGCTCAGTTTCGTAGCTCCAGCTGCTGAACACCTTCGAGTGGTCATGCCCAGGACGCGCACCAGGACAGGTGGTACCGAGACAACCCTGCTGTGCGACGCGTGAGTCGACATTTGCCCGAGCCGGATCGAAGCGCCCGACGCCCAGGAGGATCTCGTAGGGCACCTCGCAGTAGTCGGCCTCGACGATCCGAAGACGGTTGAAATGGTCGTCCAGCCAGGCCCTCACCTTCTCGAGTTTCTCAGGCCCGGCGAGGCCCACCTTGTTCAGGATGACCATGTCCGCAAACCCGACCTGGCGGAGCTTGAGCTCCATCAGCGGCGGGTACTCAGGATGAGCGAAGACCTGGTCCGCGTCGATCACGCAGGTGACACTGTCCAACCTGAGCCGGTCCCGCAGATTGGGATCGCTGAAGGTCATGAAGATCCCGGCCGGGTCGGCGACGCCACTTGCCTCGAGCAGGATGTACTCGACGGTCTCCGGGCGCGCGAGCAACGCGATGACCGATTCGACGAGGTCGTCGCGGATCTGGCAACAGACGCAGCCGTTGGCCAGGCTCAACATGTTCCCCTCCACCCCGACGACGAGTTCGGCGTCGATGTTGATGGCGCCGAAGTCGTTGACGAGGACCGCCACCCGCATGCCGTGATTTCCGGTCAGGATGCGGTTGAGCAGCGTCGTCTTTCCCGCCCCCAGAAAGCCCGTCAGGACCGTAATTGGAACGGTCCTCCCAGTATCTTCAATGATGTCCATGAGAACCGTGACCGACAGCGACTCGACCCCAAAACCCCCGCCGCCAGCGCCCACGGCGGGGAACACTGGAGTTCATCTTCACTTGATGAATTTGCTCAGATCGATGCCCATCACCTTTGCCATCTCGCGCAGATCGACGAGCTGCGGGTTCGGAAGGGTGGTGATTGGCTTGCGGTAGACATCCGGCGGGTAGTACTTCTTCGGATCGATCTCCAGGTCGCGTGTCCTCTGTTCCTGCTGTTTTTCCCGAGGCAGCCTCGGCTGAGGAACAACTCCCATGCCCGTGGCCACCGGGAGCGGGTCACCGAAGAGAAGGGTGGGAGCGGGCAAGGACTGTCCGACAAACCCTGGAAGCGCGGCCTCTCGGTGCCAGATGGCGTCCTTGGTCACGTTGACGACGACCACATCGGGAGCCCCGTAGAGAAAGAGCCCATCCCAGTGGGCGCGTACGTCCGCGCTGGTCTCGTTGAGCGTGTCATTGTCGAATGCAGTGTGCGTGACCATGCCGCAACGCGGGTTGACCTGCTTGAAGAGGTAGCCTACCGCGTACGAGAGCGTATGGTGGATGTCGACGGTGTAGTTGAAAAGGAATTCTGGCAAGCCATATTTCAGTTGATTGATGCGGGCCAGGTCTGGCTGATTCTCCGTGACGAAGACGTCCACGCCCTTAGCGTACTTCGCCGTCAGCTCGTCCGGCCGACCGTCGCCGGTCCACACAAACGACAGACCGTTCCAGTCCAACCGGTAGGCCGAGGCGCCGTCCTTGGCGTGCGAGCGCCGCCAGTGGCGGATCGTGACGCCATTCTTGTCGTAGCAGATACCGTTCTCGTCCTTCCAGTCGAACTCGTTGACCTCGACCTCGTAGCCATCTCCGATGGGACAGGCGTCAAATGCCTCCAGATGCCACTTCAGCATCTGCTTCATGCCGGCGACCATGGCCTTGGTGCCGAGCTCGGGGGTGCGTCCAGAAGGCCCGGTGACCCGCAGAGGCATTCTCCACCGTCCTGCCCAGGCCGAGAACGGGAGGAGATAGGAGAGGTCGTGGTAGTGGTCCACGTGAAGGTGGGTGAGAAAGATGTCGTTGATGTTGGGAACAGACACGCCCATCGAAAGAATGTTCTTGATGCAGCCGGGGCCGAAGTCGAAGAAGAAACGGTCGCCGTTGCCCAGCTCGACCATGATGCACGTGCCGGCCTGATCGCGTCGCGGCGGGAAGGGACAGCTGCCAACGAACGAGATTCGCATCTCGTCCTTCCCGATGGCCTCACTGCCGGGGAAGTAGTTGTTCCGGCTTCTGACGGAGGGCGTCGGCTGATAGTACGGCGGGAACTGCAGCCCCTTGCTCGGACCCCCGCCGTACGGATTCTTGGGCGCGGGCGAGGTCTCCTTCGCCTCGGCCGGCGCCGCGTTCGCCACGGTCAGGCCGACCGCCGCCGCGATCGCCCCCCCGCCCTTGAGGATCTCGCGTCGATTGAGATCGGGCTTCGGTGCGCCTTCGGTGTCGTCTTCGGTTGCCATCGGTGTTCTCCGTCGGTGGTTTAAGAGTCAAGAGCTCGAGGGGGGTGGATTCAGCGACTCGCCTGCATCGTCGGAATGCGCATGGTCCGGCAACCGCCCGGCGCCCTCACTTGCCTCTGAAGTTCGTGGTGTTGGGCGCCGGCGGGTTCGGATACTTCGCGACCGACTGGCCATACTCGATGATGTACTTGTAGGCGAACGGCGCAATCGTGAGGTACACACCGCCGAGATTCAGATCCTCATGCGGGTCCATCTCGATGTTGAAGACCTTCGGAAAGTACATCTCCGCGCTATTCATGTACGTCCCGCCGACCTTCTGAAACTCGGTGCCAGTAGGAGCCATGTCCTTGAAGTAAAAACGCCACTGCTTCCATCGCACGGCCACCAGATCGGGACCGATGAACGTGAGAAGGTGCTCTCGGGGTCCCGTCTTGCTCTTCCCGGTGAGAACGGCCGTTTGATCCACACCGTCGATCGGGCGGTCAGCCGGGAGCTTGACTCCGAGAATTGAAGCAAAGGTGGGCATGAAATCCATGATGGAAAACATGGCGTACGACGTAGCGTTTGGCTGGATGTGCCCCGGCCATCGAATGAAGCAGAAGGTCCGGAGCGAACCTTCCGTTGCCTCACCGATTTCGCCACGGAACGGCCCGGAGAATCCCATGTCGGGTGAGCCGAGATTCCCCAGGGCGGCGGCAGGAAAGCGCCACGGACCGTTGTCAGAGGCAAACACGACGATGGTGTTGTCTTCGACCTTGAGCTCCTTGAGCGCGTCGAGCACCCTCCCGACGTGATAGTCGCCCTCCATCATCTTGTCGCCGTAGTTCCCTATGCGCGATTTCCCTGCGAACTGCTTGGAGGGGTAGTTCGGTGCATGCCCCATCGAGAAGGGGAGGTACACGAAGAACGGCTTGCCCGCCGCCTTCTGCCGCTTCATGAAGTCGATCGACCGATCTGTCAGGTCGACGTCGATCTCGGCGCGCACCTCGGGGGTGAACGGCTTCACCCGCTCCAGCGGCCCGCCCGCCTTCTGCTGTACGATCCACCCCCCCAACTTCTCGTAGAGCGTCTTCTCGGGAGCCTCGATGGAGTGTGTCATCGCGATGATCGGGACGGTGATCGCGTCGTCCCACGACGTCCCTGGCGGGATTCCATAGAACTCATCGAAGCCATGAGCCCCGGGAAGACTCTGGGGGGATTCGCCGAGGTGCCACTTGCCAAAGATTGCCGTCGCGTAGCCTGCGCCCTTGAACAACTGCCCCATCGTGTAAGCGTTCGCCGAAAGCTGATTGGGTCCGCCCGGTAAGGAGACGAGGGAAAGCCCATTCCGGATCGAGTACTGGCCCGTCATAAGCGCGGCGCGGGATGGAGTGCAGGCGGGCTCGACGAGGTACTGGGTGAGGCGAATCCCCTCCCGGGCCAGCTGGTCGGTCCGAGGTGTGGCAAAGCCGCGCAGCTCGCCTCCGCCGTACGGACCCATGTCGCCGTAGCCCACGTTGTCGGCGAGGATGAAGACGACGTTTGGCTTCTTCTCCGCGGCCAGGATGGTCGTGGGCGCGACCACTGCTGCCAGGAACAAGACCGTGCTCGAGAGGCACCGAAAACGGCTAGGTGGCGACGTCAAGGCCTTCATGGATGTTCGCCTCCGCGCGGAATGGAACGTTAAGTCTTATTCTTGTTGAAGTAGAAGATGTGGTTGTAGAAAAGAAAATAACTGGAACCGAGCGACGTGTTGGCTCCGGCGACGGTCTGAAGGAACCGGAAGGTGACGCCATCGGTCTCGGACCAGAAGAGCGTCGTCTCCACGCCGAGCGATGCGCTCCACGCCTTGGCTGCCTGGATTCCCGGCAGGATGGAACCGATGCCGCTGGGCAGGGTGTCCTCGGTCACCTTCCACTGGAACGTGTAAGGAATTCCGACGTTCAGGCCCCCGCCCAAGGCCTGGTACCCGAGTCCCCCTTCAACGGTGAAGATGTTTCCGGTCTGGAGGCTTGTCTTGCCGGGGCCCACCCCTACGGTGGCGTTCTTCTTGGGGGTGTAGACGTCGTAATAGGCCTGGGCGGAAAGGTGGAAGTGATGACCCGCGTCGCCCCACAGCGTGGCTCCGAGCGAGAACTCATAGCCCCACTGGCCCTGGCCTGTGTTGTCATTGGCGCCGAGCGTGTACCGGCCCGTGGGGATCCACATCGCGAAGCCGGTGATGACGTCGACGTACGTGGTGTGCCAGCCGAACTCGACCGGCTTGAAGTACATGTCTCCGAATCCGTAGGCGCTCTGGTTGGCCTGGAGCTTCGGGTACTCGGTCGTCGGGGAGGAGCCCCAGAGCGACAGCACCGCTGCGTAGTTCCCGCCGAAGAACTTGAGCGGGGTCACGAACCAGAGATTGACGCCCGGAGCAGCGAGGACGTTCAGGTGCCCGGTGGTGTCCAACGAAGTGCCGTTCGGACCGCTCAGCTCCGTGCTGTGGTAGTCGTAGACGAAGCCGGTCACGACGAGACCCTCGGGCGCCTGCGTTCCAGCCTGGAGACCCGTCTGCCCTTTGAGCAGATCGCCAGCGAGCTGGGCATTCGCGGCCGTCGAGGCGAGGAGTGCGCCAGCTGCAACTGCGAGGCGTGTCTTCATGGGCTTCCTCCTTTTGAGGTTGAAGCCAACGACGAGTGACGCCTGCTTATCGAGCTGTGCGGGAGCTTATCTACTACCCTTTAGGGAAGGTCCGGAGAGCGGTTCTCGAAAGCGCCTGCCTCTTGAACGAGGCGAGTGAGCTCCGCCACCGACTGCACGCGAACCTTCTTGGTGATCGCCGTACGATGGAGCTTCACCGTTCGCTCGTGGATGCCCAGGTCCGCCGCGATTTGCTTGTTGAGACGTCCCTGGACAACGTGGCTCAGCACCTCGCGCTCGCGGGGCGTGAGGGAACGGAACCGGGCACGCAGTCCGTCCAGCCGAGCGCGGTCAGCGCGCAGACGGTGATCGTGGGCAAGGGCCCGATCCACCGCTGCGAGCAGCTTCTCCTTCGGCGCCTGTTTCGTGAGAAAATCTTCCGCCCCGTCCCGCATCGCGAGCACGGTCGTCGGAATGTCTCCCTTTCCGCTCAGGAAGACCACGGGGAGCATGTACTCGGCACGCCTCAACGCGTCCTGCAGCCCAAGGCCGCTCAATCCTGGCATCTGAAGATCGGCGACGACACAGCCGGGTGTGTCAGTGAGCTCCCGTAGAAACTGGTCTGCCCCGGGGAACGAACGGACTTTGTAGCCAGCCGCTCTCAGGAGCCGGGAAACCGCTTCCAAGAAGAACACGTCGTCGTCGACCACACGGACGACCGGTGAGACATCGTCCGTCACGCGGCCTCCTCCTCGGCAACGGGAAGGGTGAACCGGAACGTCGCCCCACCCTCCGAATTGTTTTCCGCCCAGATGTGCCCGCCGTGTGCTTCGATGATCGTGCGCGAGATTGGTAGCCCGATGCCCAGGCCATTCTCCTTGGTGGTGAAGAACGGCTCGAATACCTGTCCCAGCTTCTCGGGTGCAATGCCGAGCCCGCCGTCGCTCACTGCCACCTCGACGGTCTGGGCGCCGTTTCTCCGGGCCAGCAGCGACACGTGTCGTCTCTGCGTGGGCGCGCCCTCGGTGGCATCCATCGCGTTGAGCACGAGGTTCAGAAGTACCTGCTGAAGGTGGACCCGATCACCGCTCACTGCTGGGACCCCAGCTGCAATCTTGGACTCCAGCGTGATGTGGCGCGCCGCCGCGTCGCCGCGGGTGAGGGCCACGACGCTTGCCAGTAGCTCGGACACCCGCAGCGCTCGTGGGTCGATGGGGCGTCGCTTCAGCATCGCGCGCAGGCGGACGATGACCTCGCCCGCGCGCTGGTCGTCATTGCGGATGTCGACGAGGATGGCGCGCAGCTCATCGAGATCCGGTGGCTCGCGTGCCAGGAAGAGCTCCGCTGCCTCGGCGTTGCGGAGGATCGCCCCGAGCGGCTGGGTCAGCTCGTGTGCGAGCGCCGAGGCGAGCTGTCCCATCATCGAGACCCTGCCCGCGTGGGCGAGCTGGCCTCGCAATTGCTGCAGCTCCATCTCCGCCCGGCGCCGGGCCGAGAGATCGAGCACCGCGCCGCGCATCAGCACCGGCTTGCCCCGGGCATCGCGCTCGAGCAGTCCGCGAGCCCCGATCCAGCGAATCGGACCCTCCGGAAGCTGGACGCGAAATTCCAGCTCGTAGTCGCCCTCGCCGCTGAGTGACCTCGTAATGGCATCTCGAAAAGGAACGCGGCTATCCTGGTGCAACGCGTTGACGAAGTGCGCCAGGCTCAGGGTGCCGGAATCCGGTAGCCCGAAGAGCGAACGGGCCTTGCTCGTCGCCCAGACCTCGTCACGAACGACGTCCCAGGTCCAGAGGCCGACGCTGCCTGCTTCGCCGGCAAGCTGGACTTGGCGCTCGGTCTCCAGCAGTCGCCCGGCGAGCTTGGCCGCGCGGGAGACGTCCGCGTTGAGCTCAGCGCCCATCGCGACCAGGAGGGTCAGATAGGCCCAGCTGATGAGATAGGGCGTCCGGACGAGCCCCGCGTCCACGAGAGCCGAATGCACGCTCGCCAGCAGGGTCGTGAGCGTGGCCGCGCCCCCCACGACGGCGGCACGCCGGTGCTCCCCCCGGCGCCACAACCTCACCGAGGCGTCGACAACAAAGACCAGCAGCGTGACGGCGCTCAGGTAGGCGAGCGCATTCCACGGATTCGGCACGCCCTCGACGACGTTGTAGGTCGCCCCGCCGAACGTCTCGACCGTTCTGATTCCGGTGATGCTTCGATACGTCAGTTGCGAGCCGGGGAGAAAGTCGAAGACCAGCGCGGCCGCGTATAGGCCCGGGACGGCGAGACCGAGCCACCTGTTCCCGGTCCGAAAGAAGACCCAGATGAAGGCTGCTATCGACACCACGATCACGCCGCACGTGACATCCATCCACCGAAGCAGTGGCCAGACCTCGGCAACGCGCTCTACACGCATCAGCGTCAGCTCCTGCCCGGCGAACAAGGCAGCGCTCGCGCAGCTCAGGAAGAACAGGAGCCTGGCGGCTCTGGGTGGCTGCGCCATCCCAATGCCCAGGTTGATGACCCCGAGCGTGAGGCACGCGGCGGCGATCATCGGCCAGGTGACTTCCATCCAATTCATGAGTCATTACCGCGGGGTGTGGCCGACCTCCGAGGTGCCGGGCGCTTGGCGTACCACCCTGGGGGGGGGCCGACAACGCACCCCCCATGGGACGAAGGGCCAACTTGCCCGTTCACTCCTCTCGAACCCGGGGCGAGGGGACCACACGACGGATGGCGGCCAGCACATCGGCTCCGGAATCCGTCTTACGGAAGTACCCGGCGCATCCGGCATTCTGTGCCTGCTCTCGCGCCTTGGGGTCGTCGTGAGCGGTGATGAAGATGACCGGAGCTGGATCGCCCATGGCCGCGAGCCGCTTCTGCAGCTCGAGCCCCGACATCCCCGGCAACTGGATGTCGAGCACCACGCAGTCGAAGCGTGGGTGTCCAGAATCCGCGAGGAGCGCTTCGGCGGACCCGTACGTGATCTGCCGCATGCCGGCCGCGCGCAGGAGCCGCGCAAATGACCGGCAAAGCTGCTCGTCGTCATCGACGAGAGCGAGGCAGATGTCACCCAGCTTCTTCATCCGAAAAATCGACGGTACCGGGCATGTCAAGGTTCGACCACCTGCCCTTTAGGGAAGCCCGGCGACACCGAATGCAGGTCCGAATGCGCGGCTCGCGGCGGGCCGTCTCGAAGGGCAAGATGTGCGCGGGCGCCGGACGAGCATGGACCAGCGAGGGCACGATCGAGGTGGGACGCCGGCCGTCGCCGGGGCAGGGGCGCTCCGGAAACCCCGCCTGCTCGCCATCGGCCTCGTCGGGCCGGGTACACGCCTCCACCATCTCCCGCACCCTGTCGGCGGCACGGCTGAAGCTCCACGAGGAGACACGTCAGCGCCTGACGGAGCGTCTCGGGCTGACGACGTCGCAGGTCGCGAGCCTGGTCGGTCTGGTGCTCAGCCGCCTCGAACTCAACCTCGCCAGCGCTCTCGGCAGGCGCCGATGAGGGAGCGCTAGTCGCCCGGCGACTTCAGACACGTTCCTTCCCCGGACTGTCGTCGGTCACCACCGGGACTGCTCGCAAGATAGGCAAACGCGAATCGGGCGTTGTCGGTTCGGAGGCCGACTGGCCCGTCGAATTCCAGCACCTGGCTCCCCACCGAGCCCTTCCAGACCAACCTCTCGTCGGCGAAGACCGTCAGGTCGGTTCCGTGCAGCTCGGCCCGGAACCGATGAGACTCGCCTGGCAGGACGCGGGGAACCTGGATACTGGTCACCGGCTTGATGTTTACGTAGCCGTGGGCGCCGCATTCCTCATGAAGCCGCTTCCCGATGTTTCGCTTGATCGACTCCGCAATTCTCGCATCGGGCTCGATGTGCCACATGGCGTAGAGCATGTTGCAGGTGTCCTGAGCCCGTAGCTTGAGGCCGATCTGTCTTCGCATTTCGCCCGAGGCGAGCGGCTTGGACTCCGCACTCGGACCCAGGTAGCGGAAGCGGATCTCGGCGCTCGATCCAGTCGGGAAGCGGACCACCGCTCGCGAGCTCGCCGTGTCGATCCCGAGCTCTCCACCCGGCAGCGTGGAGACCACTCCGTTGGTGACGCAGAGCTGCTCCCGGGCGATGGGAGACAGGACTCCCGACGGGCCTCCTGCTCGTTTCGGCTGGGCCGCTGCCGATGAGCCGAGGGCGACGGCAAGCAACCCGGCGAGATGACACCACCGTGGCATTGTCCCGTCTCCTTGCCGCCGGACGGTGTCCGCCGCGCGGCAGCTCGCTGACACGGCGACTGATCAGCCCGCAAGACGTGCGTGAACCGAGGGGGAGCAGCCGCAGTTGCTGCGCGGTGCCGGTCGGGCGACCGGATTCACCGGCCTGGTGTCTGTCTTGCACCGCTCGCGAGCCGAGAAGAACCATGAACATATCGGGAATCGTCGTTTCCCTGGAACCGCCATCCGTCGACGCTGCTCTGGCGCGTCTCGGCCAGATGGAGGGCGTCGAGGTCCACCAGGTCGACCTCACCTCGCATCGCGCGGTGATCACCCAGGAGACCTGCTCCACCGAGGAGCAGGAACGAGGTCTGTCCGCCATTCAGGCGATGCCGGGCGTGCTCGACGCCATGCTCGTCTACCACTGGTTTGGAGATGCCAACCCATGAGTACGCGCCGCGACTTCATCAAGGCGAGTATCGCCGCCGCCACCGCCGCGGTCGTCGGCATCCGCCCCGGCCGGGCAGAAGGGCAGGGCGCGACCGGGCAGGGTGACGCCGGTGGCGACGTCCAGTGGGACGCGGCGCCTTGCAGGTTCTGCGGGACGGGTTGCGGGCTGCTGGTGGGGACGCGCAAGGGCCGGGTGGTCGCGGTGAAGGGAGATCCCGACGCACCGGTCAACCGCGGTCTTCTGTGCGTCAAGGGTTACGCCAATGCGCGCATCCTCTACGGCGAGGACCGGCTCACCCGCCCGTTGCTGCGGATGAAGGGCGGCAAGTTCGACAAGGACGGCGATTTCACCCCGGTCACCTGGGAGCAGGCCTTCGACGAGATGGAGCGACAGTTCCGCCGGGTCCACGGCGAGCTGGGCCCGAGTGGCCTGGCGGTGATGGGCTCGGGCCAGTACACCATTCTCGAGGGCTACGCCGCCTCCAAGCTGGTGAAGGCCGGCTGGCGAAGCAACAACCTCGAGCCGAACGCGCGGCATTGCATGGCTTCCGCGGTCGCGGCCTTCATGCAGACCTTCGGGATCGACGAACCTGCCGGCTGCTACGACGACATCGAGCTGACCGACACGATAGTGGCCTTCGGCGCCAACATGGCCGAGATGCACCCAATGCTCTGGTCGCGCATCGTCGACCGGCACCAGCGCGACCGCGCCTTCCGCGTCTTCAATCTCACCACCTTCGGCACGCCCACGTCGGACCTGGCGGATACGGAGATCGTCTTCCGCCCGAACACCGACCTGGCGATCTGGAACTACCTCGCGCGAGAGATCATCGCCCGTAAGAGGGTCGATACCGCCTTCGTCGAGCGGCACTGCGTGTTCGCCACCGGGCCGAGTGACATCGGCTTCGGCATGCGGCGGGACGATCGGCAGGCACTTCCATCGGAGCTCGATACTCGTGCTCGGGAGCGGAAGGTGACGCTCAGCCCCGAGGAGGCGATCGCCCAGGGGAAGACGGCCGGCACCGCGGTGGAGCAGAGAAGCGCCGGCGAGCCGGACAAGCACTGGCTCGTCTCCTTCGCCGAATTCAAGAAGGCGCTCGAACCGTACACCCTGGAGTTCGTGGCCCGGCTTTCCCAGGGCGATCCCGACGAGCCGCCGAAGCAATACCGCGAGAAGCTCAAAGTCCTCGCCGACCACTATGCCGATCCGGCGCGCAAGGTGGTGACCTTCTGGACCATGGGCTTCAACCAGCACACCCGGGGGACCTGGGTCAACGAGCAGGCATACATGGTCCACCTGCTCACCGGAAAGCAGGCGAAGCCCGGGAGCGGAGCGTTCTCGCTGACCGGCCAGCCCTCGGCCTGCGGCACCGCGCGCGAGGTGGGGACCTTCACCCACCGGTTGCCGGCGGACATGGTGGTCACCAACCCGAAACACCGCGCCCGCGCGGAGAAGATCTGGAAGCTTCCGGCGAGGACGATCAACCCCAAGGTCGGCAGTCACCTCACCCAGATGATGCGAGATCTCGAGGATGGGAAGATCCAGTTCCTCTGGGTGCAGGTCACCAATCCGTTCCAGTCGACCGCCAATGCCAACCGCTGGATCAAGGCGGCGCGAGACAAAGGTGCCTTCCTCGTGGTCTCGGATCCCTATCCGGGCATCTCGACGAAGGTGGCGGACCTCATTCTTCCCTCGGCGATGATCTTCGAGAAATGGGGCGGCTACGGGAACTCCGAGAGGCGCACCCAGCTCTGGCGCGAGCAGGTCGCGCCCCCGGGGGAGGCCCGCAGCGACCTGTGGCAGATGCTCGAGTTCTCCAAGCGGCTCAAGGTGAAAGACTGCTGGGGCGAGCAGAATCTGCCGGGCCTGACCGCCGACGGCTACGAACCGGGCAAGCTTCCCAGCGTTCTCGCCGACGCAGCGACGATGGGGATCTCTCCGGAGGCAACCCTCTACGAGGTGCTCTTCGCCACCTCCGACAACGTGCGGGTGAAGTGGCCGGACCCGGTGGCCAAGGGTCACGCGAACCACACCGCCTCGGGCATCGACTGGTTCCCGGAGAAGGCACTCTTCGAGGAGTATGCCCAGTTCGGCCGCGGGCACGCGCACGATCTGGCACCCTTCGACCGCTACTTCGAGCCCGGGGTGCGGGGGCTGCGCTGGCCGGTGGTGGACGGGAAGGAAACACCCTGGCGCTTCAACGAGAAGTACGACCCTTACGTGACCAAGGGTGCCGGGATCGAGTTCTACGGCGAGGCGATGAAGGAGCTGCCTTCGGGCACTCTCGGCGAGGTCAGCGATCCGAAGCTGGTGTCCCTGCACGGCAAGGCGAAGATCTTCTTCCGGCCTTACCAGGGGCCTCCGGAGTGCCCCGACGAACGGTACGACCTCTGGCTCTCCACCGGCCGCGTCCTCGAGCACTGGCACTCGGGCACGATGACCCGCCGCGTCCCTGAGCTGTACAGGGCCATGCCCAGTGCGCTGCTCTACATGAATCCCGGAGATGCCGAGAGGCGCGGTCTGGCACGCAATGAGGTCGCCTGGATCGAATCGCGACGCGGAAAGATCAAGGTGGTGGTCGAGACCGGCGGGCGCTACCGCATGCCCTCCGGCTCGGTCTATGTGCCGTGGTTCGATGAGGGCGTCTTCATCAACAAGCTGACCCTCGACGCGACCTGCCCGATCTCCAAGCAGATCGATTTCAAGAAATGCGCCGTGCGGGTCTACAAGGCGTAGAGGGGGAGCAAGATGAGATCGAGATATCTCTTCGGGTCACTGCTCTTGGCCGCCTGCGCTGCCGGGCAGAAGCCCGTCGCCCAGGCCCCCGTGCCCGCTCAAGCCCACGCCTCGACGCTGGGAATCCCCGACCGACAGATGGGCCTCAGCAAGGCGAGCGTCTTCGACGTGCCGGAGCAGAAGCCGTTCGTCTTTCCGAAGGACACGCCGGGCGGCAACGACAAGCTGCCCCGCGCGTTTCCCGGCGCGCCACCCGCCATCCCGCACGACGTGCTCCGGTACCTGCCGATCACCGCCTCCAGGAATCGCTGCGCCGACTGCCACAACGTCGGGAAGACCGAGGGCGAGTTCGACCCCACGCCGATCCCGACCAGCCACCACATCGACTGGCGCAACGCGCCCGGCGTGGTGAAAAAGGAGGTGGCCGGCACTCGCTGGGTGTGCACTTCGTGTCACGTGCCGCAGGCCGGGCAGACGCCCCCGGTCGGGAACAGCTTCTAGGAAGAACCGCCCGCGCTAAGCCCCCTCGCATGACGAGGAAACAAGGCGCCCCGCTCCGCTCACCTCCGAGGCGACGAGCTGGCCGGCGGGCGGGCGCGCGGAGGCTCAACGTCCCGAACCGGCTTCCTCTGTAGGCCGGGTTCAAGGAGTGACCTGCCCCCCAAAAACTGGACCAGTTGAGGGTTGAGGGGTTCGCTTCGTCCGAGTCGAAGAAAGGGACGAAGCGATGCGCAAGTCGAGGTTCTCGGTCGAGCAGATCACCTACGCCATCCGAC
>Ga0335077_10001758_pt1 | contig 25764 bp, 26 predicted proteins | sample Lox_Sample_31_FD_207151 | JGI IMG/M metagenome (GOLD analysis project Ga0335077, IMG submission 207151) | Soil microbial communities from Loxahatchee National Wildlife Refuge, Florida, United States - Lox_Sample_3.1 | ecosystem: Environmental > Terrestrial > Soil > Wetlands | place: USA... | reverse complement strand
AGGCCTCGCCCGTGCGCCCAGCGGATCTGCTCGACGGCGTCGGCGCTCGACACGTGGACCAGCAGGATCGGCGCGCCCACGATCTCCGCCATCGTGATGGCCCGGTGAGTACCTTCGCGCTCGACGGCCTGGGGACGAGACACCGCGTGGAAATACGGAGCGGTCTTGCCCTGGCGTAGGAGCTCGGCGGTGAGCCACGCGATGCAGTCGGAATTCTCCGCGTGCACCATGATCATGGCGCCCTCGCGCCGCGCCAGGGCCAGCACCGAGATGATCTGGCGGTCGCTCAGCTTGAGCGTCTCGTAGGTCATGTAGATCTTGAACGAGGTATAGCCTTCCTTGATGAGCGCCGGCAGCTCGTCACGCAGCACGGCCTCGGTCGGATCCGAGACGATGATGTGGAATCCGTAGTCGATGACGGGCTTCCCGGCCGCCCGCCGGTGATAGTCGAGGACGGCGTGACGCACGCTCGATCCCTGGAGCTGGCAGGCAAATGGCATCACGGTCGTCGTGCCGCCGTGCGCCGCGGACACGGTGCCGGACAGGAAGTCATCGGCCAGCGTCACCGTGTCACGCATGGGCTGATCGAAGTGGCAGTGCGTGTCGATGCCACCCGGCAGCACGTAACGCCCGCCGGCGTCGATGTCCCGACGCGCGGGGCCGAGGCTTCGCCCGAGGCCCGTGACGATGCCATCCGTGATTCCGAGATCGGCCTCGAACACGTCGGCCGCCGTCGCAACGACCGCATTCCTGATGACCGTATCGAACTCCGCCATGGCCGCTTCCTTTCTCCGGGGATAGCGCGCCCGGGGCGTGGTCGAGCCTCTCCGCGTGCCCGGGGCCTCCCCAGGATCACCGCGAGAGCGTCGCTCCGCAAGTGGCCACGTCGAACCCGCTCCTGGAGCGCTCATCGCCCGCCGCGCGGCTCCTCGAACTGCCGAACGCTCCATGTCTGTCATCACGATCTCCTTCCCTCTGGACGCGACATTGGAACCTGAGGGGACACTAGCCCGCGTCGGCCGGAGAATCCTGCGGGTTGCGTGATGTTTTGCTGATGACGGCGCCATCCCGGTGGACAGCGTCACCCGGGTGCGCCATTCTTAGGCAGGCGGCTCAAACTTCCGCTGCATCCCTGTGCATCGCTTCATAAGTCACTTGGAGACGGCGACGATGCAAGTGGCTGGATTCACGGTCCCAGGGAGGTGCCCCGTCCCCGGGTGGCGAGGCACGGACCTTGCCTGGATCGCTCAGATGCGCGTTCCCCTTGCCAGGCCCAAGGAGCACCAATGAGCTACCCTCGCGATCTCATCGGCTATGGTCGCCGCGCGCCCGATCCCAAGTGGCCGGGCAACGCTCGGCTCGCCCTTCAGATCGTCATGAACTACGAGGAAGGTGGTGAGCGCTCGATCCTTCATGGCGACCGCGAGTCCGAGGCGTTCCTGCACGAGGTCGTGGGCACGGAGCCGCTGCCTGGCGTCCGCAACCTGTCCGTCGAGTCCACCTACGAGTACGGGAGCCGCGCCGGCCTCTGGCGTCTGCTTCGCATGTTCGGAGAGCGCAAGATCCCGATCACCGTCTACGCCGTCGCCATGGCGCTCGAGCGGCACCCGGACGCGGCGGCCGCCATCGTCGAGGCGGGCCACGAGGTGATGAGCCACGGCTGGCGGTGGATCGACTACCAGTACGTGACGGAGGACGAAGAGCGCGCCCATCTCAAGCGCGCCGTGGACGTCCTGACCCGGGTCACGGGCAGCCGGCCGCTCGGCTGGTACACCGGCCGCCTGAGCCCGAACACCCGCCGGCTCGTCGTCGAAGAGGGTGGTTTTCTCTACGACGCAGACGCGTACAACGACGACCTGCCATACTGGGTCACGGTCTCCGGCAAGGGTCATCTCGTCATCCCGTACACGCTCGACAACAACGACATGAAGTTCGCCGGGGTCCAGGGGTTCAACACCGGCGAGGATTTCTACACGTACCTCCGGGACGCCTTCGATGTCCTCTACGCGGAAGGCGCGACGGCGCCTAAGATGATGTCGGTGGGGTTGCACATGCGGCTCGCGGGTCGCCCGGGACGCGCGGCCGGGCTCGGGCGCTTCCTCGATCACGTCCAGACGCACCAGGGAGTCTGGATCTGCCGCCGGGTGGATATCGCGCGTCACTGGATGGCGACCCATCCCTACCCCGGTCCCGGAGAGAGCTCATGACTGCGCCGACCATCACCCGTCTCCGCGTCGAGCCGCTCACCGCAGAGTCCTTTCGTCCCTTCGGCCAGGTGATCGGCCAGAGCGAGGAGGCGCCCGACTTCCGCGGCGCCCAGGGCACACTCGGCTGGTCCGTCGACTGGCGGGGCGGGCGCGCGAAGATTTCCTACCTCCACACGCCGTATCAAGGGCTCCGCTTCCGCGCGCTCGAACGCCACCTCCAGCTGACGCAGGCCTTCATCCCGCTGGGCGGCTCGCCGGCCGTCCTCGCGGTCGCGGCGCCGACCGCGCCGAACGATCGCGACGCCGTGCCTCCGCCCTCCGCGATCTGCGCGTTCCTGCTCGATGGCAGCGTCGGGTACGTGCTTCACGAGGGAACGTGGCACAGTCTCGACCGCTTCGCCCTGCGCCGTCCGGACACGCGCTGGGTGATGGTCACCGACCACGAGACCGCGAACGATCTGGACGCCGCATACCGCGGGCAGGGCGGCTTCGCGCTCTCCCAGGAAGTGAATTATGCGAGGCGCTTCGGCACGACATTCGAGATCGTCCCGGATTGAGCCACCAGCACCCACGACAGCGGAGGATCTTCTTCGCGCTCCATGCCGGGCCAACCATGGCGTACGAAGTGATGGTCAACGAGGGCACACGCCTCAGGGTCAGCCGGCCTCGCATGGGCGGGGACGCCGGACGGACGTTCTCCGTCGGAGACGACGTGAGCGTGTCCGTGGTGGATCCCAGCTCGTGCCGGCTCTTCCCCGGGAGGGACACGTGACGAACATGACCGACCACGAGACATTCATGCGGATGGCGCTCGAGGAGGCGCAGGCGGCGGTCGCCGAGGGTAACATGGGCGCCGGCGCCGTCATCGTGCACGAGGGGCGCGTGATCTCACGAGGACGCAACCAGGCCACGAGCCTGGCCGACGTGACGGCACACGCCGAGACCCAGGCGGTGCGGCGGCTCTCGCTCGAGCGCCGAGTGGTCAATTCGAGCCTTCGCGCCGACGCGGGTCCGCTCCGGGGCACGACGCTCTACACGACGGTCGAGCCCTGTCCGATGTGCGCCTGGGCGATCTGCATCGCCGGCATCTCCGAGCTGGTCATCGGCGCGCGCTTCGCGCGCATGGGCATCGGCTACGCCGCCTACGCCATCGAGCGTCTGCTCGAGATGACGGATCAGCCACTGCGTATCGTCTCCGGCGTGCTCCACGACGAGTGCGCCGAGCTCCGGCTCCTCTATCGTGCCTGAGCGCGCGCCGGCGTCGGCGCGGCCCGTCCCGGGCGCGGAATGGCCCTCCCGCGATCGTGTACAATGCTGTGGTCGCGGACGAGGCGTGCGCGCGCCCGCGGTGGCGACCGACCGCGAGGATCTCGCATCCCATGCTCGACTGCGCATCCGTGGATCTGCAATGATCGCCTCCCCGCAACAGCGTCGGGTCCCGGGGGCGACCCGACGCGATCCGCCGCGGGTGCGCCCTTTCCCCGTCTCGACCGCGACTCGGCGTCCTTCGGCTGGGCCGAGCGGGTTCGCCGCACGATGACCGACTCGTCAGCGCGTCCCGGAGATCCGTTCGACGAGATGGGCCCCGCGCCCAGGATCCTGATGGGACCGGGCCCGACCATGGCCGACCCGCGCGTGCTGCGCGCCATGGCCACGCCGCTCCTCGGTCAGTTCGATCCGACCTTCACGCGGATCATGAACGAGGTCATGGATCTGATCCGCTTCGTCTTCCAGACCACGAACGCCGGCGCCTTTCCCGTGTCCGGCACCGGGCGCGCCGCGCTCGAGGCCGCGATCGTCTCACTCGTGGAGCCCGGCGATCGTGTGGTGGTCGGCGAATGCGGACGCTTCGGTCTTCTCCTGATCGAGATCGCCGAGCGCTGCGGCGCGGTCGTCGTGCCCGTGCGCGCCGAGTGGGGCCGCGCCATCGAGCCCGATGCCATCGCGACCGCCCTCGCCGCCGCGTCCCGCACCCGTCTCGTCGCGATGGTGCACGGCGAGACCTCGACGGGCGTGCTCCAGCCGCTCGAGGAGATCGCCGCCCTCTGCCGCCGCCACGACGCGCTCCTGCTGGCCGATGCCGTCGTCACGCTCGGCGGTGCCGAGGTCGCCACCGACGGCTGGCAGGTGGACGTGATGGTGGCGGGCGCGCAGAAATGCCTGAGCTGTCCGTCCGGACTCTCGCCGCTGACCTACAACGCGCGCGCGGAGGCCGTCCTGGCTCAGCGGGCGAGCAAGGTCCGGAGCAACTACCTCGACCTGATCCAGCTGGCTCGCTACTGGAGTCCCGCCCGCTTCAACCACCACACGGCGCCCACCAGCCTGGTCTACGGACTGCAGGCCGCACTGCGCGCCGTGCGGGACGAGGGGCTCGCCGCACGGTTCGCGCGGCATCGCCTGCACAGCGACGCGCTCCGCGCCGGGCTCGCCGCGCTCGGGCTCCGCCTGTTCGGTGCCGAGGCGCCGCCCCGGCGCCTGCCCATGATCACACCCGTGATGGTGCCGGACGGTATCGACGAGCTGCGCGTCCGCCGCGAGCTGATCCAGGACTTCGGCCTCGAGATCGGTGCGGCCTTCGGCCCGCTCGAGGGACGGATCTGGCGCATCGGCACGATGGGGCATTCCGCCCAGCGCCGGAACGTACTCCTCTGTCTCTCCGCGCTGGAGCGCGTGCTCGCGCGACAGGGATGGCGCGCCGCACCCGGCGCGGGGTTCGACGCCGCAGTCTCGCACTACGCCGCGGCCGGCTCCGTGCCCAGCGATCTCGACGTCGCCGACAGCCTCGGCGCGCGCGGCATGGGCCGCTACTGAAGGAATCCACCGTGGCGCCCGACCACCCGTTCACGCACCCGATCCGGGGACCCAGGCCCCGCGCGCGACGAGCCCGCGGCGTCGCGGCCCGACGCAACACTTGCGCACCCAAGGGAGACCATCGATGACGGAGTCACCCATCACGCGAAGAGGGTTCCTCGCCGGCGCCGGCGGCATCGTCGCCGCCTCCACGCTCGGCGTTCCGGCGATCGCTCACAGCCAGGCCAAGGAGATGGTCATCGGGGGCGCCGCGAGCCACAAGGCGTTCATGGAGCCCACCGTCATTCCGATGTTCGAGAAGCAACACCGGTGCAAGATCGTCTTCGAGGGCACCAAGTCGCTCGTGAATCTCGAGAAGATGGTGTCGAACAAGGCCAAGCCGTATCTGTCCGTGGTGATGATGGACGATCCGGTGCTCATCCTCGCGGTGAAGGAGGACGTCATCGAGAAGCTCACCCAGGCCAAGGTGCCGAACATGGCGAAGCTGAAGCCGTCGGCGATCCACATGGACGGCATGTGGGTGAACTACCTCCAGCCGTATGCGGGCATCGCCTACGCCACCGCGAAGCTCAAGGCGGCGCCCTCGTCATGGGCGGACCTCTGGGATCCCCAGTACAAGTCCAAGCTCATCGTCCCGTCACTGCAGAACACCGAAGGGCTGGCGGTGCTCTTCATGGCCGCGCATCTCGAGACGGGCAAGCCGCTCAAGGACGCCCAGTTCCAGACGGACGCCGCGTTCAAGAAGCTGCGCGCGCTCAAGCCGAACCTGCTCACCGTCTACACGCAGATGCCGCAGGCGTTCAATCTCCTCGAGCAGGGCGAGGCCCTGATGATCGGCGGCGCGCTGTCCTCGTACGCGATGGAGCGGAAGCGGAAGGGCGCCCCCATCGACATGGGCGCGCCGAAGGAGGGCGTGATGTCGATGCCATCGGGCATCGCGAAGGTGAAGAACGGTCCGGAGCCCGAGCTGGCCTACGCCTTCATCGACGAGATGCTCGGCGTCGAGTACCAGAAGATCCTGGCCGACGCCGCGGCCGCGGTGCCGACCAACACGGCGGCCCCGATGCCGGCCGGCATGCCCAAGGTCGAGGTCTTCGTGCCCGACTGGGCCAACGTCGCCGAGAAGCGCAACGCGTGGGTGGAACGCTGGGACAAGGAGATGGGCGCCTGAGCGACGTCTACCTCGACGTCCAGGGTGTCGCCAAGCGGTTCCGCGAGACGCGCGTCCTCGAGGGCCTCGGCCTCGAGGTCCGCGCCGGCGAGTTCATCTCGCTGCTGGGCCCGTCGGGCTGCGGCAAGACCACCCTGCTCCGCATCATCGCCGGCCTGCTCTCGGCCGATTCTGGCCGCATCATGCTCGACGGCGCGGACATCAGTCGCGTGCCCGCTCACAAGCGCAACGTCGGCGTGGTCTTTCAGAACTACGCCCTGTTCCCTCACCTGACCGTCGCCCAGAACGTCGCCTTCGGCCTCCGGGCGCGCCGGACGCCGGCCGCCGACGTCGCGCCCGCCGTGACAAGGGCCCTGGCTCTGGTCCGCCTGTCGGAGTACGCCGACCGCAGCATCTTCGCCCTGTCGGGCGGCCAGCAGCAACGCATTGCCGTCGCCCGCGCGCTGGCCGTCCGCCCGAAGCTCCTGCTCCTCGACGAGCCGCTGTCCGCGCTGGATCGGAAGCTCCGCGAGACGATGCGGATGGACCTGCGGCACCTGCTGCGCGACCTCGACATCACCGCGATCTTCGTCACCCACGACCAGGACGAGGCGCTGGTGATGTCCGATCGCATCGCCGTCATGAACGCCGGGCGCATCGAGCAGTTCGACACGCCGGCGGCGGTCTACACGAGTCCGGCGACGCCCTTCGTCCTGGACTTCGTCGGCATGTCGACGCGATTCCGCGGCACCGTCGCGGACGCCGCCGGCGACGAGTTGACCATCGACACCGCCGCCGGTCGCATCCGCGCGCGCGGCCGCGCGGCGCGTGGCGCCTCCGTCCTGGTGGCCGTCCGTCCGGAGAACGTCCACCTGGGGCCAGGGCAGCGCCACGAGAACGCGGTCGACCTCAAGGTGCGCGATCCGGTGTTCCTCGGCTCGAAGCTGCTCCTGCACTTCCACGCTGCCGAGGGCGATCACGCCGTCGCCGAGGTGCCGGCCGCCAGTCAGCATCTGAGCTCGGGCGATCACGTCACCGTGAGGTGGGAGATCTCCTCCACCCTGCTCTATCCCGTGTCCGCCGGCGAGTGTCCCGAGCTGGCATCCTTGACGCCGACCGCGTCTGTCTCACATAATGTCTAACATGGCGACTGCCACGGTCCGGGAAGTTCAGCACCAGCTCGCGGCCATCCTCGATCGCGTGGCGCAGGGCGAAGAGGTGACGGTCACTCGACGGGGACGGGCGGTGGCGCGGATCATCCCGGCCGTTCGTGCAAAACGGCCGCGCTGGCCCGATTTCGCGGCCAGGATGAAGCGCCGGTTCCCAGGCGGGCAGCTTCCCGGCCCACCGGTCAGTGCGTTGATCCGTGCCGATCGAGAGGAGCGCCTCTGAGAGCTTACTTCGATAGCAGCGTGGTCACGAAGTGGTACGTTCCCGAGGCGAAGTCGCGGGCGGCGCTCGAACTCCGGAACAGGTTCACCCCGCCGAGTGTGCTCACGCACGTCCACCGCATCGAATTGCAGAACGCGTGGCAGTTGAAGGTCTACCGCAAGGAGATGCCGGCGGAAGCCGCGGCTCGTGCCGCGGACGACCTCCAGTCGGATATCGACGCCGGTGTCTGGTTACCTCCGCAGTACGACCTCGACGCCGTGTTCGGCGTCTCCGTGCGCCTGGCGCGAGAGCACACCGCCGTCCTGGGAACCCGCAGCCTGGATCTCCTACACGTCGCCGCCGCGCTCGCGCTCCACGAACGTCACTTCGTGACTGGGGACGACCGCCAGGCCAGGCTGGCTGCGGCAGCCGGTCTCAAGGTGACCAGACTATAAGCCGAAGGAATCTCGCGCTCGAGTCGCTCGGGCTCGGACGCAGCCCTCAGAACGTCGGCTCGGCGTTGGGGGAGGTGCGCAGTGCTCGGGAGGGCAAGGCACGACGACGAGCATCCACCCACGTCACCGTGAGTCTTGAAATATCCGCCACCGCATCCGACGAGGAGGCCGCGGCGTCGTGAGCGCGATCCGGGGCTCCATCGTGTCACCGACCGACCTCGCCTCGGAGTGTCCAGCCACCCGCCTGGAGCCGGTGGCTTGGCTTGCGCTTCCGGGCGCGCTCTATCTCCTGCTCGCGTTCGCGCTCCCGCTGGCCCTCCTGCTCCTTGCCAGCGTCGCCAGCGAGGGACGCTGGACCGTCGCGGGCTACGCGAAGTTCTTCGGCGACCCCTTCAGCTGGACGGTGCTGTGGAACACGCTTCGCGCCGCCGCCCTCACCACCCTCTTCTGCCTGCTCGCCGGGTACCCCGTGGCCGTCGCGCTGACGCGAGCCCGCGGCGCGCTCCAGGGATGGCTGCTCGCGGCGCTCATCGTGCCGCTCTCCGTCGGGGTGGTCGTCAAGGCGTTCGCCTGGACGATCCTCCTGCGCAGCGACGGCGTCGTGAATCGGCTGCTGGTGGCGCTCGGCGTCGTCGATGCGCCGGTGCGGCTCATCTTCACCGAGACCGGTCTCGTCCTGGGCGCCGTCAACGTCTTCTTGCCGTTCATGGTCCTGCCGATCTTCTCCGTGGCGAAGCTGATCGACCCTCGCCTTCCCGAGGCGGCGGCCACGCTGGGCTCGAGCCCGCTCCATCGCTTCGTGCACGTGACCTTGCCGCTCACCATGCCCGGCATCGTCGCCGGCGTGGCCTTCGTGTTCTCGATGTCCGTGTCGATGTACGTGATTCCCACGCTGCTCATGGGCGATCGCTTCAAGACGCTGTCGATCCTCATCGCGCGCTCGTTCCTGTTCATGCGAGACCGGTCGCTCGGGTCCACCGTGTCCGTCGTGCTGTTGTCGATCGCGGTCGCCGTCGTCGTGGCGAGCGCGCTCCTCGGCCGACGCTGGCAGCCGGGACGCTGATGGGACTCGAGCGCGCCGCGACGATCGCCCTGTGGACGGTGACCGCGCTCGTCGTGCTGACGCTGCTCGCGCCGCTCGCGGTCACCCTGGCCGTGTCGGTCAGCGCCTCCCCCGTCTTCAACCTCCCGCCGCCCGCGCTGTCCACCCGCTGGTACGAGCGCGTGCTGCACTCTCGCGAGCTCTGGCCGGCCGTCTGGCTCTCGCTCGAGATCGCGCTCCTCTCCACCGCCGCCGCGCTCGTGCTCGGGACGCTCTGCGCGATCGCGATCGCGCGCGGCGCGTTCCCCGGCAAGACCGCGCTGACGACGTTCATGGTGGCGCCCCTCATGATGCCGGGACTCGTGGTCGGCGTCGCCCTGCTCCAGGCGCTCAGACAGATCGGTCTCCGGGACGCCCTCGTGAGTCTCCTGATCGGGCACGTCGTGATCACGCTGCCCTACGTCACGCGCACGGTGCTGGCGAGCCTGTCGCTGTTCGACTTCACCCTGATCGAGGCCGCCCGGACGCTCGGCTGCTCGTACCCGAAGGCGCTCGCCAGCGTCATGGTGCCCGTGCTGGCGCCGGCGTTCCTCACCTCCGGCCTCTTCGCCTTCCTCGCCTCCCTGGACAACTACCCCATCTCGATCTTCCTGGTCGACGCGTGGCACAAGACGCTGCCCATCCTGATGCTCCAGTTGCTCGAGGAAAATCCCGATCCCACGATTGCGGCGATCTCCTCCGGACTGATCGTGCTGACCATCGTGGTGCTGCTAGTAGGCGACCGTCTGGTCGGCTTGCGGCGGCTGGCGGAGTTCTGACGGCGTGAGCCCGCGCGATTTCTTCGGGTACGGCGGCCATCCTCCTGATCCGCGCTGGCCGGGCGGGGCCAGGGTCGCGGTCTCCTGCGTGATCAACGTCGAGGAAGGAGCGGAGCTGTCGCTCTCCGCCGGCGACGCGCGCAACGAGAAGACCTACGAGGTCACCGACGAGGTCGTGGGCGTGCCCGACGCGTGCATGGAGACGCACTTCGAGTACGGCACGCGCGCCGGTTACTGGCGCGTCATGTCGGCGCTGGAGCGCTTCGGCGTCCCCGCGACGCTCTCCGCGTGTGGGCGCACCCTGGAGATCTCGCCGTGGCTCGGCCAGGACGCCGTGCGACGCGGTCACGAGGTCGCCGCGCACGGCTATCGATGGGAGTCCCACGCGCACATGGCCGAGGCCGACGAGCGCACGATCATCGGGCGCGCCCTGCGGGCCATCACCGCGGCCGCCGGCACGCGGCCAGTGGGCTGGCACACGCGCTCGACCCCTTCGCCGAACACGCGCCGCCTGCTCGTCGAGACCGGCGGCTTTCTGTACGACTCGGACGCCTACAGCGATGACCTGCCGTTCTTCGTCGACGTGGGTGGCGTCCGCCACCTGGTCATCCCGTACAGCTTCGACACGAACGACATGCACTTCCACCAGGGGTCCCAGCGCTTCGTCACCGCTGCCGACTTCGCCGAGTACGTCACCGATGCCTTCGACGCGCTCTGGCGCGAAGGAGCATCCACACCGAAGATGCTCTCGATCGGGTTGCACCTCAGAATGATCGGCCGGCCCGGCCGGATCGCTGGCCTCGAGCGCGCGATCCGGCACATGCAGGACAAGGGCGGCGCGTGGTTCGCGCGGCGCGACGCGATCGCGCAGCACTGGATCGCGCGGTTCGGCGCGCCGCCGCGAGGGTGATGCACCCGTGCGCGTGATCCTCGCGAATCCCAACGCCACAGTTGCCATCACTGACGCGTGCGCCACGCTCGGCCGGGCCGCCGCCGCACCGGGTACGGAGATCGTGCCGTGGACGAACCGCGCCGGCCCGCCGGTCGTCGACGGCCTCGGCAGCGACTACCTGGCGGGAGCGGCGCTCGTCCGCGGTCTCGCTGCGGTCGCCCCTCGACCCGACGCGATCGTGCTCGCCGGATTCGGCAACTACGGCACCGGCGCCGTCAAGGAGGTCCTGGACGTCCTCGTGGTCAACATGGCGGAGGCGGCGATGGCCTTCGCGGTGCCCCTGTGCCATCGCTTCGCGATCGTCACGACGTCACCGCGCATGATCGCCTACACGGAGGACGTCGTGCACGCGTTCGGATTCGCCGCGCGCTGCGGGGCCATCCGCGCGGTGTCGCTGCCCGCGATCGACGCGCCGCCCCTCCCGGACGACGCGATCGTCGAGCGTCTGGCCGCGGAGGCGGAGCAAGCGCACGCGACGTCGGGCGCCGACCTCGTGATCCTCGGCGGCGCGCGGCTCTCGCCCTACGCCGCGGCCCTGCGCCGCCGCACGACGGTCACCATCATCGAGCCCGTCGCATGCGGCGTCGCGATGGCGGAAGCGCTGGCCCGAATCGGACTTCGTCAGAGCCCCGTCGGGAAGTTCGCCTCCCCCTCGACGCCATTCGCGCCCACCCATGACAATGCTGGCCTTTGAAGCGGGGGCACCAGAGCACCGAGAGCGACGTGTCCGAACTCCGGGCGGATTCGACCGCGACGGACTGCCGCTCGGGTCCCAGCTCGTCGGGCCGCACCTGGGCGCTGATCCACGCCGGCCACGCGTATCAGCCGGACACCCTGGCACCGGCGGCGGCCGCCGCGCGCCGAATAGTCCGGGTCTCAGCGCTCCTTCTCGACGTCCCACACGATCACGCCCGGCAGTCCCACGAAGGCCGCTCGGTTCGCGTCGGGCAGCCGATCGGCGGCGGGAGTCACGGCGGACTCCGGCGTCAGCAGCGGCTCATCGCACGAGCGCACGCGCAGCCCTGCCGCGGCGAACGCCCGGCAGTAGTCAGAGGGGAGATGCCAGTGGATGCGCATGAAGCCAGTGGCGCCGGCCGCGGTGCGGAACTGGGCTTGCCACCCGAGCAGTACGACGAACGGGTGAACGTCGCTGATGATGACGCGTCCTCCGGGACGGACGACCCGAGCAAACTCCTGGATCGCCCCGGTGATGTCGGGAAGGTGCACGAGGGCCAGCGCGCAGACCACCACATCGACGGAGCCCGAGCCGATCGGCAAGCCCTCGAGATTCCCTTCACGAAAATCGCCGTCCGGAGCCCTGCGTCGCGCTCGCTCCAGCATCTCGGACGATTGATCGACACCCACGAGCCGATGGCCGCGCGCGGCCAGGTACTGGCTGTGGCGGCCGGTCCCGCAGGCGGCGTCGAGGACGAGGGACGCCGGAAGCGAATCGAACAAGCGGTGCATGACGGGCTCCTCGAGGCCGAAGAGGCGGAGCGGAGCGTCGTACGTCTCGGACCAGAGGCGGTAGCCGTCGGCCAGGTCGTATTCGGGGCCGTAGACCGCGGCATCCAGGCCGGACGTGCCGTCGATGCTGTGGAGCAGCGCGCGGATCTCGCTCACACGGGCCTGGCGCGCCGCCGGATCGTCGACGAACGTCAGACGGAGGAGGGCGAGGCCCTCGACGCCCAGCAACAGCTCGCCCAGGCTCGGCCGCGAGGTCATCTGCTGGTCTTCACCGACCGCGGTGTCAGCCGTTGATGGCTCCGCGCCGCCTACGCGTTCGGGATCCAGGGCCAGTACTTGGCGATCGCCCCCGCGTCGACGCGCAGGTCGAATCCGGTGATCATCTCCGCGTCGTCGGAGGCGAGGAAGACGATGGCCCGGGCATAGTGCTTCGGGCTCGGCAGCTTGCCCATGGGAACCATCCGAGCGAAGTCGAGGATGCGCGCAGCTCGCTCCCGGCGCGGGCGACCCCAGGCGATGGCGCGCTGCTCGCCCTCTTCAGTGTCCGTGGCCGTCGGCGTGAGGCTGTTCACACGGATGCCGTGCCTGGCCAGGTCCATCGCGGCGGCGCGCGTGAAATTCAAGAGCCCGCCCTTGCTGGTCGAGTACGCGATGTTTCCGGCCTGCCCCTGGTGTCCGGCCGTCGAGACGATCACGACGATGCTGCCCCGACGTTTCTGGTCCACCATGAGCCGAGCGACGTGCCTGGTGCAGAGGAAGTTGCCGGTGAGGTTGACGCCGATCTGCCGGGTCCAGCGCTCGAGCGGCATGTCGAGCACGCTCGACCCGCCCAGGATGCCGGCATTGTTGACGAGCACGTCGACCCCGCCGTAGGCGTCGCGGGCGCGCGTCACCATCGCTTCGACCTGCGCCTCGTCCGTCACGTCACAGGGGATCCCGAGCGCGCGCCTCGCGCGCGCTCGACCGGGCCCGTCACGCCGACACGCGCGGCGCCGGGAATCGCAGGAGCGCGGCGAGACCACCCAGGAACAGCGTGATCTCGAAGACGATCAGGACGGGCAGGCTCTTCAAGAACCGCGCCTCGACGCGCCGCCGATGGCGCCACACCTGGGTCGCGTCGCGCAGAGCCTTCGCGGCGGCGAGGAGCGGCCAGCCCAGACCCGCCGCGCGGACCAGCATGCTGCCGGGCAGATCGCGCTCGAGCTGGCGCGTCCGCACCATGAAGTAGCCTACCGCCCACGCGCGGAGCAAGACCCACGAGCACAGCACTCGCAGCGTTCTGGGGTAGCTGTGCGTCATGCGCATCCCCTCGCAGAACTTGATGCGGTAGCCTGCCTCGATGAGCCGATGCAGCAGGAGGCTGTCCACCGCCGTGACGAACGCAGGATGCTCGAACGCGAACTTTTGAGCCGCGTCGCGCCGGAGCGCCAGGTTGTCCGTCACCAGGCGCTCGGCCGAGTTCCCCTCGCGGCTGTTCCGGATCCCGTAGAGGAGAGCGGTGACCTCAGGGGATAGGAAGCCACGGCTGAGATCGGTCACTCCCTGGACGCCAGCGACGTCGGCGGGGGCGCGATCGAGGGCGGCGACCAACACCGAGATCCAGTCGAGCGGCGCCGCGCAATCGGCGTCGAGCAGAGCGATGATGTCCCCGTGTGCGGCTTTCATCCCGAGATTCTTCTGTTCGAACTTGCTCGCGCCTGGGCAGGAGAGCACCGTCGCCGCAGGGAATGACTTTCTCACGATACCTTCGAGCCCGGGTACCTTCCCCCCATCGACGGCGATCACCTCGATGAGGTCGCCCGGGTAGTCCTGGCGGATCAGGGCGTCGAGACAGTCCTCGAGGGTCAGGTTGTTGGACGGATCGACGCTATCGGTTTCGAGCACCACTGAAACCGTCGCCATCGGGCAGGTCCTCGACTACGAGAGAACGGCGGGCTTACACCTCGCCGGTCACGAGCTTCGGCATCCACATGTCGAGGACGGCAGGAACGCCGTTGCGCTCGATGGCCGCGAGGGCTCGGCGGATCGCCGGGCCGACCTCGTTCGGGTCGGTCACCTTCTCTCCGTAGGCGCCGCTCGCCGCCGCCTCCCCCGAGTAGTTCGGGCACGGGTCGAACCAGCCGCCCGTCAGATCGTGCTGCTTCGCCGCGTAGCCCTCGGGGTAGGTGCGCAGCACCTCGTTCGTCCCCGTGCGATAACCGCGGTTGTTCCAGACGATGAACAGCACGGGCGCCCGGTGAAATGCCGAGGCCCACACCGTCACCTGGGGATTGCCGAACATCCATGAGCCGTCGCCGATGCAGGCCACGACCGGGCACGCACCTGCGGCAACCTTGACGCCCACCGCTGCTGGCGCGGCCCACCCGATGCTCGAGCCGCCGGTGCCCACGAGAGTTCCCGGCCGCGAGCGGTTGAACATCGACGAGTCGACCAGCTCGTGCGCGACGATCGCCTCGGGGGAGAGCGTCTCGCCGATCTGGTAGCTGAGCCACAACGGCGAGATCACACCCCGCGTCCGGTCGGCGTGGGCGGTCTGGATCGCCGAGTCGAGTCTCTGCTGGCCCTCGCGCTGGTAGCGCTCCAGCCGAGCACGACAGCGGCCGCGATCCTCGGCCGTCATCTGCGAGCGCAGCTCTTCCAGGAGCACCGGAAGCGCCTTGGCCGGATCGGCGGTGATGGACAGGTCGGACGGGAACTCGTAGATCGGCGTCATGCGCTCGATGGGATCGATGGCGAGACGAATGACTCGCTTCGATGCGTCGAGATCGAATGTCCACGGCTGCCAGGGCACCACTGTCTCGATGACGAGCAGACAATCGACGTCCGCCGGCGTCGGCGCGATGCCCGGCGCTCCTCGGTGCAGCAGATGGCTGCCCGGGAGGTTCATCCGGAACGGATCCGCCATGACCCGGGCCCCCAGCGTTTCGGCCAGCTCCTGGAGTGCCGCAACTCCGGCGGCGTTGTCTCCATTTCGCGAGACGCAGATGAGGGGGTTCTCCGCCTCGAGCAGCCACTGCGCGGCCTGACGAAGCTCGGCACGGTCTCCGGCCGGCGTTCCGGCCGGACCGAGATGCTCGGCCAGGGGGAATCGCGCCTCCTCGGTGGGAGTCATGGCTGCCTCGCGGGGCAGCGCGAGATAGGCCGGCCCGCGCGGCTCGCTGGTCATCACCTGCACCGCGCGGCTCACCACGAGGCCGGCGTTGTCGTACGTCGCGAGCTTGTGGTCCCATCGCACGTACTGGCGGAGCAGCTCTCCCTGGTCGCGAATCTGTTGATACCACTGGATGTAGCTGTTCCGCCCTCCCGGCGCGCCGCCCGCCGCGGACGACGGCGGGTAGCCCGACATGATCAGCACCGGATAGTGGCCACGGTCGGCATTGTGCACGGCCCCGCCTGCGTTGATCAGCCCGCACTCCACGTGAAAGGCAGTGGCCGATGGCCGGCGAGTCACCACCGTCTCGCCGCAAGCGGCGGCCAGGGCGGCGTTCTCGTGGGTCATCGTCATGAGCTGCGGGGTCGGCCGCCCCAGCGTCCGGTGCTTGATGGCGCTCTCCTGAAAGAACGCCAGCTCGGTGCCGGACACGAACCACAGCCGCTCGATCCCATTCAGCTTCATCGAGGCCATCAAGGCCTCGGCGGCCTGGTGGGCGGGCATGCGGTACTCGCGGCGCGCTCCCGCCTCCCTGCCGACAGTCTCGAGTCTCGTCGCCATGCGTCCCTCCTCGGGCCGGCGGGCTCAGGCGCGCGCCGTGGCCGACGTCCCGGCCACGGGCGCCTTCAAGCCGTAGAATCCCAGAGCGTTCTGCCCCAGGATCTTCTTTTTCATGCTCTGCGTGAGGTCGCCCCGCTTCAAGAGCTCGTCCACCGTGTGGGGCCATTCGCTGTCCCAGTGGGGATAGTCGGAGGCGTACAGGATGTTGTCCTCCCCCACCCACTGGACGACGTACGGGATCGTCTTCTCCTCGGGCTCGCAGGCGTAGTACGCCCGGCCGCACGTCATGTACTCGCTCGGCTTGGCCTTGCAGAGGGGCGCGTCCCCGGGACGCTTTTCGAACTCGCCGTCCATGTGCTCCATGAAAAACGGGATCCAGCCCGCGCCGGACTCCATGAAGCCGACGCGGAGCCGCTGGAACTTCTCGAAGATCCCGCCGTAGACGCAGCTGATCACGGCGATCATCTGTTCGGGGGCGTGGGTCCAGGTGTGCACGGCGAGGAAGTTGTCGAAGCGATACAGATCGCCCGTTTCGCTGCCCGTGGCGTGCATGGCGACCGGCACGCCGAGCTGCTCGGCTTCCGCGTAGATGGGCCAGAAGAACGGGTCCGCCACGTTCCGGCCGGGAATGAACGTGGGGAACATGAGACCGACCAGACCGAGCTGCGACACCGCCCGGTTCAGCTCGCGGACGGCGGCGGGAGGGTCGAGATTGGGCACGAGGGCCACGCCCTTGAGGCGCTGCGGATCGGCGCGGCACCAGTCGGCAATGAAGTCGTTGTAGCTCTTACAGAGCGCCGTCTGATACTCCGGCTCGCGGATCTGACCGATGCCGAGGGCGCTCGTCGGATACAGGATCGCGAGATCGATGCCCTCGAGGTCCATGTCGGCCATCATCTCAGCAGGCGTGTCCGGATCGCGGCCGAGATCTCCGTTGGGCGCCTGCCGGCGGTCCCAGTAGGGCCCCGGGAAGAATGCGCTCCGGTGGCGGTACTGCTCGGGCAGGTACTTCTGATAGCACCGGTGCGGCCGATCCATGACGTGACCGTCGCCGTCCACGATGAAGATGCCGTCTCGCATGACACCCTCCTGTCGCTGGTACGCGGCCGCCGGAGAACCGAGCCGCGACTAGTCGGAAGTATACCCGCGGGCGCGCGGGTGAAGCGCGGGATTCGCGGCGACGACGGCCCGGAACTCGCGTGCGGAGCCTAGTCGGGCAGACCTTCGATGGCGTACGTGGCGATTTGGAGCGCGCTCGGCGCCCCCAGCACGCCGAACCACCGGGCATAGATGTCCAGGACCTCGCCAGAGCGATAGAGGTGGGCCAGGGCACGATTCACAGCGATGTGGAACTCTGGATCCCCCCGGCGCATCATCAAGGCGTATGGCTCGTAGGAAAAGTACCGGTCGGCGAGGATGAAGCGGGTGGGGTCCTTCGCCGTCAGCGCGAGGCCGACGAGGATGTCCCGGTCCGACGCATAGGTGTCGGCGGTTCGATTCTCGACGGCCGTCCGCCCCTCGGCATGGTCCTTCACGAGGATCAGCTGCACGTCCACCCCGCCCTTGGCGATCGCGGCCTTCAGTGACTGCTCCGTCGTGGTCCCCGGAATGACGGCCACGCGCAGCCCTCGCAGCTCGACGACCGCGGTGTCCTTCAGCGCGAGAAGGCTGCCGCCCGTGACGAAGATCGTGAGACTGAAGTCGACCTGGGCCTGTCGCGCGAAGGTATTGGTCGTCGAGCCGCACTCGAGGTCCACGGTGCCGTCCTGCACGGCGGTCATCCGATTCTCGACGGTGACGGGCACCCACTTGATGTCGAGATCGGTCTGGAGCTCTCGCTTCAGACTTGCGGCCACCCGATTGCAGAGGTCGACCGAATAGCCGGCGGGGCGACCCTCCGGCCCCACGAACGAGAAGGGCACCGACGACTCCCGATAGCCGAGCGCGATCGTTTTCGAGGCCTTGATCCGATCCAGCGTGGCCTGGCTGCTGGCGCTCGTTCCCGCCGACGCGCATCCGGCCGCCACCAGCACTACCGCCACCAGCTTCCCTGCCACGCGTGTCGTCACGATTGCCTCCTGAGGGTGATGATGTATGACACTCGCAGGCATCGTGGCACGGAGGGGCAAGTCGCACAACCCTTCTCATGCGTCGGACGCCGAGGCGGGCCGACAACAACGCTCCGGTACTCGCTCAAAGGTAATCGAGGACCGGTCACGCATGGTTTCTGCATCTCACGGTGGTTTCATGCGCGACAACACCATCAGCGCAAACGCCGCCCACGAGAAGACAACGACGGCGAAGGCCAGGGCCGGCCAGAATTCCAAATGGATCGTCATCGACGGAGGTGTCGTAACCCCGATGGCCGCTTTCGCGCCACGACGGGCGCGACGTGGGAGCCGTCCGTCGCCACGTGTCCCTTGACGATGTCGAAGTGGGCGAGGATGTACTGAAGGGCCGGGATGCGATCGCGGAGCGAGGTGGCGGTGTCGAGGCCGGTTCCCTCCGAGCGCACGTAGTCGAAGACGAGATGTCCCCCCGGCTTGAGCGCCCGGTGGAAGTGTTCGAGCACCGGGAGCGGCCGCGGCAGGTGCTCCAGCGTCTCCAGGCAGAAGATCGTATCGAACGAGCCGGGCAGCGCCGCGTCGTCATGGAGCCCCACCGAGACCATCGTGACGAAGCGATCGTTGCGAAACTTCCAGCGCGCGTAGTGGAACAGGAGGTGGGGGATGTCGGCGCCGACCAGTTGCAGGTCGAGCCGCCGATAACGGCGAGCGAGCGCCGTCAGGATGGGGGCGGCGCCGCACCCGTACTCGGCGACCCGACCGCCGCGCGGGATGTACCGAACGAAGGGGTGCACGCGCAACGGTGAGAGGGCCTGCCGGTAGGTGTAGGCGAAGAGATAGTAGATGGTTCGGGGATCGCGCCACGCCTCCAGGTGCCCCTCGTCCGAGGCCAGCTCGGGCTGCTCGATCTGCTCGAAGTGGATGGTCTGCAGGCGTTGACGGTAGACGCCGTGCAGGAAGTAGAAATCGTGCGGATGGATCGGGCGGTTGCCCAGCTCCTCGACCCAGTAGCGCTGGAATTCCCGGAACCAGCCGAGCGCGATGTTCGCGTAGACGAGCCGCCGGTACACGCCGAGCTTGACCAGAGCTCCGATGGCATAGAGACGGATGACGCTCGAGAGCCCGGCGAAGGGACCAAGCCCATCGCCGCTCCGGGCGCTGGGGTCAGGGGGGGTGAGCTTCGCGTCCTGCGTGGCGAGCAGCGCCACCGGATCGAGTCGAACGTCGTCAAAGCGATTCATGAGCTCGGACTCGATCCAGGGCCGAAACGCGTCAGAGGGTCGCCTGACGCGAGCCCGGCCGACCTATCCGCTGGCCCTCCACGCTGACGGAACCAGTCCGCCTGAAGTCGCGGCAGATCGCCTCAGCCCTCCGTCCCGCTCTCGCGCTGCTTGCGCAGGAAGTCCTCCAGATCCTGCATCAGCTTTTCCGAATCGAGCTCTCCCTCGGGCAGCGCTTGCCGCTCCTCGCTGGTCGCCTGGTCATACTCCTGCTCCAGCTGCCGCACGTGCTCTCGCGTGGCGCGATCCCGAGCCACGGCCCGATCACACTGCGTGCGGAACTCCTGGATCGCCTGGTCGAACTGAGACATGTCCGGGGTGAGGTGGAGGAGACGCGCCACATAGGTCAGCAGCGCCTGGATCGTCGCGGGATTCTCCGTGTTCTGGAGGTAGTGCGGCGCTTGTCCCATGAAGCCGGCGTGCGACATCCCGCGCCGCTCGCCGGCGTCCAGGACGGCCGTGGAAATACCGGTCGGGCCCTCGTACGTCGGCCGCCGATAGATGCCCCAGGCTTCGAGCAACGACCGCCAGGTGGGGTCGGTCGAGCGCGCGGTGACACGGATGGGACGCGTGTGAGGAGCGCCGGCCAGGAGCGCCCCGACCGAGACGATCCGCCTCACCCCACAGCGCTCGGCCACATCGAGGAACGCCTTGGTGTAGGTGCGCCACTTCTGATGGGGCTCCGGTCCGGAAAACAAGAGCACCCCATCCTGGTCGCCACCCGGTTGCCAATCGTAGAACTCGCTGCTCGGCCACAGGAGGTCTCGGTCCCCATCGCCCCTCATTCGGACTTCGGGCCGTTCTTGGGTGAATACGAAAAACTCTTCAGGATCGATCCAGGCCAGCCGCTCGGCCGGGAGGTCGCGGACCAGGTGACGCAAGGCGCCCGTCGCCGCCTGCCCGGCGTCGATCCAGCCCCCGAACGCCATCACCAGCGTCGTCAAGTTCCGAGGCGGCTCGCGATCAAATGCTACGTGGTCCATGATCATCCTCTCGGCGGTGATCAGCGTCGCTCATCACTCGAGCCGGCCGCCGCCACCTCAGAAACTCGGCTTCGTGGAAAACGGCGTCAACTGCAGCTCGTGCGTCCAGCAGGACCGGTCCTGGGTGTGCAAGTAGTAGAAGGCCTCGGCGATCTTCACGGGATTCATCACCACTTCCGGGTGCTGCTGGGCGCGCGGGAGGGCCCGCGTGCCGGGCGAGTCGATGAGGCCGTCGATCACGACGTTGGCGACGTGCACACCGTGCTCGGAATATTCTTCCGTGAGCACCTGGGCGAGCGTGCGCATCATCACGCGAGGGTAGTAGAGCGACTGTCCAGTCTGGCGCTTCTTGCCGCGCAACGACGACGCGTTGTTGGAGATGAGAAACGAGCCTCTTCCGCGCTTCCGCATGGCTGGCAACACTTCCTGCGCGACCAGGAACGGTCCGCGGCTGGCGATGTGCTGCGCCGTCTCGAAGATGTCGAGGGGGACGTGCTCGAGCAACTCCTTGTCCGGCGGCAGGTCCCGCCCCTCCAGGTATCCGGCGTTGTAGACCAGAACGTCAGGATCCCCGGCCTGCGCGCGAATCGTGGCGAACGCGCCCGCGATGGACTCGCGCGACACCAGGTCCAGCTCGACGATCATGCTGTTGCCACCTTGCTCGATGATGGCCTTCTCGAGCGCCGAGGCATTGGCAACGTGACGGGTCGTCAGGACGACGAAGAACCCTTCCTTGGCAAATTTCTGGGCGATGGCGCCGCCGACGCCCCAGCGCACGCCGACGGGGACGTCGCGGTCGTCGAGCGCCTTGCCATGCGCCAGCTTGGTGTTACGTCCATCGGCCTGCCACTTGGACGTTGCCCCGACCACGACAGCTACCGGTTGATGGGCTGAGTTCATGAGGAATGCTCCGCTGGGTAGTGGTGACGGCTCACGCGGTTCGTCGACACCAGCCAAGCATAGGGAAGAACGGCGCATTTCACAACCGCTCCGCGCGCTTGCTCGCCACCCGGCAGCCGCGCTATTCCTGGATCATGAGAACAATGTGGCTCATCGTCATGCTGCTTCCCTCGCTGGCGATCGCGCAATCTCTCCCCGATGCTGGCTGGCCCAACTACGGAAACGATCCCGGCGGCGCGCGCTATTCCCCGCTCGACCAAGTCAACCGAACCAACGTTGCCCAGCTTCGAGTCGCGTGGACGTTGCGCACGGGCGCCCTGCAGCCGGAGACGGCGCTGAACAAGAAAGCGGCGTTCGAGGCCACGCCCATCCTCGTCGAGGGCCGGCTCTTCCTCAGTACTCCGTACGACGACGTCGTCGCTCTGGACCCGAAGACCGGCGCGAAGCTCTGGGAGTACGACGCCAAGGTCGATCGCTCCCACAACTACTCCGAGGTCACTTCGCGCGGCGTGTCCGCCTGGCGCGATCCGTCGCCTCCCGCGAGTCGCGTCTGCCGCCTGCGGATCTTCATGGGGACCATCGATGCTCGCCTCGTCGCCCTCGACGGGGAGACGGGCGCGCCGTGTCCCGACTTCGGCGTCAAGGGCCAGATCGACCTCACGCGCGGCGTCGACCTTCGCGACCTCGGCCAGTACCAGGTGACCTCGGCGCCCACGATCGCCGTCGACCTGGTGATCGTCGGGTCCTCGATCGGTGACAATCGCGCCGTGGACGTCGAACGCGGAATCGTACGCGCCTTCGACACGCGCACGGGAGCGCTGCGGTGGTCGTGGGATCCGATTCCGTGGGCGAATCACACCACGCCCCGCACCGGCGCTGGCAACGCGTGGTCCACCATGGCCCTGGACAGCAAGCGCGGGATCGTCTACGTCCCCACCGGCAGCGCCAGCCCGGATCACTGGGGCGGCGTGCGCAAGGGCGACAACCGGTGGGCCAACTCGGTCGTCGCGCTGCGCGCGTCGACGGGCGAGCTGGTCTGGGGATTCCAGGTCGTCCATCACGACCTCTGGGACTACGACGTCGCCTCGCAGCCCGTCCTCTTCACGTGGAAGGACGGGACACCGGCGATCGCCATCACCACCAAGATGGGCCGCGTGTTCGTCCTCAACCGCGTCACCGGAGCCCCGCTGCTTCCCGTCGAGGAGCGCACCGTCCCCAGGAGCGACGTGCCAGGCGAGGATGCTTCCCCGACCCAGCCGTTCTCCGGGATCTCCATCGTTCCGGAGCGGCTCGGGACCGACGATGCCTGGGGCGCTACGCCGGAGGACCTCAAATGGTGCCGGGAGAAGATCGCCGGAGCGCGCTCGGAGGGCATCTTCACGCCACCGAGCCTTCAGGGGACGATCGTGTTCCCCGGCTTCGTGGGCGGCGTCAACTGGGGCAGCTCGGCGTACGATCCGGGCCATCATCTGCTCTTCATGAACACCAATCGTCTGCCGTTCCTGCTGCGGCTCATTCCCCGCGACCGGTTCGCCGAGGCGTTCGCCCAATCGCACATCGAGGGCGTGCGCGCTGAGCTCGCTCGCCAGATCGGCACGCCGTACGGCATGCTGCGAGCGCCGCTGTTCGCGCCGAGCGGCCTGCCGTGCAACGCCCCGCCGTGGGGCACGGTGGCCGCCGTCGATCTGTTCTCCGGCGACAAGCGTTGGGACGTGCCCCTCGGCACCATGCTCCCCGGGCGCGCCACCGGCGCGGTGAATCTCGGGGGCCCGATCGCGACGGCGGGCGGCCTCGTCTTCACGGCAGCCGCCACCGACAATCGCCTGCGCGCGTTCGACACCGAGACCGGGAAAGAGCTGTGGGCGTTCGAGCTTCCGGCGAGCAGCCAGGCGACGCCGATGACCTACCGCATCGACGGCAAGCAGTACCTCGTCATCGCCGCGGGGGGGCACGGCAAGCTCGGCACCAAGCCCGGCGACTACGTCCTCGCCTTCACGCTGCCCTGAGCGCGGGAACGTGGCAAGGTCGCCGGAATCGGCCGGCGCAGCGTCTAGGGCCTGCTATCCTAGGCGAGCCATTCCACATCACCCCCACCACGTGATGAGAGGAGGACCGGACATGGCGGCGCGCGCACCGTTCTTGACCACGCGCTTCGGCGGCTACTATCACCGCGGGGTCCCTTCGGAAGACCAGGAGCTCACCCACGTCGGTCCCGAGACGCCTTGCGGGGAGTACTTGCGGCGCTTCTGGCAGCCCATCTGCTTTTCCGACGAGCTGGGCGATCGCCCGCTGCGCGTGAGCATCCTGGGAGAAGAGCTCGTGGTCTTCCGGGATTTTCGCGGAGCGGTCGGGCTCCTGGAGTTGCACTGTCCTCATCGCGGGACCTCGCTGGAGTTCGGTCTGATCTCCGAGCGTGGGATACGGTGCTGCTATCACGGATGGCTCTTCGACGTCGACGGGGCCGTGCTCGAGACTCCCGGCGAACCGCCGAACAGCACGCTGAAGGACCGCCTGTGCCATGGCGCCTATCCCACGCACGAGTACAACGGCATCGTGTTCGGCTACATGGGACCGCCCGACGAACTCCCGCCGTTCCCCATGTACGACAGCTTCGACCGACCCGGGTATCGACTCATCGCGGGCCGGAAATACCACTATCCGTGCAACTGGCTCCAGATCCTGGAAAACGCCATGGATCCCGTTCACACGGCGTTCCTCCACACCATCGTCAGCGGCTCTCAGTTCACGGACGAGTTCGGGAAAGTTCCCGAGCTGGATTTCGTCGAGACACCGGTCGGGATGATCTACGTCGCGACACGCCGGGTCGGGGACAATGTCTGGGCGCGGATGGTGGAGAACGTTGTGCCCAATCTCCAGCAAGTCGCCCCGATCTGGGAACACGGCCGGCAGGAGCACTCCTTCAGCGGTCCGATGATGAGCCGCTGGATCGTGCCCATGGACGACACCAACACGATGTTCATCGAGTTCCGGCACGTGAGCGAAGCGGCGGGCGCCACGCCGGCGTGGTGGGCCGATCGTGACGTCATGCTTCCCGGGCAGCTCGCCACCGGCTCTTACCTATCCCCACACGAACGACGACCTCCTCGCCGTCGGCGTCATGCTCGACGATTGCACGCTCGACAACGGTCCGCTCCTCGTCGTGCCGCAGAGCCATACCGGCCCGGTGTGGAATCATCACGCCAACGGCTATTTCTGCGGCGCCGTGGACCCGGGCACGATCGGCCCGGAGATCGGAAGAGCCGTGCCGCTCGTCGGCGAGGCCGGCTCGATGAGCTTCCATCACGTGCGGCTCCTGCACGGCTCGGCCCAGAACGTCTCTGATCGACCGCGGGCGCTGCTGCTCTACGAATACGCGGCGGCCGATGCCTGGCCGCTCCTGGGGGTGAAGGACCTCACGGACTTCGATGCCCGCCTGGTGACCGGCGAGCCCGGTGTCGAGCCGCGTATCCGGCCGGCCCCCGTGCGGATGCCCCTACCGCCCGCGATCCACCAGGGCTCGATCTACGAGAACCAGTTGGACGCGTCGCGTCGCTACTTCGGCGTCGCTCCGGAGCTGACGCAACCCGCCAGAGCCTGACTGGCTCCCTCCCCGTCTCGTCCGTTCGGCTCGGTGTGAGAGCCCGGCGCTCGCGTCAGGTCAGGCGGGCCAGCTCCCGCTCCGCGCGCTCGAGCCAGAGCGTCATGTGCGTGCTGCGAAGCTCTTGCACCGCCTGCGCGAGCACGTCGCAAGCGCAGTCGGCGAGGCCTGCGCGCGCGAGCAGCGTGCCCGGTCCAAGACGGCAGCGCGCCGCAGTCGGACGCATGCCGAGCGACTCCGCCATCGCGAGAGCCTCATCGTACGCGAGGCTCGAGGCACTTCCCTCGGCGATCGGCTTGTCGAGCAAGGTCAAGCCCTCCTCGAGCCGTCCCGCGTAGACCCAGGCGAGTCCGAGCGCGGACAGCGCTCGCGGATAGGTGATCCTGAACTCGCCGCTCTCCCAGTAAGGGCGCGAGCGCTCGAGCCACTCGCAGGCCTGGGTCACCAGACTTTACGGTCCCGTTGACAGTCCGCGAATGTTTGACGGGGAAGAATGCCGGCATGGGCATAATAATCTTTCGCGTTGAATCGGGGGTTCGTCCCGAGGGGAGCAGCATGGGCGAACAGAATAGATAAGCCCCGGCGGTATGCGACCTTCGTCGTGCGCGTGTCCTGGGACGTGGCCGGACGATGACGCGCGCGCATCCCGTGGACGGAACGACGACGGAACCGTGAATCTGGCACGCCACCTTCGGGCGACGGCAATCGAGGAGGAGACGACATGAGGACTCGCTGGCCCCGTACAGCACAACTGGTGCCCATCATCGCGCTCGCCGTGGGCATCGCGGTCGCGGCGCCCCCCTTCGCGGCAGCCGACCCGCTCTTCGATCGGATCGGCATCGGGGCGGACTGGGGCCCGCACTGGAGCGCGTCGCCGGCGGCCATCGACGTGCGCGACAACCAGGCGGACGGGGCGTTCCCTGCCGAGATCTGCCTGCTGCACAATGCAGGG
>Ga0335077_10001756_pt1 | contig 25805 bp, 28 predicted proteins | sample Lox_Sample_31_FD_207151 | JGI IMG/M metagenome (GOLD analysis project Ga0335077, IMG submission 207151) | Soil microbial communities from Loxahatchee National Wildlife Refuge, Florida, United States - Lox_Sample_3.1 | ecosystem: Environmental > Terrestrial > Soil > Wetlands | place: USA... | reverse complement strand
ACCCTCCCCACCGCCATGATGCAACTGCTGCTGATCACGTTCTCCAGCTCACGGACATTTCCCGGCCAATGATGACCAGCCAGGCGGGCCTGGGCGCGCCGCGTGATTCCGACGACCTCCTTCTTGTAGAGGGCGGAATACTTCTCCAGAAAGTGCCGCTGCAGCAGAGGTAGATCTTCGCGGCGCTGGGAGAGGCGGGGGACGGAGATCTCAACCACGGAGAGGCGGTAGAAAAGGTCCTCGCGGAACTGGCCCTGCGAGACCATTTTGCGGAGGTCACGGTGGGTGGCTGCGATCACGTGGACATCCACGCGGTGGCGAACCGGCGAACCCACGCGCTGTACTTCGTTATTCTGCAGGACGCGGAGCAGCTTGGCCTGGGCCAGCAACGGCAGTTCACCAACCTCATCCAGGAAGACCGTGCCGCCGTTGGCATATTCAAAGATGCCGCGCTTGTCCTGGTTGGCCCCCGTGAAGGCACCCTTAACGTAACCAAACAGTTCGCTCTCCAGCAGGGTTTCAACCAGGGCGGAGCAGTTGCAAACTGCGAAGGGAGCGCTGCTCACGGGGCTGAGTTTGTGCAGGGCGTGTGCAACCAGTTCTTTTCCAGTGCCGGTGGCGCCGGTGACCAGGACCGTCCGGAAGTGTGGAGCTATGCGGCGGACCTTGGCGAAAACTTCCAACATGAGCGGGCTGCGCCCAACCATGCCTTCGAACTGGTAAACGTCGAGCAATTCGTGATCGAGGGCCGCCGTCTTCTGTCGAATCTCGGCTTGCGCCAGGAGTTTGCGGATACTGGCCTGGACGCGTGAAGGTTCCAGCGGCTTGAGCAGGCAGTCGGAAGCGCCCCGGCGGATGGCGTCCACGGCCAGCTCTTCGCTGCGGTCGACCGTCAGGAGTATGAAGTCGGTGCCGGGGTCATTGCCGAGGACCTGATCCATAAAGGCAAGACCGCTTACGCCGGGCAGGGAATGTTCTGCAAGGATAATCTGAGGGCGCAACTCCGGGAGTAGTTCCTGCGCCTGTTCGGCTGTGGAAGCGGCGGAAAGGTCGGCATCTTCGGACGCCAACGCGTGGGACAACAGCTCGAAGGTCTCCGGAGACGGATCTACTACCAGGATCCGCAACCGAGTCTGGGTCGATTGCACGGCCTAGCCCCCTATACTTACAAACCCTTCGCGGAGAAGGAATCCACCGAGGGACGATCCGTGCACCGTGTCACAGAATTACATGGGCCGCAGTGGCGCACTTCCCCCTCAAGAACAAGCGTCACATCTATCGCACTTTCTGTAGGGTAATCCTAATCAGAGTCCACGAGCAATTACACATGTTGGACATCTTTTACGATTTCAGGACGAATTAACGTCACAGATTGCGAGCAGCCGGTCATCCAATCGGCGGGGTTACCCTCTGCGCGTGCGTTACTGCCCCTCATTCAGCTGAGGCCGGAGGAGGCGCTGGAAGTGCACGCGGAGGAGTGACCGCAACCACAACCACATCAATTCGGCGGTTACGCCGCCTACCTTCTTCGGTTTCATTGCTGGCTACGGGGTGATATTGGGCATAGCCGGCGACGGAAATCCGGTCGGCGGGGAAACCGCTTTTCTGCACCATCATCAGAACAACCTCGGTGGCACGGGCGGTGGAAAGCTCCCAGTTGGAGTGGTAGCGGGAGTTATGAATAGGAACGTCGTCGGTGTGGCCTTCTACGCGAATCTGGAATCCGCCGGCGCCGAGCACCTGGGCGATATGGGTAAGCACGGGCTGGGCCCCGGGGAGCAGATCGGCTTCGCCGGTGTTGAAAAAGCCCACCTCGCGCAGGCTTACCACCAAGCCATCGGGTACGCTGCGCATCTCAACCTGATGTTTGCTGATTTCCAGGCTCAAGGCGCGCTCCAGCTCGCTTTTGACTTGGGAGAGCGGGACCTCGGGCGCGGCCGGCTCCTTTTTTTCCAGGTCATTCACCAACTGCGCCGGCCGGCTGGCGGTGGCAGCAGGCGTGGTGGGAAAAACCCCCATTTGGCGGAATCCACCCTGAATTGCCGCGGCCACTTGCATCATCTTCTTTTTGTCCACCTGGGAAGATGCATAGAGCACGACAAAGAAAGCGAACAACAGCGTGATGAAGTCAGCGTAGGACACCAGCCAACGCTCGTGGCTGGGGTGGGCGGCGTGCTTCCGGCGGCGGCTCATACCGCCTGAGCCTTGGCCAGGGGCAAGGACTTCTGTTCGGCGAGAAAGCCCTGCAGGCGGGTTTCGAGCATCCGGGGATTCATGCCTTCCAGGATGCAGACAACGCCTTCCAGCGTCATCTCCCGCAAGACCTGCTCCTCCCGCATGCGGATCTTCAGTTTGCCCGCGAAAGGGAGGAAAAGGAGATTCGCCGAGCCGACGCCGTAAATGGTCGCGACGAACGCCACCGCGATGCCTTTGCCGACTTCCGAGATATTGTCCAGGTGCTGCATCACCTGGATCAGGCCAAGGACCGCACCGATGATGCCGATAGTGGGGGCAAAGCCACCTGCAGATTCGAAAACCTGGGGGATTTTCTCCTCCCGCTCGGCCTGATTGTCGAGTTCCAGCTCCATCATCTTGCGGAGTTCTTCCGGTTCGGTGCCATCCACCGCCAGGGTCAGGGACTTGCGCAGGAAGGGGTCGCCAATCTTATTGAGCTCGGCGTCGAGGGAGACGATGCCGTTCTTGCGGGCTTTTTGGGCGTATCCTACCAATTCCCTGACTTCAGCCTGGCCGTCAGAGTTCCTTTCGAAAAAGATGTGAGCGACCCGTTTGGCGGCCTGGAGCACCACCGCGGAAGGGAATTGCACCATCACGGCTCCGAGGGTTCCGCCGAAGACAATCATGGCAGCGGTGGGCTGAAGGATCTGCCCGAGCTTGCCGCCTTCCAGCAGCAGGCCGACGACGATCCCGGCCACGGCCAGGAGCAGCCCTCCGAATGTGCTCTTATCCACGGCCCGCCCCTTCCTTGCGGTCATAAGTGGTTACTTCCGTACCCGCCACCGCGGCGGGACCGCCTGACACCATCATTGGGAGACCGGCCAAAATTGCTCGCCGGAACTGGATCACCCGCTCGACAACCTGCCCGACCGTCTCCCGCACCACGATCTTTTCCCCGCTAATAAGGGTGAGCACCGTATCCGGGGCACCCTCCACGAACTTGATGAGGTCGGAGTTCACAGTGAGAGGCTGATCGTTCAGCCGGGTTAACTGGATCACCGGGTCCTCCATAAGCCCTTCCGGGAGGATGCTGTATCGGTACTAAGAAGAAGACTCTTGAGAAAGCACTTCCGTTGAGACCATGGAATTCCCGAATGGCCCGACGGTAACGACTTGCAGGAGGCGTGCGGAAGCCGCTGCCGGGGCTGGGGTGAAGATAAGTGCTTCATTTTCACCGTATCTTATTTCCCAAAAGTGATTACCCGCCAATTACCACCGTCACCTGAAAAAAGTGATTTCGCTTATATCAGGTACCGATAAGTAGGCCCGAAGCAAAGCACCGGACGACACGTTGGAAAGGCCCCCAGAAGACACCAGCGGCGCTTCGGCGCAGGTCGAAATCACACACAAGGAGCTTTAAATGTCACTCAGCATTCTCAATAACGTTTCGTCTCTGGCGGCGCAGAACCAGCTTTCCGTGAACGGCGCCTCGTTGCAGAAGTCACTTCTCCAGTTGTCGTCCGGATCGCGCATCAACTCCGGTGCGGATGACGCCGCAGGCCTGGCGATTGCCGATGGTTTGATGGCCAATGTCACCGCCCTGACGCAGTCGGCGCGTAACGCTACCGATGGTCTGGGCATGTTGCAGGTTGCCGACGGCAGCTTGGCGCAGGTCACGACACTTCTGAACCGCGCGGTCACACTTGCGACGGAAGCTTCCAACGGCACGGTAAGCGATACGCAGCGCACCGCCCTGGACGCTGAATTCACAGCGATCAAGGACGAAATTGATCGCCTTGGCACCAACACCACCTACAACGGCCAGCAGGTGTTCAGCGGCAACGCCTCGGATGTGTACCTGACGGACGGCACCAGCATCGGCTTCAGCACCGGCCTCACCGCGGTGGACCTGAGCGGCGATGACCTGACCACGGCCGGAACCGCGCAGACGGCTCTGACCGACATCAGCAACGCCATCGCCAACGTGGCGGCGGACCGCGGCACGCTGGGCGCTTCCATGAACCGGCTGCAGAGCGCTTCCAACGTCATCAGCAACCAGGTACAGAACCTCTCGGCTGCGGAAGACGGCATCCGTTCGGCGGATATGGGCAAGACGGTTTCCGATCTGTCCAAGTACAGCGTCCTGCAGCAGACCGGTATCGCGGCCCTGCAGCAGTCCAACCAGATGCAGCAGGCTGTGCTCAAGCTGTTGCAATAACGTCAACTCTCGCCTGGTGGGGCGAACCAGCCCCACCGGGTCTTCTTACAATCCCGGTTCCTGGTACTAATCTTCACCCGCAAAAGCTGAGGCTGGATTCATGAGCTTGAACTTCGACACCACGACACTGTTCTCCGGGCAAGGCATTGACGTCAATTCCGTGGTCAGCCAGCTCGTGACCGCGGCGCGGGCGCCGGAAACAGCCTGGCAGCAGCAGCAGCAGGCCCTGCAGTCGCAAGGTAGCGCCCTCACAACGCTCAACAATGACCTATCCGCCTTATCGGATAAGGTCGATGCCCTGAAGGACGTTGCCGGCGCACTGGGCAACGTTACGACCAGCTCCAGCAATTCGAATATTGTGACCGCCACAGCGCAACCGGCAACGGCCGCCGGCACCCACGTGGTCGTGGTCAACAGCCTGGCCAAGACATCTTCGTACTACACCGACCCGGTCGAGAGCGGCACAACGCTACTGACCGATGGCGGAAGCTTCACGATTCAGATCGGCTCGGGCAGTGCAACCACGATCAGCATTGACAGCAGCGATGACACGCTGCAGACCCTGGCATCCAAGATCAACGGCCTCGACCTCGGAGTCAGTGCCAACGTCATCACGGATGCAAACGGCGCACGCCTGTCTGTGGTGGCGCAGAGCTCGGGGGTGCCCGGCGATATCACCATCAGCAGCGATACCACCGGCCTGAATCTCACCAAGGCAGCGAAGGGAGAGAATGCTTCGCTCAGCGTAGACGGTGTGCCGGTGAGCAGCGCCAGCAACAGCGTCTCCGGCATTGTGAACGGGGTGACGTTCAACCTGGTGGGCGCGGCCCCGGGCACGGAGGTGACGGTGGGTGTGGCCTCGGACACGAATGGCGCCGTGCAGGCGGTGAACGACTTCGTCAGCGCCTACAACACTGCAATCCAGGACCTGAACGCGCAGTTCACCTACAACTCGAACACCAAAACCGGAGGGCCGCTCAGCGGTGACACGACGGCCCGCATGGTGCAGCAGCAGCTGCTCTCTTTCGCCAACTATGCGGTGGCCGGCTCGGGCAGCTTTGCCACGTTGGGTTCACTCGGCATCAGCATGAACAACGACGGAACCCTGAGCGTGGATGCCGCCGCACTCAACAACGCGGTGAGTTCCGATTACACGGATTTCCAGAACTTCTTCCAAGGCACGTCAGGCTTCGCCACCTATGTGAGTAACCAGCTCGGACCGCTGACCGACCCCACCGAGGGCGCGTTCTACGTGGAACTGAAGAGCGATCAGTCGAGCTTTCAGGATCTGCAGGACAGCATTGACAACCTGGAAACCTATATTGCCAGCCAGCAGCAGCAATGGCTGACGCAGTACAACCAGATCAACGTCACCTTACAGCAGCTTCCGCTCCTGCAGCAGCAGATTGATGCGGAGCTCGGGTTCATCGGCAACAACAGCAGCAACTCCAAATGAAAAATCAAGGGAACCAACTCAGCTATCTACGGGCGGCGGTAGAAGGAGCAACCTCGGTCGGCCTGGTCATCATGCTCTATGACCGGCTGGTACTGGACCTGCAGAGGGCAATCGGCGCGCTTCGCGAGGGCAATGTCGAAGCGCGTTGCGGCGAGCTTAAGCATGCCTTGCTGATCCTGCAGCAACTTGAGGGATCGCTGGACGCGGAGCGCGGTCCCGAGGCTGCCCAGAACCTGGCGGCCTTTTATTCTTATGCGCGGGCCAAGATCATGGAAGCGCAGATTGGCGGCAAGCCGGAATTGCTGGAAAAGCTGATCACATATTTTCGGGAGGTCCGCGCAGCCTGGCAGCAGGTGGATCCGGCGCGGGAACAAACTCCCGCGGCGACTCCTGAGGCCCGGGAGAACCTCTCCCCGGCCATGAGCGACGAGGCGCTTTTGAGCTGCACGGTGTAGGTAGTGTAGAGACCGTGTGGGGAAGGGCGACGCGCCCGCCGCGAAGGCTTGTGTACGCGCATTCTCTTTCACTGCAGGGCCGTCCCGTCCAACTTCAGATCCCTCGACTGCGAGTGATATCCGCAACGAATCATCCTGGTTCGCTCGGGATGAGGCTAATATAGCTGCAAGATAATAAACCGTAACTCATTGCGGTGCAAATCTCGCGCTGCTGATAACAAACGACTTGCAGACACAGCAGCCCCTCATTGGTCAGGGTGACAGAGATCGTCCGTCTACGGGCCTCCAAACGCTCGCAAATGGCATCAGAGAGGCGATTCAGAAACCCAAATCGCGAGCGCGATCGGTGCTAGCTCTAAGTTATTGAAAATCGCTGTCGCCCTTTGAGACCAGCAAGTGTCCAGGATTTGCGGCGCGGCGTTGAACTCTAACGGAGCGATGCCCAAACTTCGTGCGGCCTGCCCACGCCCGCACAGCCACGTGCAAAACGGCTAATTGGTGGGCAGGAAGTCCAGCAGGCTCATGGGCAGGATCTTGGCAGCGGCGGCCAGTGCGGCCTCGTGGGCGGTTTGTGCCTGGGACAGTTCGGTGGCTACCTGGCTGAGGTCTGCTCCAACCAGGGTATTGTCCTGGGATTTCAGGTTCACCGTTTCGGAGTTCAGCGCGGTCTGGTCGTCGTTGAGCTGGTTGAGCGCATTGCCGTAAAAGACGCGCTGGCCTGAAAGATAGTTCAATGCACCTGAAACGGCGGACGTTGCGTCGGTAATGGCAGAGGTATCGCCGCTCTGCACTGCGTTGGCGAGCTGCTGCAGCGAGCCGAAGATGTCGCTGCCAGGCTGCTGAAAGAGCTGGCTGCCGGAAACGTTCGACTGCAGACTCCTGCCATCGGCGATGTTGACACTGTTCGTGCCGGTGTTTCCGTTATAGGTGACGGTAGTTCCGCTTTGGGTGAAGGGCGTCTGTGCTGTCTCCGTCCCGGCAAACAAGTAACTGCCCTGAAATGAAGCATTGGCCAGCTGGACCACATCCGTGATGATGCCCTGAACCTGCTGCACAATCTCCTGCCGATTGGAGTCCGATAGCGTTCCGTTGCCCGCCTGTACGCCCAGGCTGACGGCCTGATTCAGCGTGGTCACGACCGAGTTGAGAGTCGAGTCGGCGGTCTGCAGCATGGCCTGCAGGCTGCTTGCGCTCTGCAGATATTGGTCAATGCGCGATTCGGTACCCTGGTTGCGAATCTCAGCGGCGGCGGCAGCGGGGTCGTCGGAAGGACTATTGACGCGCTTGCCGCTGGACAGCTGTTCCAGGGCGGTTTGCTCCTGCGCCTGGGTCTGCTGAATGGCGGCCAGGATGTCAACGCTCGGGTTCGGATTCACGCGCATAAGTTCTTATCCTGTGGGACTGCCCATGCTCAGAACGGTTTGCGTGAGCTCGTCCACGGTAGTGATGACCCGGGCCGCGGCCTGGAATGCATGCTGGTAGCGGATCAGGTTGGTAGTTTCTTCGTCCAGCGAAACGCCAGAGACCGATGCAATCTGATTGGTGACTTGTTGCACGGCCAGAGCACTGGCTTGCGACGCCGACTGCGCCTGGGCGGTGGCGCTGCCCACCGAAAACACGATGCCGGAGTAGCTGTCGAGCGGCTTCTGTCCGGAGGGCAGTTGCTGATTCTGCACTGCTTCCAGCAGTGCAATGTTGCCGTTGCTGCCGGAAGAGCCGTCGGAGCTGGCGGCGATAAGCGAAGGATCGGTGATCGCGACAGAAAAGTCGGCGGCCGCGCTGCTGCCGGTCGTATCGCTGAAGAACGCCTGGCCGGGATTGCCGGAAAGATCATATCCCTGCGCATGTGCTGCGTTGAAATTGGCAGCCAGGCCACTGGCCAGGCTGTTTAGCGAATCAAATACCTTCGGCAGGAACTGGTCGCGTACCGTGAGCAGACCGCCGAGCTGTCCGCCCTGGATGCTAGTGGTGATGTTCTGGCCTTGTGAGTAAACCTGCTCCGCGCCGGTGGAATCAAGCGACGCCTGCAAAGCAAAACTCTGGTTGCCTACCACCAGCGGAGTGCCATTGCCGGTGGTGAGAGTAAGACCCTGGGCTGTCTGGATCGCTGAAACGTCAGTCAGCGCCGAGAGCTGGGTGATCAGCTGGTCGCGCTGGTCTTCCACAGAGCCGCCGTCCTGGCCCATGCTGTGCATGTCTGCCACCTGCGCATTCAGCTTGGCGATTTCGCCGGTCAGGATGTTGATCTGGTTAACATTCTGTACCACGTTCTGGTTGAGGTTTTGCTGGATGCCGGTGAGCTGGCTCACGGTGCCGTGAAAGTCGTTGGCCAGATTGTTGGCGGCGGCCAGGACCGATTGCCGCTGCGAAACACTGCCCGGGTCGGTGGAAAGCTGGTTCAGGCTGTTGAAGAAGGCTGTGATGTCGGTGCCGATTCCCTGGTCGGTGTTACTGAAGAGGTTTTCGACCTGCTGCAGGTAGTTCACCTGGGTGTCGGCATTGTTCTGCTGCTGGGTCTCGTCGTAAAGACGAAGCTGCAGAAGTGTGTCCCGCACGCTGGCGATCTGCTGCAGGGTCACGCCCTGTCCGTAGGTGACGTTCGACTCCACCACCGGCGCCGCTTCCGTAAGAATGGGGATTTCGCGCGAATAGCCGGGAGTGTTGGAATTCGCGATGTTATTGCTGGTGGCATCGAGCGCGCCTTGCTGCACCAGCAGGGCGTTAGCCGCGATCAGCATGGAGCCGGTCAAACTTCCCATGAGTCCTATACCTCGCAAGACCAGGTGTGGTCTGCTGTGACTGCTTTTCCTTCGCGCGAATAACCCTGGCGCGCACCCTGGTTGAGCCGCAGCAGGATGCGAAAGAACTTTTGCGCGCGGTCCACAAAGGTGGCGTACACGCGGTTCAGATGGGCTAATTCCTTTTGGATTTCAGCCAGCCGCTGGTGCGGAGTACCGGTAGAGGAAGTCCGGACGAACGCCGATGCCATGGCAGTCTTCAGATCGGCGAGCAACGCGCGGGCATTTCCTGACTTCAGCAGCGACGAGGCGCGAAGGTCGTCGCACAGTTTTTGCTGGGCGGCGACACTGGCCTCGAACTGCTGCAGATCGTTATGGCTAAGCGCCAACAATGCGGCCTGCACTTCTGCAGAAAGCGCGCGCAGGGCTGCAAGGGAAGCAGCCCAGTCTTCGGCGTCTTGGATGTAATCGTCGGCCATTTTGAGGGATGTCTGCTGTGTGGAGTTTTTCGGTCACCCTCCGGAGTCTGTGCCGTAACTTATCTTCCGCCCCTTCGGGGCTCCTTTGTTCGACCTTCGACAACCAGGGCTTGCGCCCTGGCCTGTATTCTTGCGCCGCTCCGCGGTTGATTTCGCAGCTCCCCCGGACACGAAACTAGCGCGAAGACTCCCGCAGCATCGCGTCGGCAATCTTGCCTGGATCAATCTGGTACGAGCCGTTGCGCAGAGCTTCACGCAGGGCGCCCACGCGGTCCTGGCGGATTTCCGGTGTTTGCAGGGCGAGCGCGGTCAGACCGCCTACGTTTGCGGTGTCGCCGGAAAAACTCACGTCGCTCTGGGCTGAAGAAGCAGCACCGGAGGTCTGAGACGACTTTGCACTGCGCACCGTGCTCTCGGTGACCAGTTGGCTGGCAATCGGTTGGTTCGAATTGATTCTCATGGCAACACCTGCACTATGGGGTGCAGCTTTATCGGTCCTTTCCGATGGAAACTTTAATCCGGTTACGAGGAGGTAATCCCCCCTCCGTACCCTGAGTGCTAACAGCTTTAGAATCAGACGGTTCAGCTTCTGTCCCCGGATTCCTGTTCTCCAGGTGGCGAACAATCATGGAGGCGATTCCGATTCCCCCCGACTCCGAGATCTTTTCTGCCACAGCCTGTAGGGCCAGGCTACGGTATTGGTCAGCGCCTACGTTACCTTCGTCATTCTTGTCGGGGTCTTCACCCGGCACGGCGGCGAAGGCGTGCTGAGCATCTTCCAGCCATTTATCGAGCAGGATGGATTCGAAGGCATGGGCGGCGCGCTCCAGCTTGGGGTGGGACGAGTTCTTGTCCACTTTGAACTGGCCGAGTATTTTCTCGCTGCGGGCATCTTGCAGACTCTGGCCGGCGTTAGCGGAGTTCAGCGGGCCCATCGTTTGTCCGATCTGCGGCATGGTTACAACACCTCCAGTTCGGCTCTGAGGCCGCCCGCGGCCTTGATGGCTTCGATGATGGCTACGACATCGCGGGCAGTGGCGCCTGCGGCGTGCAGGCCGTTTACGAGATCTTCGACGCTCGCACCTTCGGCCAACTGGATCTTGCCGACGGCGGTTTCATCCGCTTTGACGGTGGTCTCGGGAACAACCGCGGTCTGGCCATTCTTGGAGAAAGCTTCCGGCTGCGAGACGGCAAATGTTGTGGTGACCTCAATGCTCAGATTTCCATGCAGGATGGAGACTGCCGAGAGCTTTACACTGCCGCCCATGACGATGGTTCCGGTGCGCTCGTCGACGACGACCTTCGCCGGCGGATGAAACGTGATGGCAAGGTTCTGCACCCGGGAGATCAGTTCCGGCACCGAGCCCGCGCCGGCTCCGGCGACGTTGACGTCAATGCGGCGGCTATCGACAGCAGCAGCGATCGACTTGCCGAAGGTCTGGTTGATGACGTTGGCGATATCGATGCTGGCAGTGAAATCGGGATCGCGCAGCATCAGAGAAACGGTGTGAAGCTGGGCGAGATCGATGGCGACTTCCTTCTCCACGTTTGCGCCTTCGGCAATGCGGCCGACGGTCGTGTGGTTGACCTGCTTGGTGTTGCCCGCGCCTCCGGCGCTGTAGCCGCCGAGGGTTAGAGGGCCCTGGGCAGCCGCATATACCTGGCCGTCGGGACCGTGAAGGGGCGTGAGCAACAGGACGCCGCCTTCAAGGCTCTTGGCGTCGCCGATGGAAGAGACCGTAACGTCGACCTTCATGCCGGGACGTGAAAAGGCCGGCAGCGAGGCCGTAACAAAAACCGCAGCGACGTTATTGACGCGCACCAGCGGGGCGGGAATCTGCACGCCCATGCGCTGCATGATATTGGCAAGGGTTTGGGTGGTGAACAGAGTCTGCAGGCGGTCGCCGGTGCCGTGCAGGCCGACGACCAGACCGTAGCCGACGAGCGGGTTGTCGCGCACTCCCGCGACTGTGGTGATATCCCGCACCAGCACCTGTTCCTTGGCAAGAGATTTCTGGGGGGCTTCAGCTTCATTGGCCCAGGCGAGCAGCGAGAAGGACAGGAACAGCGGGAAGAAGACGAGGAAAAAGCGCCGTACTCCTTTCCGCGACAACATGGTCTCAACGTCAATGAAATTCAGGCGCATAAGGTTCAGAAAGTGAGAATCTTCTGCAGCAGCTTCATTACTAAACTCGGCGGCCGGGTGGCTTCCGTGACTACGCCTTTGCCTTTGAGTTCAATCTCCAGGTTCGAGAGCGCCGTGGAGAGCACGGTGTTGTCGGGACCAACGTCTCCCGGGCGCACGACGCCGCGCACGATGGCGGTTTCTTTCTGGTGATTCAGCAGCACCTCGCGTTGCGCTTCCACTACCAGGTTTCCGTTCGGCAGAACAGCGATGACCTGTCCGGCCAGGCTGGTTTGCAGCTTGGTAGTGCTGGAGGTGTCGCCCTGGCCCTTGAGCGCAGTTGCCGACTGCGCGTTCAGCAGCGGATTCAGCCCGCCGGTTTTAAGTTTTCCCGGCAGGCTGGAAATGCTCGAGTTTGCATTTACGTTGCGCGCGGTATTGGTGCTGCCGGTGGCGGAGGCAACTGTCTGCTGCGCCACCTGGATCACGATAATGTCGTTCAGGTGGGCGGCCTTGTAATCGGTGCTGAGGTCGGTCATGCGGCCGCCCGAGACCCAGAGGCTGCCCGTGGTTGAGGTTTCAGGCGCGGGCACCTGCTGTTGCTGGACACGATCGAGGTATTCTGCCCGGGTTTGCGCGGGGTCTTTCTTCTTGAGAGGGAGTGAAGTGGCGTGCGCGTACGTCATGCAGGCCAGGCAGGCCAGCATCGCCCAGCGAAGGTTGCGGTTCCTCATCACGGCTTACAAACTCCCTTTCAGAAGTCCCGCTTCTTTGACTTCGGCCACGCGGATTTTCTTGCGGTCGGCGCTGCGCACGCGAATTTTCTGACCCTGAACGCCGTTTTCCAGGCAGGTCACTGGAGTGATGATGCGAAACTGCTTGTTTTCCAGGATCAATGTGGCCTGGTCGCCGGCACGCACCAACACGTTGCCGGCTTGGTGCGTCTGCGCCCTCGCCTTGACCAGCACCGGCGCGCTCAGGGCTGCATCGCGTTCCTGCGCACCCGGCCACCGCAGCATGACGAAAAAGGGCACGCAGTCGGCGCTGTTGATGCAGCGCATGCGCAGCATGGCCGAACTCTGCTGCCACTTTTCAATGCCCGTCACCTTGAACTGCGCCGCCGGATTGTTCAAGCTCAGCGGAGCCAGGAATTGCAGTTGGGCGGTCTGAGCCGGAATCTGTGCCGTGTTGAGCGCGGACATCACCCGAGCTTGCGCGGTGTCAGCCGCGGGAGGCAATACGCTGGCGGTATCCCCAGCGGCAGCAGCGGCGGCCAGTAAGAGAATGGCGGCAGTCCGAACATACAGCGTGCCAACGATCATGAGTTCTGCCCGTTCCTGCCTGCCTGGGTTGGGCGCGTGGAAGTTTGTTCGCCTGACCTGATCAACTCCATCGCAATAACTTGCTCCTTCGAGCAGATTTCGCCTGCGCCCTGCACGCGCGAGGACTCGCGCGCCTACATTAGCGGCTCACGTTATTCAGTTGCTGCAGCATCTCGTCTGCGGCCTGCACTACGCGCGAGTTGGACTCGTACGAGCGCTGCGCCACGATCATTTCGATGAACTCCTGCACTACATCCACGTTGGAGCCTTCCTGCATGCCCTGTGCGATCGTGCCCAATCCTTCCGGGCCACCGGGCGTGCCGACGATGGGATCGCCGGAAGCCGTCGTCGCCAGGAACAAGTTCTGGCCGACGCTGTTCAGGCCGCCGGGGTTGGGGAAGATCGCCAACTGGATCGTTCCCACCTGCTGCGCGGCGGTCTGGTTGGGCTGAGTGACGGAAACCGTGCCGTCCTGCCCGATGGTGACGTTGGTGGCATTCGCCGGAATGGTGATGGCCGGCTCGAGCGGATTGCCGTCAGCCGTTACGATGTTGCCCTGCGCATCGAGATGGAACGTTCCGGCGCGGGTGTAGGCGACTTCGCCCGTTGGCAGAGTCACCTGAAAGAAACCCTGGCCCTGAATGGCGAGGTCCAAGGGATTGCCCGTATTCGTGAAATCTCCCTGCGCCTGCACGACTTCGGAAGCGCTGGTACGCGTGCCCAGTCCAACCTGCAGGCCGGCGGCGACAGTAGTTTGCTGCGTAGCCGCGGCGCCCGGCATCACCATGTTCTGGTAGAGCAGGTCCGTGAACTGGAGGCGGCGCCGGTGAAAGCCGGCAGTGCTGGAGTTCGACAGGTTGTTGGCGATGTTATCGAGATTGAGTTGCTGGGCGGACATTCCGCTGGCAGCCGTGTAGAGAGCACGAAGCATTGAGAGATTTCTCCTTTAGGAACCTACGCGTGGCAGGTCCTCTGTCGCGATCTTATTGAATTGCGAATCAAACAGGGAGAGTGCTCGTTGCATGAGATCCGCGGTGCGCTGGACAGTGATCAATTCCACCGCGTTCGCCACCGGGTTTACGTTCGAGGCCTCCACCATGCCCTGGTGGACCTGCGATCCGGTGGCGGGGATTTCTGAATCTTTGGGCGCGGAATAGTAAGTGTTCCCCACGCTCTCGAGAGCGGTGCCCGGCTTGAAGTCCACCAGCTTCACTCTGCCCACGACTGCGCCGTTGACTGAGACTGTGCCGTCTGTACTCACCGAGAGCGGGCCGTTGGCTATGGGAATCACTCCGCCGTCACCCAGCACGGCGTTGCCATCGGCGGTGACGAGCTGTCCATGGGCGACGTGGAAGCTGCCGTTGCGGGTAAAGACGCGCCCGTTGGCGGTCTGGACAACGAAGAATCCGGAACCCTCAATTCCGAAGTCGAGGTCGTTGCCGGTACGTTCCAGGCTTCCCTGGGCCAGATCAACCCGGCTGCCGCCCAGAACTCCGTAGTCGTTGGTGGCGCGGTTGAGCCCGGACAAGGGGCGGCTGGTGGCATGCGCCAGCACTGAGCGAAAGAGCCCGTGCTCGGTGCGATAGCCGGAGGTGCTGGTGTTGGACAGATTGTTGGCGATCACGTCGAGCGACTGGCTCTGCGCGATGAGCGCTGTACAGGCCGCGTAGAATCCGCTGTCCATGATGCTCCTTTCCCGCGGTAAGAGAGAGCACGCATGCCGCCATGCTATGACGGCCTGGATTCGCGTAAGTGATTGATACAGAGGCAGGGAGACAAGGGAGATGAGAAGCAGATTAAGGCCCTGCGGAGAGGCGCGTTTGCCTGGAGTGTCGAGCCTGAGCCGGTTTCTAACCGCCCTCTAGTTTTAGCGCGCTCGGGCCGCTCTCAGCGCGCGGCGGAGCGCTCCCGGGGAGACAGGGGTACTTCTTCGACCAGGGCAAGTAACCAATCAATTCCCACATCCACCAGGCAGTCTTCGATGCGCAGCAAGTACTCCTGGGGGTGGCGGTCAGCGTTGACCAGGCGCAGAAGCTGGCAGGCCAGCACAACGTCTTTCTGGACCACGCGCGCCAGCGCCAGCAGATCGACCGGCGGGGCGTTCAGCAGCAGCTCCATCTCTACCAGGGTGGAGGTCAACGGAGTAAGCCGCGGCAGGTGCGGCGTGGCCCATGAATCCCCGGGGTACTGGGTGCAACTAGGAGACGGGATGCTCCGGGTGCCACGCCCTCCGTATATGCTGTCCGCCGACATGGCATATCTATCGGCCCCAGAGACGATTTTCTTGAGTGGGGTGTAAGTACCTACGGAGATTGAGGTACTTCGAGGCGGAAGAGAATGTCGAGGGATTGAGGTAAACCCAGCAGCCGCACCCACAGGTACTCGCGGCAACGAGCGAAGCGCAGCTCGGCGGCGCCGCTTTGGGCGAGGTGGTTTTTGACAATTTCGGCCATTTCCGCGGGGCTCGCGACGGCCTCATACGCGAATTCGGCTACGTTACTTCTCCAGGGAAAGCGCTGCAAACGCGCTTTGAATTCGCTGAGGGTGACGAAACATGGGGAAGACACGCAGCCAAGCATTTTCTCCACTCCCTGCAGGACGGCATGCTCGATGCGAGTGGCAAATCCGATAACCAGTTTGCCCGAGTCTTCCAGGAACTGAATTGGAAGCATCTGGTGCTGCTCGACCAGGCGCAAGGGAACGATCACCGGCAACTCTATGGGAACGTTCTTCATGGAGAACACGGGATAGCCCCACTGCGCGGCGAGGGCTTCAGCAACCTGTTCTTCATTCACGAATCCCATGTGCAGGGCTACATCGCCGATCCGCTCGCCGGAAATGCGGTGGTTCTCCAAAGCTGCCTTGAACTGCTCGGCACTCATGGAGCCCTGAGAAAAGAGCATCAGTCCGAGAGGGAACCGAGCGGCACGCTTGCCTTCCACGGGACGCTGAGCATGGGTGAGATTGCTGAAGCGCTGAGTCAAAGCGAACTCCAGGCAATCAGGGCCGCAGAACCAGTCCTCCGCGAGCTGGATGCCCTTGCCGTTAAAAATGGCCTTCAAGGAGGAGGTGCGGCAGCCCACGTAGGCGCACTTCTTCGACCAGTTTTCCCAGCGGATGCCGCGCTCGCGGCGCGGCGCCCGCTGTGCACCGGACTCGAGTGTGGTCAGATCCTTCACAGATTCTCCGGCGCGGCGCAGACTTCGGTCACCCGCAGCCCGTAGTGCCCTTCCACGATGACTACTTCTCCCCGCGCGAACACTTTGTCGCGCAGCAGCAGTTCCACCGGCTCATGCACTCGCTTGTCCAGTTCAACCACGGAACCGGCGTTCAATTCGACCAATTGCCGCAGGGGAAGTTTTCGTTGGCCGAAGCGCAGTGTGACCTCAACCTCCACGCCCATCACCAGATGCAGATTGGAGGGCGGCGCCACCGTGCGCGCGGGTTCGATTGGTGTAGTGGCCATGACGGGTACTCCTTGCGCGGCTTGCGGCGTCGGGGACGCGATTTCCTGACTGAGCAACAGTTGAATGCGCAACGGTTCCGCGCTGTTCCCGGCGAGAAAGGTAAGTACCATCTGCGGCTGCCACTGGGGAGCGGCACCGGCCGTGAATTGTGCGCGGCTAACACCGAATTGCTTCTGGAGTTCGCCAAAGGCGAGCACCACGGCTTGCCGCAGCAACTCCTGCACGGCCTGGGCTTTTGCCGCGGGAGCGCCGGCGAGCTTTCCTGCCAGCAGGCCTGCACTGCGCTGGTCCATGATGAGGGCCGCCTCGCCCGAAAGGGCGCCTTCCGCGCTGATCAACAGGCAGATGGGGATAGAACTCGGCAAAGGCCCAGTTTCCGGTACCACCTGGATATCGCAAGCCCCGCCGATCACTCGTGACAGCAGGTCCGCAAGCGCCTTGCGGCAGTTTTCTACCAATCCTTCTAGAGCCGTGGTTGTGGCAGTTGTCATGTCTTATCCGTTGTGCTGCTGGCGTTTCTTGATTTGCGGACCGAGCCTCGCCGCCCGAAACGAGCCCGCGCGGACCGGCGTGGACTCGAACCACTCGTGCCCCTCGAGCGTCAAATGCGCCGGCGAGTTCACCGGGATCCCCAGATCGAGCAATTTTCCTGGCTGCAGATAGAGCAGTTCCTGCAGCGAAACCTTGATGCCGGGAACGCTGAGTTCCAGCGAGCAGAGGCAGTCGAGCAGCTTCTCCTGAACGCGCGTTCCCGCCGAGGGAGCTGCGGCTCGCGGAATGGAGGGGGTGATACGGGAGATCTTGCGCAGCATCGCTCCCGCTGTCGAGACCGGGAAAAAAATCTTCAGCGTGCCCTCAGCTTCCTGCAATTTGGCAACCAGCCGCATCACCAGCATCCTTTCCGTGGGCAGGAGCAGCTTACGCAGTTGCGCCGGCTTCTGATGCTCGCCCGCGCTCACTCCCAGATCCAAAGATTTCCAGGTAAGCTCCAATTCCCCGCAGATCACGCGGACGATGTCCTGCATGAGGTATTCCTCAATGTCGCTCAAGCCGCGCTGCGGTATGTGTCCCGCTCCCGGCCCACCCAGAAGAAGGTCGAGCATGGGAAATGCCAGGGAAAGATCGAGGCCGATTCCGCCGATCGTGTGCAGCGGGCGGAGCTCGATGGAGTTGATGTAGGTATCGGCCGCGAGACTGTCGACCACCTGCGAAAAGGAAGCGTCCTCAATGCCTTCCAGCTTCAAATCGAAGGTGGTCCGGAGATGATTGCCCAGGGTATACGTCAGACTCCGGACCAGGGTTTCATGCAGGCTGGCGAGGGCCTGGATCTGCGCCTCATTCAGCCGCCCAGCCTGCTGGAAGTCGTAGGCACGAACGTCATCGCCCGTGTTGTTTCTCTGTTCGTTCATCACATTAGCCGTCGCCAATTCTCCACCCCTCAGTCTCCACAAAACATCCGTTCAGCACTCGGTCGTGAATGCCTGCGCGCTTTGCACCGCGTGCTGTTCCAGGGTGTTGCGCAGCTTGGCGAGCGCCCCGGAATGCAGCTGCGAGACGCGCGACTCGCCAATGTCCATGACTTCCGCGATTTCCCGCATGGTGAGCTCTTCCCGGTAGTAAAGCGACACCACCTGCTGTTCCTTCTTCGATAGCCCCGCGATGGCCTGAGCCAGGCGCTCGCGCATTTCGGAACGCAGGCATTGATGAAACGGATTATCGCCGGGATCCGCAGGGGCGGATTCCACTAGATCGTGTTGCTCGCTGCGGTCCTGGCCGTAAGAAACCTGTTGCCCGACGATGGTCAGGGCGTCGAGTTTGCCCTGGAGTTTGTGGAGTGCGGCAAGCTCAATCCCCATTTCGGCGGCCAGCTCTTCATCGCTCGGCTGGCGGCCGAGTTTCAGGGAAAGCCGCGCCAATACTCCGTCAAGATGTTTTTGCTTGTCCCGGGCACGGCGGGATGCCCAGTCCTGCTCTCGCAGGCTGTCGATGATGGCGCCACGAATCCGAAACTGCGCGTAAGACTTGAATTGCACGTTCTTGCCGGCGTCGAAATGGCGGGCAGCGTCAATCAGGCCCAGGACGCCGGAGTGCACCAGGTCTTCGAAGGACACGTGTTGCGGCAGCCGCTCGTGGATTCGGCGCGCGATGTAATACACCTGCGCGATCTCGCCCATGACCATCTGGTCCTGGTCAAGGGCCTGACTGGCGCCCTTGTATGCCATTTCCGCTTGCATCATTGGTTCCTCACGGACCGTTTCCTCAGCCACTTCCGTTTCGTTCCTCATGACGTGTTCTTCACTGCTTGCCCGTCAACGAACCAGGCCGACCGATTGCACGGGGATTGTCGGTGGAATTTCCGTAGGTGCCAGCACGACAATCTTCGGCAGGAAAGGCTCCAACAAACGCCGCAAATAGAAGCGGCCGGGCGAAGCGCACAGCAGCACCGGATTGGCCTGCACCGCGTGCTCACCCAGCAGGGTGCGGAGTCCCTCAAGCACACGGCGCACCAGCGACGGCTGCATCGCAGCCCCGTGGGGCGCGGCCGGATTTGCGTTGAGGGCGCGGATGCACTCTTCCTCGATACTGTTGTCGAGCGTGACCACCTTAAGCGAGCCGCCCCCATCAAGCAGCGGACGCACGAGCGCACGGCCCAGTGCGTGCCGGCAAGCTTCGACCAACAGCACCGGATTCTTGCTGATGGGGGCGGCCTCTACCAGACTTTCCAGAATCGTACCCAGATCGCGAATCGAAACCTGCTCGCGCAGAAGCTGCTGCAGAACCTTTTGTACTTCGCCCAAGGTCATCAGCTTGGGGATGAGTTCTTCTACGAGCTTGGGATGAGAATCATTCAGGCGGTCGATGAGGCGCTTGGTCTCCTGGCGATTCAGCAGTTCGTGCGCATGTTGGCGGATCACTTCGCCAAGGTGGGTTGTAAGAGCGCTGACATTGTCTACCACGGTGAAGCCCGCGGAGAGCGCCTGCGGTTCCACCTCGCGCGAGATCCATTTCGCAGGAACATTGAAGGCGGGCTCGCGCGTGTCCTGACCAGGTAAGGTGGCGGCCAGCACCTGTGAGCTGATAGCCAGCAGGCAATCGCGGCGCAGCTCCCAGCGGGCAATTTCCACGCCGCGCAGCGAAATGACGTATTCGTTTTCGCGCAGGGACAGGTTGTCGGTGATGTGAATCGCCGGAACCACGAAGCCCAGCTCGCGCGCCATGTGTTTGCGCAGCGCGCGGACCTTTGCCAGTAACTGGCCGCCCTTTTTCGCGTCCGCAAGCGGCACCAGGCCGAAGCCGACCTCCAGCGTGAGATCGTCGAGCTTCAGGGCCGCATCCATGGGATCGACCGCAGGAGCGGCTTTGCCATCCGCCTTGGCGGCGAGCGGCTTACCAGCCGCGTCCTTGGCCGTAACTGCTTCGTCCTTGACGAGGCGTGCCAAACCGAACATCAGCGCGGCCACAAGAATGAAGGAGATTTTCGGCAACCCGGGAATCAGCGCGAGCGCCGCGATCACGCCCCCCGCCAGCAGGAGCGGCCGACGCTTGCCGAAGAGTTGCTTGCTGACGTCCGCCCCGAGGGTGCTTTCCGACGACGCGCGGGTAATAACGATGCCGCCTGCCACGGAAACCAGCAGCGAGGGAATCATCGTGACCAGACCGTCTCCGACAGTCAGCACTGTATAGGTCTTGAGGGCTTCCTGGAACGGAATGCCCTGCTGGAAGACTCCAATCAGGAAGCCTGCAACGATGTTGATGGCTGTGATCAGAATTGTGGCCAGCGAGTCGCGCTGGTTGAAGCGCGCCGCGCCGTCCATGGCGCCGTAGAACTCGGCTTCGCGGGCGATGGCCTCGCGGCGGGCGCGGGCCTGGGTTTCGTCGATCAGTCCGGCGTTGAGATCGGCGTCAATCGCCATCTGCTTGCCGGGCATGGCGTCCAAGGTGAAGCGGGCGGTCACTTCTGCCGTTCTCACCGCGCCATGGCTCACCACCATGTACTGAATCGCGATCAACGCCAGGAAAAGCACGAAACCAACAACGTAGTTGCCGCCAACAACGAACTGGCCGAAGGCTTCGATCACCCGCCCAGCCGCTGCGGAGCCCTGGCTGCCGTGCAGGAGGATTCGGCGGCTGGAAGCCAGGTCCAAAGAAAGCCGCAACAGAGTCAACAGAAGAAGCAGGCTGGGAAATACCGAGAATTGCACCGGCCGCAGAATCTGCACGGCGGCGAGCAGCACCAGCACCGAAATCGTAATGCTCAAGGTGAGCAGCAGATCGAGCGCGAGAGCCGGCAGCGGAACCAGCATGACGAAGATCAGGCTCACCGCGAACGCCGGAATGATCCAATCCGCGCCACTCGATTTCAACGTGCTTATGAAGCCTGGTTTGCTTGCCATTTTCTTCTCACATCAATCAACAACTCAGTTCTTGCCTGCCTTCGCGGCCTGCCGCGCCTGAGCCTGTGCGCGGTACACCAGCGCCAGAATTTCCGCTACCGCCGTGTACAGCTTGGCCGGAATCTGTTGCCCCACCGAAACCAGGCGGTACAACGCCTGCGCAAGCGGCGGGTTCTCCATGATCGGGACGTTGTTCCAGCGGGCCACGTCCTTGATTTCCTGCGCGAACAGGTCGCGTCCTTTCGCCACCACGACCGGGGCTTCCATCGCGGAGTCGTATTTCAGAGCAACGGCAAAGTGTGTGGGGTTGGTGACGACCACCGTCGCCGCTTCCGTATCCAGTAACATCTGCCGCCGCCGCACCTGGCGCTGCAGGCGCCGGATGCGCGCTTTGATGGCGGGATTCCCTTCCGTTTCTTTCATCTCTTCGCGCATTTCCTCTCGGCTCATCTTCAGGTCGCCTTCGTGCTTGCGCCAGGCGATGAAGTAGTCAATTCCCGCGAACACCCCCAGCGCGAGCAGCGACTTCCACCCCACTTCAAAGAGCAGTGAAAGCATGACCTGGCCGATCGTTCCAACGCCCAGATTCGAGGCGCGGACGATTTCCGCCATGTGATGGTTGAAGGCGACGTAGGTGATGTAAAGCACGCAAAGCACCGGAGGCAGCGATTTGAGCAGACCGCTCAGCGACGAAATGGAAAACATCTGCTGCAGCCGGTTCACCGGGCTCAGGCGCTCGGGATTGGGCGCCAACGCTTCAGGAGCGAACACCAGGCCGCCCTGCATGATTCCCGAGGCCGCTGCGACTGTCCATGCGCCGAGCATGATGGGTGCAGTCCAGCGAATGACTCCCCAGAACGACCAGAAAAGGACCGAGCTGCGGCTTGTGAGCACTTCATTCACGGAAACGTTCAGCGATGACTGCAACAGGCTTCGCCACGCCTGCGCCATGTTCGAAGCCTGCCAGCCGACCAGTCCGACCGCCGCGATGATGGCCAGAATTCCCGAGAGATCGCGAGTGCGTGCGACCTGGCCCTTCTCCCGGGCTTTTTTCCGTCTTCGCGCTGTCGGTTTTTCTGTTTTGCTGGAATCAGCCACAGCCTGTTACCTCGCCACCCTCAGCACCCGCTCCATCGACGTCAGCGAGTCTGAAAAAAGCCGGGCAAACAAGTCCGGCCAATAATGCAACGTCGCGCTCAACAACAAGACGCCCAGCAGACCTTTGACCGCGGGCCCGAGAAACATCACCGGCAGTTGTGGGGAAGCTTTTCCCATCAGTCCCAGCAACACGTCGGCAACAATGGAGGCGATCAGCACCGGCGCCGCGATCTGCACTCCCACGCCGAGTATGCTGCCCCCCACGTGCATCACCTGTTTTGTGAACTCAGGATTCGAGCTGGCCGAGCCTGGCGGCAGATACTCAAAGCTGCGGGCAATGGCGCGCAGGATCCAGTGGTGTACGTCGAGGCCGAGGAAAATCAGCATGGTCATCATCTGCGTGAACACCGACAGGACGTTGTTCTCCACCTGCGTCTGCGGATCGAGGATGTTCACCAGCGAGTAGCCCATCTGCACGCTCAAAACCTGCCCCGCCATCTGCGCGCCTTCGAACACGAGATTGGTGGTGAGGCCGATGGCCACGCCCACCAGCAACTCGCTGCCCAGCAGCAACGGCCATTGGGCAACTGGAACCACCTCCACGCGCGGGGCAAAGACCGGATAGAGCACCGCGGTCACCGTGAGGGCGAGCATGGCCTTGATCCGAGGCGGCACTGCGGCGTGGCTGGTGAAGGGCGCGAACAACATGAGCCCGGAGACACGCGCCCCCACTACCAGCACCGTGCTCAATATGCTCGCCAGGGAAAATTCCATCCTTCCTCTTGTTTCTCGTTGGGGCGAGCGCTTGGCCCGCCCGCTCTTGCCTACCGCGCGTAACTGCCGATGTTGGAAAAAATCTGAACCGTAAATTGCGCCAGCTGCCGCCACATCCACGGCATGAGAACGAATACGCCTGCGGCGGCGCTCAGCAGGCGCGGCACAGTCGAAATCGTTGTATCTTGCAAGGACGTGAGCACCTGGATGACATTCATCAGCAGGCTCACCGCGATAGCGATCGCCAGAATCGGGCCGCCCACGCGGAATACCTCAAACAGCGTTCTCTGCCCGAGTTCCACCACCTGGCCTAAGTGCATTGAGTCCTCACGCAAAACTCTTCATCAGCGAGCCCACCAGCAGGTGCCAGCCGTCCACCATGACAAACAGAAGCAGCTTCAACGGCGTCGAAATGACCACCGGCGGCAGCTGAAACATGCCGACTGACGTTGTGATCGAGGCTACGACCATGTCAATGACGATGAAGGGGAGGAATAAAACTGCACCAATCTGAAATCCCGCCCGTAATTCCGACAGAATGTAGGCGGGGACCACAACCCGCATGGAGAGATCGTCCAGGTTGCGGGGTTTTGGCTCCTTCGAAAGCTCAACGAACAGAGAAACGTCTTTCTCGCGCACATAATGCAGCATGAAAGTCTTCAGCGGCTTGGAGCCTTCGGTCAGCGCATCCGATAGTGCCAGGCTGCCGTGTTCGTAGGGTTGTAACGCATTCTGGTAAATGTTGGCGCCCACCGGCTGCATGAGGAACGACGTCAGAATCAGCGCCAAGCCGATCAGCGTCTGGTTCGAGGGAGTGGTCTGCAGGCCGAGCGCCTGCCGCAGGAAATGAAAAACCACCAGCAAGCGTGCGAACGGGGTGATGCACAGGATGAGCGACGGAATCAGCGTCAGGAAAGTCAGCAGAACGGCAATCTGAAGCGCTGAGTTGTCTCCCAGTCCTGTGATCTTGATTTCGTTGGGTTGCACGTGGAGTGAAGGTCCGGCTGTAGTGGCGGCGGTTGCCTTGGTCGCGGCCACCGCAGGAGGCGCCAGAGCGACGAGCACAACTGCTGCCAGAACAATTCCAACCAGAGTGAATGCTTTCCAGCTCATTGCAGTTCCGGCCCCGCCTCTGAGCAATCCTTCATCGCCGCGGAGAATGTTGGCGACGCCTCTAGTTTCGTCAGCATCGCAATCGAGTTCGCCGCTCCTCCGACCAGAAATCTTTCCTGACCGACCTGAATCACTGCGATGAAGCGCTTATCACCGAGCGAGACGTTTTCGCACACGCGCAGATATTTCTTGTTTGGCCGCTGCGCCGACAGCATCTTCAAGAATCCGGTCCAGCAACTCAACACCACCTGATACATAGCCTGCGCAAAAGGAGAGCTGGCCAGACGTTGTTCAACTGTTACTCCGGCCCGCTGGATGTCCTCTTCGTGGCCACCCGTGACAGTAACTTCAGGCGCCCTGGTAACGCAGACTGTGCTCATGCCAACTCCGTAATCCGGCTGGCCAGGTTTTCCCCGGCGATTTCGAACTTCGCCCACGCGATCAGCTTCCCGTTTACTCGCACCGGAACGTCTGAGGTGGATTGGAACAGCGTTTTCACGATGGACCCTGGCTTCAAACCCACGAGGTCGCCCACCGTGAAATTCGGAACCGGGATCTCGACTGTGAGGTTCATTGGCAGCCAGGGAAGTTCGTCCACGACGTTCTTGCGAGCCGCGGCCGGATTCCTCGGCAGTTCTACGACCGGTGAGTTCTGGTTCGGTGGATGCGCAGTTGGATTGTGGCTCGCCATAAGTCCGCTTACACGGGTGCAGGCGAGGAAGTGCAAGTGAGGTACCGGGGCAAACACAGAGCAGGCAATTGATAAGTCGTGCCCCATGCCTACGGCAACACGCACCATCAGAACGAGTTAGGCCCGTGCACGAGACGCGCGCGAGATTCGCGGCGAAGACTCGACCGGCACAGAATTAGAGGATGAGTAGAGCAATGGCGCTCCCGGCCGAGCCGGTGGTCGGCTCGCGGCCGGGAGTGCTCTAATCAGGCGTTAAGTTTTCCAACCTGGGTTACTAGCGGATCAGGTTGATCGTGTCCTGCGTAGTCTCGTCGAAGGTCGTCACCACTTTGGCGCTGGCCTGGAATCCGCGTTGCGCCACGATCATGGCGGCGAATTCGGTGGCGATATCGACATTGGACTGCTCCAGTGCACCGCCGGTCAGTGTTCCCCGGCCGCCCGCGCCCGGGACGCCGATGGTCGGAGCGCCCGAAGGCAACGTCGCGATGTAGGCATTCGACCCGGTACGCATCAGGCCTTGCTCGTCGGGAAAGGTCGCCAGTGCCAACTGCGCCAGCGGACTCGTCTTTCCGTTGGTGAAGGTACCCTGAATTACGCCGTCGCTGTTCACATTAAAGCTCACGAGCGTGCCGCTGCTGAAGCCGTCCTGCGAGGTCGTCGCGGTGGTGCTGGCAGAAGCCACCTGAGTGATCAGCGGATTATTGTTGCGGTCGAACAGGTCCCAGGTCAGGTTCAGATCTGCCGCGCCATCCGCCAGGCCGGTGGCGGTGATCCCCGAAAGGTTGGCCGCGGGCGTGGTCAGGACGCCATTGCCGTCAAAACTCAGAGTGCCGGTCGAAATGCTTACCGGGTTACCGGTCTGCCCCACGTCGGCGGCGGGGATAGTGATGTCGTACGACCAGGTGCCGGCCGCGGTCTTAGCGAAGTTAAAGGTCAGCACATGCGACACGCCCAGCGAATCGTATACCGACATAGGCGTGGAAAAACTGGTTCCCACCGCTGAGGATGCATCCAGGTTGGTGGTCATCTGCAGATTGGCGGTGGCCTGCGGCGGGCTCATGAGGCCCTGGCCCAACACGATCGGGGAAAGCGTCTGGCCGGGTGTCACCACTCCATTAACCGCCGGGTAACCCATTACGTTCGAGCCATCCTGGGTCGTCAGATTGCCGTCCAGGCCGACCGCAAAGTGGCCATCGCGCGTGAACTGCATCTCGCCGCTCGGCTTCTCAGTCACAAAAAATCCGTTTCCGGTGATGGCCACGTCGGTAGCCACGCCGCTGGTGTTCAGGCTGCCGTCGGC
>Ga0335077_10001753_pt1 | contig 25823 bp, 25 predicted proteins | sample Lox_Sample_31_FD_207151 | JGI IMG/M metagenome (GOLD analysis project Ga0335077, IMG submission 207151) | Soil microbial communities from Loxahatchee National Wildlife Refuge, Florida, United States - Lox_Sample_3.1 | ecosystem: Environmental > Terrestrial > Soil > Wetlands | place: USA... | reverse complement strand
GATCCCTCTCGCGGGACGGAGGAGTTGTCAGTTGCCTTAGTAGGCATCCCCATCAACAAGCTGGAAATTGATGGGCCAGGCTTCGGCCAGAAACTTTCGCGGATCGTAAATCAGGATCGGCTCTTCTCTCTGAGCCCAGAATCCGACTTGCTTAAGGGCATTCACCGCCAGCGGCAAGGTCGCCTGGATGCGAATGCGGCATGCCAAAGGCTCCTCGATGACCGCCCTTATCGCGACCGCATAGACCGAAACCCAGTCCTGTAAGTGCCCAGAATCCGCCATCAGGTCGACGATCTGAACTTCCCATCCTCCAGTCGCAAGGATGAAGTAGCCTGCCGCGCGCTCCCCCTGCCTTAATAGAAAACCTTTCATTTTGGCTGCCGGGTACCGCAGGAGAATGTTGAGGTCCTCGACGGTCCGCTCGCAGATCGTAGCCGGACCGCGTGCTTGCAGGATCGGCATTAACGACGCGTCAAATTTCTCCAGCGGTACGCATTTCCACTCCCGGCTCGAAAGCGAACTTGCCGACACCATATGGGCCATCCCGTGCAGTAACCGCAGGCCAGACTGCCAGCCTTTAGGCCGGACCCGAAATTCCTTCCACGGGCGCAGCCACCGGGCGCACATCCACGACTCCCCGGCTTGGCGAAATCCGATTTTGGGAAGCAGGCCGCGTGTTACTGCCGAACCGCCGATCACGAACGACGTCTCCGCCATCTTCATAAGTTTGCTCATCAACATCGTGCCCACCCCAGGAACCGAGCCGTCAGCCGCCCAGTCAACCGGAGTCAGGCTGCGGACTGTGCCGCCACCGGGCAGGCGAAACTGCACCGGAATATAGGCGCAGTGTGCCGCGATGCGGCCGTCCCGCTCGACCACGTAGCTGCGGGCCTCGGTCTGGCCCAGGCGTGGCCAAAGATATTTCCATTCCAGAACGCGCGGATTTGCCAGGGAAGAAGAGGCATCGAGCCGAAAAATGCCGGTGAGGAACTTCGCCAGCGCCGGCAGATCGGACGCGGTTGTGAGTCTTGGTCGTCCAGTCATGTCACGCCGCGAGTCCTGTACGGACGCGTAGCGCCATCATAGCTGCCCGCCCGAGAGCACAATCGTCTGGCCGCTCACGAAGGAAGCCTGCGGGGAAAACAGATATCGGACCGCTCCCACTACGTCGGCCGTCTCACATAAGCGGCCCAGCGGCACCGCCGCCTTGGCCAGCAGCTTCTGCCTGTCGTTTGCCAGACGGTTCATTCCCACGGGAACCAACGACGGGCAAACGGCGTTGACGGTGATCTGCTTCAGGGCCAGTTCCGGCGCTAGCAGTTTGACCGTCTGTTCCAGCGCGGCTTTGGCCAGGGAATAAGCAGCCGTGCCTAGCGCCGGCTTTTGTGTCCCCGCCAATGAGCCTAGAACCACAAGGCGCCCGCCTTCACCGGTTCCCTTGTTGACGAGCAAACGGGCGAGCTCGATGGTCCTCGACGTCGCGAAAGCCAGTTGCTGCTCCAGAACTCGGCTGGAAACCGAGAGCAGCCCGCCCCGCTCCATGCCAGGCCATGCCGCATGCACGATTCCGTACAGCGATTTGTCGGCGATCCGCTCTTCCAGGTGCGCTGTGCTCGCCGCATCGGAAAGGTCGGCTGAAAGCTCAAATACACAGGGATTTTCCACCAGCCGCGTTGGCAGAGCGTGACGATTGACCACCGCAGCAACGGCGTATTCATCGGCGAATTCCGCCACAAGCTCGGACCCGATCCCCCCTGACGCCCCCGTAATCAGGATCGTCTTGCGGCCCACGCTTGGCCGAACACTGCTTCGGCGCGGCGCCGAGGCAGCAAGCGGCGCCCGGTCATGGCAGGTGAACCCCATGTTGATCACGCTCTGGGTAATCCCTGAAGGCAATTCCACGATCCCCACTTTCAAATTGCCTCGAAGGCTCTGTGCGTCCCAGGCAGTGATGTCGCCGCGCACCGCGACTCGGCAAGGAAAGCGTAGGGGTTGCTGGAACTGCGCGCTGCATGAAACCAAGAGACTGTTTCTTCCTGGCAAGTACATTCCAAGCATGCATGAAGCCAGCGCCACCTGATAGGCGCCATGCACCACCCGGGCGCCCAGTTCGGTGTTCTGAGCATATTGCGAATCCACATGCAGGGGATTGAAATCGCCGGAATTGCCTGCGAACGCGAGGACATCCGCCTCGGTAATCTCTCGCTCGAATTCCGCCGACAAGCCGACTCTCAAATCCTCGGCTGTGTGGACGGCGGCGCTAAGATGATCCATTCGCTTTACTCGTCAGGTAGTCAAGAATCAGTTCGAACGAAACCATTTCGGGAAGCAGCTCATAGTCGATCTGAACCTTGAACTCTTCTTCGATCACATTCGCCAGCATGATGGCAGCCGTCGAATCCCAGCTCGCCACGGAGTTCACGCTTGCCGAATAGACTTCCGGTTCGCTGAGACCCGGAAATACCAGCGCGAAACACTGCGCCAGGCGGCGGCTGGTTTCAGTCATGCGAGATCTCCACCCGGTGGTAGAGCGGCGGGCATTTCTCCTCGAATGCCGCACGGGAAACTCTCAGCGGCCCTGAAAGTTCTGCCCGTTGAAATCCTGCAAGAAAATCCTTCAGGTACTGGTTTCGCAAAGTGGGCATGAAGTTCAAGCGAATCTCTTCCGCCCCAAACTGGTCAAACAGAGAACGCAGGCACTGGTGTTCGATCCGCCGGCCGAAAGCGCGGCAACTCATGACCCAGGTGTCCACTGTGACTTCACCGTTCCGCGTCCGCCCCTTGACAACAGCAATCACTCCCAGTGGGCCATACTTATCGCGGTAAGCCGCGGTCATTGCAAAGGCGCCCGGGCAGCGCAGCGCTGTATGCCATTCTTCCGTCGTAAACCGTGTCCCGTTGAGGTTGAATTGATTGGTCTTATTGACCAGGTCAAGACTCCTGGGATTCGCCCCCGCCGATGCGCAGTCGAGGGTCAACTCGCCTTGCGCATCACGCATGAAACTCTCGAAGGAATCGCCCGCGGCCGCCGCGTCCCTCCGGAATGCATCTCCTGCCCGCAGACTTTCCAGTCGAAGCCTGTCCTCTTCTGACACGCTTTCTTTGGCGAACAGATCGCGCAAGCGGTAGAGCAAGGCCTGTGCTCCCGCATAGTCACTCGCCGGAAACAGAACGCATTCCACGTCCGGATGCGACGCTTTCACTTCTGCCAGTTCCATTGCGCTGTCGTCAACGAATACCACGCTCTCCGCGCCTATATTCCAGGCCTTCAAGATGGAAGTCACACTCCCCGACTTCGGTCCCCAATGCACTTCCACCGGAAACACGGACTGCCGCGGAAGCAGGATGTCCTCTCTCTGAAAAACCTCCTCGACAACGCCCGCATCGTTTTTGCTGGCGATCCCGATCAGAACTCCCTGCTCTGCCAACCCGCGCAGCAGTTGCTGATACAAACCGTGAACCTGCGCGTGACCGGCCAGGTCCCAGCAAAGTCCCTGCGCGCCCACTTCACCCGCGAGTCCCTTCCACAACGTGTCATCCAGGTCGGTGATCAGCCCCTTCTTGGCCGCCGGAGGAACGAGCAGATCCGCCATTACGGAAGCCAAAGCGTCGGCGTGGGCGAGAGTGTACGGCAGCCCTGCAAGCAACTCCGATTTGAAATCAAAGCGCTCAGCTGGCGGCGAAACCCGCGCAAGATATTCCGGGTGAACTACTCGGATACCGGGCCGGCCCGCACTCCAAAGCGCAAATTCGTCCACCGAGCGCCGAAGGCACAGTTCGGTTTCACTCGCTCGCTGACTCGGCGCAGGAAGCAGCGGCGGCAGCGGCAATGTAGGCAATGACAACGCCAGGGGAGTATACTCCGGAGCCCGCGCCAGAATTTCACGAAGGGCTCCCAGCGCAGATTCAACTGTCTTAACCACGTCGCCGAGCTGCCGTCCGTCCCACCCAAGTTGGCGAAAACCCAAGCGTGGATCCAGGTCGGGCCACTCGATCGCTACAGCGCACAGGTCGAGGTCCCTGGTTGGCAACTGCCGCAACGTTCCCAACAGATCGCCGTACAACCCCACTGAAGGCACAACCCGGCGAAGTACGCGTCCCTGCAGGTGAGCGTGCAGAAATGTCTGCAGGTGAAGTGGGTGAAACCCGCACGCCACAAGCACTCGCAGAGGCGGGCGCCCCGCAAATGGGCCTTCTTTAATGACCTTCAGTGCTTCGCTGAGTTGCACGGGTTCAAGAGTGAATCACGATAGCTGCGAATCGCCGGTTGAACTGCGCTGTTTCCTTTGCAGCAGCCCTTTCAGTTTATCGTGAAAACCGGAGGCCAACGCGTCCAGAGTACCCGGTGTGACATCTGCGCCGATGTGGGCGCGAAAGAGAGCAAATTTGTCCTGGCCGGCGTTGAGCTTACCGCCATAGTTGAGAAAGCCGCATTCGTAGCCGGCCTCTCGCGCCAGTTGAAATTCGCGCGCTCCAACCGCCTGAGCGTCGCCGAATGGATAAGCGATCGCCCAGACCTCCTCGTTCAGGACCTCATGGATGCGCTCGCGGCTGTCTTTGATCTCCCGCTCCGCCGCCGGCCCGGGCAAAACAGCCAACCGAGGATGGCTGACCGTGTGCGAGCCGATCGTCATTCCCAAATCCGCTAGTTGCAGAAGTTCACGAGCGTTGAGAACGCGAAAGCGCCCATCGTTGCGCGCCAGTAGTTCGTCCAGCCAAGCCTTCCCGCCTACCTTCTCCGCAAGTATGTAAATGGCCTGCCACTTGGTCTCCTGGGAGCAGGGACTCAGTGCAGCAATGAGCTGTGACAGGACCGCGCGCCGCTGCGCCACCTCATTGGGAAACTCAAACTCTCCCACGTCCGGCAGCGAGACCCGGCCAGGAATGTTCCGCACCGTCATCACCACCAGTTCCAGGCATTCGTGCCAGAGGAAGCTTCCCCCGTTGCTCAAGGGATCGCTGGTAACGAAAAACATCGCCTTCACGCCCTCGTTCGAAAACATGCTGGCCATATGGGTAAGATTGTTGAGGTGGCCATCGTCGCAAGTGACCAGAACCGAACGAGGCGGGAAGTTTCCCGCTGCCAGGCAGGCGCGAAAATCCTCCGGCGCGAGCAAACAGTACCGAGCCTTGAGTAATCGGACGTGCTGCCGCAGCGCCTCAGTCGAGACCAGGTTGCCGTCGAGAAACGGATCAAGCCGCTGGTAGCCGGCCGGCTGCACGCCATGGTACGTAACGACGGCGGCCTGCTTTCCAGCATCGTGATCGGGCCAGAGGCGAAAGCCGTTGACCGCAGACAAAGAAGCGTAGGAAAGGTGCAAGAGCCCAGACACCCCGCGCATCAGCGTGCTCCTTACGGCAACTGCCGAACGTGACTAGTCTGAATCACTCCCTTGCCCGCTCGAGTCAGAACATAGTCCCAGCGCCCCGGCAAGAGGCCCGATTGAACTCTACAGCCTATCGGAAGACGCTCGTATCGCGCCCCAAGGGAACGGGCGCTTCCCGGTCGTGCCGCCAAGCTGCTGAAAATATAGTCGCTCCTTAGCGTCCCTGGGTTTGGAGTACTCATTCATCGTGCCCACTAGGGCACCCAAAAGACCAGTTCTGCAGGGCAGCGTCGCTGACTGCCCTGCCCGATGCGCAACTCGTAGACGGCCGGGGACCCTCGCAAGCCGTGCTGCGCGCCCGTTCCCAGAGAAATCTGCGACTTCCCCGCTCGTCGTACGACTTTCGTACCGGTCAAAGTACTTTGGTTACGAGTTCGAGCACCAGCGGGGGCGCGCCCGGCAGCCACCACAGCAAATAGACATAAGTTTCCCTCGTACCACAACATATAGATTCGGCTCTCATTTGTCCAAATGGTAATTTCCGGGAAACCCCCATAAAACCCCATAAAACGCGGAAATTCGCTTTGAGCTTATGTCTTTCCCGGTTGATATATGCTCACTCCACCAAGATTCACTCGAAACGAAATTTTGGTGGCGAAGAAAAACTCCCAAGTTCGCCTTGCACCCGCAATGCGGGTTCCCCGGCAAGGTTCGATGCTGTGGGGAGGGAAACAAAACTATGGTCGACTCCCGTGAAGTAATGAACATTCGCCAGGCCTCGCAATACCTGGGAGTGAGTCCAGACACGCTTTACAAGTACGTGGGTGAGCAAAAAATCCCGGCCTTCAAACTCGGCAACCGCTGGCGCTTCAAGAAGTCGAGGCTTGACCAGTGGATGGAGGAGAAGTCCAGCCAGGTAGAGGTCAAGGGAAAGAGGAAGCCGAAAGTGGCGACGAAAGCCGCCGGACAGTTGTAAGGTGCACGACCGCGGGCCGAGGGCGCCCGCGCCACACAGACCGCCGGCACAATGCCGGCGCTACCAAAGGCGGGTTACACAATGTTTGGATTCGGAGCGAAATCAATTGTTGGCCTAGATGTAGGCTCCTCCTCCATCAAGGCGGTGGAGTTGAAGAAGACCCGGGACGGCCTGGAAGTCGCCCATCTCGGGCTGGAGCCCCTGGCGCCGGATATCGTGGTGGACTCGATGATCGTCGACTCGGGCACCGTATCGAGCGCTATCTCAAAGCTGTTTACCGACAATGAGATCAAAAGCAAGAGCGTAGCCACCGCGGTCAGCGGCCACTCAGTCATCGTCAAGAAGATTTCACTACCCTCCATGAGCGACGCCGAACTGGCGGAGACGATCCAAAAGGAAGCCGCGCAGCATATCCCCTTTGACTTGGGTGATGTCAACCTCGATTACCAGATTCTGTCGGAAGATGTGGGCAACCCGCAGATGGACGTACTGCTGGTAGCCGTCAAGAAAGACAAGATTCTCAACTACACCAACGTACTCTCGATGGCCGGCAAGAGTCCCGCTATCGTGGATATCGACGCGCTGGCCCTGCAGAACTGCTACGAGTACAACTACGAGCCCGCCCCCAATCAAGTCGTGGCTCTGCTGAACCTGGGCGCCAGTGTAATGAACATCAACATCGTGAAAGGCACCACCCCGCTGTTCCCGCGCGATGTCAGCGTGGGCGGCCACCAGTACACGGACTCGTTGCAGAAGGAACTCGATCTTAGCTTCGACGACGCCGAGTCGCTCAAGCTGGGCAAGAAAGTGGGCACCGTGAGCGAAGACGCCAAGACGCCCATCCTGCAGCAGGTCACTGAAATCATCGTGCTGGAAATTCAGAAGACGTTCGACTTCTTCCGCGCCAGCGCGGCGGGAGAGCATATCGAGAAGATCTATCTGGCCGGCGGCTCTTCCAAGGTCCCCGGGCTGGTGGAAGCCTTGCGCCAGGAGTTCGCGCTGCCGGTGGAACTGTTCAACCCCTTCCAGCGCATCGCGCCTCCGGCGGACGGCCAGGGAGCGTTGTTGATCGAGCAGAATGCCGGCCAGCTGGCAGTGGCCGTGGGCTTGGCCCTAAGGAGTTTTGAAGAACTATGATCCGCATCAATCTGCTGGGAACGACTAAACCGAAGGCCCGCCACGCTGCCGCCGCTACCGTGGGAGTCGAAGTGGGCGACGTTGGTTCACCGCGCGTAAAAGTCCTGATCATTCTGGTCGTGGCCCTGGTGATCAATGCCGGCTGGTGGTACGCGCTGGATAAACAAAAGCAGAGCATCGCCACCAAAATGCAGAAGGCGGAGCAGGAAAACCGGGCCCTGGCAGACGTGAAAGCCCGCTACCTGGAGCGCCAGCGCGAAGCCGACAACTACAAGCGTCGCGTAGACGTGATTGACCAGCTGCGCAACAACCAGGCCGGCCCGGTCAAATTGCTCAACATGATCGGCGACACCGTCAACGGCACGGAAGCGGTTTGGCTCGACTCGATGAAAGACCAGGGCGCCAATGTGGACATCCAGGGCATGGCGCTCAGCACCGACGCCGTGGCCAATCTGATCAGCAATCTGCAGAAGACCGGGTTCTTCCGGGCGGTCGAGATCAAAGAGACCTTCCAGGACGATACCGTCAAAGACATGCAGGCTTTCCAGTTCACACTGACCTGTGAGAAAGCGAAGTCCTAGGGGCGGAGATTTATGGATAAATTCAACGAACTCTCGGCGATCAAACAGTGGCTGGTGCTGGTGGCGGGAGCCGCGCTACTGACGGGCGTTGCCTATTTTCTGGTCTTCAAGGGCCAGGTCGAAACCAACCAGACGGCTCAGCTGGCTCTCGATGCCAAGTTGCGGGAGAACGCGGAGCTGGAATCCTACCGGCCCAAGCTGGCGGAGATCGAGCGCCAACTGGTCAACCTGAAGCAGCAGCTGGATATCGAACGCCGCATCGTCCCCGATGAGAAGGAAGCCGATGGCTTCATGAAGATGCTCGACGCCGAAGCCGTGAAGGCGGGAATCGAGATTCGCCGCTACAGCGCCCTGCCGGTGAGCAACAAGGAATTCTACAGCGAGGTCCCGTTCGAAGTTGAACTCGACGGCCCATACTTCTCGTTGCTGAACTTCTTCGACCGCGTGGCCAAGCTCGAGCGCATCGTGAATGTCAACGGCTTGCTCGTCGCCAGCACCAGAAAGCCGGGCGACGCCAAGACCAAGCACGTGTACCATTACGCCCCCAACGAGAGTGTCGTGGCCACTTGCCAGACAACGACCTTTTTCAGCCATGACGTGAATCCGCCTGCCAGCGGTGTAGTCCGGCCCGGGCAACCGGCGAACGCCAAGGGGAAAATATGAAGCTCACAACCACCATACTGCTTTTGGGGATGGCGGGGGGAACTGCTCTCGGGCAGAACCCGGACGTCATTCAAGACACGCGCGACACCATGAAGGCGCTGCAGCAAAAGCAAACCATCGATTCCAATGCGGCGTTGAATTCACAGCCACCGGCCTCCGGTCAGCACATCGCCGCGCAGCAAGCGGCACGTTCGCCCCAGGCCGCAGCGGCCCCGAAGGTCGCGCATGGCGGTAAGGCCAAGCCTAAGGCGGCGGTCGCGAAGAAATCGAGGCCTCCGAAGGAAAATGTGAGCGTCGAGAGCAACGCGCCTCCGGCCGAGGAGCAGGCTAGCGCCCAGGCTAAGTCCGTGAGCCTGACTGGACGCCGCGATCCCTTCCTCAGCCCGGTAGTTCAGCAGGCCATGGTGGGATCCGGCTGCAGCACTGGCAAGAAGTGCCTGGCGGTCGACCAGATCGTTCTCAAGGGCGTAGTCCGCTCCGACGCGGGCATGATCGCAGTCGTGGTCAACGCTGTGGACAAGGCCTACTTCCTGCGGGAGAACGACCCGATCTTCAACGGCTATGTGGTGAAAATCACCGGCGACTCGGTGATCTTCCGGGAAACGATTCACGACAAGTTGGGCAAGCCGTTTACGCGGGATGTGACCAAGAAGATTACGACGCCGGCGGTTTAAAGACCGGCGCGAGAGGCCGCGTAGCAGCGGCAGGCAACGAATTCACACGCAAGCACGGGTGAGCACAGCGCGAGCCCCTGGGGAGAGCGAAATGCGAAAGCAATTGCTGGGAATTTTTATCACGCTGCTGACGGTAGGGATGTTGGCGGCGGCTGAGACGCCGAGCGCCGGAACTGACCCGGCTAAGCATGCCACACTGGTGAAGGTGCAGGTAGCGCCTGCGTCCGATGGCGTCGCACTGGAAATCACCACCCGCGGCGCGGTCGATGCGAAGCTGAGCGATCTCGATTCGCCAGCCCGCGTGGTGGTCGATCTGCTCAACACGCTGCCCGCCACGGCGCGCAATATCGTCGTTGCCAGCGACGGCGTGAAGCGCGTCCGCATCGCTACCGACGGCATGACGCCGCCCTCCACTCGCCTGGTGGTGGACCTGGACAAGGCATGCCGCTATGAACTGGTCCCCGGCAGCAGCGACGGCCAGTTGGTGCTTAAGCTTCACACGCAGTCCACAATGGCCAAGAAGGACGCCAAGGTAGCCGCCTCAGCAGCGGTGAAAGAGACTGCCACACAGAAGGCTGCCGTCCCGGCGAAAGCCGAACCCAAGCAGCAGCACAAGCCGGAAGCCACGACTGAAGCCGCAGCGACCCCAGCCAATGACTTTGTGTTCGTGCAGCCTTCTTACACCGCGAAGCCTGAAGGCGCCAAGGCGGCGGAATTGAAGCCAGTCGCGGCGATCGAGCCTCCGGCCCGCGCACTCCAGGCCGCGTCCAGGTTCGCCGACCGCCCCAGCGGCGATCTGCTGCCTCCGCCCAGCGCTTCCATGCAGCCGCAGGCCGCGCAGCCTGCGGTGAATCTGGCGGCAGAACAGAAATCGCAGATGGCCTCCAGTTCTCCGGTTGCCGGCCCGAAGTACACCGGCGAACCCATTTCGGTGAACCTCAAGGACGTGGACCTGAAGGATTTCTTCCGCCTCATCCACGAGATCAGCGGACTTAACGTGGTGCTCGATCCCAACGTCAAGGGCAACCTGACCATCGTGCTGGATGATGTGCCGTGGGATCAGGCCCTCGACATCGTCCTCAAGAACAACGGGCTGGCGCGGCAACTGGAAGGCAATGTGCTACGCATCGCGACTGTTGATACGCTGCGCCGGGAAGCTGACGACCGTCGCGCCCAGCAGGAAGCCGAAGCTCTGGCGGTGGAGAAGGTCACCGTAACCCGCTTCCTGAGCTATGCGCACTCCAAGGACGTTGTGCCCACAATCAAGCAGTTCCTCAGCCAGCGCGGCGATGTGATCTCTGACGATCGCACCAACGCTCTGATCATCCAGGATATTCCCTCGGTCATACCAAGCGTTGACCGCCTCCTCACTCAGCTCGACCGCAAGACCCAGGAAGTGGAGATCGAAGCCCGCGTCGTGGCTGCCACTCGCAGCTTCAGCCGCGACATCGGTACCCAGTTCGGCTTTGGCTGGGGCAACGGCCACACCGGTATCGGCGGAGCGCAGAGCGTAGGCGCCTCGCCCACCTCGACATTTGGCGGCTCGCCCTTGTGGCCCTTCGTTGGCACCTCGTTACCCACGGGAACCACTGGCGTGCAGATTCCCTTGTTCTCCAACTTGCCGGTCACCTCGCCGACCAGCGGTCTGAGCTTCGTGAACGTCAGCAATAACGTGCGCATCGACACCATCCTGACCTTGGCGGAATCGCGCGGCTTGTTGAAGGTGCTCTCCCGTCCGCGCGTGGTCACGCAGAACAACATTCAGGCCCTGGTAAAACAGGGCGTACGCGTGCCCATCACTACCCAGGCGCAGTTGGGCGGCCCGCCCACGGTTACCTACGTGGACGCGTTCCTGCGGCTGACGGTTGTGCCTCAGATCACGTCGGAGAACACCATCTTCCTGAACGTTGACGTGGAAAACACCACACCGGACTTCAGCCATAACATTCAGGGCAACCCGGAACTGATTACGCAGCAGGCCACCACTCAGGTGCTGGTCACTGATGGCGGGACAGTCGTGATCGGCGGCGTCATTCAGACCCAGAACTCGGTTAGCATCGGCCAGGTACCGCTCTTGGGCAACATTCCTTACCTCGGAAACCTGTTCAAGCACCGCACCGTGAGCACAGCAAACCAGGAGCTGATTTTCTTCATCACTCCGCGCATTATTCAGACCTAGTCGCGAAAGATTTAGCTTTGCCAACACCGCCGGCGCCTGAAGCACTTGTCAGGCCCGGCGGTTAGTTTTATGCAGGCGCGCGCGTCCTCGTGTGTGCGGAATTGCTCTAACTCCTGATGCCCGCGCCGCACCTCAGGCCTGCTCGGCGCGCCGAAGTTGTGTGCCACAAGAGGAAACGCAAGCCTCTCCTGATGTGGATACACTGCCCCTATGGACCACCGCAGCCGCCAACGTCACCTGCAGAGCCTGCTGGCCGAAAACCACATTGATGGGCTGCTGCTCACCCACCTTCCCAACATCCGTTACCTGTGCGGGTTCACCGGCAGTGCGGCCGCGCTCGTGCTGACCGAAAAACACAAAGCATTCTTCACGGACAGCCGCTACACCACTCAATCCCGGGAAGAGGTGCAGGGTGCGCGCGTGATCGTCAGCCGCAAAGCCCCCCTGGTAACAGCCGGCGAATGGCTGAAGTCCCACTACCGTAAGCTCACCCTGGGAATTGAAGGAGAGCATCTCAGCGTAGCCGCGCAGGCTCGTATGAAGACGTCTCTTACTGGCGGATTCCGTCTGAAACAAGCCCCTTCCCTGGTGGAGCGCGCCCGCATGGTGAAAGATTCGGACGAACTCGAGCGGATGCGGGCCGCTGCCCTGCTGGGAGTAAATCTGCTGGATTCTTTGAAGAGTGTTTTGCGCGTGGGTGCAAAGGAATGTGAAGTCTCCGCCGAGTTGGAGTACGCCGCCAGCCGCGCCGGGGCTGAAGCCATGTCATTTCCTACAATCATCGCCTCAGGCGAGCGGTCCGCCTTGCCCCACGGCCGGGCCTCGCAGCACGCCATTCCTCCTAAAGGGTTCGTGGTCTGCGACTTCGGTGTTATACTCGGAGGCTATTGTTCCGACATGACTCGCACTCTGTCGGTCGGGCGGGCCAGCAACGCGTCCCGCCGGGCCTACGAGGCAGTGCGTGAAGCCCAGCAGGCCGCCCTGGATGCCGTCCGCCCCGGGCGAACCGTTGGCCAGGTTGACCAGGCTGCCCGTAATCTATTGGTTGAGCAAGGCTTAGGTCGCTACTTTACGCATTCCACCGGGCATGGGGTGGGCCTGGAAATTCACGAAGCACCTCGTCTGGCTTCCGGCGGCAAAGACATTCTGCAGCCGGGCATGGTGGTTACCATAGAGCCCGGAGTGTATCTTCCCGGCAGGTTCGGCGTGCGAATTGAAGATACGATCATAGTGACGGACCGAGGGTACGAAATCCTGACCCCCGCCAATAAGGAACTGACAGAGCTGTAGAAATCGTGGGATGCACCTGGACGGTTCGGCGAGGCCGCCCGAGGCTGGCGCCGTTGAATGCCGCAGGATGCAGACTGTGCGGAGCGGAATCGTCCTCCAGACACAATGAATCAGAAAGAACTGAAGGAACTCATCGAGTTCCTGATCGAAAAGGACATTGCCGAGTTCGAACTGGAGCGCGGCGATGTCAAGGTGCGGATCAAGCGCGCTGGCCAGCAGGCACCCGCTCCCGTTCCGGAAACCCGTTTTTTCGCCGTGCCTTCGGCGGTTCCCGCCGCGCCGGATGTCGCCGCCGCTCCCGTGGCGGCCGCGCCTCCCGCCAAACAAGCGTCCGCGGCCGAAGAAGCCCTGCACATGGTTCGTTCCCCGATCGTCGGTACGTTTTATGAATCGCCATCGCCTGGGTCCCCACCGTTCGTTAAAGCGGGAGACGTCGTGGAAGCCGGGCAGGTCCTGTGCATCGTAGAAGCCATGAAGCTGATGAACGAAATTGAATCCGACGTCGCCGGAGAGGTGGTTAAACGCCTCGTAAACAACGGCCAGCCCATCGAATACGGGCAGGAACTGTTCGCTATCCGGCCACGGAGTTCGTGACACAGCCCCCGGCATGTTCAAGAAGATCCTGATTGCCAATCGCGGTGAAATTGCCTTGCGCGTGATTTGCGCGTGCAAGGAGTTGAGCATTCGCACCGTCGCCATCTACAGCGAGGCGGACCGCAATTCCCTGCCTGTGCGCTTCGCCGACGAAGCCATTTGCATCGGGCCGCCGCAGCTGTCGCAGAGCTACCTCAATATTCCTGCCGTCATCAGCGCCGCCGAAATCGCCAACGTCGACGCGATCCATCCCGGCTACGGCCTGCTCGCGGAAAACGCCAACTTCGCCGAGGTATGTGAGACCTGCAACATTACCTTCATCGGTCCCCGGCCCGAAATCACCCGTCTAATGGGCGAAAAAGAAAAGGCCCGCGCTGCCATGAAGAAAGCGGGCGTGCCCATTCTGCCCGGGTCAGAAGGCATTCTGGCCAATGATGGTGAAGCCCTGGAGTGGGCCAAACAGGTAGGCTTTCCGGTAATCATCAAAGCCTCCGCCGGTGGCGGGGGCCGCGGCATGCGCATTGTCCGCGGCGAGCCGGAACTCCCAGGATTGTTCAAAGCCGCGCAGTCCGAGGCTGCTGCCGCCTTCGGCAATGGCGACCTTTACATGGAAAAATTCATCGAGCGGCCACGGCACATCGAATTTCAGGTGCTGGCCGACCAGTTCGGCACAGTGGTCAGCCTTGGAGAGCGCGAGTGCTCCATCCAGCGCCGGCACCAGAAACTGCTGGAAGAATCGCCTTCCACCCAGGTCACCCCTCAACTACGCGCTGAGATCGGCCAAATCCTGTCCAAGACCCTCTCTGACATCGGCTATACCAACGCCGGTACCATCGAATTTCTCATGGATGAAGACCGCAAACTCTATTTCATCGAAATGAACACCCGTATTCAGGTGGAACATCCCGTGACGGAAATGGTCACCGATGTGGATTTGGTGAAGAGCCAAATTCTGCTGGCCGCCGGCGAACGGATGGAAACCGTACTGCATGGGCCGATCGTCCATCGCGGTCATGCTATCGAATGCCGCATCAATGCCGAGCATCCTGAAACCTTTACTCCTTCCGCGGGACGAATCACGACCTTTCATCCGCCTGGAGGAACGGGCGTGCGCATCGATACTTCGGCCTACGCCGAAGGCGTGATTCCTCCCTATTACGATTCCCTGATTGCCAAGCTGATTGTTCGCGGCAAAGACCGCGACGAAGCTATCTCCCGCATGGGCAGGGCGTTGGAAATGTTCATTATCGAGGGAATCCACACTACCATCCCTCTGCACCGAAAGATTCTCGCCGATCCAGCCTTCCGTGCCGGCAATGTGGATACCACATTCATTGAGAGCGTGGTCGCCGCGACTGGCAAAAAGAAGCTTACGGCATAGAACATAGAACGCAGAACGATCCAACGGAGAATTGGAACTGAGACTCGAAATCTGGTGTTCACCTGAAAAGGCTGGCAATATCAGCTAGCCGCAGAGCAGCCCCAGAGATCCGACCTCAATTGTCGGTCGTCGAGATATCGCCATGATTTCCATGCCCCGGTTGTATCCGATTGCGGACGCCTCCTGCTTCTCGAACTCGGAGGAGTTACTCAGCTTTGCGGAGGCCCTAGCAGCGGCAGGATGCACTCTTCTGCAATACCGCAACAAAGTAGGCGGCAGCCGCCAAATGCTGCATCAGGCTGAGAGGTTGAAACAGCGGATGGCACCCTCGCTCAAGCTGATCATGAACGATCGGGCAGACCTGTGCATCGCGGCAGGGTTCGATGGCGTTCACCTCGGCCAGGAAGACTTGTCCGCCGAGGACGCAAGGCGACTAATCGGCAGTCAGCGTTGCATCGGCGTGTCCACTCATAACCCGAAACAACTAGCCGAGGCCGAGCAAACATCTGCCGATTACCTGGCAATCGGGCCCGTCTTCAGCACCTCCAGCAAGGAGCGGCCCGATCCAATCGTTGGCCTGCAAGGCGTCCGCCAGGCACGCCAGTTCACGCGCAAGCCCCTGGTGGCCATCGGTGGCATTACTCTGCAGAATTGCCGTGCCGTACTTGATGCGGGGGCCGACTCCGTAGCTGTTATATCCGCGCTGGTAACCGAACCCCGCAAGTCCGCAGAGGACTTTTTCCGCATTCTGGGGTAAAGTCACTGGAACGACAGCCCTCAGGAGGGCCGTGACCACCGAAGCCAAGCCACCTCTTCCCGCTGCAGCCAGCGACTGGGACACGCACACCCACCAGGATAAGGAACTCGTCAAAGCCTTGGGGCTCACCAGTTCCACCATGTTGGTGATGGGTTCTATGATCGGTTCCGGCATTTTCCTGGTTTCCGCGGAGATCTCGCGCGAGACCAACTCCCCGGCGCTGCTGATCGGAGCCTGGCTGGTGACCGGCTTCCTCACCATCGTGGGCGCGCTCAGCTACGGCGAGTTGGCCGCCATGATGCCCCGCGCCGGGGGCCAATATGTGTACCTGCGCGAGGCCCTGGGCCCGCTTTGGGGTTTCCTCTACGGCTGGACCCTTTTCCTTGTCATTCAGACCGGCACGGCCGCCGCCGTGGGCGTGGCCTTTGGCAAGTTTCTGGGAATTTTCTTTCCCTCGATCTCGTCCTCCAATTGGATCTTGCATTTCTGGAAGGTGCCCCCCATCCATGTGGGACCGATGACCCTAGGCAATATGGAAGTGGGCCTGAACACGCAAAACTTGATTGCCGTGCTTGTCGTGATCGTGCTCTCGGTCATCAATGTCTTTGGCGTGAAGATCGGCGCATTGATCCAGAATGTTTTCACCATCTCGAAAGTCTCTGCGCTGGCTGGGTTGGTTCTGCTCGGACTTTTTGTTGGGCGAAACGCCCAGGCGATCGCCGCCAATTTCCAGGGCCACTTCTGGCAGAACTCGGGGCTCGGCGCCCTGCACGATATCGGCGGTGGCGTCCTTGTCAGCACCCTGACTGTTCTCGCCGTGGCTCAGGTGGGCTCGCTCTTCTCCGCTGACGCCTGGAACAACGTCACCTTTACCGCCGGGGAGGTCAAGAACCCCAGCCGCAACCTGCCGCTTTCTCTGGCCCTGGGTACGGGCGTGGTCATCGCCCTCTACGTGGCCTGCAACGTGATCTACCTCAACGTCCTGCCCCTGGCAGGTGATCCCAACGGCGCCACCATCCTCCAGCGCGGCATCCAGCATGCCACCGAAGACCGCGTCGGCACCGCGGTCATGACCCAGATGTTCGGCGCGATCGGCGGTAGCCTGATGGCAGTTGCCATCATGATTTCCACCTTCGGCTGCTGCAACGGCCTGCTGCTCTCCGGGGCGCGCGTGTACTACGCCATGGCCAAGGACGGCCTGTTCTTTCAGAGAGTGGCCCACTTGCATCCGGAATACAGAACCCCGGTGACGTCGCTGATGGTGCAGATGGTGTGGACTTGCGTGCTGTGCGTCTCCGGCAGCTACGGCCAGCTGCTCGACTACATCATCTTTGCCGTACTGGTGTTCTATGTGCTCACTATCATCGGGCTGTTCGTGCTGCGGCGCACCCATCCCACCGCGGATCGGCCCTATCGCGCTTTCGGCTATCCCGTCCTGCCGGCGATCTACGTTGTCATGGCGTTGTTCATTGACATCGTGCTTCTACGCTACAAACCGCAGTACACCTGGCCGGGTTTGATCATCGTGCTGTTGGGCATCCCGGTGTATTTCCTGTGGTCGCGGCGTTCGCAAACGCCGGTCGCATCCTAAGTCCGAGGGAGAAAAACGGAGCATGGCGAATCTCTTCGCGAAGAAGGACCTATCCACCCTCATGAAAGAGGCCAGTGAGGTTGAGGGGGAACAGAGCCTGCGGCGGGCCCTTGGGCCGCTGAATCTCCTTACACTGGGCATCGGCGCGATCATCGGAGCCGGCATTTTCGTGATCACCGGCCAGGCAGCGGCCCAGTTTGCCGGGCCGGCCATCGTAATCTCATTCGTGCTCGCGGGGATAGCCTGCGCCTTTGCCGGGCTCTGCTACGCCGAGTTCGCTTCCATGATCCCAATCGCGGGCAGCGCCTACACCTACTCCTACGCCACTCTCGGCGAACTGGTCGCCTGGATCATCGGCTGGGATCTCATCCTCGAATATGCCTTTGGCGCAGCCACGGTAGCAGTGGGGTGGAGCGGCCACCTGCGGGCTTTCCTCCACGATCTCGGCTTGAACCTGCCCGCCATGCCCACTTCGAGTTTCATGCTTTTCGGCATGCCAGTTCATTTGAAGTACGACTATGTTGGCTTTCTCGTGATCCTCGTCATTACGACGATCCTGGTGATTGGCATCAAGGAATCGGCAAACTTCACTACCGCGATCGTGATCCTGAAGGTCGCCGTGGTTTGCATGTTTATCGCGATTGCGGGAGCGTTTCTGTTCTCGCACTCCTGGCAGCCCAATCACTGGCACCCGTTCATCCCGGAGAACACCGGCGAAAGGGGGCAGTTCGGATGGTCGGGAATTTTGCGTGGCGCAGGCGTCGTGTTCTTCGCCTACATCGGCTTTGATGCGGTCTCCACCGCGGCGCAGGAGGCAAAGAATCCGAAGAAAGACATGCCCCTGGGTATTCTGGGGTCGCTCATCATTTGCACTGTGCTTTATATCCTGGTTTCCGGGTTGCTGACCCACCTCGTGCCCTACAGCCAGCTCAATGTTCCCGACCCCGTGGTGGTCGGCATCCGCGTCACCGGACAACAATGGGCCACCTTCCTGGTGGAACTCGGCGCACTCGCTGGACTGGCCACGGTAATGCTGGTCATGCTTCTCGGCCAGTCGCGCGTCTTCTACTCCATGTCGCGTGACGGCCTTCTCTGGCCATGGGCCGGCAAGATTCATCCCCGGTTTCGCACACCCTACCTCAGTTCCATTGTCGTCGGGGTTTTTGTCGCGCTCCTCGCCACCCTGATTCCGCTCAGCGTTCTGGACGAGATGACCAGCGTCGGCACCTTGCTTGCATTCGTTCTGGTCAGCGCTGGAGTGTGGGTCATGCGCCGAAGCCACCCCGACTTGAACCGTCCGTTCAAGACGCCATTTGTACCCCTGGTTCCCGTTCTGTCGATTCTCTTCTCCGGCACACTCATCGTCTCGCTTTCCTACTGGACGCAGCTTCGGCTCGTCGTATGGCTAGTCATCGGACTGGTGATTTATTTCACCTACGGTCGAAAGCACAGCAAGGTGCAGGCACTGAACAAGGGATAGTTGGGTCAGACCTCGAGAAACACCGCGCCCTCTGCGGCCGTTCTGAGTCGATTCTGTGTATGGGATTTTCTCCCCGGCAGGGGGGCTGCAGTGACGACTAAGACTGTCTACTTGCAGGCCCGACGGGCGGCAGGCTCAAAGTGATCTAGCTGGGCTTCTTTTTGGCTGGTGTACTTCCCGCCTTTGGTTTTCCCGTACAGGTCTGCACCTGGACAGTAGTAGAGCGCCGTATGCACGTCCGCCCAGACCTTGGCGTCAGGATTCCCTGGGTTGACGGCGGCGTTCGTGGGGGCTTCCGCTAAGCCCATTTCGACAAGCATCTTCTCGAACAGCGTGAGGTCCGGTTCCGCGTTAGCCGTTGCCACCGCCGAGCCTGTCGAAGCGGGCTCCGGCTGGTCTCCCCAGCCGAGCAGCACCATGAGCAGCAGAATCGCAGCCACTGCGAGATAGATCGTGGCGCGATGGTAGCGCCAGAATTCGGCGATCCGGTTCGGCTCCGGCTCTGACAACAAAGACGTATCCTCGCTGGCCTCAACCTCCGGCAGGACGGCAGAAAACGACGAGAGGTCCGGGGTGGGTGCCTCCGCTGCCCTGGACACCTCCGGCTCAACTGTTTCTTCAATCGCCTGGCGCGCCCCTTTGCCCTCTTCTTTTTCCTTCCTGCCCAGGAAGCGCTCCCTGATGTCATGCAGGTTGCCGAAAAACGGTGGCTTGTCCTGGGGCGGTTCGTGAGGCTCTTGCGACTCCTCGGGCGCGGCATCTGAGGTTGCCAGCGGATACGGTTCTCTTGCCACCTTCGCTTCCGCTGAATTCTCAGATTCCTGCAGGTCCCACAAAGACGCCCATGTACTCGCCTGTGGTGTGGAATTCACTTCCGCTTCGGACGAGCGAGCCATGCCACAAATTCCACAAACCGATTCGTCACCTACAAAATTGCGCCCGCAACTCTGGCAGATTTGGGCTGGAGTCTGAAAATTCGCAGCGGCAGGAGCCGGAGCCGGCGCTGGTTCAGGCCGCACAGCCTTGGGCTCGGATACTTCCTGCCTCATTTCGCGCTGTTTTCGAGAGCCTTCCTGGATGACCGGCTTTTCGGGAGCAGGCGGAAGAAGCTCTCCCATGATCTTGCCGCTGAGCGCCCGCCCGGCGGCAGCAAAGTCAGGTTCCGGGCCCTCAATCAAGCGGTCAAGGTGTGGCGTGATCGAGTCCAGGGCCTGCTGCATCGCAGCTTCTTCCTTGCGGGCCTGCCGCATCTGCCGCCCGGCATCCCACTCGTTCATCAGCGCGAGCGACACCAGGCCAGCCATCAACTCGCAGGTGCGAGCGTCCTCTTCACGGAACCCATTGGGGCTGGAGAATCTCAGCTCCAGCACCCCGATCGGTTTGTTATCGTAGAGGACTGGCGCTGCCAGCAGGGAACGTACTCCCTTCCGCCAACAGAGTTCGGAATCGAGATTCTTGTCCCGGGTAGTGTCGGGTGATTGCAGGACTCCTCCGCTTCGCATGCACTTCACCGCAATCGCTGACGAAAGCCTGACCCGCGAGCCAATTTCGTCCGCGCTCCGTCCGCTGCACGCGCGATACACGAGGTAGCCGTCTTCCACCATGGCGACGACTGCGGCTTCGGCCCGCGCCAGTTTGCGGGCACGCTCCACCACCAATCGCAGGGCAGACGACAACCCGATCCGCCCATTCTTGATTTGTGCTTCGGTTTCTACGATTTCGGCCAGCGTCCTGGTGTAGCTGACACCCGGACCGCGGCTGAGTTGCAAGCGGTCGTTGTGCTGCTGCACCACGTATGCCGCCGCTAAAAGCTGCTGGAAACCTGCTTCATCCAGAACAACCGGACGTGCCTGAGCGCCTGTAGAGTTTTGTTTCACCAGGATCGGATAGCTCCAGACCGGCGTTGGGGGGCGCAGCGATCTCCTACTGTAAAGCAATTGGCCGTCCAAATGGACAGAGAAATCTCTGAAGCCCTTGATTCCATGGGTGTTGCCTGCTTTGGTCCCGGTCCGAGCACGCCCCCTGTCTACAAGTGATTGTTGGGCTGAGGATTAGAACCCGGTCGTTGGCCAGGCCCTCCACCCCCACGCCGGACAAGTAGCCGTCCGGGGAACTTTTCCACCCGATATCCTCCGGCGGATTCACCGCGGGAGGGGCCCAGGATGCAAAACTCTGCAACCTTTTTGGCAGTGGAGTGAACTCGACGGTCCAGACCATTGCGGGACGGAATCTTCCCAAAACAGTCTTATTAGACCTTGGGAATTGATTCGAGTCTAAACCAACCCCCCTTCAAACCCTACGATTCAAAGGGACATGTCCAAATTCGTGTGAGGTACAGGGTTTGGCCCGGAGTTTGCTTTTGCCGAAGAACATCGTGGGCTCACAACCAAGAAGCAAAACTGCCCGGTTGCGATGCAGCGCGACAGGGGCTAGGAGAAACGAAGATTAGTAATGGGAGAGAACAGTGAGAGATTTGAGCGAGATCAAAATCACCCCGCGGGACGCGCAGGTGCTGAAGCTGCTGGTGCAGGGTTGCAGCAACAAGGAAATCGCCAGCCAGTTGAACATCAGCCCGCGTACTGTGAAACAGCATCTGCGCACCATGTTCCTGCGGGCCGGCATCCGCGACGGGCGCAAGCGGGTGCGGCTTGCCACTGCCATGTTTCAAAAGGAGCAGAGAGAACTATGCAACCGCGGCAACAACTGACTGCGAAAGAAGCTGAAGTGGCCTTCATGGTATGGGAAGGCTTAACCAATCGTGACATCGCGCAGCGTCTGAACACCACCGAACAAGTGGTAAAGAATTACCTGCGCAACGCCTTTGACAAGCTGGGAGTGTGGAGCCGCCTGGAACTCGCGCTCTACGTGGCCAACCATGGCGGCCCGAAGTGGAAGGAGGAGTGGGAGCCGGCGGCGGCATCCCTGGTTCCCGCACTGGCGCACTCAGAATCAAGCGACCTGCCCAGGTGAAATCGCGCGGCTGCGGTTGCGCTGTTGTAGCCGGAAGGATTCCGAGATTTAGGCGAGCGGCCGGCGCTATCGCAGCGCCAGCGTCCCTTGGCTACGTCAGGATATGTAATCTACCACCTACACCGTGACAGTGGCGTCGCCTTTACATCGGAATCTGGGTAATGCTCTTCAAGAATTGCCGCAATTGCTCAGTATCGTGCGGCGACATGCTAGTGAACTGCACCCCGATTCCAAAACCCGGCCGGCTGCTCACCACCTTGCCGCTCGCCCACAGTTTCGTCTGGTTGATCCAGATGCCGATCTTTAACCTCGTGCCCTGCTTGAGCGGAATCGGCATGTCAACAAAACACCCGCCGATGCTGAGGTCTACGGCCTTTCCCCAGATCGGGGCTGGCTCGCCCTCGGGTTGAAGCTGTACCGAATTGACGCACTTCAGTCGCGGATGCTGGCGCCGCTCCGATCCGCTTGAGGGCATTGTCACTCGGGCGCTTGCACCCACAAAGGTGTCCGGCCGCTGCTGCGGCAGAAGAATATTCCACATGGTTTTGTCGGATGTGGTGTTCAGCAGGCCGATCTCGCCGGCGCGATTGCTGCCCGCCTGTCCTACCCATCGGACCGCGAACCGGCCCTTGTTGCTGCCGCTGCTCAGCCCGATTATTTCGCCCACTTTGATTTGGGAGCGCACACCGGTGAGTCGGGCACCTTCCCGGCTCACGTCGGCAGTGAAGACGTTCTCCGAGAAGGCCCGGCCATTGGCGTCGGTACCGAAAATTCGGACCGGAAGCCGGACGATCTGACGTGGCTCCCGACGTTTACCCATGCAGCATGCTTTGGATGGGCCTTAGAACCCTATATTGTGAGATGTTAATTTAGGCTAACGGACATGCCAAGTATCCGTTGCTAGTGACCTCACCAGAGACCTCTTGCCCTAGTGCGAAAAATAAGTGCAAACCTCTGCACATAAATCCGCAAAGAACCCACAGGCTCGGACTGCAACTCCATGTATCTACGGCGCTTGCGGATGAATCCCCAGGTTCTCCAATTGCACACGCAAGGGTGCAGTCCCCGGAAACCCGCATCTGAGGTTTGGCGAGGCTCCCGGGTAGGGCGAGAGGCAAAGGACTATGGCGCGAAAGGAAACTTTTTGGATGGCGTGCGACTCGACCGAAGAACATCGCGCGGAATACGGCCCCTTCCGGACGCGCACGGAAGCGGAAACCGAAGCGCGCCGTCTGGGATTTGGTTTTCTGCTGCGGTACGAGCATACGATCGGTGAACAGGAAGATGTTCAGCAGGTCCGGTCTATATTCCTGGAGCTCTCTGAATCTGACCCGGAGACCGGCGCCCGGCGCACGTTGCATACGCGTTGCGCCACATGCGGAGAATCCGCGGTTCACGAACTGGAGTTACAGGCGGAAGTTTGGGCTGACATTCACGAATTCGAGCATCTGCGTCATCGTGTGCGCCTTTTCGAGCACAGCAAGGCAACGGGCCTGAAAGAAATTGGCGACTGGCGTAATTGCGCGTAGAATGAATCGCTATCGCTCCCGGATCGCTGCGCGTCTGCCAGAGTAAGGAAACGAGTCCGCGTGGAACCGTCTTCCCAGTGAGCGCAGTTTAGGCCCATGGATTTGGCATTGGACCTCCCCATTTGGCTACGTCTCCCGCAGTCAGGATTGACCCGGGGGTCTTAACCAGTAGTCAGGCAGGATCAAGCCATGAGACGGTTCTGTGTTGTTGTCGTCTTTCTTCTGGCAGTGGTCGGGTGCAGCCGAAAACAGCTTGCTCCCGTACACTCCCAGGAAACATCCGCTTCCCGAGCTGAGCACGTCTCACCTGCAGCAAGCGTGTTCTCTCCACAGAATATGCCGTCCGCTCAAGGCGGCCGCAGCCGCCCTGTTTATCCCTTCTCACTGGTGCCAGGTGGAGTGTACTCCACCCAGGAACTGGAACGCGCCTTGAAAGTGAGCAAGGAATTGCGCTCACACTACTCCGACCTTGATCTCTCGCGCGTGCAACTGATACGCCTGCGAGCCGACACGCCGGCCTACGTCAGCTATCGCCACAATAACCAGATCTTCTGGACCAGGCACACGCTGCTGCTGCATTCCGGTGAACTGGTCCTGACCGACGGACACTACTCGGTGCGCGCGCGCTGTGCCAACCAGATCAGCATGGTGCCTCGGGAGCCGGTGGAGGTTTCTCCCGAGAAAGTTGAAAATGAAATGGACTCTCCGGTGATGCAACCGGCGTTGGACTACGCCAAACTGGAGCCGTTGAACTCCGCGCTCTTTCCCGCCATAGGCACAATTCCCACCGCCCCGACTCCCGGAATACCTGTCGCTGGTGTGCCGCCCACCGGGGTGGTCGTAACCGGCTCCGCTCCTCCCCCCATGGTCCCGCCAGTGCCCATAACTCCTGTGTGCACGACCTGCGGGACTCCGGGGACGACGCCACCTCCCAATCAGCCTCCTCCGGTTTCGGTTCCCGAACCCGGCAGTGCAGAACTGGCGGCTTTGAGTCTGGCACTGGTTGCCGGCCTCTTGTTCGTGCATGAGCGCCGGCGCCGCACCCACAAGGCAAAAGGCTCGCAAGAAACATAGCCGGCGATCCAGTTCTATCTTGACGAACATGAGGACTGGCAACGTTTTTGCGACCATTGCTCTGGCAGGGCAGTTTGAGGTACTTTTCTCTAGCCACTTATGATCCTGGGAATTTTCGCGGTTCTTGCCTTTATCCCCTTGCTGGGCGTCGCATGGATCCTGCTGAGCGGGTCTCTCTTCACTGTCGACGGGCTGTTCATGTCGTTGATTCTGCTGACAATCTCCGGCGTGTTCGGCACCACTGCCCTATTTGAAGTGCGCGCCCACCGCTCCAGCGGCCGCACTGCCGCCAGAACCTCTCCTCCGGGCACAACCTCGACACCCACCGGCAACGCCGCTCGCGGTCGGGTACAGAGCGTGCAGTTCTACGAAGCCGATGTGGGGCAACCCAACAAGTCCATCGTCACTCTCGCAGGCAGCGGGAATGGAAATCAGACGCTGGTTTTCGAAGGCGACCTGCGCAATGCCTTGCCTGTCGGGCAGAAGGTGAAAGTCACGTTTCGCAAACAAGGCGGCCTCAACCTTCTGGTCGACGTTACGTATTCCTGAGAGAAGTTACGACATCTGTCGCATGGTTACGTGCGTAACGTTGTGCAAGCATTTACCGCTCCCTCTTCGCCGCGCTCCAGTGGAAAAATGTTCGAGAACTGGCGTCTCAGACGTGCCATCAGTCGTGGAGGGGGAATGTCTCAGGTGCGGGAGGAACTGTCCGCGCAACCGGCATCGCTGGCGCGGACGGAAGAGATCCAGCAACAGATCCAGCAGATTTCCGGGCGCGATCTACAGTTGTGGTCGATTGGCATTCTCCTGATCCTCGTCCTCACCGGCGGCCTCCTCGCCTTTGTCATACCCAACCTGGTCTGGACGCAGCGCATTATTCACATCGAGCAGGGATATCTGCCGCAATTGTTCTTCGGATTGATTTCGCTGATCCTGCTCTTCAACATCTACCTGCTGGGTCAGAAGCTGACCCTGAATGCCACGCGGCGGGCGCTCATCCGCGAGTTGGTGCTCAACGAGCGGCTGGAGAGCCTGTCACTCATTGATCCTCTGACCCAACTGCTCAACCGGCGCGCGATGAATGAACTGATCCCGCGGGAAGTGGCTCGCGCCAACCGCCTGGGAAGCCACCTGAGCTTTATGACCCTCGACCTTAACGGCTTTCGTAAGATCAACTCCGAATTCGGAAATGTCGAGGGTGACACGCTTCTCGCCGAATTTTCCAAGTTGTTGAAGTCTGTCTTTCGTGGCGGGGACGTGGTGTTTCGCCAAGGCGGAGATGAGTTTCTCGTAGTGATGCCGGACACCAGCGAGGAACAGGCCGATTATCCCGTACGCAGGCTGCAGCAGGCGGTCGAAAACTGGAATTTGAACAGCAAGAAAGACTACGAACTGGCCTTCACCTGCGGAGTAGCTTCCTACGCCACCGGCAGCGACCTCAGTGACGTACTGCGCGCCGCCGACCGCAAGCTCTATCAGAAGAAGCACAAGCTGGTGCCGGTCTTCTGAGGATTGTGCAGCGAATCCTGCAGATTTGCCCTTCCCGCTAGACTCTCGTTCTCAGCCCACAGACTGTCCCGAGCGAGCGGAACGACGACTCAACATCCGTGGGATGGAAAA